>Ga0182013_10000100_pt1 | contig 103622 bp, 84 predicted proteins | sample 612S2MmetaG_FD_120487 | JGI IMG/M metagenome (GOLD analysis project Ga0182013, IMG submission 120487) | Permafrost microbial communities from Stordalen Mire, Sweden - 612S2M metaG | ecosystem: Environmental > Terrestrial > Soil > Wetlands > Permafrost | place: Sweden: Stordalen | collected...
CACCTTCGTTCTCCTGTCCATCGGCCTCCCTGTCGGCTCCGCCGACAGAGTAGCCAATTAGTTGGTGAAGGTGGGCCAAATCAGACGCGCACAAGTGGGCCAGTTCAGAGTAGCGAAATCACCTGGCCGTGGGATTTGAATGGTCCCGGGTTGAGATGGGATGCGCTTCTTTGAAATCCAGTGCAGCTCGTCCGCAGCCATCGGCAAGGCTGCTTAACGTGCTTTATATTCCCTTTCGTAAGGCCCCTCGATGAGCGATAGAATTGCTTGCTATCGCTCACGCAAGAAACACGGTCTATCGCTCATGACACGATTGGCAAGAATGGGGAACTGGTGGAGGGGTAGGGTGGAAGTCGGTTTTAGCTTTTTCCAACCCACAACCCAACCCACAAAATGTGATGTCTTGTATGTCTTCCGCGTACTTAGGCAGTCCCCGCGGTCTTGTAAGTCGTTGTAAAACCTAACCTTGTCAGATTCACACGGTGGAAGTCACAGGTTCGAATCCTGTAGCGCCCACCATCTAAGTCACTGTAGCAACCCAGGTTGAGCGATTCCGGTATTTCCAGCCGCACCGAACTCGTCACCATTCATCACCATCTCCGAGAGTTTCTCTTCCGCTTCCCGTTGATGGGCGGGAACCGGAAACGTGTAAATTCCGAGCGTGGTTGTGGCTGGGGAATGTCCCGGTTGCACCTGTGCGCTGCGCTGTTCGGCGTGTGCGATGCTGCGAGCCTGGCCGTCGATGAAAGTTTCGTCGGCTTGTGAAGAGCCGCCACAGGACGGCCGCCAAGGCCACCAGCCCCACGCTCCACACCGCGAACGCCAAGTGTACGACCCACGCAGGTGCCACGCCGACCCGCCGCAACAGGAAGGGCAGAAAATTCCAGGTAGTGATGTGGACGTAGTCCCATGGGTCCCAGTGCATGGCATAGTTGGTTAAGCCCCAGGCGTCCATTTTTCCCAACCCGAACCCCACGATGTTCCGCATGCGCAGGACAATCACGAAGGTCGGATGGCCCAGTGTCTCCATCTGGTAAATTTCGAGCGGTAACCAGAAGGCGAGCGATGCAACCTGGATCACAGCGCTGATCGCTAAGGTCCCTATTCCTACGGCCCAAACCAGTTTCCCCACTTGGTTGCGATAACGTAGCAGCAGCGGCACCGCCAGTAATGCTGCCAGCTCAACCGCGGTCGAAACGTAGCGGTCGCCCCAGGCGAAGTCGCCACTCCACACGGTATATTGCGCGTAAAAACTGATGTACGCCAGGAGCAGGAGGCATCCGGTGATGACGTATGCCTTGACGACTGGGCTGAACCGGTTCCAAGCCACGGCGGCGAGCACCATCATGAGGACCAGCAACGGATCGAAAAGAAAGATCGACTTTTCCGGCGCAAATAGTGCTCCTAAAAAGCCGACGTGGAATGGTGTCTCGAACGGATAGCTGGCCGGCAGGGCTGGATTCCGCTGCCGGGCTTCGCCAGCAACCACGCTCACGTAGGTGTTGAAGAACGAGCCAAAGCGGTAGTACTGGTAGAGGCGGTCGATCAACCCGAAAAGCACGTAAACCGGAAGAGCGGTCGCAATGTAGGTTCGACATCGATTCCAACGCTGGCGGTCGCGGACTCCTTCGAACCACAGAGCCAGCAGCAAGAAAAGGGCTCCAGCCAGCAGATCCATGCCCGTAGTAAGGCGGGTGAGCAGGTTAAGTCCGAAGGCTCCCGAGCCAATCAGAAGAGCGCGTAGTTTGCCATTCCGCAACCACTCGTATTGATAAGAGAGCCCGCTGAGCGTTAGCAGAAAGATGTAGTTGTTCTCCATCATGTTCTGCGTGTAATGGAGGTGCGTCGTTAATAGCAGCAGAGCCAGAACGCCCGCGACGGCAGGCTTCACCCCGAAGTTCAATTGCCGCAGAAAGCGGAAGCAAATCAGCGCGGTCAAGACGTTGACCAGGATGTTAATGCTGTAGCTGACAATGATGTTGCGGACACTGGGATCGTTCCCGTTGTAATCGGCGAAGACGGTAAGCCGCTCCACGTAGGTTCCCACCACCTCCGCCGGCAGCAGGAGGAGTGACTGTCCTATGCCATACCAACTCTGCAACCTGCCGCCGCGGCCATGCACGCCGAATTCGGGATACTCCTGGGGAAACACCGGCGGTTCCGCGGTCCATAGCGCGTGCGCGGATTGCAGCCGATGTTGCGTGTCGGCGGTGCCTAACTCTCCCGATTGCACCACGAATGCAATGAGACCGGCTGCCAGGGCCAGCAGGAAGAGCGGGTCACGGAACCAGCGGCGAATAGGATGCATCACCATCTGTTTAGCAGCCCTTCAATCGGCCTCCCTATCAGCCGACCCTTGGCCGACCGGAACCACATCGATTTACGAGATGGCTCGTAGTCGTCTTCTGCAACCCGGAATTCGGCGGAGACAGCATTTACTTGCGCCGGACGTGCAGCACCTTTTGTACTTCGGCGACAACATCGCCGGCTTCGTCCTTCACTTCCACCAAGAAGGTCGGCTCATACTTCTCCTGGGTGGTGAGCTTGGCGCGAATCTCGTCGAGCTGCTCGTCGCTCAAACGAAACTCCGCCCTGACTCTTCCCTTCCCCGGTTTGCGGAAGCGAATGCTGGCGGCCTTGTCCCAAACGATGTAGTCACGGCCCAGGTTGTTCATCAGCATCAGCATGTAGAAGGGATCGGTCATGGAATATAGCGAGCCGCCGTAGTGGGTGCCCACGTAGTTCCTGTTCCAGAAGCGCAACTTCATCTCCACGTCGACAGCCTTGTTGCCGGGACCCCACTTCACCCGAATTCCAGCCCCGAGTATGGGTGGCCAGAGGTTGATCGCCCGGATCATTAGTAGCTGAATTTTCGTGCCCATGTGAGCCCAGTCCAGTAACGATCATACCTTGCACGGTGAGTCGCTCACTCCTTGCTGGTCTTTGTCATCCCGACTGGAGCGAGCGGAGCGCAGGGATCTGCGGTTTCCCCTGAGCCTCCGTCAGAAAGTCTCTGGCTCTCAGCGCTAGAAAGGCCGCCCCATGCAGGACGGCCTTCTTTCCAATGGGCCTTGGTGGCCATTGGCTCCGGGCTGAGGGGAGACTCACTAAACTTGCGCGCGGCCGAGTTGACCGGCCGCGCATAGCGTCATTGCTGTTGCATCGGCTGCTGCTGGTTCGGGGAAGGATTCCCTTGAGCTGAGGAAGCGGATTCCGCCAAGCTGTTGGCCATCAGCCGAACATCCACCCGGCGATTCTTGGCCCGTCCCGAAGCGCTGGTGTTCTGCGCCACCGGCTTGTCCTTGCCCAGTCCGATCAGGAAAATCTTGTGCGCGGGAACCTTGTACTTCTGGGCCAGGTATTGAATCACAGCGTCGGCACGGCGCTGACTGAGCTGGTAGTTATAGTCGGCTGCGCCGGTCGAATCGGTATAGCCCTCGACCTGCACGATGTAATGCTTTTGGTTCTGGATCTGTTCCGCGAAATTGGCGAGCGTCTGTTTGTCCTTGCGAGTGAGGTCGGCCTTGTTGAAGCCGAACAGCACCGTCGTATCGCTAACCCGCTTGTAGTTGTCGAGATTTTCCACCGTACCGGTCAGGCTCGTGACGCGATTCGATGCCTGGGTAGCGTTCTGACTTGCCTGATCGGCGGTCTGACCTGCTGTCAAGGCTTTCTGATCCGCACTCGCAGCCTTGGAGTTCACCTGCGCTATGCCCTGTTGCGCGCGGGAATCAACATCGCGGATGTCGCGCGTATTTTTCGCGGTTTGATCATCTAATTCATTAACGTTGTTAATGACCGGCGTGGTTTGGTTGCGCACATAGTTCTTGGTAGCGCAACCCACCGTCAGAGGCAAACTGCCGGCCACCAGCATCGCGAGTACGGAAAACCGACGCATAAAAAGGCTCCCTGCCAACTTTCAACTCTTGACGCACGCAGTCAGCGTCTAGCCTGACTTTGAAAACAGCAAGCTGGCTGCCATTGCTTGAGTAAATGGGCCACAAATTTTGATGCGCATTTTCAATAACTTAGAAGGCCCTCGCGAAGCTCTGAGCTTACTCTGGGGTGGGCGCCGGATAGTCCTGACGCGAAGAGTAGAATTTTTACCAGGTGGGTTAATCCGTAAGAGCAGGCGCTAACCCCAGTCTGGTTCAAGCGGACCCACGGCAGCTCACGCCGTTTACCTTCATTTCGAGCTGAATGGACCTTCACCAGAAAATTCGGACCCTTCCCACCTCGCCCGGCGTGTATCTGTATAAGAACGCCGACGGCCAGATCATTTATGTGGGCAAGGCCAACAACCTGCGGTCGCGGGTGCGGTCGTATTTTCTGGAAGGCGCCGCCGCCAACGCCAAAACCGGAACGCTGCTGCGCGAAGCGGTCGATCTCGATTACGTGGTGGTCGACAACGAGAAGGAAGCGCTGGCGCTCGAAAACAACCTGATCAAGCAGAAGAAGCCGCGGTACAACATTCTTCTGCGCGACGACAAGACTTACCCCTACATCAAGCTGACCATCGGCGAGCGCTATCCTCGGGTCTTTCCCACGCGCCGGTTGCGCAAGGACGGCTCACTTTACTTTGGGCCTTACTTCCCTACCAGCCTGGCTTACCGGCTGGTTGACTTGATCCACCGGCACTTCCTGATTCCGTCGTGCAAGCTGGACCTGAACCGTTATTATCCCCGGCCCTGTTTGCAGTATTACATCGGCAGGTGCCTGGGCCCGTGCGTTGAAGACCTCACTACGCCTGAGCGATATGCTGAAGCAGTACACGACGTAAAGCTGTTCCTGGAAGGACGAGGCGCCGATCTCTCGCGATCGTTGCACCAGCGCATGAACGCCGCCGCCGAACGGGAGCAATACGAATTGGCCGCGAAGTATCGTGACCTGATCTCGACCGTCATCTTGCTGGAGCAAAAGCAGCGCATTGCCGCCGTCGAGGGCGATGATGCCGACGTCTTCGGTTATCACTACGAAAACGAGATGCTGGCGGTCAACCTCTTCCACATGCGGGGCGGCAAGATTGTCGACAAGCGCGAATTCTTCTGGGAAGACCTCAGTGAAAGAATTGAGGCGGGAGAGTTCAATCCCGGCGAGTTTTTCTCGTCCCTGCTGAAGCAGATTTATCTGGACCAGCAATACGTACCGCACACGATTTATGTGCCAGTGGACTTCGAGGACCGTACCACATTGGAGGAGGTCCTGTCCGAGGGGCACAAGCGCCGAGTGCAGATCCATGTCCCACAGCGTGGGGACAAGCGATCGCTGGTCGATCTGGTTGGTCAAAACGCAAAGCAAGCATTCGACCAGCGTTTCCGCGTAATGAAACCGGCGGCCAAGGCAATCCAGGAAGCCCTGCAAGACGCCCTCATGCTGCCTGAGCTGCCCACGCGCATTGAGTGCTTCGACATCTCTCACATCCAGGGCGCGGAGACGGTCGCATCGATGGTCGTCTGGGAAGATGGCCAGATGAAGAAGTCCGACTATCGTAAGTTCATCATCAAAGGCGTCACCGGCGTAGACGACTTCGCCTCGATGCGCGAAGTGGTTACGCGGCGCTACCGGCGGGTGCAGGATTCGGGCTCGCCAGCGATCGCCGATTCTGCGCCCGCTGCAGCGAAGGCGGAAAAGCAGAACATGCCCAGCCTGGTGCTCATCGATGGCGGCATCGGACAATTACACTCTGCCGCCGAGGCTTTGGCGTCACTGGGAATTGTCAATCAGCCGCTCGCGTCCATCGCCAAACGCGAAGAGATCATCTATGTGCAAGGGCAGGAAGACGATCCGATTGTGCTGGACCGCCATTCTCCAGTACTGCACTTGGTGCAACTGGTACGCGACGAGGCCCACCGCTTTGCCGTGACGTTTCATCGCAAGCGCCGGCAGATTCGCGACCGCAAGACCGAATTGCTGGATATTCCCGGCGTCGGCGAACGCACTACCAAACGCCTATTGCAGCATTTTGGCAGCCTGCAGGCCGTGAAAGATGCGGACCCTGCGGCGTTGGCGTCGGTGGTAAGCCGACCGCAAGCAGACGCCATCCTGCGCCATTTTCGCGAAGACGAATCGGTTACGGAAGCGTCTCAGGCTCCGGGACAGAAATAAGTTTCCACGAAACTATGGCGTGGATTGATCGACTCCCTCCGCTGGTTTCACTTGTGTTCTGTCGCACGAATTCGTACCATCCTCCTTCTCACCTCAAACTTGCAGGTTGTCGGAGGAACGCATGAGCGACGAACTGGACGAACTGAAAGAAGCGGCGGAACGAGCTAAGGAGAGCCGACAACTGGCGCCCGTAAGCTTGACCATGGCGATCCTGGCGGTCCTGGTTGCCACCGTTTCTCTACTGGGGCACCGCGCCCACACCGAAGAGATCCTGCTGCAGACCCGGGCCACCGATCAGTGGGGTTATTACCAGGCGAAAAACATGCGCCGTAATAACCTGGAGGCGCTCGCTGACGTCTTGACCGCGATGGAAAACACCAAGGCAGATCGCGCTCAGCAAGTAGAGGATCGTTTCCACAAGGAGATCGACAAATATCGCGATCAGCAAAAGGAGATTCAAGATGAAGCGCGCGGACTGGAGGCAGAGGTGCAGCAAACCAGCCGGCGCGCCAACCGCTTCGACCTCGGCGAAGTGTTCCTGGAAATCGCACTGGTCGTGACGTCCATCACCCTGCTCACTGAGAAACGCGCTTACTGGTATCTCGGCTTCGTCTTGGCCGCTGTTGGTCTGGCTTCTGCAGCTAGCGGATTGCTTATGCGTTAAGGGCGGCGTGTCCGCCTGCTGTGAAGGCCTCAGCGTTTGCCGAAGCAGGCATGGCGCTATTGCTCCCAACCTTGCGCTCCTACGAGGGGTACGAAGCGGCAAAGCTCGTGGGCCGTCACCACGGTTTCTCCACCGATCTTACGGACGACCTGCACTTGTTGTTCAATGCGAGTTCCCACCGGTATGACTAATCTACCTCCCTCGGCAAGCTGTTCGACCAGACTTTCAGGAATCCGCGGCGCGGCCGCCGCAACCAGAATTTTGTCGAAGGGAAGCTGTTGCGGCAGTCCAACGCTTCCATCGCCTTGCACTACATAAACATTGCCATAGCCGAGTTCTGACAGGACCTGTCGCGCCTTATCGGCCAGTTCCAAGTACCGTTCGATGGTCCATACCTCGGAGGCCAGCTCCCCGAGAATGGCTGCCTCATATCCCGTACCGGTGCCCACTTCAAGCACGCGGTCCTCGGGCCGCGCCTCTAAGGCCTCGACCATGGCTGCGACGATGTAGGGTTGCGAAATGGTTTGCCCCGCACCGATCGGCAGCGGGTAATCCCCATAGGCGTTGCCGGCATCTTCATTGGGGATAAAGCGTTCGCGCGGCACTTTGGCCATCGCCGCCAACACGCGTTCATCGCCAATCCCGCGCGAGCGTAGCTGCTCCTCAACCATACGCTCGCGCTGTTGAGCACGCGCTTCGGAGTCATGATTGTTACTGCCAAACAGGTGAGTGAACATATTGATAGCAACTACCTGCTAGTTGTTAGTTGCTGCTTCACCGCTTGCGCTTCCGGATGAGAAGGTCGAAGCTCACGACGCCATTCTCGTCGCGAATGCCCTGGACCGTATATTCGCTGTTGATGTTGTATTCAAACTGGATCACTTCCTGGGCGGAGCGGGCCAGGTTGGTGATGTAAGTAAGCGTGATGTTGTTGGACACTTGCTGTTCCAGGGTGAGACGCGCGTTAGGATCATTATCCGGACCTCCCACCGAAGGATTGATCCTGATCGAACTCACCCCAAATATCTTGGACACGCGGTTCGAGGCCGCCTGGTTGATCGCCGCGCCAAGAATCGCGCCGGAAGCGCTGTCGGCGAATCCCGGCGACGGTGAAGTTCCGGCGGCGCTCTCCTGCTGAGTGCGTCCGAACGCCAGCAGGGAAACGATGTCATCACTGGAAAGCGGCGGGTCCGAGCGATACGTCGTGTTCAGCCTTTCCATGGTGCCGTGCAATCCGATGGTAATGTCGTAATCCCGGACCCGGGTCGTGGCTTCTACGTCGAGCACCGGGTCGATCCGCACAGGATCGAGAAAGGTGACATCGCCGCGCTCCAGATGATATTTGGTGCCTCCCAACTTGATGTCGCCTTCGGCAATGTTGATGCGGCCGAGTAGCACCGGGCGCTCGCCGGTACCGCGCAATCGCAGATCGACATCACCCGACAGCTTGGCCAGCGTGGTCTGGACGGTCAATTCGGGCGTGGAAACAATGCGCACGTCGAGATGCAAATTGTTGAGCGGAGATTTCCCATTGGGGATGGTTGCCGGCGCGCTGGCCTGGGCCAGCATGAATTGCAAGTCGCTCGACGGGATCTGGGCGAAGCGAGTGACCGTGATATTGCCACTCAAGGTCGAGTTCTGCATCGTGCCGGTCAGGCGCAACTCCTGGTCTGACGTAACGCTGATACCGGCGTACCGGAAGCGGATCTCCCTTCCGCTAGAGGTGAGGTTGAAGCCCAGAGTGCGCCCGAAGGTGACGAAGCCGGCCAATGTAACCTGGCCGCCGCCCATGCGCCCGGTAAGTCTCTCGACCTGCAAACGGTCCTTGCTGAACACCAGCCTGCCATTGACATCGCCGAGTCCTGCGGGCAGATCAATCATCGACAGGCCGGCGTGGACGATATCGACGCGTCCTGACATGACCGGATTCGACGCCGTACCGCCGATAGTAAGGTCAACATTGGATGCGCCGTACGAAGTGAGGTCGGGACTCAAGCTTTGCGCCAGCTTCAAATTGAGATGACCGCTGGCGTGAAGATCCAACCGGCGATCATCCTTCAAACTCGCGCTGCCCGAGAGAGAGAAGCGGGTGTCCGCACTCACCAGGGTGCAGCGCTGTACAGTTACTACCTGACTGGCGAAGCTCAGCTCGACCGGACCATCGCTCTTGAGGGCGATGGATTCAATCTCCACAGAAAATTCGCGCACGCTCAAGCTGCCACTCAGCAGCATGGGCTGTTTGAGCGGGCCGCTCAATTGCGCCTGCCCGTTGAGCGAAGCATGTTGAGTAACCCGACTGCGGAGATCCGCCGGCAGGAATGGGTTGATATCAAGATTGGAAAACTGCAAATTCAACTTGGCCGGCATCATGCCTTGCAAATCGATGCTGCCGTCGAGGGAGAGAGTGGCCTTGCTAAAATTGGAGCGCGCCGTGAGCTGCAGTTGCCTTCCGTGAGTCACGGCATCAGCTTCCAGGGCACCGATGGGCTCGCCGTTCAAGATCAATTTTCTGATTTGCAGATGGCCGTTGATGACGGGCTGGGCGAGAGTGCCCGCTCCCTTTGCCGTGAAACTAGCGACGCCGGCAACTTGCAAGTGCGGCGTTTGCACCTCGGGAACCTCGGCGAGATCGATGCTTTGGCCGCTGAGATCGAACTTCAGTCCGTTATTGCTGAAATCGTAGGCCGCCCAACCCTCGACCACGCCGCGCCCGGCTTGCAAGTGAACGTCTTCCAGTCGCGCGGTGCGACTGGCGAAAACAATGTTCGAGGTCAGCGACTTGATCGGACGACCGTACGCCTGGGCTTCGGTCAGCGAGATCTGGCCATGTCCGTGCGGGTCCGCCTGAGTTCCAGCGGCCTGGATGGTGAGATTCAGCTTGCCGGCTACCGGATAGTCGAAGCCCGCGGCACGCTGCCACGCGGCGATGTCGGCGTTGTGCATCGCAGCCTGAACCTGAAATTGCGAATTCTCCGTGAAGTTGCCCTTGTCGAGGGTGGTCATTCCATCCACGTTCAACTGTGCGCCTGCCTCGTCGATCACGGCGTGATGAAGCGCAACTGCCGACTGCGAGTACTGCACGTCTCCGGAAAACTGGTCGATGTGAATCCTTCTTGGCTGGGTCGCGGGCTGGGGCGGAGTTGGAGGCTGAGGAGCCGAACCTAGATGGAACCAGGACTTCCGTTTCGCGGAAGTTTGGCTTTCGGCCTTCGACGCCCCAGCAGACTTGGGAGTTCGCACGTAGAGATACGTGAAGTTGGTGGCTTGCAGATGTCCGGCAATACGAGGACTACGCAGTCTGTCGTTGAGCGTGCCGCTGAAGCTGGCGGCTCCCGCAAGTTCGACCGGCAGAGGAGCGCTGCCCATGGCGGCAAGGAGAGGCTGAAACTCGGTAAGGCTAGTCGTATTGATGGCGAGCTGCAGTGCGACCGAGGTCGGTCCCAGAGTGCCGGTTGCTTCCAAATGAGTGTGCGGCGTGGTTAGGCTGAGAGCGGCAAGATCGATAACACCGGAGCGCACATTGTGCCGTCCGCGCAAGCTGCCGTTCACGGGCAACTGGTTGTTCGCAGCCTGGGCCGGCGCGGCAACATCGAGAGCCAGGTCGGCAAACAGATCATTCAGCGACCGCTTCCATGACAGGTTGACCGCGCCCGCCACATTGCCTGTGAGATTCAGCTTGTCCACGGGCAGCGAGCTGCTCGACATCATACGAGCTAACTCGGCCAGCGATAATCCGCTCACCCGCAGCCGGGCAGAACCTTCTTGCATGGCGGGGCCATTCTTGCCAGCGGTTTGTGACGTAACACGCGGATTGGTTAAGCGCAGGTTCGAGGACCGCTTACCAGTCGTCGCCACCGGTCCGCCGGGAGTTGACGCAGAGGTGCCTGACGTCAGGTTCTTGATGTCGGCATCTCCGGTGACTTGTCCGCCCAGCAAGCGCGCCGCGATACGTGTGAGCACAAGGTGGTTGTTGTCGAGAGAGAAATTCGAATCCAGATTAGCGTTGTGCAGCACGATTCCGCTGTCTAGGTAGTCGAGATCACGCAATGCGATCCGCCCGCGCGCAGCATGGCCTGCAGGTTCAGAGTAGTTGGCCGTTCCGTCGAGAAGCATGGTGCCGCCGCGAAGTTGGTATATGCGTGTGACCGCACCAAGCTGAGCGGCGCCTAGCGTGCCGCTATAAGTGACCTGCACCTGAGGATGAGTGAAGTCGGTGACCTTGCCGCTTGCTTGAAACGACGATCTTTCGGAGGTAAGTTTCAGCTCTTTGATCTCGACCATGTTATGCCAAAGGCTGAATTGGAGTTTCGCCTGCGCTGGGACGTCGCGAAAGTCCTGGTACCTCGCATCCATCTTGCCGACGTGCACGCTGCCGTCGTACCGCTGGGCGACACGGTTGTAGCTCATCGCCGCGGTAATGTCGTCGGCGCTAAAATCGAGCGGCACCTGGCGTTGGTTGAGCAGTAGCATCCCATCATGGAAATCGGCGCGCGCGATGGCGAGATCGAACAATTCCTGCACGGGCGACTTGGTGGACTTGATCTTTGGCTCGGGTGCATTGGTGCTGCCATCCGGATGGACGATGATGTGAACCACGGGACGTTGCAGCTCGACTTGTTCCAGGCTGATCTGCCGCTCGACGAACGAGATAATGTGCAAACGCACCAGCGCGCGGTCGACGTGCGCGTAGGGTAACTGGTCCGCTCCCTCCAGTCCATGAATGGTCAAACCGTCGGCTTCGAAGGCAAGTTGCGACAGGTTCCAATGAAATGAGGTCAGCTCAACCCGGCCGCCGGTAGCGTCTTCCAGGGTCGCGACCAGCTTGCGCCGAACCAAGTCCTCGAATTGTGGACTGCGCAGATACCAGCCAAGGGCTGCAGCTATCGCCAGCAACACTCCGCTAATCGCTACCCCGACCCAGAGGCGGGTGCGCGCGTGTCGCGTTTTGACTTCGTCAGGCATTGCTCAGTTGCCGCCTGCGGCCCTCGCAGAATCGGTCGGAGCGTTCACTCCGGGAATCGATACGCTGCTATGAATTTCTGCTTGCTGCCGCAGGTTATGCAGCCAGGCGTCCAGCAGTTCGTCCATGCGCTGCTGGGTCAGCAGTTCGCGAATTCTAGGCTCGACTTCGTCCAGAGCCACAACTTTGCCGCCGCTCTTTTGCAGATCGGGTAGCAACTGATTTTGGTAGTACGCCTCGACTTCATCTCCCTGCACGTGAATATTGGGACGCAGTCGAACTTCCACGAAATTCATTACCTGAAATTCGGCGCGAAGGTGCCGCTTCACTACCTCCTCGCTCAAGCCATAGATAGCCAGCAGCTTCCGCCAACTCTCATCGTCATTTCCGTTGGGAACTTGCGACCGCAGCTTGGCTATGTCTTGCCGCAGTTCGTCATCCGACGGCTGCATGTAATTCGCGTTGCCCATCTGCGCTTTAAGCAACTGGCGATCTATCAGCCGCTGCAAGGCCAGCACGCGATCAGACTCGGTCACCGCGCTAAGCCTTTTTTGCTGCATAAAAGCCTCGAAGCAAACAGCCTCGTCCCAGTCGCTCCGCAGTAGGGGTTGGCGATTGACCGTCGCCACAATACCGTCGATAACTTCGCCGCAAAATGCTGGCACAACCGCTATAGCTAATAGCACGGAAAGGCAAATCGTGAAGCCAAGAATTTGTTTCATCAGAAAGTTTGTCCAATACTAAAAAATACGTTGATGCGACGTAGCGACTCAGTCTCGCCGGTTTCCTGAATAGGATAGCGCGTCGGATTCAAGGTATAGCCTAAGTCGAAACGCACTGGGCCAACGGGAGTCTTATAGCGCAAACCCATTCCTACTGCCTGGGCGTCATAGTTGAAGTTGCACGGCGCTTTGCTGTTGGGCGGGGCGCAGTTGGCGATTGAGGCCTGTTGGAACCGGAGCATTCCACTGATGATGTGGTTCGCAGTGTCGAAGACATTGCCCATGTCGTGGAAAAAGACGAACCCCAGATTGTCCCCAACGTAAGGCAGCGGCACGGGGGGTGTACGTATCTCAACATTATTGACGAACAGTCCTTGTCCGCCGATGGGATATCCCGTCTGGGTATCGCGAGGTCCCGCCTGGTTGATAGAAAAGCTACGCAGAGAGTTGCCCCCGCCGGCGAAGAACAACTCGGGCAAGGGAATCTGCGTGGCCTCCACGGGAAGGGTATTGGTCGGTAAGTTTTGCAGATCGATAAAGTCGTTGGTGCCATACGGTTTTTCGATCCCAATCTGGGTCCTACGGGCGAACACCCAGTTCTTCTTAAACGGGTAGTAGGTTGAATTATCGAACAATACACGTCCGAAGTTAGTCTGCGACCCTAAGGCGCTGGTTGCCAGACCCAGGTTAAGCGCGTTGTAGTTACCTTTGTGAGGATCAATGGGGTCATCCCGTTTATCGCGTACCATGGTAAAGGTAGGCATCGCAATGAAGACCGGCTTCGAATACAACGTAATCAATGTAGGATCGATCACCAGACTGTTGGGATCGACGGACACGCGCTGAAATGTCAGTCCGTAGAGCAGAGTTGTAAATCGATTGTACTTTTGCTCGGCCTGGACCGATCCTTCCAATGTCTCCGACGCAAAGGTGTTGACGTCGGCGGTGTTGTCGTAGAAGCCGCTCACGATGAACCGCCAATTTTCCCGCCGGAACAGGCGTGGGGCTTCGTAGCTAACTAATCCCCGGCGCGTCAGCAAGCCAAATCTGATCCGGAACGTCAGCGTCTGGTCACGGCCAAACATGTTCAGGCGGGTAATTTCCAAAACGCCGTTGGGGCTAACTCCGGTTTTCCCCTGCGGATTACTGGTGGTGGGGATGTTGCCGGTCGCGAATTCGATTCCTCCGCCATAGCGGAACGTCCATCGCTTGGCTTCCTGAAGGTTGAAAAGGACATCCTTGGAAGGTTCCTGACCTTCGGGATTCTGCACCGCCATGTCGACCTCGTTGAACAATCCCAGGGAGTACAGCCGCCGTTGCGAAGCTACCATGCGGTTCTGGCTGAGAGGATCGTCGTCGTGAATGCGCATTTGGCGATTCACCACATAGGGACGGGTAAAGTCCAAACCAGTGATAAGCACGCGATCGACGAAGACGCGCTGCCCTTCCGTAATCTTATAAAGCACGTCCATGCGCTGCGGTTCGCCGGACACCGGAGTCGCCGAAGACTCGAACTGCACATCTGGGAAACCACGGTCGTAATAGAAGTAGGTTATGGCATCGCGGTCGGTGGCAATATTCGCGTCACTGAACGGTTGCCCCGAAACGCTGCTCAACAGAGGGTCCAATTGTTGCGGCGTGAAGCTGTTGGCCCCGGCTAGCTGCACCGCGTTCACCAGCGTCTGCGGACCTTCGGTAATCTTGAGGACCACCTGCAGCTCATTCTTCTTGCCCTGATAGTTGTCCTCCATTTCGGCCGACACGTTCGATTGCAGAAATCCATTCGCCGCATACAGATATTTGATAGAACTCAAGTCCTCGTTGAGCAGTCGCTGATTCAAGCGGCCATTCGGCAGCAGCATGCTCGATGGCTGGACCGCCATCCGCTCCCGAATGATTTCTGTGCTGAAGTACTTGTTGCCATCGATTTTCACCGATACCAGTTTGCGGCGGATCCCGGGATCGATCCTGTAAACGATGTTGAGGTGATTTTGTTCCGGTGTGGGTTGACGGTCGACCTCAACGGTGGCGTCGAAATAACCCTGGGTTTGCAGATAATCCCGAAGATTGCGCCGGCCTTCGTTCAGCAGATCGTCATCGACCGAGTTTTCCTGGTATACCGGGACCAGCTTCTTGAGTTGACCCTTGCTGATCTTTTCGCCTTCCGTGCTGATGGCGACGGTTGGCCCTTGCTGCACTTCGAACACATAATTGAGCCGGTTGGTCTTGGCCTGATAGCGCCGGTCAGTCAAGGAAACCTGTGCTTCCAGGTGAGCGTTCTTCTGGTAGTGCGAGCGCAGCCGTTCCAAGGCCCGGGTGACGTGCTCCGCTTTCACCTTGTCCTCGGACTTCAGCTTGGTAAGCTTACGCACCTGCTCCGCAGGGATACCGGTGTCGCCTTCAATGGTGACCTCACCCACGCGCGCCAACTCGCCGGGGTTGACATGAAAATGTATCGCCATTTGACTGGTCTCTCGATTGGGCTCCAGAGTGTAGGCGATCGAGGCCAGGTAATATCCGTTGTCGGCTAGTACCTTTTTCATGCGCTCCATTGAGCGGGTAAGCTTTTCTTCAGCGAACACATCCCCCAAGTCGAGTTGGCTGGCGCCAATCAGTTGATTTGGCTTGGGATTGGTCTTTTGCGGCGCACCATCGACAGTGATCGCGCCATTAAAGTAGTTTTCGGTGGCCACGAAGACCAATGTCAGCGTCTTCTGCGGGCCCGGTTCGACTTCCACTTGCAAAGTGGCGAATCGTCCAGTGGCGTACAACGCCTGCAGGCTGGCCCGGAGCTGGTCGCGATCCAGAGGTTCATTAGTCTTCTGCGCTAACAGTGAGCGCAACATGGCAGGATCGGCACCGGCAATACCGCGGAACTCAATGTCGGTGACCGTCTCGCCCTGATATTTGGCGAAGGCGCCAATCTCATCCCCGAGATTGGATTGGGGTGGGGCAGACGATGGGGGCGCTTGGCCGGTTTGGGCCGGCATCGGCGACACGAGCGGGCCCAGGAGGGCGCAGCAAAAAGCGAGCTTGCAAAACGATGCCGTGATTAGCGTCCTCAAACTCTGCCCTTCAGCAAACTCGCTGCCCAGCAGACCTCGTTCGGGGAGTCCGCCAAGTCATTATCATCCACGCACTTGGGTCCGAAGCCGCGTAACCGCAGAGACTTTCCTGGCGCAGCCCGCGCAAGGCGCGGTTCATGTGGAGTACCTATAATAAACAAGGAACCCATCCTCTGAGCAGGTGTCGCCCTTGGAATTCGCTGAGCGGTATTCCCGCCAAGTCCTGTTTCCACCGATCGGTGAAGCAGGACAGCAACAATTAGCCAAGAGCCGGGTAGCGATTGTAGGCTGCGGAGCCACCGGTTCGGCCCTGGCGTCGCTGCTATCACGGGCCGGAATGGGATATCTGCGCATCCTTGATCGCGATTATGTCGAGCCCAGCAATCTGCAGCGGCAAGTGCTATTTGACGAGGCTGATGCCGCCGAATCGTTGCCCAAGGCGATCGCGGCAGCGCGCAAAATCAAGAGCTTCAATTCCGCGATCACGGTTGAGCCGCGGGTCGCCGATCTCACACCCGGGAATGTCGCAGAGCTGCTCAGCGATGTCGAGATCGTTCTCGATGGCACGGACAACTTCGAGACGCGATACTTGATCAACGATTTCGCCGTCAGCCAGGGAGTGCCGTGGATTTATGCTGCCGGAGTTGCCAGCTATGCGGTGACGATGACGGTCCTACCTGGGGAGACGGCTTGCCTGGCCTGTGTCTTTCCTGACTCCCCGCGAGGCATGGTTGAGACCTGCGACACTTCCGGCATCCTGAACTCGGCAGTGAATTTCGTGGCTTCGATCGCCGCGACCGAGGCGATTAAGTTGGCGGTCGGAGCGCGCGACAAAATCCGGCGCACGCTGTTGTCGTATGACGTTTGGACCAGCGATTACGCTTCGATCAAGACCGACAAGCCGCGCCCTGGATGCCGCTGCTGCCAGCAGCGTGACTTCGTGCATCTTGCCGGTGAAGGGCGTCCGCATATTACGCTCTGCGGTCGCAATTCTGTGCAAATTCACGAGCGGCAGCGGCCCATCGACTTTTCCGAAATCACACGGCGACTGACCCCGCACGGCAAGGTTCGGCACAACGAATTTATCCTGCGATTCTGGCGAGAGCCTTACGAACTGACGCTTTTCCCTGACGGCCGCGCGATCATCAAAGGGACGACCGACACGGCAATCGCGCGAAGTTTGTATGCGAGGTACGTGGGATCGTGAGAGGCAGCTGTCAGCAATCAGCAGTCAGCCCAAGCGCACGGTGAACCGAAGGATTTTGCCAAGTGCCAACCAAGTGCCCAGTGCCATGCGCCAAATCATAGTGATGGCTGAATGCTGAGTGCTGACTGCTTCTTCTTCTGTTATCTTTTCTCCTTCACGTCAATCGAGGCCGCCTGAATGTCTGTAGCCCCATCGCTGCTCGACTCCCTTCCCGAACCCACCAAGTTCTACCGCTGGCTGGTGCTGATGTCCGTCAGCCTGGTGATGTTCGGCAACTACTACTTCTATGACGCGCTAGAGCCTCTGGCCAAGCTGCTGCAGGTACAACTCCACTTCACCGACCAGAATATCGGGCTGCTGAATTCGTTCTACTCCATTGCGCCGATCGCCACCGTGCTGATCGGCGGCATCCTCATCGACCGCATCGGCACTCGCAAGGCGCTGCTGATCTTCAGCGTGATCTGCCTGATCGGCTCGGTGATCACTGCCATTGGCGTGACGTTTCCCTTGATGGCGGCAGGCCGCTTCGTCTTCGGCATGGGCGCCGAGTCGCTGGTCGTCGCGGTGACCACAGCGGTGGCCAAATGGTTCAAGGGCAAAGAGCTCAGCTTCGCACTCGGCATCAACCTGATGATCGCGCGTGGAGGAACCTGGATGGCGCAGAATTCGCCTACCTGGGCCAAGGGCGCCTACAACTCGTGGCAAACACCCTGGGTGATCGGCGTAGGCTTCGTTAGCTTGTGCGTCATCGGAGCTATCGGGTACTGGATCCTTGAGGTCCGCGCCGAGCGAACCTCTTCGCTGGGAACGGCGGGCGAGTCGGACAAGCTGGTGCTGTCGGACGTGAAGAAGTTCGGAATCTCCTACTGGTATTTGGTCGGCCTGTGCGTGGTCTTCTACTCGGCGATCTTCCCCTTTGAGACCTTCGCGGTGAAGTACTTTGTGGATGCTAAAGGCACATCGCTGCAGTTGGGTGGCTTCCTGCTGAGCGTGCTGACCATCTTCACCATGATTGGCACGCCGCTCATCGGACTCTACTCCGACAAAGTTGGGCGCCGTGCCACCATCATGCTGCTTGGGACATTCTTGCTGATCCCGGTATTTCTCATGATGGCCTACACCAACATCACGCTTTACGTTCCGATGGCCATGTTGGGATTTGCCTTCACTCTGGTGCCGGCCATTATCTGGCCGTCGGTGGCCTACCTGGTCGAGCAACGCTCCCTGGGTACGGCGCTGGGATTGATGACGATGGTGCAGAACATGGGACTGGCGGGGATGAACTGGGTTCTCGGCAAAGCCAACGATGTGGCTGGAGCAAGCGCTGCGAATCCCTCCGGCTATGTGCCTATGCTGAAAATCCTGACCGTCCTGGGCTTCATCGGATTCGGCTTGGCTTTCCTGCTTCGTCAACGGGAGAGGGGGCCGAACGGTCACGGGCTGGAGACCATTACGACAGCGTCGCAGGCATAAGTTGCACCGCTCGAACTGTTCATTCCGCTTCAGGTGAAGCGCAGTCTAACGGAATGATCCAGTATATCCGACGAAAATTATCGCCAATCACTAAACCGTTCCCTGCCTGATAGTTACCGCTAAATGCAAAAGTTGACTCTTGGCTGAAAGGGTTGCGCGCTCAGCCTCGCCCGGCGTAGAATCAAAGTGCGACTTAAAAGGTCGCATATTCATCTTAACGATTGAGGGCCAATGCTGAAGCTGACCAAGAAGGCGGACTACGGGCTGATTGCCATGCGGCATCTGGCTCAGCACGCCGACTTGGGAGCTTGCAGCTCAAAAGACCTGGCAGAGATATACAGCATGCCGCAGGAGGCATTGGCCAAGATCCTGCAGAAGCTGACGAAGGCTGGCCTGCTGGTATCGCAGTATGGCACCAATGGCGGATATACCCTGGCCCGCGATCCACGGCGAATCAGCGCATTCGAAGTGATCCGAGCGATTGATGGGCCTCTGTTCATTACTTCGTGCAGTACATCGCACAGCGACTGTGATCAGAGCGATCGTTGTACGGTCCGCGAACCGCTACGCAAGGTGAGCCGGAGCATCGAAGAAGTTCTAAACCGATTGACGATTTGGGAAATGACCGAGCCGGAACCCGAAGCGCCGCCGGAGCTAGTAACTCTGGGCTGGACTTCGGAGAGGGCGGAGCAATCATAGGAGATGGCGGAACGATGAGCACCAAGAGCACGAACGTTATTGCGGGCAATGGTAATAAGGATGTGAAGCTGCCCATTTACATGGACAACCACGCGACCACGCGGACCGATCCGCGGGTGGTGGAGGAAATGCTGCCCTACTTCACCGAGAAGTACGGCAACGCCGCCAGCCGCAATCATGAGTTCGGCTGGGTTGCCGAACAGGCGGTAGAGCAGGCGCGCGAACGCATAGCCAAGCTGATTGGCGCGACGGCCAAGGAAATCATCTTTACATCAGGCGCCACCGAGAGCGACAACCTTGCCATCAAGGGCGTCGCCGAGATGTACAAGGAAAAGGGCAATCACATCATCACCCAGGCCATCGAACACAAAGCTGTGCTCGACACCTGCAAGCGCCTGGAGAAGTATGGATTCCGCGTTACCTATCTGCCGGTGCAGAAGGACGGACGCATTGATCTCGACGACCTGAAGCGCGCCATGGATGACAAGACCATCCTGGTAACCATCATGGCGGCGAACAACGAGATTGGCGTGCTGCAACCGATTCGCGAGATTGGTGCGCTGTGTCACGAGCGCGGTGTGCTCTTCCATACCGACGCGGTACAGCAGATTGGCAAAGTTCCATTCAACGTGATCCAGGACAATGTGGACATCGCTTCGATTTCGGCACACAAGCTGTATGGACCGAAGGGAGTGGGCGCGTTGTATGTTCGCCGTAAGAATCCGCGCGTGCAGTTGGTAGCGCAGATCGATGGCGGCGGCCACGAGCGTGGTATGCGCTCGGGAACGCTCAATGTCACGGGAATTGTCGGTTTCGGGAAAGCCTGTGCAATCGCCGGCAGCGACATGGCCGAGGAAGCGAAGTATCTCGCTGGTCTGCGCGATCGCCTGAAGGACGCGATCATGGGCCAGCTCGACGAGGTGTACATCAACGGATCGATGGAACACCGCCTTCCCGGCAACTTGAACATCAGCTTCGCTTACGTGGAAGGCGAGTCGTTGCTGATGGGCATCAACGACATTGCAGTTTCCAGCGGTTCGGCATGCACCTCGGCGACGCTGGAGCCATCTTATGTATTGAAGGGCTTGGGCGCGGGCGATGACCTGGCGCACAGCTCGATCCGCTTTGGCCTGGGACGCTTCAATACCGCGGCGGAGGTGGATTACGTAGCTGAGCGGGTGGTGGACACGGTGAGGCGCCTACGTGAATTGTCGCCGTTGTACGAGATGGCGAAAGAAGGCATCGACCTGACCAAAGTGCAGTGGGCCGCCGAGCCGGCGCATTAATGGCTTTGAAAGGGCACGACTTCAGCCGTGCCGGAGAAGGCATAGAGAATTGGGCTTTAGCCCCTGCGGGAATTCGCGTTTGGATAGAAACCCAAATCCCGCAGCGGCTAAAGCCGTCATAAAGGAAGCAGCTTACGGCACGGCTGAAGCCGTGCCTCTTCAATGGCACAGTTTCGCAACTTAGGAGAGAACAGCATGGCTTACAGTGACAAGGTTCTTGACCATTACACCAATCCCCGCAACGTGGGCTCGCTCGACAAGGCCAGCCAGGAAGTGGGCACCGGCCTAGTGGGCGCACCGGAGTGCGGCGACGTGATGAAGCTGCAGATCAAGGTGAACCCGACCACCAACATCATCGAGGACGCCAAGTTCAAGACGTTCGGTTGCGGCTCGGCGATTGCCTCCTCTTCGCTCGCTACCGAATGGGTGAAGGGCAAGACTGTGGATGAAGCGCTCGGCATCAGGAACACCGACATCGTGAAGGAGTTGTCGCTGCCTCCGGTGAAGATCCACTGCTCGGTGCTGGCCGAAGATGCCATCCGCGCCGCCATCGGCGACTGGAAGAAGAAGAATGGCCAAACGCAGACCCAGGGTCAGCCGCAGAGCGTTGCGGTTGAGCAGCGGGCGTAAACTGTAGTTGAGGACCGGCGTGATCGCGCTACCAGCGAACCGCGCCGGGAGACAACCATGAGCACGGTCAATATTGAGAGTCCGACTACCGCTCCGGCACCGGCTGCCAAAGGCATCCAGGTGACGGACAAGGCCCTGGGCCGCATTCGTTCAGCGATGGCGAAGGAAAATATCTCGCCGACCGAAGGCGGACTTCGTCTGGGTGTGCAAGGCGGTGGTTGTTCGGGATTGAGTTACAACGTCCGTTTCGACACGCAGCCGCGCGAGCGCGATCGCATTTTCCAATACGGCGACGTTCGCATCTTTGTCGATCCGAAATCATTCATCTACCTGCACGGCATGATTCTCGATTACGAAGAGAGCCTGATGCATGAGGGCTTCGTGTTCCAGAATCCGAATGCGAAGAAGTCTTGCGGCTGCGGTAGTTCGTTCTCCTAACACGGCAGAGAGGCCGATGGCGACGGAGTTTCCTTAAATAGCGAAGCTCTAACGCTATCGCTTCGCCTCATCTGACCGGCGGCACGCGAAGTCCGAGAAAGCTAGGAGCTATGGCTCAAACCGAGCAGAAAAAACGCGGACCGTCCGACAGCGGCATCCTGGTGGTGACCCAAACTAAGCCGCCCACTGCCAATTGCTGGTCGTGCGGAGCGATGCGCGCCGCACACTTCTGCCAGCAGTGCGGCAAGGTTCAACCGCCCGCGCCGGTGGATTACTTCAGCTTTTTCGGACTTCCTTACAAGCTCAATCTAGAGCCGGACAAGCTGGAGCGCGAATTCTATGCCTTGAGCAGGCATTTGCATCCTGACATCAATGCGGTAAGCAGCGACCGCGAGCAGCAGTGGAGCCTGGAGCAGAGTTCGCAGCTCAATGACGCTTATCGCACCTTGAAGGACCCAATCACGCGGACCGAATATCTGCTGCGGTTGCAGGGTGTGCAACTGGAAGAGCAATCGAAAGCCGCTACCGAAGAGGCGCGCCGCACTGGCAAAGTAAAGAAGCAGGTGGTCCCTCCTGATCTGTTGGAACAGGTTTTTGAGTTAAACATGCAGCTGGAAGAAGCCCGCATGAACAAGAAGATGGGCGAGCCGGACCGCAATCTCGAGCGCGAACTGCAGGACACGAAGAAACAGTTGCAGGCGAAATACGACGGTATGATGGCAGAGCTGCACGCGGCGTGGAATGAGTGGGATACGTTGGTGGAGCGCACCGGGCAGGGAGATACGGTTCTGGAAGACGATCGCCTGGCCGTGCGCGACAAGATGGTAGACGTACTGAACCGCCGGAGCTATCTGCGCAACTTGCTGCGCGATATTGATGAAGTACTGGAAAGTCAGTAGTCGGTAGTCAGTCGTCAGTTGGCAGTAGTCAGTTGGCACATTGATATTCACTGACATTAAACTGACATTAATATGGTTCGGGCAGTTCGGTTTGGCGAATAGCGAAGAGCGAATAGCGAATGAGCAACGAACGCATAGTCGGCATCGATCTGGGCACCACGAACTCGCTGGTCGCGTACATGGAAGGGGACCGTCCGGTCGTCATCCCTGGCGAGGACGGTTTGAACCTGGTGCCGTCGGTCGTCGCCTTGGACGGGAACGGGCAGATCGTCGTCGGCAGCGCGGCGCGCAAGTTCCTGATTGAGACCGCCGATCACACTGTGTACAGCGTGAAGCGCCTGATGGGCCGCGGAGTCGAGGACGTGCGCGACGAGTTGAAGCTCTTTCCTTTCCGCTTGGCCGAAGACCTGGCCGCGGGCGAAGTGCTACGGATCAAGCTGGGCGATAAGACCTTTACACCGCCGGAGATTTCCGCGTTCATCCTGCGTCAATTGAAACGCAACGCTGAACGCTATTTTGCTGCCCCGGTCACCCAGGCTGTGATCACCGTGCCCGCGTATTTTAATGATGCGCAGCGGCAGGCGACGAAGGATGCGGGACGCATTGCGGGATTGGAAGTTCTGCGGCTGGTCAATGAGCCTACGGCGGCAGCCCTGGCCTATGGTCTCGACAAGAAAGAAACTGCTACGGTTGCGGTTTACGACCTGGGCGGCGGCACCTTCGACATTTCGATTCTCAAGCTGCACGAGGGCATCTTCGAAGTCATCGCCACTAATGGCGACACCCATCTCGGCGGCGACGACATCGACAACCTGCTGATCACCATCGCGCTCAGCGACATTGAAGGCGACCTCGGTGTGGATATCCGGCGCAACGCGGAGATCGTGCAGGGAATTCGTAAGGCGGTGATCGAGGCCAAGATTGCGCTTTCGTCGAACGAGAAGACGGTGCTGAATGTCGAGCTCCCTGGCGGCAAGCGCTATCAGCGCGAGATTACGCGCGCGCAATTCGAGCAACTGATTCAGCCGGTGATCGATCGCACCATCGGGCCGGTGCGGCAGGCGATGAAAGATGCCGGACTGAAAGCGACACAGATCGACGAAGCCGTGCTGGTGGGAGGATCGACCCGGATTCCGCGAGTTCGCCAATTGGTGGAAGAACTCTTCGAGCGTAAGCCGCACAGCGACCTGAATCCTGATGAAGTGGTGGCGCTGGGTGCCGCGGTCCAGGCCAACATCCTGGCGGGCGGATCGGAAGCGACAAAAGAGATGCTGCTGCTCGACGTGACGCCGCTGTCGCTGGGAATCGAAGCGCTGGGCGGGGTGGTAGCGAAGATCATCCATCGCAACTCGACCATTCCGGCTTCGGCTACCGAGCACTTCACGACCGGCGTCGAAGGCCAGACCAACGTTGCGATTCACGTGTTGCAAGGCGAGCGCGAGTTGGCCAAGGATTGCCGCTCGCTGGCGCGTTTCGATCTCAGAGGTATTCCGCCAATGCCGGCCGGACTGCCGCGCATCGAGGTCAAGTTTCTGATCGACGCTAACGGCATTCTGCATGTGTCGGCGCGCGAATTGCGCAGCGGCAAGGAAGCTGAGATTGAAGTGCAGCCCAGCTACGGCCTGACCGACGAGCAGGTCGAGAACATGATCCTCGAATCGTTCGACAAGGCCGAGGAAGATTTCCGGCAGCGGCAGGTGATCGAAGCGCGTAATGAGGCGGAGACGATGCTGACTGCGTTGGAGAAAGGGCGCAAGAATGTCGCGTGGGAGCAGTTGTCGTCGCAGGAGCGCACCAACGTCGGCAAGCTGGAGACGGCGTTACGCGCGGTGATGCAGGAAGAAGATTACCAGTCGATTCGCAGCGCCATCGATGCACTGAACCAGGGAACGATGCGTCTTGCCGAGTTGATGATGGACTCCGCGGTAGGCGCCGCGCTGAAGGGCCAGAACATGGATACCGCCGACGTAGGCGAAGGGCCGGAGTCGCCGCATCCGATTGCATCGGCTGAGATTGAGCGGTAGAGCGAACGGCAGCAACCGAGAAGTTGCCGTAAGTAGCTTGCGGAAAAAATTTAGGAAACGCTCAGATCAAGTCACAGCGAAGTCCCTCAGCGGCTAAAGCCGCAATGATTTTGAGGTACTTACGGACGGCCTGAAGGCCGTCCCCTTCACCTGACGGTCCCCCCTTCGAGAAGCGGCGGCTAAAACCAGGCGGTTTTGAGGTAATGAGGTTTATGGCAGAAGAGAAAGCACAAGGCAGCGGGGCGGCAACAGTTGAGGCGCCGGGGCCGAACACGGTCCGGGTCACGTTCCTTCCCGCGAACAAGACATTCGAGTTTGAACACGGCAAGCTTCCCTACCAGGACCACGGCAAGCCGGAATCGATTCTGGATATCGCGATGAATTGTGGACTGCACCTGGAGCATGCTTGCGGCGGCAACTGTGCCTGCACGACCTGCCACGTGGTGGTGAAAAAGGGCAAAGAGTTGCTCAACGAGATGGACGACGACGAAGCCGACCGGCTCGATATGGCGGCGGATCTGCAACTCAATTCGCGCCTGGGATGCCAGACCGTGATCGAGAAACCGGGTGAAGTGGTGGTGGAAATTCCGTCGTGGAATCGCAATTATGTATCGGAAGCGGCCACTCACCACGACTGATAGCCGATATCTTACCTATTCGAGGAACCTATGGCTGCTGAGTTGAGATGGGATGACACGGAAGATATCGCGATCGCGCTGACCGACAAGTTTCCCGAGCAGAATCCGCTGGAGGTCCGCTTCACCGATCTTCACCGCTATGTGACCGAGTTGCCGATCTTCGTCGACGATCCCAAAGCGTCGACCGAAGGCAAGCTGGAGTCGATCCAGATGGCATGGCACGAAGAGTGGCAGGACCGGAAGGAATAAGTAACTAACTCCCCTCTCACCTAAAGGGTGAGCCCCTGAATTGACTGCGTGTGGATCCCATGTCGAACCACTTCCTAAGTCGCGCGAGGTAGCCATGCGAGTGTTAAGAAAAGCCCCTCAATTCCTCTCTGTCATTTTGTTTCTGTTAACCTGCTGCGCTGCCTGGGCGCAGAACGGCGAGCACCGCGTTCGGAATATTGTTCTGGTTCACGGTGCCTGGGCAGATGGTTCGGGCTGGAAGGGCGTTTACGACATTCTGGTCAAAGATGGCTATAACGTCAGCATCGTCCAGGAGCCGGAGACGACTTTTCAAGAAGATGTGGCTGCCACGAAACGCGTACTTGCTCTACAAGATGGACCCTGCATTCTTGTCGGTCACAGTTATGGGGGAGCCGTAATTACCGAAGCGGGGACGGACTCGTCAGTGGTTGGCCTGGTTTACATCGCAGCCCACATGCCAGATGCTGGCGAGAGCGAGGCTGAGGACGGTAAGCGCTTCCCCAGCGACCTTAGCAAGTCTAACGCGGTCAAAAAGACGGCAGACGGTTTCACTTACCTCGATCCCGCACAGTTTCAAGAGTACTTTGCAGCCGACGTTCCCGCTGCGCAGGCTGCTTTCATGGCGCGATCGCAGGTGCTCAACGCCGATGCCAACTTCAAAGCAGTCATTACCACGGCTGCGTGGAGAACGAAACCAAGCTGGATGCTGGTGGCGACGAAAGACAGAGCCATCAATCCTGATCTCGAACGCTGGTATGCCACGCGAGCCAATAGCCACAAAGTCGAAGTTTCAGGCGCCAGCCACGCGGTTTACGTCTCCAGACCGAAGGAAGTTGCAGCTCTGATCGAACAAGCTGCATCGGAGGTTCGATAGAAGCCTTGTCAACATGACCGCCGACGTCGCGTGCCAACAACAAGATTCGCTTGGTAGAAGCCCTCCGCTTCTAATCCGGGTGCCCCGGTATGTGACACCTACAGTTACGATGGCTGGGTTCAGGCGGGTGGAACTAGCTTGTCCACCTCGGATTGGGCGTCATTGTTTACGCTCGTCAACTGGTTGCGTGGGAATGCAGATAAGGTACGCTTAGCCAGGCAGCTCTGGACTTGTACGCGATTTACTATTCATCGAATTACCATACCTCCTTCCACGACATTACGCCGGGCAGCGGCGCCGGTCCGGGCTCTGATTTGGCAACTGGCATTGGTAGTTACCAAGCAAGCGATTTAGCTCCGGCGTTAGTCGCAGATCCGAATTTATCTAACGCGGCTTTTACAGGACGGACGAATCTAAAAGGGCTTCGCTTTCTTCGCAGGTTTCGATTTGCCAGAACTGTTGAGGGCGACCGCTTGGCGAACCAGCGCCTTGAAGGCGGACTCGTCAACTTCTTCTGCTTCGTGGATGTCGATCGCGCGGCGTGTGTTTCCCTCGAGACTCGAGTTGAAGAGACGGGCCGGGTCCTTTAGAGACGCGCCCTTGGCGAAGGTAAGCTTCACGACATTCTTGTAGGATTCGCCAGTGCAGATGATGCCGTCGTGCGACCAAACCGGAGTGCCCATCCACTTCCACTCCTCGACCACGTCCGGGTCTGCTTCCTGGATGAGCTTGCGCATTCTGCTGAGGGTTTCCCCGCGCCAGTCCCCGAGTTCAGCGATTCTTTTCGAGATGAGCTCCGATGCCGATTGGCCGTGGCTCGCGTCTGACTTTTTCATGTTCTCATCCTAGAAGTTCCAGCTACATTTCATTTGCAAGACCGTGGAAGATAGTCATGTAAGCTAATATCGCTCTAAAGCGGTCTTAGTCTATTTTGGTTTGGCGCCGAAGGTGATGCCCAGGCCGGTTGTGAGCTGCAAGTCGTTGTCCCTCTTTCCCGGCACGGGCACGCTATTATAGACGTCGCCGAAATTCAGGTTCCAGGTCAATGCCCGGTAAAACTTGCTGGCCACCCCAAAGTTAAACGCGCCGCGATAGTTCCCGGCATCGTTCAGGTAGGGGAAAAGGTATAGGCTCTCGGTGATGGCGGTGCTCGGGGTAAAGTTATGCCCAAACTGCTCGCCAACGGTGGCATTGATGAAGTTGTTGACCAGTCCGGTGGAGTAGTTTTCGTAGGTGTAGCCTATGCCGCCGAGGACATCCAGCGTCGTGGTTTTGGACGCGATGACGTGGAATCCCAAACCCCCGCTGGGGCTGAGGCGCTCATCCAGTAACTGCAAGTGATCATAGCCACCGCCAAACAGGCCAAACGCAAATAGGCGCTTGGTAAGGTTGCGATCGTAGCGAATGGCTCCAAAGAAATTGTTTGCACTCGGGGTGGTCACATTGTTCGCGGTGCTGGTCGAATAAAGCGAGGTAGCGACAATGCTCCATTCGTCGGTCGTGGTCTTGCGATCGGCATTGAATCCCAACGCGACGTTGGTCGTATCGGAATTGCCTCGAGCCAAGCCCAAGCCGAAATTGCCGCCGCCACCCCAACCTTCCAGAAATCCGGGATGCAGCGACTTCTCATACGCCGCCTGGTCTGCCGGGGAACGAATAATAGCAACGTCGGTCAGGGGAATGGTCTGCGCGCCTGACGCGCCATTAACGACAACCGAGGAATCCTGAGTATTCACCGCGCCGGTGACGACTTGCTTGTCGGTTTTTGTCACCACCATCGGTTGCTGAGAGGAAAACTGCGCGACCGCGTCCCGATCGATGGTGATGGCGCCGGCATAGTCGGTCTTTACCGTGAGCTTCTTGCCGTCCATGCTCACGATGGTGCCGGTGACACGATCACCGTTCTTGAGGGTCACTTGTTCGGCAGGCAAAGCCACACAGAAACAGCAAACCAAGGCAATACAGACACAGATTCTGACCATATCCGAAAACTCTCTTTCCGTTGGTACCGTAAATTTTCTAGATTCTTGGTGCGGCAGCGCTCAAGCCTTGCGGTATGCGGCGTGGGTGGCTGGTCGCTCCCGCCCCGAGTCACAGGTTCATGATCGATCAGGTAATTCTAATGGCGAGAAGGGTTTTCAGGTCGGAAAATGTGAATAGGGATTAAGGCCGCCACCGCTGGTGGAAGGCGGTCATCGACAGAGATCCCTAGCCCGCGGATACACTAGTGTGATGAATGACAAAGCTCACGACGTTAAATGCCCGACCTGCGGCGCTCTGCCGGGAAAACCATGCTGCCGCGAGAATGGCGGCGTGCTCTCCGACTCGCACCTGGCTCGGAAGACCCTCGCCAGCGTGCACATCGCCAAGGCAAGGAAGAAGACGAACCACGCCTAACATCTGAAAAACTGAGTAGAATGACTACGCACTTGGCAAGCAACTCCTCCAGGAAGACATTCTAGGGCATGGGATCGTGAATTCAAAAGCACCGCGCAAGGGCCCGTCGGTGTCCTCTTTATCATCGAGCGACCGCATCTTCGCCGCCGGCGAAATGGCAGAGCTGATCCGCGCTTTCGACTGGAGCGCCACGCCGGTCGGTCCGATTGATCAATGGCCCGGCACGCTGCTGGTGACCGTCAACACCATGCTGGCCACGCGTCATCCCATGTTCCTCTGGTGGGGCGATGACCTTATTCAGTTTTACAACGACGCCTACCGTCCCAGCCTGGGGCGCGACAAGCATCCCAAAGCCGTCGGACAACCCGGCCGGGAATGTTGGCCCGAGATCTGGCCGGTCATCGGTCCGCAGATTGATGCCGTCATGTCGCGCGGTGAATCCACCTGGCACGAAGACCAACTGATTCCCATCTACCGTGACGGCAAACTCGAAGACGTCTGGTGGACCTATAGCTACAGCCCGGTGCGCGACCCTGAGGGGACCATCCGCGGCACGCTCGTCACCTGCTCGGAAACCACCGGTCGCGTCCTCGCCGAGGAGCAGTTGCGAGTCAGTCAGCGGCAATACAAGGCCCTCTTCGATCTGGCCTCGGATGCGGTCTTCATTGCGAATGTCAGTGGGACCATCAGCGAGGCAAATGTTGCCGCATGCAAGCTTCTCGGCTGTGACCGGGAGCAACTGTTGGGACGCAACTATGCCGAGGTGGTGGTGGAAGGCGAAGTCCCGCGCTTATGGAAGGCGCGCGATGAGTTGCTGAAGGGCGGCATCAGCGTGGAAGAGTGGCAGCTGATCACCAAGCAGGGTTCGATCATCTCGGCGGAAGTGAGCGCGGCCATTCTACCGGACGGACGCTGGCAGGCCTTCGTTCGCGACATATCCGACCGTAAGCGAATGGAGCAGGAGCGCACTCGACTCGTCGCCGAATTGCAACGCGAGCGCTCCCTCTTCTCGACCATCCTGGAAAATGTTCCACTGGGGATTGTCTTCGCCGAAGCGCCTTCCGGGAAGATCGCCTTCGGCAACAAACAGACGGAGGCAATCTTCCGTCACCCACTACATCCCAGTGAAACCATCGAGCAGTATCGCGAATGGGAGGCGTACCACGCCGACGGCCGACGGGCGGAGGGGCATGAATATCCGCTCTCGCGTGCCTTACGTTCGGGCAAAGTCGAACACGGTGAATACCGATACCGCCGCGGCGATGGCACCCCGATCTGGATTCGCGTAATCGGAGCTCCCGTCCGCGACAGTAACGGTGCCATCACCGGCGCATTGGTTGTGTTCAGCGATGTCGACGAGCAGAAGCGGGCCGAAGCCGCCCGCGATGCGCTATCGGAACAGTTTCAGCAAGTGTTGGACGTGACCACCGATGCGGTCGTGAGCCTGGACCGGAAATGGCGGATGACGTATCTAAACTGGCGCGCGCGGGAGATTCTGGCCCCGCGAGGAGATGTTTTGGGGACAATTCTCTGGGAGAGCTTTCCGGCGACGGTTTACGAGGGTTCTCCCTACGTGGAAAACTATTATCGGGCCATGAACGAGGGCGTGGCGGGATCGTTTGAAGCCTATTATCCGGAGCCGCTCAATATCTGGCTTTATGTGATGGCGCGGCCCTCGAAAGACGGGATCATCGTGTTCTTCCGCGATGTAACGGAGCAGAAGCGCGCGGCCGCCGTGTTAATTCAAAGTGAGAAACTTGCCGCTGTCGGCAGGCTGGCCAGTTCCATTGCTCACGAGATCAACAATCCCCTCGAAGCCGTCACCAACCTGCTCTACCTAAGCGCGCAGACCGCTACCACGCCGGAGGTCAAGAAATACCTGGCCATGGCGCAGCAAGAGCTTGCCCGGGTCAGCAACATCGCCACCCAGACCCTGCGCTTCCACCGCCAGTCTACCAACCCGCGTGAAACCTCTTTGCAGGACCTTCTGGAAAATGTTCTTACCCTGTTCCAGGGCAGAATAGGAGGCGCGGGCATCGCCATCGACCGCCAGTACCGAACCGACCGCAAAATTGTCGCCTTCGGAGGTGATCTTCGACAGGTCTTCGCTAACCTGGTTAGCAATGCCCTTGATGCTTCTCCACGCGGCGGGAAAATCGTGATTCGACTGCGCGATGGTTGCGACTGGTCCGGCAATCATGGAGTGCGAGTAACCATCGCGGACAGCGGAATTGGCATGTCATCCGAGACGCGCCGTCGCATCTTCGAACCATTCTTCACCACCAAGAGTTCAACCGGTACGGGTTTGGGACTATGGGTCAGCTCCGAGATTCTTCGCAATCATCACGCCTACGTCCGCATCCGCAGCAGTCAATCCGCTGACCGCCATGGAACAATTTTTTCCATCTTCTTCCCGATGTATGCGGCAGAGACATAACCCGGTTCGAGCCATGCGTCCCGCACGGTTTAGCCGACGGTGACCGGGCGGGAGGTTTCGATCTTCGCCTCGCGCAGGTATTTCGCGGCCTCTTCCGGCGGGGTGGGGTTCTGGTAAAACCCGGTACCCCATTCGAAGCCCGCGATTTTGGTGAGCCGCGGCATAAACTCGATGTGCCAGTGATAGTGGTCCATGGAGGCTTCCTGCGCAGGCGCGGTGTGAATCACCATGTTGTAGGCGGGATTGTCGAGAACCTGGTCGGCGCGCATCAGCAGATTCTTCACCGCCTTGGCCAGGCTCTCATACACCTGCGACGACGAATTCTCGAAGGCCGACTCGTGCCGCTTGGGAAGAATCCAGGTCTCGAAGGGAAAGCGCGGTGCGTAGGGAGCCAGGGTAAGGAACGCGTCATTCTCCGCCACAACGCGAACTGCAGCTTCGGTCTCCTGCCGGACGATATCGCAGAAGACGCAGCGTTCCTTGTAAATGAAGTACTGCTTCGAGCCCTCAATTTCTTCCATCACTTGTTTCGGCACGATGGGCAGAGCGATCAGTTGGCCGTGGGAGTGCTCTAGGGTGGCGCCCGCCAGTTGCCCATGGTTCTTGAAGATCAGGATGTACTTAAAGCGGCGGTCCTTTTTCAGGTCGAGAATGCGATCGCGAAAGGCCCAGAACACGTCTTCAATGCGTTTCTCGGAAAGATTGCCCAGAGTGGCGTCATGGTCGGGAGTTTCAATGATGACTTCGTGCGCGCCGATGCCGTTCATCTTGTCGAACATGCCTTCAGCCTGACGGCTGAGGTTGCCCTCAATCCCGAGCGCGGGGAACTTGTTGGGCACGACGCGCACGGTCCAACCCTCGGAGTCACGCGATCCGCCATTGGGCCGGTAGGCCAAAACTTCAGGCGGCGTCTTGCTCTCGTTGCCGGCACAGAACGGGCAGAACCCGCCCTTCGTCTTGATGGGCTCGCGAGTGAACTCAGTGGGGCGCTTGGCGCGATCGGTCGAGATAATGACCCATCGCCCTACGATTGGATCTTTACGCAACTCAGGCACGGCGGACCTTTCCCTGGAGCTCGAATCTTCTATGTTACCGCTTCTGAACATCGGCGAGCGCCGTGATTTACTTTACGCCTCGAAAGCGGGCCCGGGCCCCACAAATTTTTCTCCTGGAGGCATTGAAAAAGCCTGGACCGAGCGGCCCAGGCTTCCCTTCCCTGCTAAACCGGTACTGTTATGCGCCCACTTGCTTCCCTACCGTCGCGGACTTACTACGCGGCTTGCCAGCGGTGATGTTGATGCATTCTTCCAGCAGGTCCATTGCGATGTCGGACTGCTCTTTAGTGACGATGAGCGGCGGCGCGATACGAATGCTATTGGGACCGCAGCCCAGCAACAGCAGGCCACGCTCGAAGGCGAGCTCGACGATACGGTCGCGTTCGGCGCCGCCTTGAGTCTTAGCTTGCTTGTCGGTAACGATCTCGATGCCGATCATCAAGCCGCGTCCGCGAACGTCGCCCACCAGATCGAGCCGCTGCGGCCAATCCGCAATCCGCTCCGTGATGTGGCGGCCGACGATCTCAGCATTCTTGATGGCTTCGCGTTCGAGCACGTCCATGGTTGCCAACGCCGCCGCGATACAGACGGGATTGCCGCCGAAGGTGGAGGCGTGCGACCCTGGCACCCAATCCATGATCTCAGCCTTCGACATCATGATGCCGAGCGGCATACCGCTGGCAATGCCCTTGGCGATGCAGACGATGTCGGGCTCGACGCCGGTGTGCTCGATGGCCCACCACTTGCCGGTGCGGCCGGCGCCCGATTGCACTTCGTCGGCGACCAGCAGAATGCCGTGACGGTCGCAGATGCGGCGCAACTCCTGCATGAACACCGTGGGCGCGACCACGTAGCCGCCCTCGCCTTGAATCGGTTCGACGAAAATCGCCGCAACTTCCTCGGGAGGCAGCGTCGTCTTGAACAGTTTCTCTTCGATAAAGCGAGCGCAGCCCAGCGCGAAGGCTTCGGCTTCCTGGCCGCCGCCAACGCATCCGCGATAAACATCGGGATAGCGCACATGGGTGACACCAGGGACCAGCGGGGCAAAACGGCGGCGCTGTTGCGGCTTGGACGCGGTCAGCGAGAGCGCACCCATAGTCCGTCCGTGGAACGCGCCGTAGAACGCGATCACGTTCTGGCGCTTGGTGTGATAGCGTGCCAGCTTCAGTGCTGCCTCAATCGCTTCCGCGCCCGAGTTGCCGTAGTAGATCTTATGCGGCCCCTTCATGGGAGCGATCTTTGACAGGCGCTCGGCGAGGGTGACCATGCTCTCGTAATAGAAGTCAGTGCCCGACATGTGAATCAGTTCGGCAGCCTGCTTCTGGATGGCGGCGACCACCTCGGGATGGCAGTGGCCGGTGGAGGTCACGGCGATGCCGGCGGAGAAGTCGAGGAACTCGTTGCCATCAACGTCTTCGACGATGACGCCGCGTCCGCGCTTGGCCACCATAGGGTAGGAACGCGTATAGGACGGCGAAACATAGCGTTCATCGCCATCGAGAATGCGCCGGGCATTGGGTCCGGGCAAAGCAGTCTTGAGGTTGGGACCGGCAACGGCAGTAAGAGTATTGGCAGACATGATGTTTTCCTCCGAAAGGCTTGCGGCGCCAGTTGTGCGCCGGAGCTTCTGTCAGCCCGCGAGTACAGTCTGGTTGAACTGGGACAGCGCGGGAGGCCGACCGGGAAAACGCGAAATTAGTCGCCGGAGAAAAGGTTGGGACGGGCCATACAAGGCGCCAACTTGGAATCGGCACGGGAGGAAATCGCCCGTGACCAGGTAGCGCGCACACCCAGGCCGCGCCCCGGATGGAAAGCGACGGCGAAGGCATTCGGCTGGCTCGAGCGGCTGGTCAAAAGAGGATACTCCCATCTTCATTATAGTCGGGCTGGGAGCGCGGCGTAACCCCCAAAATCGCCCTGCCAGGGGCTGTTCGGGTCTCGCCCAAGGGAGCCAGATTCGCACCGCACGGCCAAACTTCCGGGTGTGTACTATCATCGATAGTAGTATGCTGAGAAAAGGGTAGGTCTATCCTCCAAGACGTGCATCTCACAAAATGGCCCATCAACCTCTCAAACATTGCGGAGCTGAAAAGGAGCATTAACCATGGCGAAAAAAGTGTCTTTGTGTTTGGCTTCCCTGGTATTTTTCATTTTGTTTCCCGTGCTGCTGAGCGCGCAGGACAATATGGGCATGGGCGGCGGTAAGCAGGCGATGTCGGTCACTGGCTGCCTGAAGCAAGGCACCGACACCGGCGGTTATTACATCATGGGGCAGGACAGCAAGATGTACGAACTGATGGGCAAGGGCCTGGGTGCGCACGTCGGTCACACCGTTACCGTGACCGGCATGCAGGTAACGCTGCCGCCGGCGCAGGAACAGAAGAAAGAGGCGACCGAGAAGACGGAAGCCGGCGCCAGTACGGTCGTGGACATGAAGGTCAGCAATTTGAAGATGGTCAGTGAGAGCTGTCAATGACAACGTTCTAAGCCATTTGTAGGAAGCGAGCAAAGTGACCAATGAGCACAGTTCCGACGAGGGCTGTGCTCGTAGTGTCTGTGGCTTTATTCCGCCGGGTCGAGTTTCAACTGTTCGACGGCAGCGCCGCGCGCCTTCGGAGCTCGCTTGAAGGTAGCTTCCAACAGACGCGGATACCGCACCTGCGCGCCGCTTAACAATTGCTCGACCGTCAAAATCTGAATCCGCGGATAGGTCCCCGTGTCGAACGCCGACTCGTCTTTGTAGAAGCCGGCTTCGGCGGCCTCTTTGACCATGGGCTTGGTCGGCTCTTCCATCGTGATGAGGACACCGATGGCCGCCTTCTCGCGCTCGATCACCCCGCGCAGATCGCGCACGAATGCGACGTTAATGTTCTGCCCGGCTTTTACCGAAAAGATAATCTGCTTGGTTTTGCCGCTGTTGTCCACGTGGAAGAAGAGACGCCCGTCGATGCCACGGTCCGCGCCTTTGCGCTGGTCGGTGGGTCGTGCGCCGACAAGGCTCACCGACCGCTAGGACCTGGGATCAAATTGTAGCCAAATGAGCGGGATCTGCTTGCATAGTTCTGAGCCCCAATTCCAGTTGCCGAGGGTCCGGAATGCCTTCTCTCAAAGACAGAATGGCCAAATTTCTTTGGGGCAATTCGTTAGTTGGATCGATTTCCATAGCGCGCTGCAAAACGCGCCGAGCCACGCTTGTGTCCCCGAGCAGAGCCAATGTCGCTCCATAAGCGTTGAGACATTCAGAATATGTGAGGCCCAATCCGAAAGATTCCCGGAACGTTCCTTCCGACGGAAGTTCAATCCGAGGGCGGTTCCAAGCTGCCGAACAAACAACAGCGAATCCGAGATTCTTGGCTGTAACTTGATCAGCGGGATCCAATCGAAATGCAACGACAAAGAAATGCAGCGCTTCTTCGAACCGCTTGATCGCAACGTGATCAATTCCCAGCTTTGTATAAGCCGCCGCGATATTCTTCTTGGCTAGGTTTACTGTTTCGGGGCTCGGTCGCAGGCGCATCGCCTTATCGAAATCCAAGATCGCTTTGTCCAAAGCACCAATTCTTGCGGTCGCGACTCCACGGTTCAAATGCGCCCTAGCCAGATTCTCGCGAGCGATCTCGTAGCCTGGCTGGAGTTCCATTATCAGGGCATAAACGACCATAGCGGCGTCCAGTGCGCCTTTTTCGCCTAGCTGATTCGCTGAATTCAGTAGCGCGCCGGCAAGTCGGCTGTCCAGCGCAAACGCCCGAGAAAAGTATCCTCTCGCCTCGTCAACGAGTGCGTTTTGCAATAAGAAAACTCCTTGCTCGAAAGCTTGATGTGCGTCCGGATAGCCCGGCGACTCCTGCTCTGACTGGCGCGGAACCTTGAGTGTAATTATTTCGTCCGAGCGAATAGCATCCAGGTGACGAGCAACTCCCGACTCGTCGCTTCCTTCGACCAAAACCATGCCGCCGCCTAGCGTCTCTACGACCGTCCCTATAAGCAGGTGATCTCCCACCCGGTACTCGACAACGTCAAGCAGCTTAGGATTGATTTCGGTATTCATGGCGTCCTTCCGAGAGTTTTCGTTAGTTCTGTCTGCCGGTCAGGATCGATATAGCACGTCAGAAAAACTGGGTTCATAGGATTCTCCGTTCTTAGAATCCAGCCGACCGAGACAATTGCAACGTTTGCATTGACGCCTACAATCTCGTGATATGTCGTCCAGCGCTCGCCATACCGGTCATGCGTGCCTTTCTCGGCAGCCGCTCGGGCAAGCGTCCCCTTTATGACCGCAGCTAAGCTTTCCGCGTGACGCTGCTCTATACCCAAGAATGCTTTGAAAATTCTGGCCTTGTGTCTCCCTATTTCGTGTTTGGGGTTGAGCACGTAGTCGCGGAGCTTCTGTAACTCAATTGTCGCACGTTCGCGGTATGGCAACGTGTCCAAGCAGTCCCCCGTCGCGCGCAATTGAAATCAAACAACAATAGCAGCCCGCTACATTGTGCCACGTCGCTAACAAATCGTTCACGTAACGCCGTGGCCGAAAAAGGTGCCGAAGGCCTCCACCACCCACCCGCCGCGCTCGACGACCTCCTGATAGGCGCGCTCGGCGTCCAGGTTCCATTCCCACGTGTCCTCGAAGGCGGTGATCTGCGAAGAAGAGCGAGTGCCATCCTTCTCGGCGAAGAGAACGTTGTAATCCTGACGGCTGTTGAATGGGGGATCGAGATAGATGAGGTCGACCGACTCGTCGCGCACGTAACGGCGCAGCACGTCGAGATTGTCGCCGTAGAACAGCTTGTTGTCGGCCATTGCCCGCGATTCTAGCAGGCGGCCAGCGCAAGCCTCAGTGGTTTCGTGTGGTGTTGTTGCCGCGAAGGGTTCCGTCCCGAGGGTGTCTGTGTGATAACTACTGTCGCCGCTACGCGGCTCGGTCGAATTTTCCACTTAACCCCGGGGCTGGCACCCCGGGCTCACTTCGCGGCCGCCGCTGCTCGGCTAGCTCGATTCGGATTTAGGAAAATCTGATCAAGTTACGGCGAACTACCTCAGCCGCTAAAGAGGCTGCTGAAAAACTCGATAAACATAGTTGCTGCCGCCGGCTCCGGAGATCAAAGGTAAGAGACTTAGACGCGACGCTAAAGCGTCGCTCTAGCCGAACGGAGCGCTGCAGAGAATTTTTCAGCAGCCTGTGAAGCGCTCGTGATGACAACAAATAAGGGACTGGACGCGGCGCTGAAGCGCCGCACTACCCGAACGACAGATCACGTTTCCGCTTTCGGGGGAGTTCTTGACGCGAGCCTGAAGGCTCGCTCTACCTCCAACTCGAATCTGAAACCGAGCTCGCTCTACCTCCAACTCGAATCTGAAACCGAGCTGCACCATGGTCGGCGCCGCCACTCGGTTGACCCCCTTTCTCACCGACCCCTACACTAGAGGATTCCGTACTCATAACAGGAAGACTCATGCCACTGGAGCTGTTCAATACTCTGTCCGCGAAGGTCGAGGAGTTTCATCCGCTGGAAGACAACCTGGTCCGCATGTACGCCTGCGGGCCAACGGTCTACGACTACGGCCACATCGGCAACTTCCGGACGTTCATCGTGGTCGACACGCTGCGACGCTTTCTCAAGCAAAGCGGCTATCAAGTGAAGCACGTCATGAACGTCACCGACGTGGACGACAAAATCATCCGCAATGCGGCGCGCGATGGCGTGACGGTGCAGGAGTACACCAAGAAGTATCGCCAGGCGTTTCTGGAGGACGCCGATGCGCTGAACATCGAGCATCCTGAGATGCTGGTGAATGCGACCGACCACATCCAGGAGATGGCGCACTTGATTGCCGGGCTGGTGGGGAAAGGCTACGCGTATCGCACCGATGATGGCTCGTATTACTTCCGCATCGCCAAGTTTCCCGAGTACGGCAAGCTGTCGAAGAAGGATTTTGCCGGGATGAGCGACGGCGCACGGGTAGACGTCGACGAGTACGACAAGGACAATGCTCGCGACTTTGCGCTGTGGAAGGCGCCCAAGCCGGGCGAGGCCCGGTGGGAGACCGAGATCGGGCCGGGACGTCCGGGCTGGCACATCGAGTGCTCCACCATGTCGATGAAGTATTTGGGTGAGAGCTTCGACATCCACTGCGGCGGCGAGGACCTGATCTTCCCGCATCACGAAAACGAGATTGCGCAGTCGGAGGCCATGACTGGCAAGCGCTTCGTGCACGTCTGGGTGCACTCGCGATTTCTGCTGGTTGAAGGCGAGAAGATGTCGAAGAGCCTGGGCAACTTCTACACCGTGCGCGACCTAATCCTGAAGGGACACAAGCCGTCGTCCATCCGCTTTTTGCTGATGTCGGTTCCCTACCGCAAGCAACTTAACTTCACCTTCGACGGCTTGACGCAGGCGGCAAACTCGGTGGAGCGGCTGCGCAACTTCAAGTTGCGGCTGGAGAGCGAACCGTTTCCTGAAGGAACCAGCGAGGCGATCGCGGGGACTGCGAAGAAGACGTCGGACGAGATGCGCTCCGGGCTCGACGACGACTTGAACACGGCGCGCGCGTTAGGAGCGGTCTTCGACATGGTTCGCGACGTGAACGCCGCGGCCGACGCGGGCGACGTGCGAAAGGGAGATGTGTTGGCGCTGCTCCAGGTGCTGCAGCAGTTCGAAGAGATCTTTGCCGTGCTCAAAGATGATGACGCCGCGAAGGTGCGCGCCACGGTCGAGTGGGCGAAGTCTGAGGGCCTGGAAGACAAGATCAGTGCGGAGACAGCGGAGCTGGGGAAGGCGGCGTCGCTGGCGGATGCCGACGTGGAGCGGCTTGTGGCCGAGCACTCGCAGGCACGCAAGATGCGCGATTTTGCGCGCTCGGATGCGATCCGCGCGGAGTTGGCGGAGAACGGCATCATCCTGGAAAATACCAAGGACGGCGTGCGCTGGAAGCGAAAGTGATTAGCCGGTCAGGCTTCCGATTCGACTTCGGGCAGAGCATCAGCGGTAATCGCGCCTGCGCTGCCGTCGTGAATCTTGGCGGTCGTCACCAGCGCCACTCCGGCGACGATGATGACCGTTCCCGCGAACATGTAGGCATCGAGGCGCTCGCTGAGCACCAGCCATCCCAGGAACACTGCCACCAGCGGATTCACATAAGCGTAGGTGGCAACCTTGGGAGTGGGCACATGTTTGAGCAGCCAGATGTAGGCTGTGTAACCGACCCACGATCCAAAGACAACGAGATAAAGCACAGCCAGCATCGCGCGGCGCGTCACCACCACGCGATGATATTCGCCGGTGAAAACAGCGACCATCGAGTTGCCGATGGCCGCGAACAGCATCTCCCACGCAGTGGCAGTGAACGGGTCAACCTTCATCTGCCACTTGCGCGACAACACCGATCCAATCGACCAACTCAGCGACGAGAACAGCAAGATGGTAGCGCCCAGCAATGGCATGATCCCGAGCGTGGCGCGATGTTCAAACCGAGGCCAGAACAGAGCCGCGACTCCGGCGATTCCCAGAGCTACGCCGAACAAGCCGCGCCGCGATAGACGGTCGCCGCGAAAGACGAAGGTTTCCAAGAGCAGGAACCAGATAGGAGTCACGGCTACGATCAGCGCGGCGAAGCCGGTAGGCACCCATTGCTCGGCCCAAGCCAGGCCGAAATTACCTCCGACCAGCAGCAAACAGCCGATAACCGCTAGGCGGACGCCTTCGGCGAGGGTGATGCGGACGGTGCGGCCCATGGCGGCACAAGCCACCAGCATCAGCGACCCGGCGATGGCAAAGCGCATAGCGCACATCACAGCCGGAGGAAGATGCTCTTGATCGGCAATGCCGATGGCCAAATAGGTGGATCCCCAGAAGACGTACACCAGGGCAAACGCAAGGGTGACTTGCAGACGATGATGGCGGTCCGTATTCACAAGAGCGACGAAGGAAAATCTACGCGGCCGGTTTGCCTTGCTCCCGCAGACGATGCCCCGTCACCAGAACATAATGCACGCCCGAAATGGTGGTGAAGGTGAAAGTCGCGTACAGAAAGAACTTCATCAGCACGAATACCCAATGTGCGGGCAGCACTTGGGACAGCACTACAAAGAAAACGGCCGCGATCTGGCACGCGGTATTGATCTTGCCAAAGATGCTGGGCCGGAAGTCGCGGAAGCCGACCGCCGCATACAAAACTATAGAGGTGGCGACGATGCACGCGTCGCGGCTGAAAACCGCTACGGTGAACTTCCACGGAATCTTCTTCACAAACGAAAGCACCAGGAACAGTGAACTCAGGAGCAGCTTATCGGCCAGTGGATCCAGATACTGCCCCAGCAGGGTCTGCTGATGCAGGGCACGCGCGAGCAGCCCGTCGAGCGCGTCACTCAGCGCTGCCGCGACCAGCAAGCCTAGCGCCCAAAACCAATCCCCATCGAAAACCGCGATGATTACGAAAGGGATGAAGATCAAGCGCAGCAGCGTGATCTGGTTCGGCGCCGTCCAAAACTGGTTTTTCACCCGGGTACCATGGAGTGGTGGCATGTCTTTAGGCGAGCGACAATCGCCGCCGGCGCGTCCTTTGCCGCAGCTGGTTGCTTAAGCGCTTCTCCGATTGTGACGGGTTTGTTACTGGCTGGCAATGGCTGCGAAGTGACGGGACTAAATCACGGGCTTCCATGAAGGTCGCGACATCCGTATAATTTCAGCCTTGATACTGCGCCGCAATAACGGGCAAGATGCAGACTCTCCCATCTCATTTTGACGGCAAACGATTTCGCAATCTCGAGCCGCGCCGCAACCGCTATGGCGCGCTGGTGCGCTGGCTGCTTTCGCGCCGGCCAGCTCCCTGGCGGCAATGGAGCGACGCCCAGCCCGGTGCTCCTCCGCCTAGGAGATCAGAGCGCCTGCGAATCACGTTTATAAACCACGCAACTTTCCTGCTGCAACTTGACGGAATCAATGTCCTCACCGACCCCATCTGGTCGGAACGGGCCAGTCCAGTTTCTTGGGCAGGGCCACGGCGACGCCGTCCGCCAGGAATTCGTCTGCCAGATCTTCCTCCCATCGATCTGGTTTTGCTAAGCCACGATCATTACGACCACATGGATATTCCCACACTCCAGCGCCTGGCTTGCGACCATCATCCGACGATCTATACCGGACTGAAGAACGCCCGGCTGCTCGCCCGGCACGGAATTCGCAACGTTGTGGAACTTGATTGGTGGCGGGAAGCCGCGGCGCGCAGTGATATGTGGATCACGGCGGTGCCGGCGCAACACTTCTCCGGCCGCTCTCCGTTCCAGACCGACAAGACGCTGTGGTGCGGGTTTGTCGTGCAGACCAACGCCTCCAGCGTCTACTTCGCCGGTGACACCGGGGCGGGACCACACATCGGGCAAATCGCGCGCCGCTTCCCCGGGATCGATCTCGCTATTCTCCCTATCGGAGCCTTTCGCCCGGAGTGGTTCATGGGCGAAGTGCACATGTCACCGCGGGAAGCCGTGGAGGCGCACCTGGCCCTGAGAGCGCACGTGAGTGTGGCCAGCCACTTCGGCACGTTCGCCTTGGCGGATGACGGACAAGACGAGGCGGTCCAGGTGCTGCGAGATGTGCTGTCGCACGCCAAATTGCACGATACGGAGTTTTGGGTGCTGGGCTTCGGCGAAGGACGCGAACTGCCGCCGCGAGCGGCGTCGCTCGATGAATCCCGACAGATCGCCTTGTAGCGTGGCTCCCCAACTCATGTGGCCAAGGAAGAAAGTGTCCAGTTCAAGTGATTTTGCCGAAGGGCATCGACGATGGGCCCTAAGAAAAGTTCGCTCCAATCCAAAACCATGGTCGCCTTGCTGCGGGGGATCAATGTCGGCGGCAAGCATCGCCTGCCCATGCCGCAGCTCGCGGAAATTTTTGCAGAGGCCAACTGCACCCAGGTGCGCACCTACATCCAAAGTGGCAACGTTATCTTTTGCGCGGCGCCCTCGGTCGTCGAGGGGATTTCGGCCTGCATCGCCAGGAAGATTGAACAGCGCTTTGGATTTGCCTCTCCTGTGGTCCTGCGCACTGCGGAGCAGATGGCCCGGACCGTGCGCGACAATCCATTTCTGCGCGCGGGCGTGCCAGCGCAGACGCTGCATGTGTACTTCCTCGCCGATCTGCCAGATGCCGGCGCCGTCAAGTATCTTGATCCCGAACGATCGGTGCCGGACGCCTTTCGCGTTTTGGACCAGCAGATTTACTTACATCTTCCCAACGGCATGGCGCGCACCAAATTGACCAACGCCTACTTCGATTCCAAGCTGTCAACCGTCAGCACGGCGAGAAACTGGGCGACCGTGCTCGCATTGTTAGAGCTGATGCAGGCGTGATGGGCACGCGTGTTCCAGCTTCACATCGCACGCCTTCCTCAGCTGGCGATACGGCTCCGCAGCCATAAAAGGAGCCGCTGGCATGGCAGCGTCTCAGTACGATCTTCAGCATCGGCAAGAGTATAGTTGCGGTGCACTTCGGTTTCCCGAGACCAGCGCAAGCGATAGGTGCTTTATGCAACGCAGATCATTTCTGAAGGGGACAGGAGCTGTTATCGTCGCCGTTGCCGGCGGTGGAGTCTGGCGCGCCTACGACCAGGGCGTCTTCAGCGTCGGCGAAGGTCCGGCTTACGAACCCTGGAAAGACTGGCGCAAAGATTCGAATGATGGATCGCCCCTCGTGCTGGTGCGGGCTGCGATTCTAGCGGCCAGCCCGCACAACACGCAGCCGTGGCTTTTCAAAGTAACCAATTCGTCGATTGAGTTGTATATCGACACCCAAAGGAACGTCGGGGCGCTCGATCCCTACTTGCGGGAAGAGCACATTGGGATGGGCTGTGCACTGGAGAACCTGATGCTGGCCGCGACCGCCAATGGCTACGCTGCCACCGTTTCGCTGGTTCCGGGAGAGCTGGGGCCGATCTCCGCCGATCCGCCTCCGAAGCTGGTCGCGCGTGTAGATCTCGCCCGCAGCAATCGCCAGCAAAGCGATCTTTATGATGCGATTCCGCGACGCCATACGAATCGCAGTGCCTACCTCCCGCAGAAAGCCATCCCGCCTGAGTTCATCGACTCTCTCCACCGCTTGACCAGCGACGAACCAGACGTCAAGATTTTTCTCTTCACGGCAGAGGCCGATCGAAAACGGATCGCGGAGATAAGCTCGGCGGCGAACTCCGAACTTTACTCCGATCCAGCCGTAACTCGCGGCAGCGATCGCTGGATTCACACCAACTGGAGTGCGATCCAGAAACATCGCGACGGCCTTACGCCTGATGCCTTCGGGGCGCCGCCGATAGCGACTGCCATGATCAAGATGATGCCGGTGCGGATGCTGAAATGGGCGGCGTCGCGCGGCCCGAAGGACGGCTATTCGCGGTTGATGTTGAGTGCGCCTTTGATTGGCATCCTTGCGGTGCCTGATCGGTATGGCCAGCCAGACTGCCTGCGTGCTGGCAGAATTTGGCAGCGAGCGCACTTGCTGGCGACCGCTCGGGGCGTTGCCGGCCGACCTTGCAATGAGGCAGTGGAAATGATCGACCACGAGAAGTCGCTGGGAGAACCGCCGAAACGAGCCGGTCTGCTTGCCGAAATCATCGGTGACACCAAGTGGCAGCCGACCTTTGTTTTCTACATGGGCTATTCCAAATGGACCGCCCGAGCTAGCCCGCGTCGGCCAGTTAAAGATGTGGTTGTCTAATAGCCAGAAAGGTACGATGGCGGGGTATTGAAGCCGCCGGGAGAGAGAGATGAGCGGAACCGGCTGGAGGATTACAGTTGTCCTGCTGCTGAGCGCCTTGGGCGCCGCTGCCCAAGCTGCTGTCGTGGAACCGGCCCTTTCGGCGGCCGAGCAGGCGGTTGTGGGCCGCCAGATAGCGACACTAAAGTCGGCAACCGATCGTCAGGTTGCGGAGGAGTGGAGCAACGCCAAGAAGATTGCGGAGTTGATATGCCGGCCCGCGGCGCTGCCCGTCCTGAAGAAGCAAGCCAAAGGAGTGGACCGGGTATTTCTCGGGACCGACGCGGCGGCAAGCTTGACGCTGGACAGCAATCAACGTTTGACCGGCAGCGGAACGTTTCGTACTCCCCAGGGCTGGCAGGATTTTACGTTTAGCTGCGAGGTGAATCCGGAGACAGGAAAAGTAACGGGATTCGAGACCAAGCCGCTTCCGGCGCGACCGTGAATCCATTGCCGATGTCGCATGCATCTGGTCTCAGCGCTACTGGATGCGGAATGCGGCCACCCGCCAGCGATCGCCGCGCTGCTCGATGTCGAAACGATGGCCCTGCCTGCAGGAAAGTCGAGCCGAGCCACTAGCTTCCGCGCGCGCTTGATTGCCGCCGTGCCTCCAGAACGGTACACTAGGCCATTACAAGGGGTCTCTCATGCTTATTGTTATGAAGGCGAATGCCAGCCAAGAGCAGGTGCGCAGCGTCTGCGAAAAGATCGAGAGCTTCGGCTTTCGCGCGCACTCTATTCCCGGAGCGCAACGCACCGCCATCGGCATCACCGGCAACGAGATGGAGCTCGATCCCGGCACATTCGACGAAATGGCGGGGGTGCAGGAAGTCATTCGCGTCAGCAAGCCCTACAAGCTGGTGAGCCGCGACCTGAAGGAAGAAAAGACGGTGGTGCGCTTCCCCAATTCGGAGGCGACCGTGGGCGGCGTTGAAGTCGCCGTTATGGCCGGGCCATGCGCCATTGAAAGCCGCGAGCAGGCGCTGACCACCGCCGAACTTGTGGCCCGCGCCGGCGCGCGCTTCTTTCGTGGAGGCGCTTATAAGCCGCGCACCTCGCCCTACTCGTTTCAGGGATTGGCTGAGGACGGTCTGAAGATCCTGGCCGAAATCCGCGACCGCTTCGGTCTGCTGATCGTCACCGAAGCGGTGGATAACGAGTCGCTCGAACTGGTGGAGAAGTATGCTGACATGATTCAGATTGGCGCGCGCAACATGCAGAACTTTTCGCTGCTGAAGCGTGCCGGGCGGGCGCGCAAGCCGGTGTTGTTGAAGCGCGGCATGTCGGCGACGCTGGAAGAGTTTCTGATGGCCGCCGAATACGTCATGAGCGAGGGCAACTACAATGTGGTGCTGTGCGAGCGCGGAGTGCGCACCTTCGCCGACCACACTCGCAACACGCTGGACCTGAGCGTGGTGCCCGCAGTGCAGCGCTTGAGCCACCTGCCGATCATCGTCGATCCCAGCCACGGCACCGGCAAGCGCAATAAGGTGACGCCGCTATCGCGCGCCGCGGTTGCGGTAGGGGCCGATGGCCTGATCATCGAAGTTCATCCCGATCCCGATCGCGCGCTCAGCGACGGAAAGCAGTCGCTCTTCCCCGACCAGTTCGACCAGCTCATGGTCGAGATTCGACAGATCGCCAACGTACTTGGCCGCTCGGTTGCCGCCACCGTTCCCAATCCTGGAGCGCGCCGTCCCACTCCGGTTAGCACGGCTTCGGGAACGGCTGCCGCTCGCTAATGGCGACCGCGTGGCCGTGCCGCAGCAGTTCGCGATTGGGGGTGTCTCGGCTGCTACTTCTCGCCATCGCGCTGACTGCAACGGCGTGCCATCAGCGTAAAACGGTTGGGCCCGGATACCATGAGTACGCCTACGTCACCAACGGCAAGAGTAACTCAGTCAGCGTTCTCGATCTGCTGCAGCTACGCAACGTGAAGACCATCGCGGTCGGCGTGGGACCGACCGGGGTCACGGCCAGTCCCACGCGCAATGAGATCTACGTCGCCAATGCCGATTCCAACAACATCAGCATCATCGACGCCGAGAGCGAACAGGTGGTCGCCGTCATCGGGGTTCATCGCGCGCCCTACTACGTTTCGGTTTCGTCCGATGGCAAGCGTGCCTATGTTGCCAATTCAGGTTCGGCGAATGTTTCGGTGATCGATCTCGCCAAGCGTGCCGTGATCGCGACTATTCCAGTCGGGGGTGCGCCCGGACTGGCAAGGGTTGCGCCGGACGGCAAACTCGCCGTCGCCAGCAATCGGACCGACAACAGTGTCACCATCATCGATACGGAGAAGCTCAGGGTGCGCGGCACCGTGTCGGTATGCCAGCAACCGCAGGACATGGTTATCTTGCCCGACAGCAGCAAAGTGTTCGTGGCCTGCCCCGGCTCGAACCAGGTCGCCGCTGTCGATCTGAAATCTGACCGCCTGCTGGCGTATCTTGACGTGGGGCAATTGCCCGCGCAACTCACCCTCAAGCCGGACGGCGGCGAGCTGTTCGTGGGCAACTTCAACAGCAATAGCTTCTCGATCATCGAAACCGGGAACAACGAGGTTGGAGGCAGCTACCTGATCGGCAGCAATCCGTCGCATGGCGTTGTTACCTCCGACAACGGCTTGCTGTACATGAGCAATTTCGGATCGGACTCGGTGAGCGTTTACGCCATCGACGAAGGCCGCGTGATCGGCTCGGTGCAGGTCGGCAGCCATCCTGACGCGTTGGCGCTTACGCCCGATGAGGCGCACCTGCTGGTGGTGGATTCGCGGTCCGGCGACGTCGCCGTGGTGCGCACGGTGAAGACGCAAGACAACTCGAAGATCAGTGCCGATCGCGCGTTGGTGACGTTGATTCCCGTGGGCAACCAGCCCAACGATATCGTGATCAAGGCCTTCCAGGTGGGAAAAAAGAGCCGTTAGATGAAATGGCGCCGCCTTTCGTATTCCACGGGGGACCGAAGCCCAGCAAGAAGTTTGAAGGTCACAGTCGCGCCGGTTCTGGATGAAGAGCAGTGGGCCGGGCTACCGCAGAGCGGCGCGGGCGACACACAGCGGGTTGACTTTGTGACCCTGCCACGGGCACAATTCCGCCTGAGCTTTTCGTAAGAAGGAGACCATGATGGCAGAATCTGAAGCAAAGATGTGTGCGCACGAACCGTGCCAGTGCACGGTTCCCGCAGGTCAAAATTATTGCAGCGACTCTTGCCGGGATGCGGGATCGAAAGAGGTCGAGATCGCTTGCCAGTGCGACCATCCCGCTTGTCCGCTGACCTAGAGGACCGTTCTTCACCGCCCTCACTCATTCGGGAACCAAGCCCAAGAAGCCGGAGTTGGCGCTCCGGCTCACACCTCAGCTGGCGAAAAACCTAGCTTGGCATATCCATCAACCAGCACCGTACCGCAACCCTTGGTTCTCACCACCCGATAATTGCGCAGACCTCAGCGTAGCGCGTAATCCTGCGGATCGCTCTAGTTTGACCGGGCAGGCTTCTCTTTTGTGCACAAAAACCGGCGGTTGTAGCACAATAGAGTTTCCGCGTCATTACTCATCTCTTGGGGGACGAATGTCAGTCAAGCAAAGCCGTGGCAAGAATCAACCATCGTTGGAACTTCGACCGTTTGACCGCCTGACCCTTGCATTGATTGGGTTGGGAGTGATATTCGCTTCCCTTGGTCTTGGCGAAGCCGTCTACCGGCTCGCCTTCTCCGATTTCGATGGAGCCACCGACCGTCTTCCCATCGAAATGTTGTTCGGCCTGGCATTTGCCTGGATAACCACCAAGGTTGCCAAGAGACTCTACCAGCACCGAATCGAGGCCTCCGCCAGAATCAACTTGATCTGGGACCGGAACCACAAGATCCGTCATGCGGTAGAAGCCATCGCGCCCGTGCCATATCCCGGCCACCAGCAAGCGATCCGGGTGATTCGCGAGGAGGTGGACCGCATCGAATGGGCACTGGCCGACATAATGCCGCGATAATCCCACATGGGCGCGATTTCTAGTTGACGCCTCCTCGTTCGGCAGCCCCATCGTCTCCGCAATGGCGAGGGGCGGCCCCGCTATGGCAACACTCGATGACTTCTTACGACCAGACCCCTACCTGCAACGCAGTCGCCCTGCGGACGGAGGCCGCAGTCCATTTGATCTGCGCGCCCACTTGAACCGGCAACCTCACTTTGGCGAAGCAGGGTCGAAGCGCGTCGCCGGGGGAGTTGGGCCTCCAGTTGCGTGTTACGGGCGAACTGGAGTTTCAGGATCGGTCGCCAACAGCTGGGGAAGCTTGTAATCGAGATACTGGATGGTGAGTACGGCCTTACCGCCGAGCCGCACATCGGTAATGGTGCGGTTAAACGCGGGCAGGTAGAACTCGCCGATTTTCTGATACTGATGATGGATTTGCGAACGTACGGTCCAGAACGACGGGTTCTTCGCCGGCTCAGCCTCGATGCGTCTAACCGCGAAATCCTGGGAATCGATCCAGATCGTTCCCCGGTACAGAAACTTGGTTTCACGCAATGGTTCAACCCGCATCACGTAAAGCGGCCGTCCCTCACCGGCATCGCACCCGAGCAAAGAAAAACGATAGTTCGCAGTGCTGAGCGCCACTGCGTCACGGTTAGCTTCATCGGAGGCGGCTTGCTGCTCGGACTGCAGCAGCTTATGAAGAACGTGATTGCGGAGGAGACGGGAACCCGACTCCGAAATCACGGTGAATTCCTTGGCCCCAGGCGCCGTGTAGGAAGCCTTCACCTGCATGTGGGCGCTAAGCGCGGAAGGCAATCCGGTGTAGTCCAGGTTGTATTGCCGGATTGAATCGAAGTGGCGCAGCTTTTGCGCGCGCTCGGCGTTGCGGCCCATGAGTCGGGCCACAACCGCGTCGCCGGGAAGGTTGAGTTCGGCGGGGCACGGAACTGGCGCGGCGCTTGGCCCGGTCGCCGAAGCGGCGCTCCCGGCGAGCAGTAGGACCCCGATGCACAGCCACCAATGAACTGAAAGTTTGATTGAGCCCATCCTCGGAACCAGGTTCTACTTTAAACGGATACGGTCGTAGCCGCGAGCGCAATGGCCGGTTTTCGTAAGAGGGACCACTTCTTCGATAACAATTCCCAGTACCTCAATCCCAGGCCGTAGCGATTGCGCGGCAGATCGCGGATGCAGCACAGGAATGCCCGCGCCCATGACCTGGGGATTGAATTTATCTAGGTACTTAAGTATATTGGTACTATGGTCGCAAATGCAAAACCTCCCATTGTCGTCGAGCGGGTCCAGACCGGCGTCCGCATGGAGAAGCGCCTGCTCAAGGTGCTGAAAGGGCTGGCGGAGCTGAAGGACCTGACGCTGGGCGATTTGCTGGAAGGAATCGTCTTGCATGCCTTCGAGGGCAAGGCCCCTTTTTCTCCCCAGACCCTCAAGGAGATTGAAAAGCTGCGCAACATTTACGGACTGACTCTTAGAGCCGCGGACAGCCACCAACTAAAGGAGCAGCAACGATGAACGCTTGCCATGCCTTATTCGCAATTGGATTTACGTTAGCCATTGTCTCCACTTCCCTACCCGCGCAAGAGGCGGCAGCTTCTGCCGCGCTGGCCCACACTCGCACGGAATTCAAGATAACAGTGGACGCGCCTTTCGAGCAGACGGCTCCGCTCTTCGGCGCCAATGAGGAGCGCAAGTGGGCGCCAGACTGGGATCCGCAATTCGTCTATCCCAGCCCGGCGCACGATCAGCCAGGCATGGTCTTTCAGGTGGCGCACGAACATTTTTCCAGCGTGTGGATCAATACGGCTTTCGACCTCGCCGCCGGACACATCCAATATGCCTATGTGCTGAACGACGCGATGACCACGCTCATCGACATTCACCTGACGAGAGAGACTGTGCAGAAGACTGGTGTGACGGTGGTCTACGAACGCACCGCGTTGTTTCCGGAAGCCAACGAGCATGTCCAGCACTTCACCAAAGGCGATGAGAAATCCGGCAAGGAGTGGTCGGATGCACTCAGCCGATATTTTGTAAAGCTACGAGGAACTGCATCACCGGCGCAGAAGTGATTGGATTGGGGACACGCCCCGGCTGCCGCTTCCAGACCGCCAAACTTGGATCTCGACTGATCAAAAGCGAATAGCGAGGGGCGAATGGCGTGCTTCTTACAATTCCCTTCTTCCCTCCATCGCCTTTTGCATGGTGACCTCGTCGGCATATTCGATGTCGCTGCCGACTGGGACGCCCGTGGCGATGCGCGTGACCTTCACTCCCGACGACTTGAACAGCCGTGAAAGATAGGTCGCCGTGGCTTCGCCTTCGATGGTGGGATTGGTAGCAACGATCAGTTCATCAATGCTGGCCGACTCTACGCGCTTGGCGAGGTTGGTGATACGCAACTGCTCGGGACCAATGCCGTGCAGGGGCGACAGCGCGCCGTGCAACACGTGGTAGACGCCATTGTAGTGGCGGGTCTTCTCGATGGCGGCGATGTTGGTCGGCTCCTCGACCACGCACACCAGCCGCTGATTACGCGTGGCGCTGGTGCAATACGTACAGGGATCGACATCGGTGATGTTGTTACAGATCGAACAAAGGCGGAGACTGGCCTTCACCTCGCGGATAGCCTCGGCCAGCAACTCGGCGTCCTCGTCGCTGGCGCGCAGGATGTGAAACGCGAAGCGCTGCGCGGTCTTGCCGCCGACGCCCGGCAGCTTCTTCAGCTCTTCAATCAGTCGAGCCATCGGCTCGGCAAAGCGTGTCATGTGACCTCAAAGGCCGAAGCCCGATCAATTCAGATATGCGTAGAAGGTTCTTGATCTGCTTACAGCCCCGGCAGGCCCATGCCGCCGAGCATCCCGCCCAGACTGGATTTCAGCGCCTCATCCACCTTGCGCGTCGCCTCATTTACGGCAGCGACGACCAGGTCCTGCAGCATTTCAATGTCGCCCGATTTCACAACTTCCGGCTCGATGATAATGCTCAACAATTGCTTCTGTCCGGTCATCCTCACGGTCACGCTGCCGCCGCCGGAAGAGGCTTCGATCGTGATCTGCTGCATCTTTTCCTGCAGCTTTTCGGCTTGCTGTCGCGCCTGCGCCAGCATGTCTTGCAAATTGAATCCACCCATGAAGTCTCCCCAATGCTCGTGCCAAATCCCAAGCGAGCTTCAGCCGCGATCTTTCTGATCGATAACAGTGCGAATCTCGGCGCCAAATTTTTCCTGCATACGCTGCACCAAAGGATCGGCCATCGCGCGGCTGCGAGCGCCCGCTCCATTCGTCGGCCGAGGTACTGAGGCCTTCGCTGGAATCGCCGTCCCGCCGCTGACCATCTTGAACTTCAGCGGCCGGCTCCCGAGCTTGCTAAGCGCGCCTTGGATGATGCGCTTGGGCTCCGGCCCCAGCGCCACATCAATCAGCACTTGCGACATGGCCAGCTTCACCGAAACTTCGATTCCTCGAACCGACCACTCACCTTCTTCCAGGTTATGCGCCAGCACCTGCTGTCCTGCATCTTCCAACGCAGCTAACACAGCGTTCCTCGCCAGCTCGGGAGAAAGCTCCGCGCTTGGTTGTTCCGCAGATGCCTCAGCCTCGACGGCAACCGCTGTAGCCGTGCTCACTTCGGTAGAGCTCTGACCTTCAGCCGGCGAATTGCGAGCCGCAAACGGTGACTCCGACAGCGCTGTCGCAACGGGAGAGGAAGCTGAAGGCGCGAAGTCCGGTTGTGCCTCTGCTTTGGGCTCACTCTTGCGGCTGCGGTCCGCCTCAAACGGAGACGGCCGCGCGAAAGGCGACGCAGTCGGCTCGCGAGAAGATATTGGCGCCGGCTCATTCGCTGATCGCGAAGGCACCGCTGCTCGGGTAGATGAAGAAGTCGCAGAGCGCGAGCTTGCTGCGGACCGTACCGCCGATGGTCCCGAGCCGCCCGTTTTCGCCTGACTTATCTCTCCGCTCAACAACTCTTCCAGCGGCAACAAGCGTTGCGCATGCACCAGCTTCAGCAGCCCCAGCTCCAGAAGGAAGCGCTGCTCCTGTTTGTAGCCCAGCTCGCCGTGAGTACGCAGCATGATCTGCATGAAGCGCGACAGGTCTTCCTCGCTGAAGCGTTCCGCCACTCGCGCCACCCGTGCTCGCTCATCGGACGAAATCTGCAACACCCGCGAATCGCTGCCCGCCACCTTTGCTACCAGTGCGTTGCGCAGAAATCGCAACATCTGTTTGGCAAAATGTTGCGCGCTCTGGCCTTCCACTAAAAGCCGGTCAATGGTGCGCAGCACGTCTGCGCTGGAGTTGCGCGCGACCGCGTCCATCACATCCTCAAGTACATCGGACGAAACCGTCCCTACGAGCCCACGCACCACGTCGCCGCTCAGCGTGTTGCCGCAGCAGGCAATGGCCTGGTCCATGATGCTGAGGGCGTCGCGCATCGAGCCGTCGCCCACTTCCGCCAGCATGGCCAGTGAACTGTCGTCGGCTTCGATTCCCTCCTGCTTGGCGATGTCGCGCAATTGCTGAACGATGTCGTCGAAGCGGACGGCGTGAAAGCTGAAGTGCTGACAGCGTGAGCGGATGGTCTGCGGAATGTCCTCGGGTTGCGTCGTCGCCATCATGAAGACGATGTGGCTGGGCGGCTCTTCTAGCGTCTTGAGCAACGCGTTGAAAGCGGCGTCGGTGATCTGGTGGGCTTCATCGAGGATGTAGATCTTGAAGCGGTCGCGTGCCGGTCGATAGCGTGCCGCCTCGCGCAGCTCGCGAATCTCGTCGATACCGCGATTGGTGGCGGCGTCAATCTCGATCACGTCCACCGCATTGCCGGCACGTATCTCGCGGCACGAATCGCACACCCCACAAGGCTCGGGCACGGGGTGGTCCTGCGACTGGCAGTTCAGCGCCATGGCCAGGATGCGAGCGATGGTGGTCTTGCCGATGCCGCGATGTCCGCTGAAGATATAGCCGTGCGCGATGCGCCCCTGCGCGATGGCGTTCTTCAGGGTACGAGTGACGTGCTCCTGCCCGATCACCTCGGAGAACTTTTGTGGCCGATATTTGCGCGCCAGAACCTGATAACTCATGGAAGGAGAACTCGATTATACGGTGTGGCGCTGTGGAACGGGGAAGCCATGCTGCGAGATAATAGACTTCGCATTACGAGGTGCCAAATGGAAAGTTTGCAACTGCTGCGCCAGCTGCTCGATCACTTGCCGGGACGCCTGAGGGCGCTTCCGGCTGACAAAACTACGCACAAGCCTGCGCCCAATACATGGTCGCCGAAAGAAGAGCTTGGCCATCTACTGGATTCGGCTGCCAATAACCATCAGCGTATCGTGCGCACCCAACTCGAGGAAAAGCCGGCCATGCCGAGCTATGACGGCGATGCCTGGGTTGCGCTGCATCGCTATCAGCACCGCGACTGGGAAACCCTGATCGGGCTGTGGGTAGCGCTCAACCGGCAATTGCTGGCGGCGGCGGAGGCAGCGAAAGATTCGGCATGGTCGCGGACCTGCACCATTGCAGATTCAGCGCCGTTGACGCTGCAGTTCGTCTTCGACGACTACGTCGATCACATGTTGCAGCATCTGCGACACATCGGGGTTGAAGTGGACGATTTGGCGTTGGCGAATGCCGCAAAGAAGTAGAGCGCCTACGGTTTCTTCCTGGTCGCGCTCCGGGTACCGCTGGCGCTTTGCGGACTAGCCCCATTTTTCTTCGCGGCCAGCTCGGCCTGCTTTTTCTTTTTGGCTTCGGCGCGACTCTTTTTCTTCAGCTCTTCCGGCGAGTACATGCTTCCGCGACAACCCTTGCTGCCGCAGAAGCAAGGCGCATCATCGTCGCCGTCGTAGAGACAGTAGTCGTAGGTAAGTTCGTCGCCGGCCCTGATGTCGGCAATGCTGGCGATGAAGACCCGGTCGCCCTCCTCGTCGGTCTCGCAGTTGGGATCGCAGGAGTGGTTCACGAACATGGCCATGCCGTGTCCGTCGATCACCACTTCGCCATCGCCGACGCCAAATAGATAGGTGTACGGACGGCCTTCGTAGCGGTCGTCGCCTTCGGCCTTACTGATGCGCTCGCCTGTGTATTCCAGCACTCGCGTGCCTTTCGGAATATCCTCCAGCGCGAAGCACCCCGCCGCATGAATGTCTGAGGAACGAATGATGAGACGTGGCAAGAACGGGCCTCTCCCCTTGAATGTGGACTGCAGTATAACGTACCGCAAACGCCAGCCCTATCCGCCCAGATCATGCCGAGGTAGGACGGGCTGTCGAGTTTCATCCGTGATTGCGGCATTATTGCGGCTTGGCCGTCAAGCGCCGGCGTCACACAGAGACAGCGCATTTCAGGGTTCACATTCTGCCTGGGATTTCGTATCTTGAAGGAGACTGTTGGATTTTTTGTGGAGGCGCTTTCATGATGCACGTTCTGGTTCGCCATAAGGTATCGGATTTCAACCGCTGGAAAGACGCATTCGATTCCCACCTCAGCGCTCGCAAACGCGCTGGGGAAACTGGCTTTCGCCTGTTTCAGAGCGTAGACGACCCGCGCGAAGTGGTCTTACTGCTGGATTGGGAGAGTAAGGAAGAAGCAAGAAAGTTCATGAGTTCCGACGAACTGCGCAGCGCGATGGAGAAAGCCGGGGTGGTCGGCGCTCCCGAGGTCCAATACCTGGAGGACGTCCGCAGCGTTTATCGCAGCTCGGCCGACTAGCATTCCAACGCAGCAAGGGTTATTTCGAAAGCTGCTCCAAAGCTCTTGACAGCAGGCGGAACTTTGCGCTCCAAATCACGATCTGTCGATCGCCCCGGAGAGGTCGCCTCGCGGGACCGGAAGACGACATGCGAGTGCTCTGAAAGCCTTTAGTAATGCCGGTTTCGCGCGAAGCTGCGTTTTGTCAAGAGTTTTGGAAAAAGAATTTTTGCGCGCCGGCGGTGGGATTCTTGGGGCCACGTTGACAAACCACGCCGGGAAATTAGAATACCCGACGACTCTCCGAATCGATTTGCAACCGTGACCAATACAACGCAAAGTTACGAAGTTGTCTTGCATACTGATTTTCCCGACCTGGATCTCTACGCCAGCGGGAAGGTCCGCGACCTCTACCGGGTCGGTAACGATCATCTCCTCTTGGTGGCGACGGACCGGATCTCGGCATTCGATTACGTCCTCGCCACCGGGATTCCCCGAAAGGGACGAGTGCTGACGCAGCTCTCGCTCTTCTGGTTCGACTTTCTGAAGAGCATCGTTCCCAATCACCTTACGACCGCCGATGTGCGCCAATACCCACAGGAGTTGCAGAAGCACGCTGCGCAGTTACGGGGGCGCTCCATGCTGGTAGTACGCGCCGACATGATTGCCATAGAATGCGTGGTGCGCGGTTACCTTTCCGGTTCGGGCTGGAAGGAATACAAGGCCAGCGGCTCGGTCTGTGGCATCCCGCTGCCCGCCGGGCTACGCGAATCCGACAAATTGCCGGGTCCCATCTTCACTCCGGCGATGAAAGCCTCCAGCGGGCACGACGAGAATATCTCCTTCGATCGCATGGTAACTCTGGCGGGTCGCGAGCTCAGTGAGCAGCTTCGCGATTTGAGCATCAAGGTTTATCAAAGCGCCGCCGATTACGCGGAGACGCGCGGGATCATCATCGCAGATACGAAATTCGAATTCGGCCGCACCCCCGGAGGATTAGTGATCGCGGATGAGGTACTGACGCCCGATTCGTCTCGCTTCTGGCCGAAGGACAAGTATCGACCTGGTGGACCGCAAGATTCGTTCGACAAGCAATATGTGCGGGATTATCTGGAAGCGATCAAATGGAACAAGCAGCCGCCGGCGCCGGCTTTGCCTCCGGAAGTGGCGGCCCGAACCGGCGAGAAATACGTCGAGGCTTATACCCAATTGACCGGGCATCCGCTGCCGGCCTAGGGAAAGCCGATGATGAGCTTGGCCATCCTCGACTGGGTAATCGTGCTCATTGTTTTGTTGTCTGTGTTGCAGGCGATCGGGCAAGGGTTCTTCTATGAATTCTTTTCCCTGGCCGGCGTGGTCGCCGGATATCTGCTGGCAGCCTGGGAATACCCCCGCGTAGCGGCGTGGTATGGGCGCTACCTGAATTCGCCGTGGACAGCGAATATTGCGGGGTTCTTTACTATTTTTGTCCTGGTCATGTTGCTGGCGGGGGCCTTGGGCAGGCTGGTGCGCTCCATCGTGCAAGGGGTGGGGTTGCGCTGGTTCGATCGCCTTCTGGGAGCGCCTTTTGGCTTCGTTCGAGGGGTCGTCATCAGCGCGGTGATGGTGCTGGCCCTGGCGGCGTTTGCCCCACAGTGGGGGCTGCAGCAGTCAAGGATTGCGCCTTTCCTGCTGGTGACAAGCCGTGGCCTGATCTGGGCGGCACCGGCAGATTTGCGACAGCGGTTCTGGGAAGGCTGGAACTTATTGCGCACGGTACCGCAGCATATCTCCACGGAGCACGGCGGGAACAGCGGCAGTTTATGAAGGATTCAAGCCACGGGGACGTTAGCGACATCAGCGAGAGCGAAGAGAGAGGCGTCGTGAAAGACCAACTGGAAGCTTTGATTATGCAGATGTACAAGAGCGGAATCACCTACTCGGAAGCGGTGTGCGAATTCAAGAAGCGCTTCATTCTCACCGTCCTGCAGGACTGCAAGGGCAACCAGTGCAAAGCTGCCCGCCAGCTTGGCATGCACCGCAACACTCTCAGCCGCACGATCGCCGAGCTTAAGCTTGATGCCAAAGGATTGCGAGCCGGGACCCGCCGTCCGCCACGCAGCACGCATAACGTTCCCACAGACAAGAGAGCCGCCCGGTAAGAAAGAACGGCTTCGCCACTTCCTGCTTTTTGCCAACGTCGAGTGGTCACTTCCCATTCATCCGAAAAAAAAAGGGAGCAGCCGTGACCGCTCCCTGGTGTTCTTGTGATGGCGAGTTACTGCGACTTGTGGACCGTGTGGTGTACCGGCGCCGCAGCCGAAACCGGGTTGCCATTCTTGTCCAAGAGAATGCCGTCGGTCATCGTCAATATGAATGGATTGGGCGTGTAGCTAGAGACCGTGCCCTGGAAGGCCATCAGCGCTCCCACCTGCGGCATCAGGCGCGACGAAATCGGCTTCGTCATAGTCAGAGTGATGTCTGCCTTCTTGGCTTCAATGTCATCGTCGCTCCCCGCCAACTGCACTGTGGTCGCCGTGGCGCTAATCACGTTAGCCGCCAGCTTGACGGCCTTGCCCTTAATGGCATTCCAAACCGTATCCGCAGCTTGCTGGTTGCCCGAAGAGAGCACCAGTTCCCATTCCGCAAAACTCATCTGTACGGGGGTCTTGCTCTTCACCAGGTCCGCAGCCTGCTCGGCCGGGGACGGCGGTGGCGGCGCTGCAGCTACGCTGAAGCCTGCGGGCGGCATCACGCTGGACGACGCCTTCGCCTGACTCACAATGTCGTTCCATCCCTGGTCGGAGCCGTGGTAGCGGATGTACTTCTTCTTGCCGTAATCGAGGATCTGCTGTTGCCCGGGGCCCTGCGCCAGATTCGCCGCCTTAACGATAAACCAGAAGCCTTCGGGGTTCATCGGCTTGGCTTCCAGATCAGCGGTCGCCAAAGGATAGATGTCGGCGATATTGGGCTGCGATTCGTCGGTAACCGCCTCGTGAAAGTCCTTCTGCGCGGTCGCAAAGTCCTTCGCCTGCAGGGCCGCGAAACCAACGGACCCGTCAAAGATAGCGCCGGTCTCGTTGTGGAACTTGGTAAAGTCGGCATCGCTCATGCCGTCAGGCTTCTTCATATTTTGCAGCGCCTGCAAGCCCTGCTGACCGTATTGCCGGGCCTTCGCCAGGTTGTCCTGCATTTGTGGGCCACCCTGTGACGCCATGGCGCGATAGCTGTATGCCAACAGCGCCAGAGCGCGAACATTGTTGGGATTAGTCTGCAGCACGCGGCCCGCGGCATCCAGCGTCTTTTGCGCATCGCCAGCCTGCTGGTAGGCCGCCATGAGCAACTCCAGGGCGTCTTCCTTCATTACCGAGTTGGAATAGGTCTGGAGGAAAGCTTCCAGTGCAGCCGCTTTTTGCGCCGGGTTCTGCTGCTGGATGGCGTTCACATAGGCGTTGTATTCGGCCGGATCCTTGATTTCCTTCTTCTGAGTTGGCTGGCCGGTCTGCGCCGCTGCCTGGGCGACCGATTGCTGGACCATTGCCGCGCCGGCGAGCACCAGCAACATGATGACTAGCGACTTCTTCATTCGGTTGGTTCCTCGATTCTTGGGAAACTCCTGACCACGCTCACCCACGCGCGCTTCAGCGCACGCAGTAACACCAGCCCAAATTCGAATCACAGCCAGGGCTGCACGATAACGGGCGAATCCCTCCGCACCTTAGGCCCTAATTGCTGAAATGGATGCAAACTGCGGAGACCGGGATTATAAGTATGCACCTCAGTGTAAGGCAAGTTACTTACCACTTTACACGATTCTTGCGGTTCTACGATGCTCGAAGGCAGAATGCCGGATGCGGCATGCGCAGCGAAGAATATCGCAAAGGCCAGCTTCGAGTCGATCCCACCTTCGCCGCAGCTTGCCTTGGCAATCCCTTTCGAACCGGCGGCTTCAACGGCGTCAAGAACCCGGCCGTGACAGCCAAATCCGGGATTTAGTAGCTCTGTATTGGATTGCTTCACCCAAACCGCAGCGGCGAAAATGCGGCCAGATCGAAATCGGGTTTGTGTCCCGTCAACAATTGCGTCATGACCAACGCCGTCACCGGCGCCAGCATAATCCCGTCGCGATAGTGTCCGGTCGCCGCGTAGTAGCCCGGCAGCGAAGTCGCCCCCAGGATGGGAAGATCGTCGGGCGAAGCGGGACGCAGGCCTGCCCAGGCATCATGAAGTCGCATCTCGCCAATTACCGGCGCAACCTGGGCAGCGGCTTCTTGAAAGCGCCGCACCGTCTCGGGATCGACGCGCTTGTCGAATCCCGCCTCCTCGACCGTGGCTCCCAGCAGAATTCGGCCATCACTGCGCGGAATGATGTACACCTCGGGAGTGCGTATCACGTGCTGAATTTGCAGGCCGGCGCGATGCGCCCCAGGTTGCGGCACCAGGCATGCGATCTGGCCCTTCACCGGACGCGTCGGCATTCCCAAGGGTTTGATCTCCCCGGCCCAAGCCCCGGCACAGTTCACTACTTTGTCAGCGGCATAAAATGACTTGGTTGTGCGCACACCCGTAGCACGCCGGCCCAGCACGGCAACCTCGTTGACCGCCGCACCGGTGACGAAATCGACTCCCAGCGTTCGCGCAGCCTTCTCCAGCGCTCGCCCCAGCTTGCGAGGATCGACGCTGCTCTCCGGCAGCCAACAAGCTCGCCCGCGCAACCTGATGGGCGGCTCCAGTTGCGTCAGCTCCGCGTCATCGAGCAGGCGCGCGCCGGCGCATGATGGGAGCTCGTCATCCCCAAGAAAGACGACGGTTCCGGCATCGCGCAGATCGGGTGACTGGAATGCCTCGGCGCGCAGTTCCCTGACGAATTCCGGATAAATGCGGGCGCTGGCCGCGACCATTGCCTGCAACGCGGGCGGAGTGCCGGGATCGCAGTGCGCAATCATCCCTGCGGCGGCGTAGGTGGCCTCGCGCCAGGGCTCACCCTTCTCCACCACCAGCACGCTCGCGCCACTGTGCCGCAAGCGCCATGCCAGCGCCAGCCCAATCACTCCTCCGCCGATGATGACAACGTCCCAAGTCTTCACGCTTCGATTGTAGCTGGGGTCGATGGAGGCTTAGGGCGTGATCTCCCAGACGACGCCGTCGTTAGACCCGCCCGCTTCCGCAGTGCCATAGAGATCACCGTCTGCGTCGAATGTCACATTGCTCAACGGATATCCTCCGTCGGTACCGCCAGTGAAGTCGTGTAGTGAGGTGTAGGTCCAGCCGCCGCTTCCGTGTGTCAACCTAAATACAGCGCCGTACTCATAAGCTCCACCGCTGAATTGTGTGCCGTAGAGATTGCCAGCCGCGTCCATACTCAGAGCAGCCCGGGATCCCCCATTTAACTGGTAAAGCTGGGTGTAGATCCAGCCGTCCTCTGAGGGCGACAGCTCGAAGACGCTTCCATCCGGGTATGAGCTACCATAGAGATTGCCTGACGGATCGTAAATCAGTCCATTCCATCCGCCTTCCTGCAAGATGGTTTTCTCCGTCCATTGGATACCTGATCGGATCAACTGAAAAACCGAGTCGTCGGTGCCGTAGAGGTTTCCAACCCTGTCGAAGATGACGCCACTCTGAGGCCCGGTGCCGGCGGTGAAGCTGTAAATAACACTCTCCTGCCAGCCATCATTGAAGGGAAAGAACTCGTAAGCCACACCGCACTCATACCCGCACGATTCCAAGCCGCCATCGGCCGTGACTCCGTACAGATTACCGGCGTGATCGAAGGCAACATCTCCGCCCGGAATCCCGCCGTCAGTGCCACCAGTGAACTGATGAATCATATTATGGACCCAAGGGTTAGCTGTTGGGATGGGGGCTGGTGAGCGCTGAAGTTGGAACACAGTGCCGCAGCCGATGAACTCATAGGGAGGGCCGCACGTCCCTTGCCCGCCTTGCGGAGTCGTCCCGTAGAGACTACCGTCCGGACCAAAAACCACTCTGGCTGCCGGCCACATTCCGTCGGTGCCTCCCTGGAAGGTGTAGAGCGTGGTCAGGACCCAGCGGGAGCTTACTTTCGCAAGCCTAAACACCGTGCCGCACCCATCCCCATATTCGTTACTTTGGCAATCGTTTCCAGTGTAGCCACCACTTTCGGTCGTTCCATAGAGATTTCCTGCTGCATCCATGGTCAGGCCGGCTTGGGGGCTGGCACCGTCTGCGCCTCCGGGGAAGCTGTAGATCACATTGAAAGTCTGCCCCTCCGCCGGTTGCGCGGTGAGAGTTAGAAACAAGAATACGAATACGAGAAACAGAAGCATTAGCATGATCGCGACCACCGCACTTTCCGGCCGCAAGGTCACGCCGAACATCGCATTTGGAAATCGCCCTTTGCTGTGCATTAGCTTGTCCTCCTGCTATCGACCTCGAAGGGAAAACAGCCTTACGGATGGGAGCGCGGACGCCTGGGAGAAGAAAGGTCGGCGGTCTGCTTCTCGCCGCGCCGAAGCGATGGCGTTGGATGGGAAAAACGCCGGGGAGTCTTCTCCCGAGATACCCGTCAGCATTTCACGCCTGTGGCGAGTGTTTTGTCAGTGATGTAGGGCCCATCGCGACGTGACTTGGTGTGACCTATGTCACACCCTCACGTGAGTTCACTCACTGCCCATATGTACCTTCCTCAGCCATGTTTAAAGGTTGCCCGGCGTGCGTGGTGCGCCACATGAAAGCGAGGGGTTTCCGTGAAGCGCTGTCGTCTGGTTTTCCTAACTGCGTTGCTGCTCTCGACGTTGGCGGCTGCCCAATCAGCCCAGCCCGTGCCCAAGAAGCACTCGTCAGGCACTTCCGCCAAAACAGCTGCCAGTCCCAAGATGACCAATGACGACTGCCTGGCCTGCCATAGCGACCCTACGCTCACCAAGGACGAGAACGGCAAGCCGGTGAGCCTGCACGTCGATGACGCCAAGTTCAAGAACTCCGTCCACAGCATCTACGGTTGTACCGATTGCCATACCGGCATCAAAGCCTATCCCCACGATCCCACTCCGGCCAAGCCGGTCTGCGCCACCTGCCATGCCGATCAGCAAGCCGCCTACGACCACGGGATCCATGCCAAGGCCGCCGCGGCGGGTAATACCAACGTCGCCAAGTGCCAGGATTGCCACGGCAGCGTGCACGAGATTCTGCCGCCGAGCGATCCCAAATCCAAGGTGGCGCGGGCCAACATTCCGCAAACCTGCGGCGCCTGCCACGGGCAGAAGTTCGTGATGGCCTCGGGTGGAATGAGCTCGGCTCCATTTACCTCCTACCAGCAAAGCGTACACGGCAAAGCTGTGGCCGCCGGCTCCGACAAAGCCGCGGTGTGCACCGATTGCCATGGCGAGCACGACATCCTGAGCGCGACCGATCCCAAGTCGCCGATTAACAAGTTCAACGTTCCGGCGACCTGTGGCAAGTGTCACTCCAACATCCAGCAAGAGTATGTAAAGAGCATTCACGGACAGGCGATCGCACGCGGCAATTGGCAAGCGCCGGTCTGCACCGACTGCCACGGCATTCATACCATCAAGGCCCCCAACGATCCCAATTCCACGGTGGCCTCGGCCAACGTGCAGAACACTTGTGCCTCCTGCCATGGCAGCGTGAAACTATCGAACGAATTCGGGGTGCCCGGAGGCCGGGTCGCCTCCTATCTATCGAGCTATCACGGAATGGCGGAAAAGGTGGGCTCAACCACGGTTGCCAACTGCGCCAGTTGCCATGGCGTGCACAACATTCTGCCGCCTGGCGACCCGCACTCCACCGTCAACCACGCCAATCTGGCCAAGACCTGCGGACAGTGCCATCCTGGCGCCAACGACAAGTTCATCACCAGCAAGGTACACCTGGATGGCACCGCCAAAGCCGATTTCGGCAGCAAAGTCATCGCTTTCATCAGCCGGATGTACATCTGGATGATTGTTGTCGTGATTGGCGGCATGGTGCTGCACAATCTGATCGTCTTCCGCAAGAAGCTGATCCTGCACCGCATTGGACAACCGCGAATTCTGTTCCGTATGACCTTGGGCCAGCGCATCCAGCACCTCGCCCTGCTTACCAGCTTCTTTACCCTGGTGCTCACTGGCTTCGCGCTGCACTATCCGTCATCGTGGCTGGCCGTGATCTTCGTCAACGAGTTGGTACGAAGCTATATTCATCGCATCGCCGGCGTAGTGCTGATCGCGGTCAGTTTGTTCCACCTGTGGTACGTCATCAAGACCCCGAATGGCCGCCGCCTGATCAAAGACATGCTGCCCGACTGGAAAGACATCGCCGACGCACGTGACGCATTCCGCTACTACCTGGGTTATAGCGAAAACCGCCCCATGTTCGGCCGCTTCACCTACTCGGAAAAAATGGAATACTGGGCCCTGGTGTGGGGCATGTTTGTGATGGCCGCCACCGGTTTAATGGCCTGGTTCAAGGTGGGAGTCGGCGAACGCGTGCCCGGCTGGTGGATCGACGTAGCCATCACCATTCACTGGTACGAAGCCGTGTTGGCCACGCTGGCCATCATCGTGTGGCATTTGTACGGAGTGATGTTCGATCCCGACGCCTATCCCATGAACTGGTCGTGGTATGACGGCAAGATGTCGATCGAGCACTACGAGCACGAGCATCCGCTCGACATGGGCGCCATCGAGAAGGCCGCCGGTTCTACTGAAGAAGAAGCGGAGCCCGACAAGACCGTCGCCGACGAACACGAAGAAAAGGCCGGCAGCCACAAATAAGCAACACCCATGTTTTGGATTTTGGGTGTATCAAGACTTCACGGTGGTAATTTCTGCAACCCCGGGGGCAGCTTTGCACCGGGTGCGGCGAAGAAGGGACTGTCAAAATGAGTGAGGGGAGCCAGGGGGTGAATCCTCAGGATGCTAGTCTGTCCGGTTCACGGAAGCTAATCAGAAATCCGATCAGCCTGATCGGGCTGGCGCTAGCCGCGGTGGCTTTCGCCAATATCGTTCTTCTGGTCCTGATTGACGTCCTCGCCAGCCATCCATCTCCCTACATCGGCATTCTGGCCTACATGGTGGCGCCCGCGATCTTAGTCGTTGGCCTGGTCCTGGTCCCGTCCGGCATGCTCTATGAACGGCGGCGGCGGCTTCACGCCGTAGGTGTGCCGCCTCATTTCCCGAGACTCGATCTCAACAATCCTGCGCAGCGCAGTACGGTCGCTTTCGTCCTCAGTTTCGTGGTCATGTTCTCGCTGATCAGTGCGGTTGGCAGCTACCAGGCCTACGAGTTCACCGACTCGGTACAGTTCTGTGGACAGCTTTGCCACACCGTGATGTATCCTGAATTCACCGCCTATCAGGCTTCGCCGCACGCCCGCGTGGCCTGTGTGGACTGCCACGTTGGATCGGGCGCCAGTTGGTATGTGAAGTCCAAGTTGTCGGGCGCACGCCAGGTCTACTACACCGCTCTGGGAACTTATCCGCGGCCGATCCCGACCCCGGTGCAGAATCTTCGCCCTGCCCAGCAAACCTGCGAACAGTGCCACTGGCCCAAGAAATTCTGGGGAGCGCAGCTCAAGACCTTCACTCATTTCGGTAGCGATGAGCAGAACACGCCGCGCGTGATTCGCCTGCTCATCAAGACGGGCGGTGGCGATCCTTCGCTAGGCCAGGCCGGCGAGGGCATCCACTGGCACATGAACATCGCCAACAAAATCACCTACTTCGCTACTGACGAGCAGCGCCAAGTCATCCCCTGGGTCCACATGGAAGACGCCCAAGGACATGTCACCGAATATGCGACGAAGGACAATCCACCGACGCAGGAGCAGATCGACAAAGCCAGCAAGCGCCGCATGGATTGCATCGACTGTCACAATCGCCCCTCGCACATTTACACCCCGCCTGACCTGTCGGTCGATCGCGGCATCACCGGGCTCAGCATCGACGCGACTCTCCCGTTCATCAAGCAGCAAGGCGTACAAGTGCTGACCGCCGACTATAAGACTTCTGACGAAGCCCAGAAAGCGATCGCCGAAAACATCGACAAGTTCTATCGCGATAAATATCCGCAGATCGCTTCCAGCAAAGCCGACAGCATCAAGGGCTCCATCGTGGAACTGCAGCGCATCTATCGCACTACCTTCTTCCCCTATATGAAGGTCAACTGGAAGACCCATCCCAACAACATCGGCCACTTTTACTATCAGGGCTGTTTCCGCTGCCATGACGGCAATCACGTCAGCAAGGACGGTAAGGTCATCAGCAAGGACTGCAACTCATGCCACACCGTCATCGATCAGGTGGAAGGCGGAACGCACGTCGCGCAAATTCCCGCCCAGACCTTCAAGCACCCGGTGGACCTGGGCGACATGACCGCGGTGAACTGCTCCGACTGCCACAGCGGAGGCGTAGGGCCGTAGAACAGTAGTCAGTTGTCGGTAGTCAGCAGTCAGTAGTCAGTTGTCGGTAGTCAGCAGTCAGCATTCAGCAGTCAGCCCGGAGCAATCGGCCCTCAGCAAACTGGCCGCGCTTTTTCAAATTCGGCGAGAACGTGTGGCGATTTCGTGCCCGCCGTCCCTTCGATTACTTAGAAGGCGATTATCCACCAAGATTCAAATGGCGCTGTGAACTCAGCGATGGCGACGTCCGAGAGCTCAGCAAAAAAGCAGAGAAATGGTGGCTATGAGACCCGATTACCAAGTCTCCGACTTCGTGAAGCCCGAAAATAGTGCCACTGCCAGACTGTAAGTTGACAAAGAGTTCCGAGCTAGAACGCGAATGCCCCTTTCGCAGGCTCGTCTCCAAGGGCTGAATGCTGAATGCTGAGTGCTGAGCGCTGACAGCTTCTTTCCTTGAGTGACGCATATCACAGGCCCACGTGATGCCACTCACGGCCCGCCGGGTCGTTAAAATCCTATCGTGGATACATAGCAACGAGCCGTTTCACCGCAAGAACGGGAGAGGAAAACTACATGACCGAAGGCACCGGCAACACCCATGCGGCGGCCAAGAAGGAATACACGCCGCGGCTGATCTTCTGGGAAGTGACCAAAGGCTGCAACCTGCGCTGCATCCACTGCCGCGCCACCGCGACTGAACTGATGTCGCCCGCTGACCTGCCAACAGAAAAAGCACTGAACATCATCTCCCAGATTGCAGCCTTCGGAAGTCCTATCCTGGTGCTCAGCGGCGGCGAGCCACTCTACCGGCAAGACATTTTTCAGTTGGCGGAATACGCCACCGGCCTCGGCCTGCGGACCGCGCTGGCCACTAACGGGACCCTGGTCACTAAAGACGTCGCCGAGAAGATCAAGAACGCGGGCATCAGGCGGGTGTCGATCTCGCTGGATGGAGCCGATGCCCTCACGCATGACAGCTTCCGCGGCATCCCCGGCGCCTTCGAGGCGGCGATTTATGGTATGCGCAACCTGCAACAGTTCGGGGTCTCGGTGCAAATCAATACCACGATCGCGCGCCACAACGCCCATCAGTTGCCGGCCGTACTTGACCTCGCCCGCAACCTCGGCGCCGACGCACTGCACACCTTCCTGCTGGTCCCCGTGGGCTGCGGCGTCGATATTGCCGCAGAGCAGATGGTCCCTCCGGAAGAGTACGAGCAGATGTTGAACTGGTTCTACGATCAGTCGCTGGAAGGCGGCATCGAGCTGAAGGCCACCTGCGCGCCGCATTATTTCCGGGTCGTGCGCCAGCGCCGGGCTGCCGACCGCATCGCCGGCCGCGAGCCAGCGGCTACTCCAACTCATCACCACGAAATTGGTCCCACGGACATGACCATGCCGGGTTCGACCGGAATCTCCCTGAAGCCGGGCGGCGGACCGCCGGTAGGACACACTGGCCATCCCGGCCATCCCAGCGACATGAATGCCACCACCAAAGGCTGCCTTGCGGGAACCGGCGTTTGCTTCATCTCCCACGAAGGCGAGGTTTTCCCCTGCGGATACCTGCCCGCCATCGCCGGTGATCTGCGCCAACAGAGCTTCGCCGACATCTGGAACCACTCGGCCGTGTTCGCCCAGCTCCGCGACGATGACAACCTGAAGGGCAAGTGCGGCTGTTGCGAATTCCGTCACGTCTGCATGGGTTGCCGCGCCCGCGCCTATGCCGCCACCGGCGACTTCCTGGCGGAAGAGCCGTTCTGCGTTTATGAGCCGGGAACGTCGAACCAAATGATTCGCACCATTGCCGACGCCAAGCGAGCCGGCTGAGACTTAAGTCATATCGACCACGCGCGACGGGCCTTATGCTCGGCTTATGGCAGCGCATATCTGTACTCTGCAAAGTTCACAACTAAGAACGCTGGTGGTTCCGCGCGAACACGGAGCGTGGGGCATGCTGCTGGTCCCCCTGGCGACCGGTGCGGTGGTATTGGCGCGGACAGGAGCTGGCCCACCGTATTCATGCGTGACGATGCCCTGGATCAAGAGAAGGACTCTCCGGAGCAGCTGGACATAGCCACGAACATTGAGGGAAAGCAGGCATCTTGATTTGCCTGGCATTTCTGACTACAGTACCCCTTTGTTCCTCAACAGGCCAAAGGGATGATTCCAGCCAGCAGGTGGAGGCTGGTGACAGCTCTCCTTGTCACGATGATAGGGCTGCCCGCGAGCGCCCAGATCACAGAGTTCTTGCCCGAGGTCGATGTCTACGCCAACCTGACTCCCCGCACCAGGTTCTGGTTTCAGGCCAAGCAGACGAGAGAAGACGGCGCTCCCACGCAAGCTGAGATTGGACCCAGCCTAGATTTTTACCTCAAGCCCCTACTGCAGCTGAAAGCGCGCACCGTCTTCGATCTGGACGACTCGAAAAAAAGATTGTTGGTGTTATCAGTTGGGTACCGCTATCTGCCTTCCCCTGATGCCCCCTCGCAAAATCGAGTCCTGCTCATGGCCACCTCGAACGTCCCAATGAAGGGGGGCGCGCTCATTTCCGACAGGAACCGTTTGGAAATCAACTACCCCAATGGCAGTCCTTTCTGGCGCTATCGCAACAAGTTCACTCTGCAAAGGACGATTGCGATCCACTCTTACCATCCGTCGCCCTATGCGGCCGCAGAGTTTTACTACAACAGCCGCTACGGCAAGTGGAGTGCAACCGCTGTCTATGCGGGCTGTATCTTTCCGCTGCGCAAAAAAATGGAACTCGGTCCTTATTACGAACACGCAAACAGTACCGGCGTCAGCCCTAACCAACAGTTGAATGCCGGTGGACTGGTCCTCAATCTCTTTCCTGGTCGCAAAGAAAAATGAACGTCAGCGGCGGACAGACAGCGTAGCGACAAATAGGCTGCTCTCGGCAATTACCGGCTTTCCGTCGCAGCCGGCCAGCCCCGTTGTATACTGCGCCACAGGAAAAGGCGGATTGCCTATGCGACCCATGGCAATACTAATACTAATGACCCTAGCACTGCTGCTGTCCGCAGCCGTGAGTTCGACAGTTGCGCAACAAGGCAACTCTTCCGCGCCAGCAGACACCTCCATGACCTTCGCGGTGACCAGTTCCGCTTTTGCCGCCGGGGGCGAAATCCCGAAACAATACACCTGCAAGGGCGCCGACACCTCACCTCCGTTGGGGTGGAGCGGCGCGCCGGCGAATGCTGCCGGCTTCGCGCTCATCGTGGACGATCCCGATGCGCCCCACGGGACCTGGGTGCACTGGGTGCTGTGGAACCTGCCACTGGCCGCTCATGCCCTGCCCGAGGGCATGGCGAAACGCGATCAGTTAGACGACGGCTCGCGCCAGGGGCGCAACAGCGATCGCAAGATCGGCTACAACGGGCCGTGTCCGCCGGGCGGACAGACGCATCGTTACTTCTTCCGCTTGTACGCTCTGGATGGAAAGGTCGATCTCGCTTCGGGCGCGACCCGCGCCGACCTGGACGCAGCGATGAAAGGACACGTGCTGGCGCAAGCGGAATATATGGGGACCTTCCACAAATAGTTGCCGGGCGCAGAGTAGCGTCTGGAGAAATTTTGCCGCAGCCGTTTCCAGTAGCCAATACGGCGCTAACGCAGCTAGCAATCGCCTGCGTCTCGCGGGCGGATCCGATTTGTCGTCAACAGTGAAACTGCCCCGCTGCAGCGGTGCTCCACGCTTACAGATAAGGCGAACCAACTTGGGCCGTTTCGTCCGCTCTTTCGCCAGCTAGAATGGCTGTTCCGGGTTCCTGCCATGCATTCGAACTGGATCTTCTGGGTGGCCTTCAACGGGTTTGTGCTGGCGATGCTGGCACTCGATCTGGGCGTCTTTCATCGCACCCAGCACGTGGTGCGCCTGCGCGAGGCGATGGGTTGGACCCTGTTGTGGATGACCCTGGCCGGCATCTTTGCAGTTTTCATCTATTTTTTCGGACACACGCTGGTGGGTGGGAGCGCCCGTCCCAATTCGCAGCTCTCGTTGGAATTCGTGACTGGCTATCTGATCGAGCAGTCGCTTAGCGTGGACAATCTGTTTGTCTTCCTGCTCATTTTTCGGTACTTCGCCGTGCCTCCCAAGTTCCAGCACGAGGTGCTGTTCTGGGGTGTGCTGGGCGCGCTCATCATGCGCGCCATCTTCATTGCTGCCGGCGTGGGCCTGCTGAACCGCTTCCATTGGATCGTCTACCTCTTCGGCGCCATCCTGATTTACAGTGGCATCAAGCTTTGGCGGCAACACGGCGCAGAGATCCATCCTGAATCCAATCCGCTGCTGCGCGGATTTCGCAAGCTTTTCCGCGTCACCAACGATTACGAAGGCGGCCGTTTCTTTGTCCGCCGCGGAGCTATGACCTATGCCACGCCGCTGGCGCTGGTGTTGATTGTGGTGGAGACCACCGACCTGCTCTTCGCGGTCGATTCCATCCCCGCCGTGCTGGCGGTGACGCGCGAGCCGTTCATCGTTTACACCTCCAATGTTTTCGCCATTATGGGATTACGTTCGCTGTACTTCGCGCTGGCGGGAATGATCGAGGCATTCCGGTTCCTGCACTACGGCTTGTCGCTAATCCTGATCTTTATCGGCGTGAAGATGCTGGCTTCGCACTACGTCGAGATTCCGATTGGAGTGGCGCTGGGAACGGTGGTGGGCGTGTTGCTGATCTCGATTGTGGCGTCGCTGATGTTTCCGAAGATTCCGAAGAAGCGATCGGCTGCAGCTAGCGGAGGGCCCCGGCAGCGCTGATCGGCTAGGGCGGGCTTTCAGACCCGCGTTGAGGCCGCCTTAGGTTACTTGCATCAGCCGCTGAGGTCTTCGACCTAAGGGGCTGATGCAGTTTTTCTATTGGTCCCGGACGCCTGCTCTACCATCTCGCCTACACGAACCGGATATTGTCGCCGGTCACCACGGAGTGTTTGCGGTACTTCGCGTCATTCTTCAGAGGGTGGTCCAGGCGGTAGTGCGCGCCACGACTTTCTTCACGGGCCAGCGCCGATCGGGCGATCAGCAATCCGGCCTCAACAATATTGACTGCCTCGTGCGAGCGGCGATCTCCCGCCTGCGGCGCCTGTGACTGCATGGCACGCAATGCGGGGACGACTTGTTGCAGCGCTTTTCCATCGCGCACCACGCCGACGTGCTGCCACATCAGCGACTGCACTTTCTTGATGAACTTCTCGGTCTCGGCCGATTGCCCATGGTTGCCGGCTGCCGCGCTCGCCACCGCACCATGTTTGTTGGCGGAGTGCAGCTGTTCGCGCATGTTTTGCGCGGCCCGCGCGCCATATACCAGCCCTTCGAGCAGCGAGTTGCTGGCCAGCCGGTTCGCGCCGTGCACTCCGGTACAAGCCACCTCGCCGGCGGCGTAAAGTCCGGGGAGCGACGTCTGCCCGTACAGATCGGTACGCACACCGCCCATGGCGTAATGCGCCGCGGGGCGAATGGGCACCAGCTCGGCGGCGATATCAATGTTGTACTGCATGCAGGTGGAGTAAATCATCGGAAAGCGTTTGCGCACCCGCTCGGCATCGAGATGGGTGAGGTCGAGATAGACTGCGGCGTCGGGCCGCCTCACCAATTCCAGTTCATGGGCAATGGCACGCGCCACCACGTCGCGGGGGGCCAGCTCCGCCGACTCGTGATACTTAGGCATGAAGCGCTGGAGCTCGATATTCCGCAGGTAGGCACCCTCGCCGCGCAGCGCTTCCGACAGCAGGAATCGCGGAGCGTTCTTCAGGAACAACGCCGTGGGATGAAACTGCACGAATTCCATGTCGCTGATTTCAGCGCCCGCGCGGTAGGCCATCGCAACCCCATCTCCGGTGGCCACGGCCGGATTGGTGGAGTCGCTGTAGACGTGGCCCAGTCCGCCAGTAGCCAGCAGCACCGCGCTGGCATAAATCTCGTGCGTCTGTCCCGACTGGTCGAGGACGCGAACTCCTACCACCCTCCCATCATTTACCACCAAGTCGGTGGTGAACTCGAACTCGCGAAACGTGATGGGCGTCATGGCCGTGGCTTTCAGAAAAAGCGCGCGGCCAATCTCGCGGCCAGTGGAGTCTCCGTGGGCATGCAGCACGCGGCTGCGGCTATGCGCGCCTTCGCGGGTGAATGCGATCTTAGCGCCGGTGCGATCGAACTCCGTGCCCCACTCAATCAGCTCTTCGATGCGCGGCGGACCTTCTTCCACCAGAATGCGCGCCGCCTCTTCGTTGCACAGCCCGTCCCCGGCCTTCAGCGTGTCTTCCAGGTGCAGCCGGACCTCATCGTCGTCGCTGAGCGCAGCCGCGATGCCGCCTTGGGCATATTGCGTGTTCGACTCCGTGACCTCGCGCTTGGCCAGGCACAGCACGCGGCCCGCCGACGCCAGCTCTACCGAGGCGCGCAAGCCGGCAATGCCCGCGCCCACCACAATGAAATCGGTTTCTGCAGGAAGAGCCGTCATTACAGGGTTCATGGTAGCACGCAGTCAGAGCGTGGTAGCAGCTATAGCAAAGGCCCAGACCAAATGGGGAATTGGCCCGACCCTTTGCTGATGGCAGCTTGGGTTATCGCGGTCTGGTAGCATGAATGGGCTGTCTCGGTTGGGTTGAGAGAGTCTACCCATGAGTTTGTCCGCGCTGCTGCAGTATGCCGCTTTTCTTCTCGTGGTGACGCTGCTGGTCAAGCCAGTAGGACGCTACATGGCCCGCGTCTTCAGCGGAGAGAAAACGTTCTTCGATCCTCTGTTATGTCCGGCGGAGCGCTTGCTCTATCGCCTGACGGGAGTAGCGCCGCAATCGGAAATGACCTGGCAGCAGTATGCCGGCGCATTTGTGGTCTTCGGCATGGTGGGCACGCTGCTTCTCTATATCATCCTGCGCCTGCAGCAATTTCTCCCCTGGTTCTATCCCGCCTACATGACTACACCGATGACGCCCGACCTGGCGATGAACACCGCCGTCAGTTTCGCTACCACAACTACCTGGCAAGCCTATGGCGGCGAAACCGCCATGAGCTACTTCAGCCAGGTCGTGGGCCTCACGGTGCAAAACTTTCTTGCAGGCGCAGCCGGCCTGGCGGTCGGAGTCGCCTTCGTTCGTGGCATGGCGCGCGATCGCGCTACCACCCTCGGCAACTTCTGGGTTGACCTGGTGCGCTCGATCTTTTGGGTGCTGTTGCCGCTGTCGATGGTGGGAGCGCTGCTTCTGGCGTGGCAGGGTGTGCCGATGAATTTCCACTCGTACACTCAGGCCACCACTCTCGACGGCCCGCGGCAGACCATCGCTCAGGGGCCGGTGGCCGCGCTGGAAATCATCAAGAACCTGGGCACGAACGGTGGTGGATTCTTCAACGCCAATGGGGCTCATCCTTATGAGAACCCGACGCCGCTGGCAAACTTCATCGAGATGCTGGCCATCGCCGTTCTCCCAGCCGCGTTCACTCACACTTACGGACTGATGGTCGGCAGGCCGCGCCATGGCTGGGTGCTGTATCAAGTCATGGTGTTTCTGTTTACCGTGGGACTGCTGATTTGCGGCTGGGCGGAGCAACATGGCAATCCGCTGCTGCCGCACGCGCTCAGCACTCATGCCAGCGCCGCGCAGGCCGGCGGCAACATGGAAGGCAAGGAAGTCCGCTTCGGCATAACCACGTCGGTGTTGACCGCAGTGACGACATCGAATGGCGCCACTGGCTCCTACAACTCGATGCACGACAGTTACACGCCCATCGGCGGCATGGTTCCGTTGATCAACATGCTGCTGGGCGAAATGATCTTTGGCGGCCTGGGGACAGGAATCTACAGCATCATTATGGTCGCGCTAGTCGCGTTATTTCTTGCCGGGCTGATGATCGGACGCACCCCTGCCTACTTGGGCAAGAAAATTCGGGCGGCCGAAAGCAAGATGATCATGCTGTACATTCTGGCGGGATCGATATCGATCCTGCTATTCACCGCGCTGGCGGTCCTGACCAAAGCCGGGCTTGCCGGCCTGGTGACCAACACCGGCACGCACGGCTTCACGGAAATCCTGTTTGCCTACGCTTCGGCCAATGCCAACAACGGCCAGAACTTTGCCGGCCTCAACGCCAACAGCGTGTTTTACAACCTGACCACGGCGATCACCATGATGGTAGGACGCTTCGGCCTGGCCATCCCAGCGCTCGGGCTGGCAGGCCTGTTCGCCGCCCAGCAGCCAACCCCGGACAGTGCCGGCACGCTGCCCACCCACTCCTGGTCATTTGCGATTCTGCTGACCTTCACCGCGCTGATCGTCTCCGCGCTAAGTTACTTCCCTGCTCTGGCGTTGGGGCCGCTGCTGGAACATCTGACCATGGTGCGGTAAGTCTCGCAAAGCGGCTTGGGTGGGAATAGATTTGAAGAATGAACGACAAAGACAAAGAGCTGTTAGCTCAATATCACCATACGATTTCCGAGCAGCTTAGCTCCCGTCTTTCCGAGAGCACAAGATTCTTTTTCGGTTTTAGTCGCTGTCAGTACTGCCTATGGATATGTGTTGTCGAATCGCCCCGGCGAACATAAACCCCTTTTCTTACTTGTCAGTCTTCTCGTGTACTTTGTTACTTTGTGGGCGAGTTGGTATCTTGCCACTCTTGGTTACGCGTTTCGGTTTCCGCAAGACATTCAGCGATCGATCAATTCGTGGAGAATGACAACCACAACGCCCGGCCCTTCGTCTGGACGGCAACGGCGGACTCGATCTTCGCTAGAGTCCAGCGACTATGTGAACGTATTTCCAGGACAGCACCCTAGGCAAGAGAGAGCATCTTTCCGGCAAGAAATTACCCACCCAAACAAGAGAAGCTTGCGAGGGGCACCCGCTACCTTCGTTCTTCCGCTTCGCAAGACTGGACTTCACCACACCACGTTTCTCTCTTCCGGTTGCGCTATACTTTTGAGTCTACCGATCGACGTTTCCGAGCAGTTGTACCCAGCCTGCTCTAATCAAAGAAGGAGAACTTCTCCCCATGTCATCCGCAGCCGTATCGTCCGCTGTTTCCTATGCGCGCGAGAACCAGAAGCGGTTTCTCGACGAGCTGAAAGATTTGCTTCGCATTCCCAGCGTCAGCACCACCGAAGAACACAAAGACGATGTCCGCAAGGCCGCTGAAATGGTCGCGGCCGACCTGAAACGCATCGGGTTCGAGAATGTCGAGATCATCGCCACCAAGGCCCATCCGCTGGTTTACGGCGACTGGCTGCATGCCGCGGGCAAGCCCACCGCGCTATGCTATGCGCACTTCGATGTGCAGCCGGCCGAGCCGCTGGACGAGTGGCACACTCCGCCGTGGGAGCCGACCGAGCGCAACCAAAACATCTATGCGCGCGGCGCCGTCGACGACAAGGGCCAGCTCTGGATGCAGATGAAGGCCTACGAGTCGCTGTTTAAGGCCGGCGGCGGCAAGCTGCCCATCAATGTCCGCGTGCTGTTTGAGGGCGAAGAAGAAGTGGGCGGCGAGAGCATTGAAGAGTTCGTTAAGGCCAATGCGACGACCGGAAAGCTGAAAGCTGACTTCGCTCTGGTCACCGACACCGAGCTGTTCGCGCCCGATCTTCCTACACTTTGCGTCGGGCTGCGCGGCCTGGTTTATACCGAGCTGGAAGCGCAGGGCGCGAAGACCGATCTGCACTCCGGCGTGTACGGCGGAGCGGCGCCGAATGCGATCTTTGGGCTGGTGGAGATTCTCAGCAAACTGAAGGACGCCGACGGCAAGGTGCTCATCCCCGGCTTCTACGACGATGTGCAGAAGCCGACTGCCGACGAGCTGAAAGCCTGGGAGCATCTGCCGTTCAACGAAGAGGACTATCGCAAAGCCGAAGTGGGATCGAATGTGCTGACCGGCGAGCCGGGATACTCGGTGCTGTATCGCACCTGGGCGCGTCCTACGCTGGAAGTACACGGCATCGTCGGAGGCTTCCAGGCGCCGGGCGCGAAGACCGTCATTCCCGCGCGCGGGTCAGCCAAAGTCTCGATGCGGCTGGTGCCCAATCAAGACGCCGACGACATCTTCAAGAAGTACAGCGATTACGTGAAGAAGATCACGCCCAAGGGCATTCAGACCAACATAAAGATCCTTAGCAAAGGACCGGCTTGCGTGGTGAACACCGACAACCCGTATGCGCGGGCGTCGGTCGAAGCCATGCACGAGATCTTCGGCAAGGACACGGTCTACATTCGCTCGGGCGGCTCGATTCCCATCGTCACCCAGTTCGATAAAGACCTGAAGATTCCCAGCATCATGATGGGCATGGGTTTGCCGGACGACAACCTGCACGCGCCGAATGAGAAGTTTCACATCCCGAATTTCTATCGGGGGATTGAGTCGATTATTCGCTTCTTCCAGATTTTGGGACAGTAGGCAGTAGCTAGGGAAGCCATTTCATAAATCCGAAGCGCTTCCACCCCGAGTACCCTCAGGGGCCGAATGTCGGGCTTTAGAAAGGACTCGCACGGTTCAGCTGAACCGGCTGCTGAAAAAGTCGGATCGGGGAGTCTTGAAGGGGCGTAGCTTTTGCTACGGCTGCGCCGGCTAAATTGACACGCACCGCAAGGACCTGCGTACCACGGGCGAGAACGAGCTGCGTATTTGACCTGATCACGAGTGGCCGTGCTACCCAGTGATCGCGAACGTGCACCTGCCTCAGCCGGGTCGGTCACCAAGGTGAGCGAGACTCACGCACCCGATGATATGTTGGCTTGGGGCGCAAGCATTTTATGGAAGATGAAGTGGTGAAGTTGACGCTCGCGATGGTGCGGGATCACTTCCGCCGCAACGACCCCATCAGAAACAGGTCTATGGCGCGAGCGGCTTTTCGGCCCTCGCTGATGGCCCACACCACCAGCGATTGTCCCCGACGCATATCGCCCGCGGCGAAGACGCCCGGAACCGAACTCATGTAGTTCGCATCGGTGGCGACATTACCACGCCCATCGAGTTCCAGTCCAAGCTGCTCGACCGCACCTTGACGGACGGGGCCGAGGAAGCCCATCGCCACCAGCAACAGTTCCGTGTCCATGGCGAACTCGGTTCCGGGCAAGGGCTCGAACTTAGGCGGCGGGCCCACATGAATGCCGCGCAACTGCTTCACATTGCCGTTGTCATCGCCGGTGAAGCCAGTGGTGGCCACGGACCAGTTGCGGACGCCGCCTTCTTCGTGAGAGCTTTCCGTGCGCAACTGCAACGGCCAGAGCGGCCAAGGCGTACTGGGATGGCGCTCCGGCGGCGGCGGCGGCATGATCTCAAACTGCTGGACAGACTTGGCCTTCTGCCGGTGGGTGGTGCCGAGGCAGTCGGCCCCGGTGTCACCACCGCCGATGATGATGACGTTCTTGCCGGTAGCGCGGATTTGATTCTCCACCGCGTCGCCCGCGTTACAGCGGTTCTGCTCCACCAGGAACTCCATGGCAAAGTGAATGCCCTTGAGATGACGGCCAGGAACCGCCAGGTCTCGGGGCTGTTCGGCGCCGCCAGTAAGCAGCAGTACGTCATAGTCCTTGCGCAGGTCTTCAGCCGGTATATTGTGCCCTACGTGAGCCCGCATCTCGAAACGCACACCCTCCGCGACCAGCTGTTCCAGTCGTCGCTCCAAAATGCGCTTTTCCAGCTTGAAATCGGGAATGCCGTAGCGCAGCACGCCACCGATGCGGTCGTTTTTCTCGAATACGACGACCGAGTGTCCGGAGCGGTTCAGCTGCTGAGCGGCGGCAAGACCGGCAGGCCCCGAGCCCACAATCGCGATCCGCTTGTCGGTGCGCACGAATGGCGGTTCCGGTCGAATCCATCCCTCTGCAAAGGCACGCTCAGCAATCGTCTGTTCGATCACCTTGATGGTTACGGGCGGTTCATTGATACCGAGCACGCACGAAGCCTCGCACGGCGCCGGGCAAATGCGACCAGTGATTTCGGGGAAGTTGTTCGTGGAGTGGAGCACCCGGATTGCATCTTTCCAACGGTCCTTGTAGACCAGGTCATTCCAATCCGGAATAATATTGTCCACGGGGCAGCCGGTGTGGCAGAAGGGGATCCCGCAGTCCATGCAGCGCGCGGCTTGCTGCTGGACGTTGGTGTGGGGAAAGGGTTGGTAGACTTCGAAGAAGTCGTTAATGCGCTCCTCTACCGGGCGCCGCGTCGGCAGTTGGCGCGTGTACTCCTTGAATCCGGTGACCTTACCCATCAATCACCTGCCCTGCCCCACCGAGGCGTAGCGGCTGCGCGGGAAGCCAGCACCCCAGCGGACGCCTTCGGAAGGCCGAGCACGCGCTTGTATTCCTGCGGGAACACCTTCACAAACTGCGGTAGGGCGGCTTCCCAGTTGTCGAGGATCCATTTTGTTTGTGGACTTCCCGTGTACTCGCCATGCCGGGTCAGGAGCGACAGCAACATTTCTATGTCCTTGGGGTCAACTACTGGCCCCAGGTCCACGTCTCGCCGGTTGCACAGGATGTTGGCGAACTCGCCGCCCGTTCGGTCAAGCACGAAGGCGATGCCGCCCGTCATGCCCGCGGCGAAATTCCGCCCTGTCCTTCCGAGCACCACCACCAGACCGTTGGTCATGTACTCGCAACCGTGGTCGCCCACGCCCTCCACCACCGCGGTGGCGCCGGAGTTACGCACGGCAAAGCGTTCCCCCGCCATGCCGTTGAAAAAGGCCTCGCCACTGGTGGCACCGTAAAGGCAAACGTTGCCGATGAGGATGTTCTCCTCCGCCACAAATTCCGATGGACGCGGCGGATAGACAATGAGCCGGCCGCCGGAAAGTCCTTTGCCTACATAGTCGTTGGCTTCGCCCTCGAGGGTGAGCGTAACCCCCTTGGCCAGGAACGCCGCGAAGCTTTGGCCGGCTGAACCCTGGAAGTGAATCTGAATCGTATCATCGGGCAGCCCCTCCGAGCCGTAGCGCCGGGCGATTTCTCCACTCACCATGGCACCTACCGAGCGGTGTACGTTGCGAATCGGAAGGCTCAGCGAGACCGGGGTGCGGTTCTCAAGCGCCGCGTGCGCGTACTCGAGCAGGCTGTTATCCAATGCGTTTTCGATACCGTGGTCTTGACGGATGAGACAACGCCGGCCCACGTGGTGGGGTACGGGCGGATTGTAAAGGATCGGGGAGAGATCGATGCTCGTCGCCTTCCAGTGTGCCACGTCCCGACGCTGCACCAGGCAGTCCACACGGCCCACCATGTCGTCGAGCTTGCGAAAGCCGAGGTCGGCCATGACCCGACGCAAGTCCTCAGCCACGAAAAAGCAAAAGTTAATAACGTGCTCGGGCTGTCCCTGGAACTTCTTCCGCAATTCCGGGTCCTGCGTGGCCACACCCACCGGGCAGGTGTTCAAGTGGCACTTGCGCATCATGATGCAGCCCATGGCGACCAGCGGAGTGGTGGCGAAGCCAAACTCTTCGGCACCCAGCAGCGCGGCGACGGCCACGTCGCGCCCCGTCTGGAGTTTGCCATCGACTTGCAGGCGCACGCGGCTACGCAAATCATTCATCACCAAGGTCTGCTGAGTTTCGGAAAGGCCCAATTCCCAAGGCACCCCGGCGTGACGGATCGAGCTAATGGGCGACGCGCCGGTGCCGCCATCATAACCGCTGATGAGGATAACGTCGGCATGCGCCTTAGCGACGCCGGCAGCCACCGTCCCCACGCCTGCCTCCGCCACCAACTTCACGGAAACACGCCCTTGCGGGTTCACCATTTTGAGGTCATAGATCAACTGCGCCAGATCCTCGATGGAGTAAATGTCGTGGTGGGGCGGCGGCGAAATCAAACCAACTCCAGGGATGGAGTGTCGCACCCACGCGATAACTTCGTCGACCTTATGACCGGGGAGTTGGCCCCCTTCGCCAGGCTTGGCGCCCTGCGCAATCTTGATCTGGAGGTCGTCCGCGTTTACCAGGTAATTGGCGGTGACGCCGAAGCGCGCGGAAGCTACCTGCTTGACGCGGCTACGGCGCGAGTCGCCGTTGGCATCCGGCGTATAACGCGCTTCGTCCTCGCCTCCTTCGCCGGTGTTGGAGCGTCCGCCGATGCGGTTCATGGCTATGGCTAACGTCTCGTGCGCCTCTTTACTGATTGAACCGAACGACATGGCGCCGGTGGCAAAACGCTTTACGATCTCCGCCGCCGGCTCAACTTCTTCGATCGGCAGCGCAGGTCCGGCGGGTTTGAGGTCAAACATGCCCCGCAGCATCATCAGGTCGCGGTTCTGCTGGTTGACCGTGTCGGCGAATTCCCGGAAGGTCTCAAAGCAGTTCTGCCGTACAGCGTGCTGCAGCTTGCTAACGGTGGTCGGATTCAACTGGTGCCGTTCGCCGTTGACGCGGAATTGGTATTCGCCGCCTATTCGCAACTCCGTCTCCGACTCCGCCGGCCGTTGCATGGCGAACTGGTGCCTCATATGCGCTTCCTTTGCCAGCACCTCCATGCCGACGCCATCGATACGTGAAGACGTGCCGGTAAAGTAGCGCTCGACCAAAGAGCGGTTCAGGCCGACAGCCTCAAAGATCTGGGCTCCGCGGTAGCTCTGGAGGGTGGAGATGCCCATTTTAGAAAAAGTCTTAAGCAGGCCCTTGTCCACTGCATTCAGGTAGTTCTTCAAGACTTTATCGAAGCTGTAATCAGCGGGGAAATAGCCGTTCTTGTGCAGGTTCTCCAGGGTCTCGACGGCGAGAAAGGGATTGACCGCGCTGGCCCCGTAACCGAGCAGCAGGGCAAAATGCATGATCTCGCGAGGCCCGCCGGTTTCGACGATCAAGGCCACCTGGTTGCGGGTCTCCTCGCGTACCAAGTGGTTGTGTACCGCCGAAAGCGCCAGCAGACTGGGAATCGGAGCATACTTCTTGTCGACTCCGCGGTCGGAAAGAATCAGCAGGGTGTATCCGGACTTGATGGCCAGCGAGGCTCGCTGGCACAGATCGTCCACCGCCTTCTCGAGCGCCTCTCCCCCACCCGCGACTGAGAACAGCATGGGGATGGTCGTAGCCAGAAAATCGCCCTGGCTCACCCGGCGCAGCTTTTCCAGACACCAGTTGGTGATGACAGGATGGCGCAGTTTGAGCGTGTGGCAGTGCCGCGCCGATTCCTCCAGGATGTTACCTTCGCTGCCGATGTAGCTGTTCAGTGACATGACCAAGTCTTCGCGGATGGGATCGATGGCCGGGTTCGTGACTTGCGCGAACATCTGCTTGAAGTAGCTGAAGAGTAGTTGTGGCCGGTCCGACAGGCAGGCGAGCGGCGTATCGATGCCCATCGAGCCCACTGGTTCCTCACCCGTTGCACCCATGGGGCCAATTATGAATTTCAGGTCTTCGTCGGTATAGCCGAAGGCGCGCTGCCGCAGCAGGATGGTCTTGTGATTTGTAGGCTTCACATGCGCCGGAGTGGGGAGATGGTCCAGGGTGATCTGGTTCTCTCGCAGCCATTGCGCATAAGGCTGCCGCGCCGCCAATTGCCTCTTAATCTCGTCATCGGAGATGAGCCGCTTCTGCTCTATATCCACCAGCAACATACGGCCCGGTTCGAGCCGTCCCTTGAGGCGAACGCTTTCGGGCTTTACCGGCAGTACACCAGCCTCTGACGCCATAATGATGAGGCCCTCATGGGTCACCACGTAGCGCCCGGGCCTTAGCCCGTTGCGGTCCAGCTTGGCCCCGATCACGCGGCCGTCGGTGAAAGCGACGGCCGCGGGGCCATCCCAGGGCTCCATCAATGAAGCGTGAAACTCATAAAAGGCGCGAACATCCTCTGGCATCGTGGGGTCGCCGTCCCAGGCTTCAGGAATCAGCATAGAAAGCACATGGGGAAGGCTGCGGCCCGTAAGCGTCAAAAGCTCGATCGCGTTATCCAACATCGCAGAGTCGCTGCCGCCGGGGGTGATAACGGGCATCACCTTGTGGATGTCGTCGCCCAGCAGCGACGAAGCCAAAACCGACTGGCGCGCGTGCATCCAGTTCACGTTACCGCGCAGCGTATTGATCTCACCGTTATGGCAGATGTAACGGTAAGGATGCGCCAGATGCCAGGTGGGAAACGTGTTCGTGGAGAATCGCTGGTGGACCAGGCAGATCGCACTCATCAAGTCCGGATCAGAGAGCTCCTCATAGAAATGAGCAATCTGGGAAGCAAGCAGCAGCCCTTTGTATACGATGGTCCGCGATGAGAGCGACGGAATGTAGAAGAAGTCTTTCTCCCGCAGGTCGCTCTTGGCGATTTCAGCCTCCGTTCGCTTCCGGATAACATAAAGCTTACGCTCGAGCGCGTCCTGGTCCATTCCCGGCGCTCGCCGGATGAAGATCTGCTCAATGTAAGGCTGGGTGCTGCGGGCCAAGCGACCGATGGAGTTCGAGTTGATCGGCGTATCGCGCCAGCCGAGGACCGAAAGACCCTCCTCACCGACAATTTTCTCGATAATGCCCTCGCAAAGCACCCGTTCCTGGGGGGCGACCGGCAAGAAGACCATTCCGATCCCGTATTCGCCGGGAACGGGAAGGGTGAAGCCCAAGCGGCGGCATTCACGGTCGAAGAAGGCGTGTGGAATCTGGATCAGGACGCCGGCGCCGTCGCCGGTTTCCGGGTCGCAGCCGCAGGCCCCCCGGTGGGCGAGATTGATGAGGATTTGGATGCCCTGAGCGATGATTCCATGGGACTTATTACCCTCGATATTCGCCACAAAGCCGACGCCACAGGCGTCGCGCTCCTTCGCCGGATCGTACAGCCCCTGTGCGGGAGGTAGTCCTCGAATCGCGCCAACACATTTCCTTGGGTCGCGACATGGAGGCTCCAACTCATTTGACATGGCCACACCCTTGCCGTTTTGAGGGTCAACAACCATCCGTCGTCTGTAGTTGTCCTCAATATTCTAATGCTTGTTCCGCGAGGCCGTAGGCAAATTTCTTGCTTTTCAGCAATGCTGCGCAAAAGACCGTTCTTGAAACACTGCAGGAAAATTGTGTAGCACCGGGAAGCGGTGCAAGCACAAATCGGCAGATATCCGATGGTTGCAAAGAAGTTGAAGTTGGTAGAGTTGGCGCGACAAAAGCCGCGTTATGGGTATCGGCGATTGCGCATGCCGCTGCAGCGCCAAGGACACCTGGCGAACGTGAAACGGAATTTCCTAATTCCAATGGTGGGAATGCCACCAGATTTTCTGGATATCGAAAGTGACCCCGCGGCAGAGGTAAATCGGGGTGTCTTCCTCGCCCATACCAAAGTGCTGGTTGTGCTCGAAAGCCTGAAATGAAGTGCAGTTGTCGCGCACGTCTTCGAGACTCCACTCGATAACGATGAGGTTCTAGAAGACTTGTGGAGGTGGACCCCAGTACCAATGATTCTGGTGACGAGACCAGGCACGGGGCAATCCGTATCGGGGACCGAACTGCTAACAGGGACCGCCGGCCTCGATTCTGTGATTTAGGGTGCTGCCGCCGGATCTAGATCCAGCACCCAATCCGGATCACCGTTGTGGTTATTGCCTGGCGTCGTGAAATTGTGGCGGCCCGAGTTACGGAAGGGCGACCCACTGATCGGGATAAACGTTCCGTTCGACGGATCGTACCATCGGGCCCGCGTGAGGCCCGCGAATTCCGCCAGGCTTACCGTGAGCGTGGTGGCTTGTGGGCAGTAGGAAAGCGCGTACGATCCTGGCACCCAGGCCGTCGTGCAGTAAGTGGCTGTGGTGAGGTTTTCATTGCCGCCGTTGTACGTGCCGTAGCCGGCGGTGACCACCTGGTGCGCTGTATCCGGCACGAGGTTCTGCCACGGCAACGCGCCGAACAGGCCGTTAATGTACTGTATTTCCAGCGCGCCGGGACTGATGAGAAACAGCTGCCATTCTGGCGGGAACAGCCATGTGTAGTGGTTACCGTAGAGTTGCCCGGCGCCGCCGCTGGTCAGCGTCCAATACGCCTGCTCGCGCAGGACGTACGGTCCCGCCGGCCCGGGCAGCTGGCCGGTATTGTTCTCGTATTCGTAATTGGCCTCCGTCAGGAATAGCGGCAAGACGGGCGCGCTGGCATAGGCTTGCACGAAGCAATCGTAGGTTTCGTAATAGGTGTAGCAGGCATCCAGCCTCAGCACGTCGCTCAACGTGTTGTCCTGGTTCGAGTAGCTGAAGTTGTAATTCAGTTCGATGGTTTGCAGATGCACGGGATCGGTACTGGCGATTCCCAACATCACCTGGTGCACCAGGTTATTGTCTGTTGGGCTGCTGTTCCAGCTTTGAAAGTCGTTGCCGCTTTGCCAGACGATATTGGCAAACCCGCGGTAGCGGTTCCCCAGATAGACTCCGTAATTGTAGGCCTTAGCGGGTCCGTTGTTTTCGAGTGTCACCAGCCATCCGCCGGTTTCGATAGGGTCAAGGACGACCGCGAGATGATAGGTTGCCGCCAGATTGACCAAGGCGTCGACTTCCGCGAAATAGGCTGCGTTGGGCGTCGAGAGGTCATAATTTGAGGGGTCGGTGCCGCTGCTGAATGGGGGCGTGCCATCGTACGCCGTACCGTTCCCGTTTCCTCCCGTGTAGCTGCTGCAAAGAGCGTCCACCAGGATGGAATTGAATCCCATCGCTTGCCGGTTCGCCATGTATCCAGACATTTGGCGGGGAGCCAGATTGGCGATCATGGACTGCGGCGAATCTCCCATGAGCAGGAATGGCACTCCGTTACTGTCGGTCAGATAGCGGCCATTGGCGCTGGCTTTGAGAGGATAGACCGGGGAAGACAGAGAGCCGCGAGATAGCGTAGGTCCCACGAGAGTTGCACAGGCCACCGTGGTGGCTAGGAGCAGCAAAGCTGTCGTTCGCACAGAACTCTCCTTTATCGTCAACTTGGATGGCTCGGCGACCCAGCAATTTTCTCAGACTTGAAAAAACAAATTTCGCGCGCGCGCCGCTAGCTCTTTTTCGGATGTGGCGTGCCAATGTACGGGAACTCCTTGAGAATGTCGGTGTGCGGCTTAAGGCCGCTAGGCGGACACTCATTTTTCGTCAGAAATGCCAGGCGGTAATCGATGACATCGTCGGTGAAGACGCGGCCATTCGGGTACTTTGCGGGCTTGGAAGGATTGAAGCTCAGCATGTCAGGCAACAGGCCTTCGACGTCGATCGCGGCGATGGCTTCTTCCCGGGTGTAATTCCCAGTGTGCCCCATCAAGTGGACGAACATATCGGTCCAGCGCTTGCGGTCGTTGACGGGCTCGCTGGCGTTGTACTCCAACTTGGTGTCGTCGGTATTGAAGAAGCTGCTGACGGAAGGGTGGCCGGCGCGATCGACGTGAAGCAACTCGCCGTCGCGCCGGACGCTGCACCGTCCCCAGATGTTAATCACTGGATTGGCGCCAAGCTCACTGCTGGGCATCTCCATTACCGTCGAAAATACGTTGGCTTCCGTATTCGAGTCGACTCCGGTCCAGGGAGACTTGCTGCCCAGATGAGGCTCGGTGAAGTTCCGTTTGCCTCTGATATCGAACAGATTCTTGATACCGTCGAAGTCGAAAAAGAAGGCGTCGCTGCGAGCGCCGGCAAAGAACGTGTACCCGCCCGACTTGACGATGTTGGGTTTGTCTCCGACGAAGGAGACTGCGGCATCGGAGATGATCTTTGTTCCGACAGCTTCTACCGAACGGGCTTCCGTACCTTTGGCTACAAAAACGCTTACCGTCTGCTTACCGTTTTGCGGCGGCGAGAACACATAGCTGAACGCAATGTCGTTCAAATAATCGCCGTCGGTATCGATGGCGAGCCGGTAGATGGCGTCGGGATGGAGCGCGTCGGCAGTCGGATTTGCATTGAGGATGAGCACGGTCCGCGCCGGATCCGTAGGCGCCTGGAATGCATAGAGGTCGCATAAGTCAAGTCGTTGGTCCCCAAGAGGAGGGCCGAGACTGAGTCCGGTGAAATGGTTCGACATTTTTTCCCCTGCCTTTAGAAATTTGGAAATGCGATCGTCTTGTCCGGCAAAATAGCAACCCCGGAATTCGCTTTCTTGGCGTTCCGGCACCGGGAAGTATACACCGGTTTTCTCCAACCAAGACGTCTTGAATTGAATTACAGCTATTGATGAATTCGGTCGTTCACCGGCTCCGAAGAATATATCTGTGGACCACAGAAAACCTTTATGGTCGACCACAACACGACACCGGCAGAGGAACTGCTGGATCAATGGGCGCGCATCGCGTGGGTGGATCGCCTAGACAGCGCAGCGGTGGCGAAACAATCCGCAAACTGGACGCAAACCCCGAACGATGAAAGATGAAGGAGAAGCAATACCAGCGGAACTGATTGATTTGCTTGGTGGGCCCGGAGGGATTCGAACCCCCGGCCAAGGGATTATGAGTCCCCTGCTCTACCGCTGAGCTACAGGCCCAAAGGCTGCCTGGCAAATAGCACGATTACGAGCATTAGTGGACTAGTCCAACCGCCAGCGCCGTCGCAACCTGGGGGCCACGCTCTGGTGTCATTTGCCTCCTCTTGTGCGCTTTCAGTCTCGCACAGCCGCTCCGCCGCTGCCAACTGATGTTCCGGCGCGAGGTGACAGATCGGCAGTTGGTTTCTATTTGGTGGCGGCCACGTTGCTGTGCAGCAGCCAGGAAGCAAGCCGAGGTCCTTGTTGCGCGTTCAGGGCGACACAGTAATTCATTCGCTCGACCGCCTGCTTCAGCGAGCGCTCTGCCGCCGGAGCGGGATGGCTGGTGAAGAACGCCTGCACTTCATCCCGCATTTCTGGGTCGCAGAAGCTGCCTGTGGCTTGCACGATCGCGCCGCCCGCAAATGCTCCGCCAAGATTCTCGATCGTTGCCCAATGCGCCTGAACGAAAGCCCACGCTTGTTTCTCCGCTGCTGGATTTTGCATCACGGCTGAGATCAAGTAGGGCGCGTCTTGCGAGCGCATCGCCGGTGAAATTGCATACTCTAAGGTCCGTTCAATCAACTTGGGACCGCTGAATCGGCCCAGCGCAAAGATGTCGCTGAAGTAGGTTTCCGGCGTCTTGGCAGCTTTCAGGTCGGCCATGATCTTGTCGTACAAAGCCTGGTCGCCGTTACGCGTGGCAACGTGCAAGGCGGCGCCGGCAATCTCGTGATTGAGCGAAGAAGGATCTGCGAGATACTGATTCGACAATTTACTTGCCAGTGCCTCGGCTTGCGGATCGTGGGCAACATTGCCCATCGCCATCAAGAGTTCAGAGCGCAGAGTGGCCTGATCTGCGCTTTCACCGGGCTTAGCTTCCCAGCCAACGTCCTGAACTATAGGCGCCAGGAGTTGGCGCACCCAGAGGGCGTAACGTTCGCTATCGGCATCGCTCACCAGGTGATCGCCGATGTAGGTGAGTCGCCGAAGAACTTCGTCCAGCACGGCGCTGTTGCGGTCTGCCTGCAGCCCTTCGGCCAACGCCAGGTAATCTCCGATGGGCTCGCGATCGACGCGGACCGATGCCCAAACATCGGCGACCAACCTGATCCGTTCGGCCGGAGACAGGGCGCTCTCGGCCACCTTGGCCATCGACTGGATGGCTTCGGAGCTATATTCGGAGCGATAGAAGCCTTTCGCATTCGCGTTTACATAAACCCACGGCGAACATCCCTGCAAGGTGAAGCTGTCCTGCTTCTTCGTGACCAGTTCACACTGCTCATCGTTGCCTGTAACCGAAGCGCCCGCCTTCATACACAGGGGAATCTGCCAAAGCTCCGGGCTGCCCGCATTGAGTTTCGCTTGGTCATAAAAGTAGCGTTGCTGTTCCAGCGCAACCGTCTGGGAATTGCCCGAGCAGTGATTCTTTACGGTTACTAATGGCGGCCCAGCTTGCTCGATCCACGTGGGCATGATCTTGTCGACCGGCTTCTTGGAAACCTGGGTCTGCGCGTTCCAGAAATCAGACGCCGTGGCGTTGGCGTAGGAATGCTGCTTTAAGTACAAGGCCACGCCTTCACGAAACGGCTCCGGCCCCACGTAGGACTCCAGCATCCGCAGCACAGCCGCCGTCTTTCCGTAAGTGATGGCATCGTCGAGTTCGAGGATCTGCGCCGGCGTGTCGGCAGGCTGATGAATTGGATGGGTGTTAATAAGTGAATCCTGGTCGAGCGAGTTTACGGTGTCGCTGACCTCGTCGAGCGGCACGTGCCACTCCGGCTTCCATGCGGCAACTGGCTTACTCGACATCCAGGTCGCAAACCCCTCGTTGAGCCACTTGTAATCCCACCATTGCATGGTCACCAGGTCGCCGAACCATTGGTGCGCCATTTCATGCGCAATGACCGAAGCCACAGTCTTCTTCAGGCCGGTGGCCGTGTTCTTTTCATCGAGGAGCAACAGAATCTCGCGGAAGGTAATACAGCCGGTATTCTCCATCGCACCCGCCGAGAAATCTGCGAGCCCGACCAAATCAAGCTTGCCATAGGGATACTTGATCCCGAAATAGCGATCGTAGTAATGCAAGTTAAACTCAGCGGCAGCCAACGCAAAGCGTCCCAATTCCTTCTTGCCGGGACTAGTCCACACGCGAATCGGAATGCCGTCCGACTCGCCTTCGATGTATTCAAAATCGCCGACGACTACAGCCACTAGATAGGACGACATCTTGGGACTGGTAGAAAAATGCACTGTGTGTTTCGCATCACCGGGACCGGGCGTATCGGAAACAACCTTTCCATTCGAGATTACGGTCATGGCTTTGTCGGCAATGACGGTGACGTCGAACGTGGCCTTGTAGATAGGCTCGTCAAACGATGGATAGGCCCGGCGAGCGTCAGTGTTTTCGAATTGAGTCGCGGCATATTTCCGGCCCTGGTCGTCCTTGCCGATGTAGAAGCCGCGCAACTGGTCATTCAGAATTCCGCTGTAACGAATCTGGATGGTCGCCGGTCCGGCCGGAACCGGTTTGGCCACCGCTAGGCTTGCCGTTTGTTTCTCTTTGTCGAGCGTGACTTTGGCGGATTGGGCACCACTGGCACTGGTGATGATCACGCTCTGAAAATCGAGGTCGGCTGCATTGAGCACGATTTCCGAGGTGGGCTTCAACACCTGCACCTGAATCGTCTCCTCGCCCGCAAAAGTGTTGTTCGTCAAGTCCGGTGCAAAGGTCAGCTTGTAGCTTTCCGGAACCGCAGTTTGCGGCAGACGCTGCGCCGCGCAGAACGTTCCCAACCAGAACAGCCCGAGAACCAGGAAAATCCGCTTCATTCCGACCCCCAATTTTGGAGAATGACAGCTCCTTTATAAGTGGGGCGGAAAAGAAATGCTTGAACGGTATTAACCTGGCGGAGACTTAACAAGCTGTTGGGAACTTGGCGGAAGAATGCGGCGGAAGGCGGTCGGCGTCAGGCCGGTTGACTTCTTGAAGGTCCGGCACAGGTGCGCATGGTCGGCAAAACCGCAAGCATAAGCTACGTCCACGATAGGCCGGTTCGGATTGAGAAGCAGCTCAAAAGCCCGTCGGACGCGGCTCTTCGCCAAGTGATCGCCGAAGGTGCATCCCAGAAAACGGCGAAAGCTGCGCGCCACATGCACCGGATGCACTCCCACCTCGCGGGCCACGCTGGTCAGCGAGTGGTGCCGGCCTTCCATGTCGCTGACCAGTTGCAACGCGCGTTGAAACCACACCGGGGGATGGCGATCGACCTCGCCGGAAAAGAAGAAGCTGAGCAACTCGGTCGCAATAGTTTCCACTACCCTACTATCCGCGCTCAGTTCGCGATACAGCTGCAGCCCGAGCGCGTAGGGCAGGCCGCCGCAGAATATCCGCGGCTGGTTAGCCGGCCGTAGCGCCTGGGCGGCATCCTGCAACCAGGAATCCGCAACCTCGAGATCGATCAGATGTCCGCCCTGGGGATGAAAGCGATCGCTGTGCGTTTCTGCCGGCGGATGCCAGATCACGGTACCCGAGGGACAGACGGTTTCTCCCTTATTCGAGGCCTCGACATAGGCGCCGGCGAGCAGGAAAGAGAGATAAGCCGTGGGATGTTGATGACGGCCAAGCGTGGCACTAGCGCCGTAGGATTTTTCGACGATTCGAAACGGCCCGACTTGTTTCTCGCGAAGAGTATTTCCTAGAGGGTTCATTGCAAATCGTCATTCTGGAACTTCAATACCGATCCCACCCGGGCTCCCGGAGTTCGCAGGCATCTCAATACTTGTACGCACTGCGCTTCTCTACATCCATTGCCTACGATGTCCATTTACATCGATTCGTTATTAAGCAAGCTAGAGATAGTTAGCTACGCAGGCTGGCCGAAAAAAGTTCCCCGGAAGCTGTAATCCGCAGTCAAGTTCTGAGGAATTTCGAGGCGGGGCGAGCTCAGTAGGAGGAGTAACTTGGGAGGGAATTGGCGGCGGACGCCGCTGTCCGGCAATCGATAGGGCTGCCTCTTAAGGCAGTATCAGTGAAACGTCCGGCGAATGCCCACGGTGGTAGGCCACCAGGTCAATTGGACGGAGCTAGTGAAATCGGCTTGCCGCGTCGCAGCCAGCACCGGCACCCACCAGGTCTCGTATTGCAGGAAAGACTTGATCTCGAGGTCATGGCGGACGCGCAGCATGGCCGACACGTCCCAATCCCACTGCGTGCTTCCGCTGGGGATGAAATCTTTGGCGATCTTACCGTTGCGCACGCTCACCTGAATGCTGCTCCGAGGACTGAGGTGGTAGGTGCTCCACGCCTGATAGCCCTTTCCCTCACGGCCAATCCAGCTCCCCATCAGCGAATTGTCGTTGAGATACAGATCGTGGTAGACGACCTCCCAATAGATAAACGTCCCACCAATGCTGGCTGGGGTTGGAGGATCGGTGTAGACGGCCTCGGCGCGGAAATCGAGTTTGGGCAGGCCGGGAACATGGGTGAGGTAAATTCCTGGATTGACGGCGGAGCGCCGGGGAGCGCTGACCGGCGAGACATCGTCATGTACCAACGAATCGGTGTACAACGTCAGCCAGCGGCGCACAAACGGCAGCCGGTAAGTGAAATCGAAACTGGCGTGGCGGGCGCCGGGATCGTTGCGCGAAAACTTGACGGCGGGAGGTACGTCGTTGAGGCTGGTGAACGCATTCCAGAAGGTGCCGAAGGTAATGGGTACATGCCCTTCGCCGCCGAAAACATCATTGCGGGTGAATCCAAACTCCAGATTCTCGGTGGGCTTGAAGCTGACCTTCTGTCCGAACATATAGGGGCCAACGGGAAACTCGTGGCCGTAGAGCGGTCCAAAGTAATTGGACATCTCGAACGGCCCCAGGAACCTTGAGAGCAAGGGAATGTTGGTGGGCTCGGAGCGATTGATCTGGAGATTCCAAAAAGGCGCGGCGTTATTGCTCATCAATAGCGCGCCGCCTTCGCCCGGCCCCCACCACATGCTTTGCTTGCCCACCGAATAATCTAAACCCCCGAATTTCATTGAGACATAGGTATCCAGCAATTGAAACTGGTTCGCCGAGATCGGCTTGGGCGGCTGCAAAGGATTCTCATCGACATTGGCGATTACCTGCCGTACCGACAGGGGAAGGGCCGGGATGGTGGGCGCGTATTGGAACTCGCCATCGATGTAGAAGGCAAACCGGCCGTCGTTGGCGCTGGCGCTGAAACCCGTGACGTTGTTGAGGCCTTGCCAATAGGGCCGGCCGTAATCGTTGATGAGCGTTTGACCGAAATGATAGCTGTTATTCACCGGCGTGCCGGCAATGTCCATCACCCGCGTGTAAACCGAATCCAGCTGCATCGCTTCCGTCGGTCGGCCGTCCCAGGCTGCAATCTCGGGCGCGAACTCCGTGTCCAGCGCCTTCTTGAACTGCCATATTTCCGACGGTACATCGGTGTGGTATTCGACGGCCGCGTTCATCTCGATCAACATCTGCGCGCAGGCCATGCGCGTCCACGGCCTTAGTCCGATAAATGCGCTGTTGATGTAACCGCCTCCGATCAGGCGCTCCATGGCCGGATAGATCCAGCTATCGAGCGGCACGTTAAGGCTGGCTTGATTGGTGGGACGCGGCGCCGAGGTCTGCTCGGCCACGATCTTCAAGTCGTCATCGATATCGGGGTTGTGCCGCTGCTTGTAGATATGTCTGCCGACTTGATAGCCCATCAGGCCGCCGATAAATACGTCTGAAAGGAAATGCTGGTCTGATGCTGCGCGGGCCAGGCTGACTCCGAGGGCCAAACCGTAGGCGCCAAATTCTTCCAGCGGATGCGGATATTCCTGGGCAATGACCGAGGCGAACGCCCAGGTCACCGCCGCATGGTTCGACGGAAACGACGAACCGCCGTGAAAAAAGATGTTCTGGAAGTCCGACGGGAACGGGCGCTCGCGGCCCGCTACGCCTTGAAGGGCGTAGTCCACGCCGAGTGCGTTGATCATGGCCTCGGCAGCCAGCACGCCGGTTTCGCGGGCGCGCTCGTTGTGGGTGATATGTCCCCAGACGTACATCGCGCCGGTCATTCCCGCAGCCGAGGCCAGGCCCGCGTCGGACGCGAGATTCAGCCGATGCTGATTGTCCAGGCGCATGCCGTAGGAGCTTTGCGGATCGGTGACGAACAGGCCGGCGGCAATGCCGCTCATGGGAACCAGCCACTTGGCATCTGTGAGCTGCAGATGGAACGGACTGGTCCAGATGTCTTTCTGATCTTGCGCCAGATGGAGTAAGAACTTGCTTTCGTTGGGATGAGGAACGGTGCCGTCGGGAAGAGGCGTAGGCTGCGAAGATGCAGCTTGCGGAGATGACGCGGGCTGCGGCTGTCCTGCGCTCGGAGGCGAAGTCTGTTGGGCGAGGACAGCCGTGGCGCAGGAAGTCAGAAGAGCGACGGTGAGGAAGAGCTTGGGGAGACGAATCTTCAAAAGCGTCCTCGAGTGTCACTCACTTTCTGGCGGATGGGTAGAAATAAGGGCATCGAGGTTGTATTAGGGGGTGCTGATAATCTCCGAAGCAGTTCCCTCGGCGACTAAAGTCGGCTCGGGTTGAAAAGTATAGAGCACCTAGCGGCGCACCTAAAGGTACGCCCCTTCAAAACGCCCTTGCCCTCTTATTAACCCTTCTTCCAGCGCGATTCATGCCGCGGCTTTGTAGTAGCGAAAGATGCGGGTCAGCGCAGTCGCGACGTCCTCGATGTCCTGCGGTGACATGGCAGGCGACAGCGGCAGCGAGATCGTGCGTTCTCCGACGTACGATGCGTGGGGAAAATCGGAATCGGTAAATCCAAAGCGCCGGCGATAGTAGGGATGCTGATGCACCGGAACGTAGTGAATGCCGGCGCCGATGTTCTCGGCATCGAGGGCGGCTATGATCTTTTCCCGCGGCGCTCCAATTTCCTCCAGAGACAGTAGCGGGGTATACAGATGATACGCGTGCCTTGAGTCAGGAGCGGCGACGGCGGGCAATTGCAGAGGAAGGCCAGCGAGGCGCTGGTTGTAGGCCAGCCAAACCTGCTGGCGCCGTTGCCAATACTCTTCGACGGTGGCCAGTTGCGGCAAGGCCAGGGCCGCGGCCACGTCGGTCATGTTGTACTTGAAGCCAGCTTCCACTACTTCGTAACCGGTCGGACCGCCCACGAACCGGCTCCAGGCGCCGGCCGTCATGCCATGCAGCGAGAGGACCTTCACCCGCTCCCGCAACTTCGCATCGCGGGTGATCACCATGCCGCCGTCGCAGGTGGCGATGTTCTTGGTGGGATAAAAGCTGAAGCAGCCGGCGTCGCCCATCAGTCCGGCGGGGCGTCCCCGATCGGTAGCTTCGATGGCGTGGGCGCAGTCTTCGATGACGCGCAGTCCGCGACGGCGGGCGAGGGCGAGGATGGAATCCATCTGGCAGCAGCGGCCGCACATGTGCACCACCAGGATCGCTTTGGTGCGGGGAGTGATTTTCTGCTCGATGAGCGCCGGATCGATGTTGAACGTGCTGGGGGTGCAATCCACCAGCACCGGCTGCGCTCCGGTATGCACGATGGAGTGGATGGTGGAGCAAAAGGTCATGGCGGGAGCGATCACTTCATCGCCCGGACCGATCCCCAATGCAAGCAGAGCGAGATGGATGGCGGCAGTACCGCTGCTGACCGCGGCCGCGTACGGCGCTCCCTTATAGCCCGCGAATTCCTGCTCGAACTGTTCGACGCGGGCGCCCAGTCCAATCCAATTGCTGCGCAGGCAATCGACCACCGAGGCGATCTCGGCCTCGCCAATTACCGGAGCGCCGAACACCAGCCGCTTCTCGCGCGGGCGCACCGCAACGCCACCCGCGATTGCCGGCAGATCGTCATCTTGCATGGATAGGGATTGTCCGCCAGCCAGCGGAACGCGTTTCATAGGTTTGAGCCAGTCGTAGAAACCGTGGTGCGATTGTAAATGATCGGTGACGATTGCGGCGGGAGCCGCAAATCCCTCCGCTTCGCTTCAACGCCCCCGTCTTCGTTCCGGTCGGGAGGACAAGACATTCGAGGACTCATCCCACTAGCTCACTACACTAGCGGCATCGGCGAAAACATCCAGTCGGCTATACTTCGGAAGGGAGTGGAGATCCAACCATTCCCGCTGCAAGTCGCGCTTGCCGATTGCAACTCGTGGTGCCAGAAGGTTTGATCCACACCCTGATTGCCTGCCAGCCTGATGCCTTTTACCCTTTCTCATCCCGCCGCCGCCCTGCCCTTTCGAAAACTGAACTTGGTTTGGTCGGCGTTTATCGTCGGCAGCATGGCTCCCGATTTTCCCTACATCGTGGGCTCAGCGGAATACCGGACACTGGGCCACCGCTTCCCTGGACTGGTGGAATTCACGTTGCCGGCTTCGGTGGCCGCGCTGTGGTTGTTTCACAACGTCATCAAACGGCCAGCGGCCGGACTTCTCCCCGCTGGCGTGCAACAGAGACTCCGCGGCATGACCGGCGATTTCAAGTTTGGCGGCGCTTCCCGCTTCCTGGCCATCCTGGGCTCGATCGTGTTGGGAATTGCAACTCACGTGGTGTGGGATTCCTTTACCCACGCCTACACGTGGCCCTGGTATCGCTTCCGCTGGCTGCAGGGCTGGGTGCGGGCCCCGTTCCTGGGCGTGATTCCGAGATACGCAGCGCTGCAATACAGCAGCTCGATCTTGGGATTGGTGGTGCTTGGAATCTGGGGGGTGCTGTGGTATCGAGAGACCGCCGTCGTGGGCGCAGCCACGCCGAAGTCCCGGCCGAAGTCCCGTTTCGCGCTGGCTCTGCTGATGTTCGCTTTTGCCGGCGTGGCAGGTTTTCTGCGGGCCCGTGCCGTAATCGGCATGACCATCACTCCCCTCAACTTTGACTTTTTTCTGCTGGTTTTCGGCTTGACTGCCTTAGACCTGGCATTCTGGCAGGTCTTGCTGTATTGCGTGCTGGTATCGTCGTACCAGGTTTGGATCATCGCCTAAGCTCCCATCGATTGGCCGGCAAACCTCCTATGCCTCTGGTCAGCACCATCATCAACGTTCGCAACGGGGCCGCAACCCTGCGCGAGGCCATCGAAAGTGTGCTGGCGCAAACCTTCACGGAGTGGGAACTCATCATTTGGGATGACCGTTCCAGCGATGCCAGTGCTAGCATCGTCGCCGAGTACCATGGCGAAAGGGTCCGCTACTTCCTCTCTCCGCAGGATGTCTCCCTCGGCAAGGCCCGTAGCGATGCCATTCGACAAGCCAAAGGAGAGTGGATCGCGTTTCTCGACCAGGACGACATCTGGTTGCCCGGCAAACTGGAGAAGCAGATGGCGCTCGCCGATGAGAGCGTTGGCCTTATCTATGGACGGACCATTCGGTTTTATCCCCGCGGGATGGAACGCGACTACGACCAGAAGCACGAATACGAACTCTTACCCGAAGGCAACATCTTTACCCAGCTCTTCACCAAGTCCTGCTTCATCGCCATGAGTTCCGCTGTCTTCCGGCGCTCGGCCATCGAAGCCATCGGCGGCATACCCGACAACATTCGGATCATTCCCGACTACTATCTTTATGTGGCCGTCGCCCACCAATACCAAGTGCGCGCAGTGCAGCAGGCCGTGTGCCGGTACCGCATGCACTCCGACAGCATGTCCCAAGTGGCAGCTCAGCAAATGCATCAGGAGGTGCTGTGGCTGGTCGACCACTGGGCCGCCAGCCTCGATCCGAACATCGTTACCCGCTGCCGGAAGCGCCATCAGACCGCCATCGCACTGGAGGAAATGGGAAGCCTGCGGACGCTGCGCAGCGGCGTGGTCCGGCTGTTCGCGCAAGGCTCGGTAGCATCGCAAGCATCGCGTCCCTTTACTTTTGTATTTCATCTCGTCCGGCGCAACGTCCGGCGTCCCTACTGGCGAGTGTTGGGAAGCTAAACGTCAAGTCAGAAGTTGGCGACAAAAATCGCGGGCGGTTTCCAATTGAAATTACGGAAACCGCAGCTCCTTCCACGGCGCTCGCTTCGGCCGGGATGACAAGATACATCAAGGAACGACTGACCCAAGAAAATCCGACTGCTAAACCATGTAGGATCGATTTGGCGAAACCTACTCATGCCTCTGGTCAGCGTCATCATGAATGTCCGCAACGGAGCTTCGTTCTTGCGCGAAGCCCTCGACAGCGTGCTGGCGCAGACCTTTGTGGATTGGGAACTCATCGTTTGGGACGACTGCTCCACCGACAACAGCGCGCAGATTGTCAGCCAGTATCGCGACCCGCGGATCCGGTATTTCCTGTCGCCTGAAGACACCCCGTTAGGCAAGGCCAGAGATTCCGCGATTCGCCGGGCGAGCGGCGAGTGGCTGGCCTTCCTCGATCAAGACGATGTATGGCTTCCCCGCAAACTGGAAATGCAGATGGCTCTGGCCGGGACCGGCGTCGGCATTATTTACGGACGCACGGTGATGTTTGATGCGCGGCATGGTAATCGCCGCGACTATGATTACGCTCACGAGTTTGTGGCTTTGCCGGAAGGCAACATCTTTACCCAACTGTTTGCCGATGGTTGCTTCCTCGCCATGAGCTCGGCGGTTCTGCGCCGTTCGGCGGTGGAAGATGTCGGCAGAATTCCGCCGGCCATTGAGGTCATACCTGACTACTATCTTTACGCGGCGGTGGCGCGCCACTATCAGGCACGAGCTGTGCAGGACGTCATCTGCCGCTATCGCCTGCATCCCGGCAGCATGTCACGCTCGCGCCGGCTGCGGCTTCATCAAGAGCCATTGTTGCTCATCGATCAGTGGGCGGACTGGCTCGATCCCAAGCTGGTCGCCTATCGCCGGATGACCTACTCGACGGCGCTCGCGCTGGAACAGATGCGCAGCCGAAAGACATTACGCGCCGGCATCGCACGGCTGTGGGCGCAGGGCTCGCTACTTTGGTTATTGTCGCGGCCATGGGTGCGGGTTGGGCGCGCCATGCGGAGGAAATTGCGCCGGCCTTATTGGCTGGGCACGGAGTTAGCATCCGATTCAGGCTGAGAAAACGAGGCGCACGCGGCCGCTTCAAGCTGCTTGCTGTGAACTACGCGAGCATGGGGCCGGACCACGCGGGCCGCTTGCGCGGCGGTTTCCTTCTTCGGGGCACCCGGGCCCTTAATCACCCGTTTGTCAGAGCTCAAGTAGTATCCCATGACCTTGGTGTAGTAGCGGGCCCGCACCCCCAAGCGGACCACGGCCTTGGTGAGCCGGCTCCGGCCGAAGTAGTCGTACCGTTCGCTGAAATCGATCAGCCCCTGGCATTGCTCGTGCAGTGCCCGCAGCACGTCTTGACTGGCGGTCTGGCCACCAAAATGGACCACTTCCGCACAGGGAGTGTAGAACAACTTGTAGCCTTTCTGGTGCAGAGTGTAGTTGTAGGCCAAATCAGGCATCGCCCAGCGAAAACGCTCGTCCAGCAAGCCCGCGGCTTCCCAGGTGGAGCGGCGAATAACGTACGCCGAGGTGCCGATACTCTCCACCGGCTGGGCCTGCGAGTAATCGAAGTCGGTGTTGTAGTAACGGTTCATCAGCCGGCTGTTGGGAAACAGCTTGTGCCAATTGAGGGTTTGCAGGAAGAAAACCCCCAGACTGGCGAAGCTGCGAATGTGGTGCTGCACGCTGCCGTCGGGATTGAGCAACTTGGGCCCGCAGACCGCGACCTCGGGATGTTCGTCCATGAAGCGCACGAGAGGCTCGAAAGCATTCTCGATCAGCAAGGTATCGCTATCCAGCAGGCAGGCATAGCGTGCCCGCGACAAACGGATTCCCTGGTTTACGCCCCGGGCGTAAGACTCGTTGGTTGCGTTTCTGACCAGCGCCACCTCGGGAAAGTTCTCGGCCACCATGTCGGCACTGCCGTCGGGCGAGTTGCCATCCACGCAGATCACTTCAAACGTGATCCCGCTGGTGTGCCGGTAGATGGACTCCATACAGCCGCGCAACAACCCGCGGGTGTTGTAGTTGGGAATAATGACCGTAAGATCGAGAAGTGGCTTTCTCATTCCGTAATCCTTACCGATGATGGTACTACGCTGGCTGGAATGCCCAAAACCGTTCGATTGGACTCCACTGAACTAAGTACGAGCGAGTTGGCGCCTACCGTCACGTTATCGCCGACGTAGCATGGCCCCAGGACCTTACAGCCCGCTCCGAGGACAACGTTATTGCCAACCTCAGGGCGCAGTTCTCTATGAAATCCCATGTCTGTGCGCTTAGCTCCCAATCCGACTCCTTGAAACAACGTAACGTTACTACCGATTCTCCACGCGCCGATCACGCATCCGACGGGATGGGCAAAGAAGATGCCGGGACCTATCTCGCACTTGGGGGTGACCTCCAGACCGAAGAGCACCAGGTTCAGATAAGTCAGCAGCTTTGGCAAGACCGGGATACCGGTCAGCATCGCCGCCCGGCTGGTCCGGCACAACACGTTGGGCAGAAAGCGGAAATGCAGCAGCCGTCCCAGGAACCGAACCAAGTTCGGCCGGACGTCGGACTTGCCTTCCAGTTCGTATTGTCGAGCGAGATCGCTGTACAGCAATTCCTTCAGACGAGACATGTTTTAGCAGAATGCTCGGTTTAGGCCCCAGAATTCCCGCGGCGGCGTCACTGGCACGCCCGGTACAAGGCCAGCGTTTCCTGTCCGCACTTCTCCCAACTATACTGGGCCGCCACTTCCCTGCCTCGTTTGATGACCTGCTTGCGCGCGTCCTGGTCACTCATCGCCCGCACCAGTTCACGGTTGAAAGAGTCCTGGTCCGCCGGATCGAAGTAGAACGGGGCATCCTGACAGACCTCGGGGATGGACGACACCCGGCTGGCCAATACCGGACATCCCAGGGACATCGCTTCCAACGGAGGAAAGCCGAAGCCTTCATTCAACGACGGATAGACGAACAGTTTCGCTCCCGCATAAGCTTCGGCCAGCAGCTCATCGGAAATTATCGGCAGACAGGTGACACAATCGCTCATCTCCAGGCTGGCGATCAGCGCCTTTTCCTGCGCCGTCAGAGGTCCGCCTCCCAGCACCAGCAAGTCCAACGAGCGATGCAGTTTGGTTTCGTGGAATGCCTTCAGGAGGCCGGCGAAATTCTTGAACGCGGCCCTCATCCCAACATAGAGCACGTAGTCGCGCCGCAACCGCCCGCGCAGGTTGGCCGCGGCTTGGGCGCTCCGCGGAAGCGGACTGAGACCATGACGAATCACGCGGGTCTTGGCCGGATCCAGGTTGTAGAACTGCAGCAGGTCCTGGCGGCAGGACTCGGAGACGCAGATGATGGCGTCCACTCGGGGCAGCATCCACTGCCGCGCCCACAACACTTTCTTCACGTCGGGAAACAATTCCGGATAGCGTTCATGGGTACAGTCATGATGAGTGGCGACTACTCTTCGTGCCCGAACCATCGGCATTCGCAGGTAGGCCGTCGGATGATAGATGTCCATTTTGCCGAGAAACGGGACCCGCAAGTTGCTCCACGCTTCATTGACCAGATAGCGCAAGGTCCCAGGCGGCAATGACTCGCCGAAGGCCATCACCTTGGCCTTGGAAGCAGGCAGCCGGCGAAACGGATACACGGTGCCGCTGATGCCCAACAGCAATTCGGTTTGTGCATCGGGCACGCCGGCCAGATACTTCATCAACTCATAGAAGTAGCGGGAAGCGCCGCCTGCGTTCTGCAACGAAAAAACCTGGTGGTCGTAGAGAATCCGCATCGCTGGTCGGGCAGCTTACAGCGTCTCCAGATAGCGTCTTACCCGGGGCGCCGCCTGGGCAGCTTTCGGTCCGAGAGCGAACCAGGAATCGTCCTGGCTATCTAGCCAGTTCCGGCATTGCCCGTGTCTCGCGCGCAAGCTCTTTGGTGAATCGTCCTACCAAAGCCAGGCTGACTAAGAAGATCAAGTATGAGATAAGCGTGTTAACCGCAGCCGCAGCCGCGCCATAGATCGGGATCCACAGGAGATTCAGAACTATGTTGCAGGCGGCGCCGATCGCCGTACACAGCAAGATGCTGTTTTCCATGCCCCATGCGATGTAGGCGTTGCTCAAATAGGACGTCAGGAAATCCAGCGGTACCGCCCAGGCGAGCAGCAACAGCAAGGGACCTGCGGCCAGAAATTGGCGTCCAAATAACAGCATCAACAGCGGTTGCCTTGCCATCGCCAACCCGGCAGCGATAGCTGCTCCCGCGCCCAGCAAAGTCAGTAGAATCGTCGGCCGCAGCATCCGGATGCGCTGCGCGGAATTTTGCCGGCTCAGTTCGGGATAAAGAGACTGGGTCAACAGGTAGTAGGCAACCAGCACCTGGTTCAAAACCCGATAGGCGGCGCTGTACAGTCCGACCTGCCGCGGGTTAGACATCACTCCCAGCATCAGCATGTCAATGGAATTGAAGGCAAGATTTCCCAGCCATGCCAACCCCATGATGCGGCTGCGTTTCCAAGCCAGAGAATCGCCGATAAACCTCTGTTCCTCGATCCGGACAGAGCCCTGGGGCTTATGCTTCTTCCACCAGAGCCAAAAGACCGCTGCCTGAGCAAGGTAGCCGAAAATGTTGCCTGCAACCACCCACCAAAGAGCCTGACCGGAATTCCCGCGCCCCAGTAAGAGAAAAGCCAGAATACTGACCGGCACCACCGCCCTGGCGAATCCGACTAAGTGCAGTTGATTTCTGCCCCATGCCGCCCAGTCCAGCGAAATCGCATACAGCGCGCTGGAAACGGAAAAAACGAGAAGAAAGGCCTTCATCGGGGCCGGCAATCGGACGGCCAGGATATAAATCACGATCAACGGTAAGGCTACACCTGCCATCCTCAGCCGGCGATACTGCACCCGGCGGACAATTTCTGCTGCCAGATGAGGCTGCTGGGCCACCAGCCGCGCCCCTATGTGCCTCAGCCCAAAATCAATGATGGGCTGCAGATACTGCGAAATGGTCACCGCCAGTGCGTACACGCCCAGGATAACCACGCCATACCAGTGGCCCAGGAACATCACGATCGCCACCGAAGAGAGCCGGCTCAAGGCCTCGCCCGGAGCCAGGTGGGCAACACTTCGAATTAGCCTGCCGGCCGAACTTGCCATTCGTTAGGGGGATCAATCCATTCGCGAATCAGCTATGCGTGCAATATCCCTGGGGCCGAGGCAGTAGCCCCGAAGTTGACCCGCAGCCCGCATCCAATAGACTTCGGCCATACTAAGATTGCCCTGGCAGAGGCTGAAGACAGCTCCCCCGACCGATCGCACCAAATGGACCCCAAATTCTCGCCAGGAGTAGCCATGCAGGCGCAATACATATCCGGAGCCTAACGCGTAGGGGTAGGTCGTCTTCCGCATGCGCTCGAGGGAACGAAAGTCTTGGTGGTGCACCGTAAATGCGGGTTCGTACCACATTCTGAAGCCCAGGGCGAGCCCTCTCAGGAAGTAGTCAGATTCTTCGCCCGATTGGTAGGGAGAGTTGGCGCCCACGCCGATGTCCTCCCGGAAGTGGCCCACCGAGTCGGTCACGGCGCGTCTCAAAAAGCCGGCGGGAGAAATAAAGCTCCACACATTGCTCTTGGTAACCAGAACCGGCCCGGAGGGACAGCGCGGTCCAACCGGCTGATTATCGGCACTTCGCATTGTGGTAAAGACCGCATCGAAGTCGGGATTCCGTTCCAGCCACCCGCTCACGCTCTCGAGAAGTGATGCGGGATACCAGCAGTCGTCGTCCGGAAAGCAGATAACTTCGCCCGTGGCAACTCGGAGTCCAGCGTTTCGTGCCCGGCTGAGACCACGCTCACATTCAAGATGCCGGATGGCAAGGCCGCGATGCCTTCGCAGCACCGGCGTTAACCGCGCGTCGGTGTTTTGATCAATGAGGATGACCTCAAAATCGCGGTAACTTTGCGCATCCAGACTGGTTAGTAACCGATCCAGTTCTGAAACCCGTTCTATGGTCGCTACAATCAGTGAAATCATGGCCGTTTATGCGCCGCCTAAAGACCTGACGAACGGCGGCAAGAACCAGGAAAAACTTGGGCTACTGTCCAGTCTCGCCGACCGATGGAGCAAGCTCTCGCGGCTCAAGGGTTGGCCGGATCATACGGCCTCCGGCGGTAAAGTCCTGGGCGAGGGACCGCGCAGGGAGCTGAGGAGGCTAAACAGCCACCATCCCACCAACAGCGGACAAAACAGAATGGCGTTCCGCATGAGCGTCGATAACCATGCCACGTTATCGCCCCTCGGCATCAGCAAAAAGTCTGGAAGAATCAGCGCCACGACGATAAGGACCCAGGCATTGCTGGCGCAGGCATAGAGGAGGTTCAGGCCATACCCCAGCACCAGCGACAACACTACGACTCCACCCAGCCCCCCCACTAGATACATCTCTCCCAGGTTTGATCCGCCGGTACCAAAACCCATTCCGGAGATGCTGGGATTCAGAAACACCACCATGTCCCAGCTTAAGGACTTTCCCGGAACATACCGTGATATGTCATAAGGTACGAAAGCTCCCCACAGCTCGTTGAAAAGATACGAACCGATATGGGGACGAAACAAGTCCTGGTATTTTACTTCCAACTCGGTGACGCTAAAGGAATTTCCCTGCTGGGCAACGAATTCGGCAGGGCCCAAAATGGAGTACGGCTCACCAGTCGCGCTCTCCCGGCTCGCAGCAACTACGACTGCGACGCCTATCAAGACGGCGACCAGTAACACCGGCACCAGTATGCGGGTAGGCTTGGAGGACTTGATTCTCGCCACATACCACAGCGCCAAAGCAAAGCTGAGCGTGTATCCTCGCGCACCCGTTGCCAGATAGAGGGTGGCAACTCCGAGATACAGGGCTGTAGTCACCCAGAGTAGTTTCTTTCTTTTTTCGATAACGAAAATGGCGACAAAAACCGGCAAGTCCAGCAGGGCAACCAGCCGCACGGGCAGCGGAATGGTGGCGGCGAGACGGTAATAGTCATTGAAGAAGGCCAGATAGCCATGATCCTGCGCGTATCGGAAATACAAGTAGTTCTTAACCAGCGAGGCTGAAATCGTAAAAAAGAACACCACGTAGAGATAAGGCAAATACCGCCGGACGGCTTGGTCCCCGGGCGGCGGGATGCGCCGATAGTTCCATCTACAGGGAGCATAAACGCAGATGGCCGAAAGTGCGATCGCGAGCAGTACTATCCCAGCGTCCTCCCGTGGAATGCTGAAGGGAGCGGGTGTAAATAACTCGATTGCGAACGGATCAGGAGTCACTCCGAGACAAAATCCAATGAGTCGTCCGCCCTGAAAAAACAACAACGTGCAGAGAAAGAGAAAGCAGGGATGTCGTCCCTGATCGAAGTGGTTCCAGGCCAGCACAATCAGGAGAGACAGCAGCAGGACGGTCAGCACACCCGCCTGGTTCGGGGTCAGCCACCCTATCACGAAAGAGAGGGTCCCGACCGCGACGACGCACAAATAGCCCAGCACCTCGAAAGCGGCGGTAGGCACCGCCAGGGGCGTAGGCGCTACCGTCGGGAATGGTTGAGTGGAGGCGCTACTCACAGACCGGATGGACTCCTGGCATAATTCAGGTTAAGTCAAGCTGGGGAAGAATCTCGCTGGCCCGTTCCGCGGGAAGAGCCAGCACATTGTCAATCACTGGTCGGCGATGACGAAGGTCCCGCAGCCTCCAGCCTTTGGAAGTTCTAAGAGCGCAAGCGTACTTGGCGGACTTGGCCCATTCTTCAAATACAGTCGTCGCATCCAAACCGCGCCTGCTGTAGTAAGGCTCGTTGATCTCCATGTGGATGATTGGCCGGAATTGCCCAATCGTCGAAGCTGCGCCCGCTAAGAACTTGTCTTCATGTCCTTCGATATCAACCTTGACGAAGTCGAGTCTCTCTACATTTAGCGACGGAAAGATTTTATCTAGTGTGTCAACCTCGATCATTGCACACTGAAACCGGCCATCGCTGTCGTCGATAACAATCGATGCATTGCCTGTACCGGAACCATTGGCGAAGTCTTCTCGAAGGCTGATTTGCAGGGTAGCGCGGCGGTCGGACAGCCCAAGTTCATGAACCTGCGTGATGCTCTGCAGGCCATTGAGTCTGACATTCTCACGCAAACGCAGATGGTTGCTCGAAATTGGCTCAAATGGGTGAACCCTTCCGGCTGGCCCGAGCGCTTTCGCCATGGGAATCGTCCAAAAACCGACATTTGCTCCCACATCAAGCACCACCCATTCCGGCTTGAACAGGCGAAGAACGGAGCGTATTTCTTGGGTATCGTAATCGTGAGTGTAGAAGCTGGCGAACTCGGTATAGGCACGAAGGTCGACGATCATGCGATGCCCCAGTCGCATGGTCACTTCTGCAGTTGCGTCTGAGCTGGAGTTCAGCAGAAAAACTCGATTGGCGAAGTAAGCCAGTTTGTTGCGTCCACGGATGTCGGGTAAGCGACTGATGAGTTGTGAAGCTGACGCCCGCAACATCTGCCTGGTTTGCATAATCAATCGCGTTGACGGTTGCTCGGGGCTAGCAAGACCAGCCCCATAGCCGGAAATGGTCAAGCCAAATGCTCATGACCACGAGGAGAACTTCAGGGAGTGCCACAATAGAGCCAGACGGGG
>Ga0182013_10000102_pt1 | contig 103198 bp, 76 predicted proteins | sample 612S2MmetaG_FD_120487 | JGI IMG/M metagenome (GOLD analysis project Ga0182013, IMG submission 120487) | Permafrost microbial communities from Stordalen Mire, Sweden - 612S2M metaG | ecosystem: Environmental > Terrestrial > Soil > Wetlands > Permafrost | place: Sweden: Stordalen | collected...
GATCATGGTCGTTATCAAGATGCGCGGTGGCAACCATAGCAAGGATATCCGCGAATATGAAATCACCTCCAAGGGCGTGGTCATCATGGGTGACCGCCTCACGGACTATCAAGGTCTTATCACCGGAATTCCTGAGCATTTGAACCGATCCGGCAATCACGAAGAGCGCTCACACAAGCCGAAAGCCAAAAGCAAAGGCTAGGGCAATCTGGAACTAACGTTAACAGCGCTAGCACTCACAACGGTAAGTGGCTGGGCTGGATTTCTGGTCGTGTCACGGGCAAACAGGAAGTAATTGACGGGAGTCCCGCGCCAGAATGGCAGGACGCATGGCTGGTAGTAGCCGACGAGGGCGGTGATCCGTTTATCCTTGATCGGCGCTCGGGAAGGGTTCTCCTCGCTCAACACGGTACAGGAGTGTGGGAACCCAAAGAGATCTTCGAGAACATAAAAGAGATGGCAGCCTGTCTGGCGACTCTTGGGTCCGTTGTCGTCGATGCGGGCTCGTCTCTGACGGATGATAACTCCGACATCCTCCCTGAGCATCACGCGAAATCCGCGGTGCTCCTGACAGAGTTGCTCGGCTCTTCTGGCAAAGCCGAGGCCGCATTGGGAGCACTTGGGTGGGTATAGCCCCTGCTCATCATCGACGATGACTGCATTTGCAGGAAGATGGGAAGAGAGAGACACCATCCCTAAGCCTTCGGCTTAGGTCGGTGCAGGCCGTCCGGGAACTAGCGAACGCTGCTCGCACGAGATCGAACAGGGTTCGAGTCTGTTCGACTCCTGTGCGGTCCTCGTTCGGACACCATGAAAAATCTAGAACCGGCGCTTCGGAGACTAGCGAGTTCACTAATCCGCCATCCTAATACTTGGTGCGAACGTACACGCCGTACCGTCCAGGGCATGGATAGCCACGAGGGTTTTTGTGAGGGTTGAGCGAGCCGTCCATAGCCTTTCTGGTAAATGTCTTTCGGCAGACGGTACATCGGTAGACGTAAGTCGGGCCCTGCCGCGCGGTTCTCGCCGCTCGACGGATGCTTGGTATTCGAGGCATTGCTGTAGACAGAGCAACGGCGAGAGGCCCCGTCGAAGTCAGTTCAACCGCGTAGCGCGGCATGAAGACTTGCGACGTGACGGTTGCATCCTGCATCCGGTCCACACGGTAAGAGCGATGCTCGCCCGAATCGCTGCGGATGGCGTGCAGTACGAAGTATCCGTCGGCCGTCTGGCGCAGAGAATACGGCTCTATGCGGCGCACGCTGCCGTCATAGTTCAGATCAACGCACAGATGGTTCGCCGCAGCGAAGCGGATGATTTCCAGAGTCGAACGGGAGCGGAAGGGAATGCCCATCGGCAGCACGCGCGTGCGGACAGCGGTTTCGCTGGCGCCGTGCTGAATGAGTGCGCGCTGCGGGACGTCCGTGCCACGCATGATCCAAGTGAAGATTTCGGGGAGCGCGTCCCAGAAGTCATTCAGCGGGGGAAGAACGGGAAGCTGGTGCGCTAGCATATCCGACCACATCGCCTCAAGAGACAGGCGATGGGATGCCAGGAGCTCGAACGTGGGCACAGGAATCGCTTTGTATGCGCACTTCTGCTGGAGCACGTCGCGAAGTACCGACGCAGTTGGACGACTGTCCGTGTGCCTATAGAGGTTCACCACGTCGTAAAGATCGCGGGGCCGCGTCCGTTCTCCGAGCGCCCGCAACTTTTCCCCGAAGGCTTCCTCGTAGGCGTAGCAATTGGCCCAAATCCCTCCTTCGGGACGGTCGCTGTAAGGATGAAATACCTCGCGACGGACAGAGGGAAGCACCAGCCTCTCATCCGCCGTTAGATCGAGCTTGATTTTCGGCCAGCCGCCCGAAGTCGGGGAGACTGGGCCTCGATAAGCAATCTTTCCCTGACAGTTGGGACGGCCACGCGGGTTTTCGTAGATATCGAATTCGAGCTGATCGACGGGGATGTTCAGTCCCGATTGTTCCGAAACCCAACGGATAACTTCTTCGAATGCCGGACGCAGGAACTCGTCGTCAATGTGACCTTCATCCCGCAGCGTGAAATCCAGATCCTCTGAAAACCGGTATGTCTCGAAATAACACTTCTTGAGACAGGTGCCTCCCTTAAAGACCCAGCTTTCCGAGAGCTCTTCGTGCGCGTTGATACCGGCGAGTATCCAGCCTAGGACGTAGTCCTTCTCCACAATGCTGGGCAACAGAGAAAACGACGACGCGGATTCGAGAATTTCGCGTTTGTCGATCATGAGGCTGTTTCTTTCCAGGCCGCTGGTACCCAGAGCCGCCAAGCGGTGACGAGTTTCCGGGAGGAGAGCGCCGGGTCGAGTCTGGCATAACCCTGCGTGAGACGGGAGCGGCACTCAGCCGCGAGTTTCTTGTCGCGCAGGCGAGTGTCTGCAAGAAACCCGAGCCGCTTAAAGATGGCGCCATTATCGAACTGCGCTGCATAGCGGATCAACAGATCGCGATCGGCAGTCTTGCTGCCGAGATATGTACTTACGCAATCGGCTACGTGATCGATGCCGCCTCCAACATCCGGCGCAGCGATCATGTCGACCAACGTGCGCGCGGAATCCGATATCGCGACCTTGACAGAACCACGCCACAGTGTTTTCAATCCGAAGAGGCGTTTGGTTTTCACGCTGCGCAGCAGGAAGGTAGCGCCTTGGGCAGTTACTCGTTTCTCAATGACACGGCGCGTAGTAAAGACGAAGGTTTCATTAAAGAGCTGCTCAGTGAGTTCCCAATGGTGAGCGGCCGTCCAACCGCCGATGTAGCATTGGCCAAAGAGCGTTGGGACGAGCACCCATGGATCTCCAATTACCTGCTCGCTGGCTGCCAGATCCAAAGGTACGGAAACATAGAGCCCGCGGCCTATCCTTCGAAGCCAGCCTTGCTCTCTCCATCGGGACAGAAGTTTGGCGGCGGCGCGCCGATCAATTCCGAGGGTCTTGGTCGTAATGTCAACCGATACGACTTCCTTTGTGGAGCGAAGTACCGCAGCGAGCCGCGCGCGAGAGGCAGGCAACGAATCTGGCTCAGGTTTCATGGCTATATTCTAACCCATATAGTTCGCACTTTATGGGAACTGCGTGCTTAATGGTATAGCCAGGTCGGCCCCTCTCGCAATATTTCGTTTCAATGGTGCTTTAACCGCCGCTGCGGAAGAGTCCGGGGAGATACCTCTGGAGCCAACAGCTCTTGTTGTGATTGAGAGGTCCCATGTGTCTCCGGTGCCACTGCCACTTGCCGCTTATTGGCAAACCAAGTACCCAAGAAGAAGCCCAATGCGAGGGCGGCACTGGCAACGACAGGCAGCCACGTTGCCCAGACCTGCTTTTCCAGCCTACCAAGTAAAACGTCGATTTGTTGTGCTCTTGCAGTCATGCTCCGCACGAGCGAGTCATTAGCGCTTCGGACCTTTGCGATCACTCCGATGTCGGGGTGAGCTACTTCTCGCAGCACGTTCATAAGTTGCTTTTGGACGGAACTCATTTCAGAACAAGATTGGTCAAGCGCTCTGGCGCTATCCGGCAGACCGGATTGCTGGAAACACTGTCGAAGACTCTCGCCCAGCAACTTCGCAATTCGAGGCGGGTCCAACCCTGTTTCCAATTCCTTCGGCAAGTGGGTAATGCGCGATTCAAGTAGCGATGTGTATTCTTCCATTCGCTTCTCGACCGCATTGGCCTGAGACGCGGAAGCTTCCAAGATCTTCCGCAATGACTTCCGCTCTGCGGCGATCTCCGCAGGCGTTTCTCGGGTGAGGAGCGCGAGGATGCCCATCGCTTCCAGTATCCGGAGCATCTCGTCGTTTGGGCTAAGGGTGCGAGTGTGTGCGATGACCCTATAGTATTCCGCCTGCCGTTCAACGGGCACCAGTCCGGCCAGTTCATCGAACAGGGTTTTGCTCTCGGACTCTGCGCCCGCCAAATTGAGGATTTCCTGCTCGGGGCTCATGGTAGAAATATCTCCTTTGCCCGGTCGAATTCGGAGAAGAGCCGCCGCCGGTAGCTCTCCGCACGCATCACGATCGAGGCACGCTTCAGTTCGTTAATCGCATTCTGCCTTGTAGCAACCTGGCCAAGGCGGATGCCGTGTTGCCGTGCGGGGTTTTCCAGTTCTGCCAAGCGAAACTCCATCCGAATCACGGTCGGCGATAGCGCTTCGCGGAAACGAATGGCTTGCTCAGCCGAATCCCAGTAGCTGAAGTCTGCCTGAGGACTTGTCGCATTCTGGACTATCAGAAACTGTGCCCGTTCCTGCAGTCGGTTTCCCCATGCGAGGACACTCTCAACGCTTGCTGGGTCTGGCGTAACAACACCCACCGCAGTGAAGCGCGCGCCGGCCGCCGCGACATCCTCATACATTGCGTCGAACCACTCGGTCGCCACTTGCCCGGAACCGGCTCCCATGTCGGCCAAGATAATCGCGGCGCCGGATTCGAGATGATCTACGAACGCGTCGAGACCGGCTGGAGTGTGAATATTTACCTTGGCCACCGACCCGTTGAAGAAGTGTTTGAGTGATCCCCGAGCTTTGTTTTCGGTATCGAGGTCGAGCAGCGTGAATGGAATCTCATTGGCTTCGAACCACTCCGCCAGGGCGACCATCAGGCCAGTCTTGCCAACTCCGCCTTTGCCACCCATGGTGAAGACGACTCGTTTGTTCTTCGCTGGGGCGTTCATCGCGATCCTCCTTGGCTGACGAGTTTCAACGGCTCGGTTTCTTCAAAGTGAAAGTGTTTGGGTTTTGCTTTCTGCTCAACTGGTTTTGCTTTGAGTGCCGCAATTCGGGACGCAACATCGTCGGAACTCATACGGGTGCTAACGGGCGATTCCGGTTCGAGCGGAGGCAGTTCGTACTGCACCTGCTTTCGGTGCTTGGCACGTACCTTGATGAAGGAGTGAATCGTGCTGACTGCCACGTCGAGGCCAGCACGCTCGTGAAGAATCCGAACGATGTCGCGATACGTGCAGCCTTTGCGGCGCAGCTGGCGGATCAGTTCGCGGTGAGTTTCGAGTTTGGAGCGAGGTGGCTTCTGCGGGATCGAATCCAGCAGGGAAAGAAGGGTCGGGTCCATGATTTTCAGGCTCCTTAGCACCTGGCCACCACAGTCCGTTAACAGTCCGATAACCCGTCTCCACAGTCCGATAAGTGCCCTAGAGCGCTATCCGTACCGTTTAGTTTCAATCGGTTACGAACTCTAGGACGACTTTCACGGCGGTAACATGGGTTCAAATCCCATCGGGGACGCCAAGCCTGATCAATGAGTTAACCACCATGGCTTTGGAGGGCGGGCCTACCACCTCCGGGTTTCGAGTGCGGTGCGGCGACTCGTGCCCATGCTTCCTCGAATCGCCGATAACTGGAGTGGCGATCCCTCCGAGCGACTTTCAGCACGGCTTCATCGTTGCTATTTAGATCCGCACTATGTAGACCCGCACAAAGCCTGGCCCAGATGGGACCGTTCCATCGAGTGGCCGGATCACCCGGGCGGTTCGCCATCAAACCCGCAACAGCTTCTCCAGCAAGTCTGCGGTCTTCCAAAGCGGCGCGTGGTCCAGCGCAAGATCGCCAAATCGAGGGGATGATCGGTGGTCTTGAGCGCTTGGACCGCATCGGCGATATCTTGATGCCCGCCGGCAAAGCACTTCATGGCGATAAAGTCCTCACGCCCAATCACGCGCAGGGAACCGCCGAGAAAGGGCACAGTAATCGAGCGCGATAAGGCCAGTCGGTCGAGGCCGCGCAGGCCCGCCAGCAGATCGACCCGCGGTGAAGGTACAACTGCAGAAAACTCAAAGAAGAGCCGTCGTATCGACAAAATGCCGAAAGAGAAGCAGAAAGTCTCATGAAACGGTATCATCTTCGGCTGGCTCGGACGCGCGGGGAAAAACAATGAAAGCAATCGCCGTCGTGGCGATCATCCTGATGCTGGTCGCCTGCCATCAACAAACGGGCGAGAACACAGAGACTGTATCGATCTTTGTGGATGATTCATCCGATTCGAATCGACCCGCTTATGACGACTTTCAAGACGCCTTCGTCCTGGAGCCGACTTGTGCCGGCCTAAGACTTGTTCGGGCATCTCGCCACGCCGGTGATGTGCGCTCGGAGGAACGAAACAGCCGTTGGCTGATGACATATTTCGAGATGGGGAGCGATCAAAAGTCTGGCAGGGGCTTTGGAACCATATTCGACAGCTCCGATAAAGGTTTGAGGTTCGACGCTGAGAACGCAGCCGACGCCGCGAAGAAGGTCTGCTTCATCGTCAAAGGTAGAGGTGGCAGATTAGAGTAAGTCGGTAAAAACCTCCTGTGGACGAATTGGAGTCTGTCCGCATCTGACCATTTTCTCAAGTCGCGGTCGCAATAGCTTCTGTGGATCATTCTGGCGGCGGGAATCAAGAACAGTCTGTCGGCCGCGCCAACCAGACTTCCTTCCTCGCCGACGATGTTCGGAGCACCGCCTCGACCCGCACTTCGCCCTCTCCGAGTCACAGCGATGGGTTTATCATTGGGTTTCTACTCAAGGAGATGCAATGGCCGACCGAAGCACGGCGAAAAAGGCGCTTCCACCCTCAAAACGCAAGCCGGTTGCGCCGCGAAAGGTGAAGGACGATCCGGTTTCGACCGCCGCATCCATCCCGGCGGCGGCAAAGGCGGAGACCAATCCTAATGTTCGCTTGCGTTTGGAAAAGGGAATCGCCGAACTCCAGGGCCTGCACGAACTGTTGCTCTCGACCCAGATTGACGCGGATGTGCTGGCGGATTTGCGCGATGCTCTGAACCGGGTCCGGAATACCGCCTGGGTGGCCCAGCAGTATGTCCTCCGCAAGGAAATTGGTCCGGAGTCGACCAGCGTGCCCTCGCTGCTGGCCGGAGAACGGATTCGCGCCACCTATCAACTCTGCCGCGCCCTCTCCGACGACTTGACCAAACCCGAGATTGAGTTGCCACGCGGCAGTCTTCTCGAACTCCAGGAGGCCACGAAAACTCTGAGAGAGAAACTCAAGAAGCGCTGTCAATAAATCAAGGCAGCGCGCAGCAGCCGTCCGCGGCGGGGCTCGAATTCGCCAATCTCGAAACCGGCAGAGAGCCGATTTTCCGCGATCACAACCAGATGCATGGGTCTGGAATTCTCCGCACCGTACCTGGAATTCAAGACGTCATCGTCGCGGTCGGCGTTCAGTCCTGGGCGCAGGCGCTTTTGAAAAGCTCGTCGCGGTCCCGGGGCAGGGGAGCGTCCAGCGCCAGGTCCGAGGGGCAGCGATATTCGGGCACCATCTCCTGGATCTTCGCCCGGATCGGACGCGCCCCGTCAAGGTGCAGGGTCGCGCGCAGTTCCCGCAGGTGTCCGCACAACTCCCGCCAGTCGGGAGTCGCCCCGTTGATGCGTTTTACCTTATCGAGGCTGGTGGGCAAAATGGTCTCGTGGTGGTAATGGAGCTCCTCCTCCAGTTTTTCGCCCGCCCGCAAACCGGTGAATTCGATGTCCACTGCATCGGCCGGCTTTCCCGAAAGCCGGATCAGAGTGCGCGCCAGATCGACGATCTTGATGGGTTTTCCCATTTCCAGAACTAGAATGTCGCCATCGCAGCCGATCGTGAAGGCCTCCAGCACCAGCGAAACCGCTTCCTGGGCGGTCATGAAAAACCGGCAAATTTCGGGATGGGTGATGGTCAACGGCCCGCCTTCGTCCAGTTGTCTCTGCAGAATCGGCACCACGCTTCCACTGGAGCCCAGCACGTTGCCGAAGCGCACCGAAACGCAGCGCATGTTTTTCTTGGGACGGCCGGCGAGCATCAGTTCTCCAATGCGCTTGCTCGAACCCATGACGCTGGTCGGATTCACCGCCTTGTCCGAAGAGATCAGAACGAACGACTGGCAGCCTTGTCCTTCGGCAACGTTCAACAAGCTCTCCAGGGCAAAGACGTTGTTGCGAATGGCTTCGGCGACATTTTCCTCCATCACGGGCACGTGCTTGTAGGCGGCGGCGTGAAAGGTGTGATCGATCCGATGATGGGAAAAGCAGGCGCGCATGCCCTCGGCATCGCCCACATCGGCCACGCAGCATACTAATTGGGCGTCCAGCGTCCGCCGCCGCAGTTCCTGTTGCAGATAGAACATGCCGGTTTCGTTCTGATCGACGCACACCAGCTTCCGCGGGCCGTGGAGCAGTATCTGGCGGCAGAGTTCCGACCCGATGGAACCGGCTGCCCCGGTCACCATCACGCTCTTGTCTCCCAGGTGGCGGCTGACCGCTTCCAGGTCGATCTGCACCGGGTCGCGCCCCAGCAGATCTTCAAGACTCACTTCCCGGAGTTGCGCGACTTTGACTTCGCCGCGAATGATGTCCTTGAGCGCGGGCACCGTGTGGAAGCTGATTTTGGCCCGAGTGCAGATTTCGACGAACCGGCACATTTGCGCCCCGGTCGCCGAGGGTATGGCAATCAGGACTTCGTCGGCCGGCGTCGAGCGGAGCAGGTTGGGAAGCTGATCCACGCTGCCGAGCACGCGAACGCGGTCGATGCGGATGTCCAGCTTCGAACCGTCGTCATCCAGGCATCCCACCGCCACGTAGCCGCTTCCGGGCCGGTGAATTTCGCGCAAGATGGCTTGAGCCGCGGCTCCGGCGCCAATCAGCATCACTCTTTTGCAAGTCGAGAGATTGTCGCGGACCGATTCCGCCAGCAGGCGCGATAAAATGCGCACACCACCCAGCAGGCCAGCCGTAAGCAGCGGCTCCAGCAGGTAGATGGAGCGCGGGAAGGCATATGCTCGCAGGCCGTAACGCATCGCCAGAAAGAAGACCACGGAGCCGGTTCCCACTGCCTGCAGGATGTCGATGCCATCTCTGATTCCGACATACTTCCACCAGCCCCGGAGCAATCCGAAATAATTCATTGCCGCCAGCCGGATCAAGACCAGCACGGGAAGCGAGTACAGCAGCATGCGCCGTTGCGGCAGCGTGAAATCAAAACGCAGCAGCCAGGCCGTGGTCAGCGAGCACACAATCAGTCCCGCCTGAAACGTCGCTATCAACCAAGCCTTGTGCCGCAACAGAAAGTGTGACGTCCTGTGATTCATCGTGGTTGGAGCTCCTGTCAGAGTATGTTGCTCAAAGGTCAACCGGGCGGCATCGGAGGGCTCGGCCCGGAACCGTGGCCAATCCTGACAATGCCGCAAAGAAGTGCCGGAAAGAGGGCAGGAAATACGCGCCCGAAAAGTCGTTAGCCGCGGCAATCGAATTCGTTCGACGCAGTGGAAGGGCGAATCCCAAGCTCGGCAGACCGATGTGCGGGAGTGCGACTCAGTGCGCTACGTCGTCCCGGCGCAGGACATTTCCGACCGTTGCCAGCAGAATCTTCAGGTCGAGCCAGGACGTCCGCTGGCGCAGGTACTGGTAGTCGAATTCCACCTTGTCGCGAATCGAGAGCCGGTCGCGCCCGTGGATTTGAGCCCAGCCGGTTAATCCGGGGACCAGTTCGTGGATGCCTCGTTCGGTGCGCAGGGCGATCAGATCATGTTGATTGTGCAACGCCGGGCGGGGCCCGACCAGGCTCAGATCGCCCTTCAGGATGCTGAAGACCTGGGGCAACTCATCGAGGCTGGTCCGGCGCAGGAAGGGCCCGATCGGAGTGAGGTAAGCGCCCGGTTCGGCGAGCAGATGGGTGGCGACTTCCGGGCTGTCGAGGCGCATGCTGCGGAACTTCGGCATGCGGAAGATCACGTTGTTGCGGCCCACCCGGTTCGACCAGTAGAGTGCAGGCCCCTTCGAAGAAAGCTTCACCAGCAGCGCCGTCAAAAGCATCGGAAAAGCGAGCAGCGAAAGCAGCGCCAGCGCCAGTACAAGATCGGTGATCCGTTTCACGGGCGCCCAAACCGGCGGGTTCCGGCGCCTGACTGGCGCTCGCGGGCGCACTTGTCGGAAGAGCGCAGTCCCTTCCGCTCCAGGTACCTATCCGCCGTTTCCCGTAGCCCGTCCGCCAGGGAATACGGCGGAGTCCATGCCAGGTCGCGGCGAATTCTTGAACTGTCGACCACGAGCGAGGACAGCAGGCTGGATACCTGCTTCGATCGTCCCAGGAGTTGGCCCGAGGCCCGCAGGCCGGCGAGGGGCAAGGATATCAACCTCGCCCGGCGTCCCAATGCGTCGGCGATACGAAGAATTAACTCGCGCGTATCCACGTCCTCACCATCGCTTAACAAAAACGTCTGTCCGGAAGCGGCCGGGTGCCAGGCGCAGGCGAGGATCGCGTTTGCCATGTTACCTACGTAGATCAGGCTCCGGCGTGCCTGGATCGCCCCAAAGGGGAGGGGGAGGCCGCGATCCACCAGCCGCACCAGCCGGGTGAAGTTACCCGGCTCCCCCGGGCCATAGACGATCGGCGGACGAAGAATCACTATCTCGAGCCCGGATTCTCTGGCGATTCTCCGCAGCTTCTTTTCCGCGGACCACTTCGAAAGCGCGTAAGCATCCTGCGGATGCGGCGCGTCGGATTCCGTAAACGGGTGATCGCCCGTGCTTCTCCCGTTCACGCCCACCGAACTGATGTAGATCAGCCGCTTTACGTCCGCGATTGCCGCGGACCTGGCTAACTGCTCGGTGCCGAGCGCATTGACGCGATGAAATTCCGCCACCGCGCTGGCCGAAGCCTGATTGGTCACATGGACGTGCGCCGCCAGATGGACGACGACCGTGATCCCGGCTAACACCTTGGACCAGTTGGTCGACGGACCGACATCGCCCACAGCGCAAGTCTCCAACCCGGCGGAAAGACCCTCCTGCGGTTGTTCGGAAGATGAAGACAGGAGTTGACTAGCGGAGAACTTCGGGCACGGCATATTGCGAACCGTGCCTCGCACCGGGATCTTCCGTTCGGCCAGCGCCCTGCAGGTCTCGCGACCGATGAATCCGTGAGCTCCAGTCACCAGCACTGTATCGATCATTATCGGTTGCCAGTTTTATTGATCGTTAGTTCTGATCCATCAGTTCTGATCCATCAGTTTTGATCGATCAGTCTTGATCGATCAGTTTCCGGTCGATCATGGGATTGATCGATCATGGGTCTTTATCGATCGTTGGTTTTTACCGGGCGCTGCCCTGGCCGGCGAACGCGCGCCGCCCGGATGCCGCCGCCAGTTCCGCGTACACTCCCAGCGTCTGCTCGACCGTCTTGCGCCAGTCGAACTTCCGCGCCTGCGCGCTGCCTCGCTGCATCAATTCGCGTCGCAGCGCTTCGTCCCCGAGCAACCGCACCAGCGCCGCCCCGATCGATTTCTCCGAGGACGGGTCGACCAGGATGGCGGCGCCGCCCGCAATCTCGGACACCGACGTGCCGTCCGAGGCAATGACCGGCGCGCCGCACGCCATCGCCTCCAGCACCGGGAAACCAAAGCCTTCATACCGTGTGGGGTAGAGAAAGCAGCGTGCGGACGCGTACATCCAGGCCAGTACCTCCTCCGGCACATATCCCGCGAACCACACCCGGTCGCTCAAACCCATCTCACCAACCAGGCGATAGGCTGCGGAGGAACGCCAATCCCGCAATCCAACGATGACCAGCCGTTCCTGCTGCGGGAACTCGCGCCAGCGCGAAGCGTATGCCCGGATGGCCGCCAGCGTGTTTTTCCTGGGATCGTCGGCGCCTAAAGTCAGAATGAAGGGCGAGTCCAGGCGCGCTCCCCCCAGTTCCTTGGGCGGGAGAGGGGGAGCGCCCGCCCGAGCCGCGAAGCAGGGGTTGACCCCCTCATGGATGACCCGAATGCGATCCGGGGGAATCGCCAGGTATTCGACGATCTCCTGCTTGGAGAATTCCGAGACGGTAATGATGCGGTCCGCGCGCCGCGCCACTCGCGGCACCACCATCCTCCGGTAGAACCTTCCCAACCGCTGGCGCGGCACCTTGGAGGCCGCTAGGACGGCGGAGGGGAGCAGGTACATCACATCGTGAATCGTGATCACCAGCTTCACGCCTGACAGACAAGCCAGCGGGGCCGTATTGGCCGGACAATGCAAGATCTCGAGACGATCCTGATAGGTCCAGACCGGTAACACGGACTGCTCCCAAAGTGGGTACGGCAGGCTGCCGGGATCGCGAAACCTGACTCGGCCGCCAGCTGTCGATTCCGGAAACGCCCGGGGATCGCCGTAAATGACATATTCATTCTCGTTTGGATTCCGATCATCTTTCGCATACTGGTGCCCAACGCCGCCGCCGGTCTGGATGAGCCTGGAAACCAGTTGGCAGACATACTTGCCGATCCCACGGAGTTCGTAGGATGCGAAATGGGCGTCAATTCCGATACGCATGGCGGGTGGATGTAAGCTTTCGATCGAGGAGATCCTGGTAGAGCAGTTCCAGCCGCTGCGTGTTTTTTTCCCAACTGTATTTTTCAGCCACCAGCCGCTTTCCGTTCTCCGCCAAGGCGGTTGCCAGCATCGGGTTCTCCAGAATGCTGCGGATCGCCTGGACATACCCCGACGCGTCTGCCGCTACCAGAAAATCTGTCCCGGGCAGTCCATGCATGCCTTTTACCAGCGCGGAAACCACCACCGGAATGCCGCAGGCCATGGCTTCCAGCGCCTTGGTTTGAACCCCATTGCCTCCGCTGCAAATCGGCACCACGGCGACATCCGCCTGCAACAGATGCTGCCGGACGTCCGGGACGAATCCAGTCACCTCCACGTCGGGGAACTGCTGCGCCAGTCGCAGGAGGTTGGCGCCGGGACGGTTGCCCACGATGCGCAGGCGCGCCTGCGGCACGGCTTGCCGCAACCGCGGCCAGATGTCGTGGAGCAGAAAAATCGCCGCTTCCTGATTCGGCCAATAAACCAGATTGCCGGTGAAGATGACCAGTTTGTGGGCCGGAGTCGACGATCTCGGTCGGACGGAAAGATCGACTCCACCCGGCACTCCGCCGGGGATCACGGTCACGTTCGGAGCATGCAGCGCCTGCCGGTCAGTCTCGGAACAGACCACCACGGCATCAAAACTCCGGCAGATGCGTTGCTCAAAACGAAGCATGCGCTCGGCTTCGATCCGCCACAACTTTTCGATCGGCCAGTGACCATCGTCGGCCCGCCACTTCATGTTCAGCGACAGGGTATCAATCATCTCGCACACCTTCACCATGCCGGCGATGCCGATGGTGTGGTTCGCTGCCCTTGCCAGTACGGTGTGGATCACATCGAATTTGCGCTTCGCCAGGATTTCACGCAGCCGCCGCTGGTATTCGCGCGACGAATAGTAAAGCACCTGCAACGGGAGTGCACTGAGGGCTCCCGCCATCGTACTGGCGCAGGACCGCCACTTCGGCAGACGCACGGTATGCACCTCGGCGCAGAACGGCTGCAACTGGCGAACATGTTCCATCTCCTTTGACCCCTCGACAAACGACAGCAGCGTGATCTGGTGTTTGCGCGCCAGTTGCCGGATGCGAAAATATGGCACCAACTGGTCGCCATGCATCAAGGGATAAGGGAAGCGGGCGGTCGTGTATAAAATATTCATCGCGGTCTCCATGGACTTGAGTTGATTGGACGGGGATTTCGCGCGGGGTTCTACTCTAGGTCCAGGCGTGCAGCATCACGGGGCGGGGGCGTCCGGCGTTGTAGGAGAGACCTTTGATGCGAAACTTATACTCGGGTACGAGGCCTTGCAAAAAGGCGACCATCTCTTTCCAGTTGTTTCCGGGATGATAGACGGTGAAAGCGATCTTCGGACCGTCCCTTTGGATAATCCTCCGGGCCCCCTGCAGTACTTCGAATTCGTAGGACTCCAGATCGCCCTTGATGAAATCAACCCGGGTATTGCTCCGCTCCGCCCACGCGTCCACGGTCGTCATGGAGATGGGTACGCCGTCGTCGCGGCTGACGAAGCCATACAGCGAAATCCCGGAGAGAAAAGCTTTGCCTTCGGCGGCGCCCAAAGCAGCGGGAACGACGATCGCGTTCCGAGCCTCGCCGAAGGTCCGTTGCAGGCTGCCGGCAAAGTCCGGAGACGGTTCGAAGATCGCAACCTGACTCGCCCGTTCGAGCACGCTCAAGGCAAAGAGGCCTTCCGCGGCGCCGCAATCCAGCACCACATCGCCCCGTCGAACCGTGGTTTCGGGCACTTCGTAGTGGTGCCAGTCGGCTTCGTGCAGGCAGTCGGTGGCGGCCTTATACAAATCGAAGATGCCCAGTTGTCTGGGCCAGAACAACGGCCGTTCCATCCCGCGAAAATAGATCTGCTGATACTCGCCCGCCGCCTCGATGCGCGAAATGTAACGCGGCCCAATGGCGGTACACGGAGGCTTGAAGACACCTCGGGTCAAGGTTTCCCCGAAGGCGATAGAGAAGTCTTTTTCCGCCGCAAAATAGCCTTTCAGTAAGTTGGTGCGGTTACGGATTTGCCCGCTCGACATTCCTGTCTCCAATCTCCCGGCCGGTGCCGGGCAGAGAGCGACAACGCTTCGCAGCCCGACCCGAACGTCAGCCCCAGCCCGGAAAAGTTCACCGGCGCGCCTATTTTCTGAAGACGATCCCATCGTCGCTTTCTTCGCGACCGAACATGGTTTGTAATACATCGCCGAACTGGTCCCGGCCGACGCAAAGGTTCTGGCTGGGCACAAAGAGCGTCGAGAAATGCGGTCGAATCAGCGCCAAAAGCTGATCGACCGACACCCCGGCGACATTCCTTAGATGATGCGGAATAAACTCCATGAATAGCACCGAGGCGCGGCTGAGAATCCGTTGCATTCCGCCCAGCGCGGAATATTCCGAGCCCTCGATATCCATGAGGATCACGTCGATGGCCGCATCCCCCAGGACCTCGTCCAGAGGATGGGACGCGACCGACGTGACCTCGGGAGAGTCGTAAAAGTAGGCATAATCCCGAACCTGGGGCATGCGTTTCGCCCCCCCGGAGTTGGTCCTGCTCAAAACAAACTGGATCTCTTCCTGCCGGTCGCCCGCCGCGATATTGAGCGCGCGCACATTGTGGCAGCCGTTCAGCAGCAGGTTCTCCTGCAACAACTGAAATGTCCGCGGGTTCGCTTCAATCGCAATCAGTTGGCGGCAATGTTTTGCAGCCGGGACGGCCAGCGTCCCCACGTGCGTGCCCACCATCAGGACGGTTGACTGCTCGGTGACCACCGACAGCAGTCGCTCGAGTTCCGCATCGCCGTACTGTCCATCGTGCGCCAGACGCCATCCCACCGACATATCTTCGACATCCACCAGAAAAATTCCCCGTTCGCCCCGCACCAGAAGGGCGTCGACGTGGCGGCCGATCAGCGCCCGGCGGGCCGCCGAAGTAGCCCGCACCAACGTAAGCTTGGAATAATTGAGCAGCGTTGTCATTTGGCGGACTCCTCCAACCCGGGGCGTCGAACGCCACCGTTCCGGGTGATATAGGCCAGCGTGAGCGCGATGGGAATCAGGTAATACAGCCCCATCGTCATGGCGGAATTGAAATCGCTTCGCAGCCAGACGAACAGGAAGACCGCGAAGCTGGCATATAACAGAACCCGGCCGTACTCTCCCGTCGACCGCAGCCCTCGGTACGCGGCGGCACTGAGCGCACCCGTCAGACCAAAGCCTAAAACCAATCCGGGCCAGGAGAAATTCATATACCACTCCCCCCAGGCTCCCACCCCGGTGACGAAACCGCTGTCATAGCCATCCGGATTGGTCTGGCGGGTAAACAACGCGCAGGCCCCGAGCGGCTTCGAAGGCATCAGGACGCGGGGAATCGGCTTGAAAATCACGGGCGTGAAAGTCATGCCCCATTGATAAGGAAGCTCGGCCGGCGTGATGGAGATGACTTCGGAAAGGTTCGAGAGTTCCTCCAGATTGGCGACCACGTAGCGCAGAACGAGGTTGTCGTGCAGGCCGGCGAATTCGACGAGCTCCCCGGTCTCTGCCATGCTGTTTCCCGGGGAAATCCATTCCCGATAGAAGCCGGCGGCGCCGAGGTAGGCCAGCACCAGGGCAAACAGGAGCGCCACCTGGAAGACGTTGATCCTCTGCTTCATGTAATGCCAGCAGCAGGCGAACATCATCAGGCAAATCACGGTATACAAGCGGCCCAGCAGAAACGTGGAGCACACTGCCAGCAGGCAATAGCATCCGGTCCAAAGAGTTCGTCGGCCCTGCCTGAGCCAGAGGCCCAACTCGACCAGCGCCCCCACCGGAAGCAGCAGGCAAAGCCATGGAACGTAGAAAAACCAGGCCTTCATCTCTCCCGGAGCCTTGATGTCGGGATCGAGCAGCAGATAGTAGAGAAAAGATCCGCCCAGGCAACGCAACGCCCCGAAGCCGGCGATACCTAGAAGCAGTAGGATCAGACTCGCGCCCCGGGCTCGCTCCCGATTCCATGGACGATCGAGCCAGGTCCGGCGGCGCACCACCCACTCTCCCGGCCCGAAGCGATAGCCGAGAGCAAAACAAACGAAGCCTAATCCCGAAGCCCACAGCGCTTTCCATGCCGCCGTCGTGGCCGGATCCAACCAGGAATCGTCCAGCCACACCGCGAACAGAGCGCGCACGGGATAGAAAATCACGAAGAACGCGAAAGTCAGGTGCAAGGGCTCGAAAAGATCGAATTGCCGGTCGAGGCGACAGAATCGGGTGCAGAGGGCTGTCCCGGCAATTATCCCCAACGCGTGCCACACAATGCTTTCCGCGGGCTTGACGGTCCCCGACCGCAACTCCGCCAGAAGGAGGATCAGCAGCGTGAGCGGAACCAGCCACACCCATCCGGGCAAGAAAAAATTGGGCGAAATCTGGGCCCGATTCATCACTCCCCGGTTTCCTGGGCGCGCGGTTCCTCTCCACCGGGGACGCATTCTGGAGCGGAGAAGGGGACAGGAAAAACCATCGTCCGGGACGGAGCTAACCGGGACGGAGCCCACATGGCATGGGCCAGCCGCAGCGCGTGGGCGCGTTCCGAAGGGCCGATGAGAAGCATGGTGACGCCATAGATCAGCGTCCCGCAAATCGTTCCCAGGATCGTGCCCCAGGTCGTTCCCCAGATGGTTCCCGGCGTTCTCCCCAAGGTCATGCCGTGCGTCATCCCGAGCATCCCGGCGGGGCCCATGAAAACCATGACCGCCACCATGATGGCGCTGGCCAGAGCAGGCTTGAAAAGATACTGCGCCCAGCGCAAGGGCGAAATGCGCCGGAACTGGAACCAGAGACCGAGCGAGATGAGCGCCGAACTGGCCAGACGCGCCAACCCCGCTCCCATCAAACCCAGTTTTGGAATCAATGCGAGATTCAAGCCCACGCTCAGGACCGCTCCCACTCCCACGGCCTTCATATAGGCTCGGGATTGGTCGCACGCCATCAGGGCGTAGCCCCAGTTCAAGCCGATGATTTCGATCGCAACGGCCCAGATCAGCAATTGGAATGCGAGGGTGGCGGAGCGGTACTCGGCTCCGTACAAACTGGTCAGGATCGGGCCGGCCAGCACCGTTCCGCCCGCCGCCATGGGAATCGCCAGAAACAGAGTGAGCCGGAGAGAAGAACGAATCAGTCCGGGCAGCTTCCCGCGATCCTGCTGGTAATGCCGCGCAATGACCGGGAAGGTTGTTTCAAAGAACAGCCCTCCCAGCATCAAAACAAAGGCGACCGATTTGTAGGCGGCGCTGTAATAGCCAACCGACACCGCGCCCCGCAGGAAGCCCAGCACGACGATGTCGGTCAAGTAGTACACCTGCAGGAGCATGAAGGCAAAACCGAGGGGAAGCGATTCCCGCATCGCTCTTTTCCAGAAAACGAGACGCACTCGCGGCACCGGCCATCCGTAATCCCGCCGAAATACGTCCCACCCCAGCCCGGCCGCCAAAACGGTCGAAAAGAAGAAGAAAACTGGTATGCGCAAAACTTGAGATGGCTGCTTGACCCAGAACAATACGAGGACAAGGTAGGGAACAGAGCGCACCAGTTCGATCAGGCCCACAACATTCATGCGCTCCATGCCCTTGAAGGCCCAGTCCAGCAGCGCGGCTGTCGGGAACAAAGACAGGCCGAAGAGAAGGATCAGGATTTTGAGTTGCCCGTCGAGCGTCGTAAAGCGAATCAATAAAACCAGCAGCACAAACGAAACCAGCGTCAGAGCCAGGCGGAGCGATAGAATACCCGCGACTTTACCCTGAATTTCGCCAGGACGCCGCGCCACCTCCCGGGTCCCGAACGTCATCAGGCCCAGGTGTGTCAGCAGCGTCCAATAAGTGAAGATTGCCAGCGCAAAATTAATTTGTCCAAAAGCAGCGACTCCTAAGTGCCGGGCAATGTAAATGAGCGAACCGAAAGTCAGAAGACGGCTGGCGGCGTAGGAGGCGGCAAGAAACGAATAGTTCTTGAACACTCCCACCCGGGCGTGATTCGAAGCGTTCGAGCCGTCGCCGGTGGGTTTCGAGCGGTCCCATGTCATCTTAATTTTTTGGCTGGAATTCTGGCGTGGAACAGAACCCGGCAGACCCTTCGTCAGACGGATCGAATCCACGGTTCCAGGCATCGGAACCCGCCGGTTTCATCGGCGGCCCTTGGTGGACCCGGTGGTAAAGCCCATCTTCTTCCGCGATCATCCTCGGGAGACTTCATGCCTGGGATGCAGAGCGTCGCCGGGCGTGCGGGAAAACCAGTGCAGCCGCCCGCAGCGTCCGGAACACCTCGCGCGCAAAAACCTGGCGCGGATCGGCGGCATCCGCCTGTACCCATGATGCCCTGGCCAGCACCCAGAGGACGGCCACGGCGATCCCCACCGCCGTGCCCAGAACCACGATCGTCAGCCGCGGTGGGAACGATTTCCGGGTGGGTACGACCGCCGCGTCGAGCACCTTCACCGAGGGAATCTCCTTGGCCTCCTCGACTTTCGCCAGTTCGTACTGCTCGGTCAGAAGCTCGTACACCGTCTCCTCCATCCTGGTCTGGCGGTACAGGTCGGCGTAGGTCACGCCCAGGATCGGCAGCCTCCGAATCGAGGGATAGAGCGCGTTGCCATTCTTCGTGTCCCCGGACATGTCGCCCGCGCCCAGTTGGTCGAGTTGCCGGCGAAGCTCGTTGACCCGGGCCTGCAGGGAGCGCACCCGCACGTTGTTGGCGGTGTACATCTGCCGCAGGCCGCTCAGTTCGGACTGGGCCGCGATGAGTTGCCCCTGCAGCGTGGCGGCCGCTTCGACCATCGCTTTTCCCTGGGCCGGAATGTCGATGGCCGTGTTCTGGCTGGCGAACTCGCTGAAGTTCTTGGCGGCCCCGTCGAGGTCGCTCTTGACCCCGCGCAGCCGTTCTTCGAGAAAGATTCGCTCCCGGCGCGCCGAGGAGGTGCTGACTTCCGCCACCAGGCGGTCGAGTTCGGCCACGTAGGCGCGGGCCAGGGCGGCCGCGCGCTTCGGGTCGCGATCGGTGACCGCGATGGTGAGAATGCCGCTCTTGCGATCCTCCGAAAGCGCGGTGTGCTGCGCCAGGCGGTCGCGCCCGTCCTCCATCTTCGAAACCCGGTAGACGCGGCGCAGGTCGAATTGTTCGAGCAGGCGGTCGGCGACGGTCTGGCTGCCCAGGATGCCGACAAAAAGCGCGCCCGAGTTCCGGACTCCCAGCAGATCGCCGGCGATGCCACCGAGGCCAGCCCCGCCCGCGCGCCCTGCCATTGCCGCGAGCAGGCCCGCTCCCGCTCCCGGCTGGCTCTCGGGCGGCATCAGCCTGGTCATCGATTCGTAGGAAGCCGGAATGAGAAATGCGATGATCGTGCTTGCCAGCAAAGCTCCGAGACCGGCACGCCAGAGCAGATTCCCGCTTTCCCAAAGCGACCGCAGGCAGGCGAGGCCACCCGCTTCGGTGTGCGCGTCGCTGCCCTCGAACCCGGGCGTTGCCCCGCGCAGGGGAGCGCTGCCGGCGGCGCTCAATGCCCGCGCCCCGGCGCGAAACCGATTTCGATGGAGGCGGTCAGGTTGTTTCTCGTCCCCGTGAACAAGAGCGGGAAGTGTCCGATGCGTTCGAATTGCAGGAAACTCCGAACGGAGATCCCGGATCGCAGCGCCGCTTCGTGGGTCAGGCGGTAGTCCTGCCACTTGCCGCCACCCGGAATGAAGTCGGTGTCGACCTCGCTGTTTTTGGCGGTGAATTCCAGGGTTTGGCGCGGCGCAATCCAGTAGCGGGTCCAGGCCTGAATCGTTTTTCCTTCCCGCCCGACGGTATTGCCCACCAGGTTCCCGTTGTTGGTGTACCCGTCGCGGTAGCTTCCATTCCAATAATTCAGATGACCGTGGTCGTCGCTTCCCTTGCCCGGACAATCCGAGGAGGTCCACTCGGCGTGAAAATCCCATAGCTTCAGAAATGGAAGCCGGACCAGATAGATGCCCGGCCGGAGCACCGCCCGAGTCAGGTTCTGCAACGGGATCGGGTCGTCGTCCGATTCCATTTCGCCGTAAAACACAACCCGATTCCGCAGACCGGGCAAGCGCCACGTCCAGTCCACCGAGGTATGCGAATCTCCGGGCACGCTTCGTTCCTTCGCATCGACGCGCCCGAAGTAGCTCTCGAAAAAAGTGCGGGTGTTCAAGGGGTCGAAGGTGCCGCCGATGGTGGTGGTGCGCGCATAGGCAAATTCCAGCGACGGGAACGGCTTCAGGCTGATCTTCTGGCCGTAAATGAACGGGCGCCCGGATAAGGGATGGCCTTTCTCCCGGCCGAGGAACGTCTCCAGCCGCACCGGGCCCAGCGCTCCCAGCCACGACGGCAGTTCCCCCGGCCGCGACTGGGCGATGCGCACCATATAAAAAGGATCGGCGTTATTGCTCAAAATCAGCGATCCTCCCGGCCCCGGTCCCCACGACAAGCTCTGCTTGCCAAAGGATACCTGCCAGTTTTCCAGATTGACTCCGAGATAACTGTCCATCAGGGCGATCCGATCGATGGCGTCGAAAGGCTGGGCTGGGCCAATCGGCGCCAGGTCGCGCTCCGCCATCACGTCCCGGACGGTCTCGCTCAGGGCCGGCGCCGCCGGCGCATGTTGAAACTCGCCGCTGAGATGGAGAAACACGCGTCCGGAAGTGAAGTCGGTGGCGAAGCCGGAGATGAAATTGGTTCCGCGCCGGAAGGGCCGACCGTAGTCATACCCGTAAGTCTGGCCGAAGTGGTAGCCATCGGTCAGCACCGCGCCCGACGCGCTCAGCACGCGCACATAACCCGAGGGCAGTGCGGCCGAGCGGTTGGCGTCGCCGGTCTGCAGTTCTCGCTCGCGGTGAAACTCCTTGGCCAGCGCCGTCAGCAGCGCGGCGGCCGGTTCGTCGTTTTCGGCGAGCGTCGCTTCGTTCGCGCCTGAGTTCCGGCCCTCGTTCCGGCCCTCGTTCGCCCCGTCCTCGGCTCCGGCGATCAGGCGCGCGCATTCGGTCCGCGTCCATGGTTTTGTGCCTGCGAATGCGTCGTGCAGATAGCCCAGCGCCTGCAGCCGTTCGATGGCCGGATACACCCAACTGTCGAGCGGCACATACGGCGAGCCCATATTTTCGACGGGCGTGTCCTCGCCGCTGCGGAAACTCGCGCTGAACGATCGCCACTCCAGCGAGGTGGCGTCCGACGCGCCTGGGTCCAGCGAGTCTGTGTCAGACGATCTTGCGTATAACGAGCCTGCGTTCAATGAGCCTGCCCGCAACGATCGTGTGTGCAACCATGGCCAGTCCGTGTGGCGGGCGTAGATGTTCTGCGAAATCATGTAACCGATCACGCTTCCGATCAGCGCGTCCGACGGAAAGTGCTGGCTGGCCCGTACCCGGGAGAGACTTACCATGGCCGCCAGTCCGTAGGCTGCGATCCTAGTCAGCGGTCCGGGGTATTCATGCGCGATCACGCCCGCCATCGACCAGGCGGCTGCGGCATGCTCCGAGGGAAAGGAGGTGCGGCCGCTTTGAAAAAACGGGCCACTGCCATCGCCCTGCAGGGGACGCTCCCGGCCCAGCGAATATTTCAGAGCCTCCACCATCGCCAGGGTGTTCACCGCCGCCTCGCCTGCGAGCAGTCCGGTTTGCCGCCCCCGCTCATGGCGCCCACCGCGCGAGGCGTAACTCCACAGCCACATCCCACCCCCTGCGGCGGTCAGAGCGCCGACCCCGGCCGTCGAGATCGTCTTGTAACGCTGGATGGTTCCGGGTGAGTTGGTCTGGGACTTGCCGAAGGATGCGTCGGTGGCCAGAAGCGTGCCGCCGATCCCGGCCCAAGGCAGAATCCAGTCGGCGTCGGTCCAGCGCAGCTTTGCCGGACTGGTCCAGATTTCTCTCTGATCCGCCGCCAGCCTTCCCATCCACGTCCGCCCTTCGCCCTGGGATTCGCCCTTGGATTTGCCCTGAAACATTTCTGAGGTCGCGCCGCTGTCCGGCGTCGCGCCGAGGGCGGAAAGCGAAGTCAAAGAGGAAAAAGAGGAAGATGAGGACGAAACTGAAGACAAAGCCGGAAACGGTCCAGCGCCAGTCTGCCTTGTCTTCAGTTCCGTCTCCGCGAACTGAGGACGGTCGCCCCATTCCTGGGCCCGTGCAGTGCTAGCGGCGAGCGCAAGTCCGGTCACGATCACGAACACGCTCACGAACGGCGCGCTTCGGAGAACTCCGTTCTTGATCCGTACCTTCATGGGCGCTTCATATTGGCGCTTCCTGACTCGCGCTTCATATTCGCGTTTAACGATTTGCGCTTTCTGGGCCCTTACGGAATCGCTACCGCCGCCACCAGGGCGGCCGACGACGCGATCTGCGCCACCGCCAGTACGTTCTTCAAGGTGCTGCTGGCGACCACCGGCTTCTCCGGCACCACAATCGTGTCGCCCGGCCCCATCGCCGCCGCGAGCACGCCTCCCGTCCACAGGCCGCCCGGGTTGCGAGACGTGACCGATCCGTCAGCGCGGACGATGAAGATGGCGCTCTTGTCGGCCAGGCGGGTGGGGCCTCCCGCCCGCGAGAGATACCAGCCGGCAGACCTTCGCGGCGCGTAGGTCAGGGCATTCGAGTTGTACACCTGCCCGATGACCAGCACGGCTCCGGGCTGTTTCGGGATGGTCAGCGAGTCGCCCGCGCGCAGTTCGATGTCCTCCGTCGATTCCGCGAAGTCTTTGCCGTCCGGGCGAAGATGGATATGGATGACGAGCCGCCCCGATACCGGAGCTTTTCGCAGGGCATCCAAGGCGCGCTGCCGCTGCTGCAGGGCCGTCTGTTGCAAGGCCGCATCCTCGGTTCCCGACGTGGTGGCCGAAGGCCTGACGACGGTCGACTCCTGTTCCAGACGCTCGATCAACTCCTGCCGGCTCTTCTCCTGCAGTTGGCGAACCTCGACCCGTTCAAACACCGCCGCCCGCGGCCAGGCGGTCGGCAGCAGGCCGCCGGCGCGCTGCAACAGAGAACTCAGGCGCTCGCCCGGCCGGATGCCATAGGCCCCCGGTTTACGGACCTCGCCGTTCAGGTTGACGGTCGCGCCGACATCGTTCCAGTTCGCCTGCTGCGGCACGGTCAACACATCGCCGTCGCGCAGGCTCAGGTTCTGGTCTGCTTGTCCCGCCAGCGCGGCGGTCAGACTAAGATCCTGGTGTCCGGCGGGAGCCGGCTCGCCGCGCGAATTCGAAAGCGCATAATGGGTCAGGTCCCCGCCCTGGGGATTGGCGCTGCGCAGCAATCCCCCCGCCGAACCGACCAGGTCGGAAACCGTCATCTGCCCAGCCAGAGGGTAGCGCCCGGGGCGCGCGACATCGCCTCTTACGTATACGCTGGGCGGCGAGACTTGCTCCGGCTGGCGATGCACCAGGATCCGGTCCCGGGGCTGGAGCAGGACATTCTGCACCGGATCTCCCGCCAGTGCGTCGGCCAATTTGACGCTCCAGACGCGCAGGCTTCCGTCAGCCTCGCGGCGGAACAGCTGTGCCGTGTCGAGCCAGGCATCCGGAGTGACGCCCCCAGCCTGATAAATCGCATCCCGCAAGCGCTGCTGGCCAGAGGTGCGATAGGACCCGGGCGCTCGCACCTCGCCGCTGAGGAAGACTTCCGGGTTGGGCTCGAAATCGTACCGTCCGAAAATGTGGACGGTGTCGAGCGCCGCCAGCTTCGGCGCTTGCTCGGGATGTTCTAGGGCGGCGGCCAGATTGAACGTCTCGACGGCTGGATGGTAGTCCGGCGCCTGCAGCCGGATGATCTCGGCATAGGCGGTCGCAGGTTCGGGCAGCAGGTCGGCATAGGAAGCCACCAGGTCGCCGAGCTTCATCCCCGGCTTGTAGGAATAGCGGCCGGGGCGCAGGACGTGCCCTACCAGGTAGATCGACTCCGAGTTGTAAGGCGCAATCGGAAAGATGTGAATCTCATCGCCATCCTGGACGGCGAAGCCCTGCAACTGCGTCCGAACCGCTTCGGCGTCGCTGCTGTCGCCGATCTCCATGCTCACCATGGTGCGCTTCTCATGCGCGACCAGGCGCTGGACTTCGATATGCCGCAGGGCCGCGGCGGGCAGAATTCCTCCCGCCAGATCGAGCACCTCCAGAAGTGTCTTCTCCTCGCGCAATTCGTACACGGCCGGGCGGCGCACCATGCCTTCGACCGCGGCCAGCGCGCCGACCGGCGGCACCAGCAGGGAATCGCCGTTTTCGAGGTGCTGCAGGTCCTCGCGCAAGCCGTGGAGCAGCAGGTCGTAGGCGTCCACTTCTTCCAGCAGTTGCTTGCCCCGGTAGTGCTGCAGTCGGCGCAGAGAACCTTGCGCGGTCACGCCGCCGGCCGCAAACAGCGCATTCAACGGGGTGGAAAGCGAACTGACGTCATACGCGCCCGGCGCCGCGACTTCGCCCACCACGTACACCCGCACCGAGCGCAACCGGAGCAAGGCTACGTCCGCCGAGACATCGCGGAACTGGGTGCGCAAAGTTCGTTGCACCATGTCCTGCACTTCGCCCAGGGTTCGCCCGGAGACCAGGACCGGTCCCGCTTCCGGCAGAGCCACGCGTCCCTGCCGATCCACGGTACGGAGCAGCCGTTGCGCAACCCCTCCCCAAAGATCAATCGAGAGACTGTCCCCGGGACCGACCACATAGCTCGGTCCAACCGGAAGATCCATGGGGATGTAATCGGGATTGGCCGCGCCTTTGCGGAACACATCCAGACCAAACCTCTCCAGAGCGCCAGTGCCCGTCCCTGTCTGCACATAAAGGTCATAGAGCGAAGGGACATCGGCATAAGGATTCGGTCGACGCACCATCCGCCCTTGCTCCGCTCCGGTCATGTTCGGCGGATCGGAATCGCGTACTCCGGGATCGTGCTCAGTCCGCGTCGCCGCGCTGCCCGAGAACGGATCGGGCGCGGTCGGGGATGCCTGGTTGCCGAAGGGGAGAGAAGGATTTTGTCCGCTTTCGTACCCGGCGTACTCCGGTACACGCGGCGTCTGGTTCTGCGGAGAATTTGAATCCACCAGCGCCGCCGCATGATGCACCGCTCCCGGCGGCCGGGTGGCTCCGTCAGCCCGGGTCACGGGGCCGGTCATAGGGCTGGTCGGAGCATCCTCAGCCAGTTGCGACCGCACTGCAGAACGCGGCGCCGGAAACGGAGCAGTCGGGCCCTCGGTCGAGCCCTCGGTGAAGCCCTCACCTTGCTCGGGGAGAGACGGCGGGCGGGTGCACTCCGCCAGCCTCCGCGAAGCACAGGCTGCGTCACCGCCCGACATTGCGTCTGCCCGCGGGGCCGCGCCGCGCTCGCTGGCGCGCGCCAGCATTTGCGCCCGCTCCTGCCGCGCCAGTCTTTGTTCGGCCCCCAGATCGGAATCCGGATTCACTCGCGGCACAAGATAGCCATAGCGCTGCAGCAAGCGGGTGGCCAGCGCGCGGGCATGCAGGTCCGCGCGCAGGCGCCCGGCGATCGCCAGATCGGTCAGATCGGATTCTTCCAGGATCTGCCCGCTCGCTCCCGCGTCTTGCGCCAGCACCCGCTTGAACTCGACCATCAGCCCGGCCTCTTTGTTCACGACTTCGAGAATCTGATCGGCGGAGGCCGCTGCCTTTTCCAGATTGTCGGCGGTGATATCCGAAGGATGGCTCCTGGTTTCGCTTCCAGGCGGCTGCGCCAGACCCTGCGCGTCCAGTTGCTGCGGAGAGACAGCCAGACACAACCACAAGGCGCTGCCCAGATAGCAAGCGCTCTGGTGGAGCTGTCGGAATGGTCTCTTCAAATGTTTGTGGTCAAGCATCGTTTGTGTAGGGCGTCCAGCAGATCGACACTCAGAACTCGCCCGGTTCCCCCGTGTCCCTCTGTGACCCCGGCGGTAAAGCCCTTGACTTCCTTCATGGAACGGAACACTTCACGCGGGATCGATCGGCAGAGCCGAGCCTGTCACCGGGGTGCGACATCCGCTTCGTCAATATCGAGCATCACCGATCGCATGATCAGATCGATTGAAAGCACCAGACGCAAGCGTTCCTTACGCCGGATGACGATTCCTTCCGCTCCGAGCAGCGGTCCGCGCACCACGCGAACCTTCATGCCCTTTCGCAGATAAGGATGAGGCTGCACCCCCAGGCCCGCGGATAAGTTCGAGGCCAGAGTAAGACTGTGAATGGCGGAATCCTCGACCGCGGCGGGCTGCCCCTGAAAGCTGACGAATTGCACGACTCCAGGCGCCAGCAGAACGCGCAGCCGGTCGCGCGCGTCGATGTTGACGAAGAGATAGCCCGGAAACAGGGCGATTTCCAATTCCTTGCGGCGATCTTGCCAGCGTCGGACACTGCGGTACATGGGAAGAAAATAGCTGATCTCCCGCTGCTCCAGGTGGCGCGACACGACTCGCTCATGGCGGTGACGCACCGTGATCGCATACCAGCGCTCGACTCGCGGGAGTTTTCCCATGGACAGTGGCTCCGCGGCCGCGTCCGCCCGTATTTCGTTTGAAAGTGTGTCACCCTGCACTTATATCGCTCCCGACTGCCATGTAACTACAACTACGGATCGCAGCTCCGCCATTTCAGTTACATGAAGCGTCTGCCCTTAACTCATTGTCTGCCAGTCGTCTGTGAGCAACTTGTTCGATACTTTCGCTAGTTACGGTGCAGGCCCACCAGCGACGGACGTTCCCGCAACGCGTTCAAAATGCCAGCCTCGGAACTTTCCAGCGGCGTGGTGCGAACGTCCACCACCGCCCAATAGAACATTCCGAGATTGTGTTCCGGGGCCAGCGCGATAATCTTCATCTGCGGATAGCGGCCCAGCAGGAAGCCGCATTGCGCACTGTGTCTATTGGCATCGTCCAGCGCGACCACGACCACGTCGGGCCGGGTTTCTTCCACCGCCACCATGAGTTCATCGAGTTGGATTTCGTCCTGGAGTTCGCCAATGACCTCGATATCCGACTGATCCGCAACCACGGCGAGCACCAGCTCCCGCATCAGTCGGGGATGGTTCGCCACCAGAACTCGCACTCGTTTCACGGGCATAATTCCTGCATCAACACTTCTAACCGCCCGGGGCTACAAAGACAAGATTCAATTAAGTACTATGCGGGATGTTTATGAGTCAGCAGTGAGATAGTACCGGAGGAGGTACTTATCATACTTGTCAGATACGTACCCAACCGATGACAGACCGACTTACAAACGAACAGCGGACCACGATGGTGGGAATCGATCGGAGTGTGGGGCAACGGCTGGAATCAGGCGGAGTCGGACTACGAAGGTAGGTACGGCGAAAGTGGACGACGGGTACGTCCTTGCGGATGAAGAACCAGAGGCAGTCCGTAGTAAGCTCGTCTGGTAGCCAGAATCCAGATCAACAATCCACTGGAGTTCGAATTTGTCGCTTGATCGTATTCTCGTTTTTCTGCTTACGGAAAATTGTCTGTTCCGCGAAGCGTTGGTTCGAATCCTCAGAAAGAAGGAGGACTTGGTGGTGGTTGGCGCCAGTCCGTACTCGCCATCGGCTGTAGCGAGGGCTTCGGAGGCAAATCCACAAGTGGTCCTGTTTGATTCGGCGAGCATCGCGCTCGCCGGTCCCCGCCTGGTTTCGCGAATGCTACAGGCTGGGCGCGACCGCAAAATCGTAATGGTCGGTATGGAAGAGGACGAAGCGACGTTCTTGCAAGCGGTCAGCGAAGGAGTGGTCGGGTATGTCCTTAAAGACGCTTCCGCTATCGAACTGGTGCGCGTGATCCGCGCCGTCGCGGCGGGCGAGGCGGTTTGCCCTCCGCGCTTTTCTTTAGCCCTGTTTCAGTGCGCCGCCCGCGACGTCTGTTTTTCCCTCAAACCTCCGAAACAAAGGTTATTTGGTTTGAGTCCCAGGGAGGAGCAATTAGTCGGATTGATCCGCCTGCAACTCTCGAACAAAGAGATCGGGAGCCGTTTAAATCTATCCGAGCAAACCGTGAAAAATCATATACACCGTATCCTCGGGAAAGTGGGTGCCACGGATCGTTTGGGCATCGTCGCGCGCTGCCAGTCGGAGCGAGCCGGACTGACGAACCTGACGGCGTCGGCGATGTGAGCTGGGAAGTCTCTCTTCCCTCGGTCATGTTGTCCCGAAAGCTGCCCGCCGGAATCGACTTTTAACTTCCAGCGCTCATGTTCCGTCAATCATGTCCGCTCAACCCTGACCCTCGACGCTGTTCCCGTAACGATGTGCAGGTCGAAAAGAATGTCACAGGTCGACATCTCGGCCACTCTAGTTCCAGTGATGGGAGTGCCACCAGATTTTCTGAATATCAAATTTAACGTCGCGACAGAGATACATCGGCCCATTTTCTTCGCCCATGCCAAAGCGCTCGTAGTGCTCATAAGCCTGAAATGAAGTGCAGTTCTCGCGCACGTCGTCGAGGCTCCACTGGATCACAATGAGGTTCTTGTAGACCTGTGGCGGCGGTCCCCAATACCAATGGTTCTGGTGGCGAGAGTAGGCGCGGGGCAGTCCGTATTGCGGTCCGAAAAGATTCATCGCTCCGGCTTCACCGTAGTTGCCGGCCCAAATTCCGGTCTGGGCGCGTTCGTCAGGCGGCAACGAGTTGTAGATGGAGCCGACCTCGCGAGCCATCTCCGGCCAGCCAAACTGGTCGGCAATCGGTTGCGGCAACAGCGACTCGTGGTGCACCTCGGCCTTTGCGGGTTTGAAGCCGATGGCGTTTTGATAGACGAGAAGGCGCTCCGGCGGCAGCATCCACGTCACCAGCGGGAGTGCTGGAAGCGCCGCCAGCACGACAACTGCGACGATCGCGGTGCGCGCCGCCATGCGCAGGAAAGGGGTGCGCTTCTCCAGTAGCCGCTCTATCGCACGGTCGATCACCACCGCTCCTCCCGCGAAAAGCATGGGATAGATCGGGAACAAGTAGTAATTCTTGCCGTGCGCCACTTCCATCAATACGAAAAAGACCACGAAGGTCAGCCCCAGCACGCGCCAGCGCCGCTCCCGCAGAAACCAGATTAGACCGGAAAGCCAGACCGGCAACAGGATCGGGTGCATGTCCACGATTTGCTCGATTACGAACGCCATCGGGCTGAGCACGACATTCTTGCCTTCGCGCCGCACGTTAGCCAGGTCTTCGATCGTCGGAAAATGATGCCGGATTTGCCAGACGAGATTGGGCAGAAAGAGCGCCACCGCGATGGCGCCGGCGATCCAGATCCACCGCCGGGCAAACTCGCGACGATGATCGGTCAGCAACAAGGCAACCGTAACCGCGAATCCAAAAGACAGCGTGGAATGCTTGTTCTCCAGTCCCAGCCCGGTGAGGACGCCGAACCATAGCCAGAGCCGCGAGTCTCCCGTGCGCAGGAAGCGGACGATAACCCAGATGTCGCCCATCCAGAACAGCGGCTCGAAGGCATTCATGCTGAGAAAATTGTCCATGACCAGAAACGCCGGACCGAGCAGAATCGCAACTCCGGCCAGCAGTTGCGCGTAACGTTCGCCGCCGAGTTCGCGCGCAATCAGCATGGTGAGCGCGATTAGCCCCGCGCCCGCCAAGGCAGGGATAATGCGCAGCGCCCCGAGCGAGCCGCCCAGCAGCAGCGCGACTTTGGCGTAAACGGCGACCAGGGGCGCGGCGTCGACGTACCCCCAGTCCAGATGGCGCGCCATATCGAGGTAATACAGTTCGTCCCGAAAGTAGCCGTAGTGCCGGACGCTGGTGAACAGGTGCAAGAGCAACTTGACGACACAGAGGGCAGCCATGACCCCGAAGGCGAAGCGTGGCAAGGGCTGGCTCGATCCGTTTTCAAGAGTAGGCGCGTGCGAGTCTGCTGAGGACATAGGGGTTTTTGTGGCAGACAGTTTTGACTGAGATCGACCCCGGTCTGCCCGCGACTAGGGTAACGTAAACCGCCTGAAAGTACTCGGTTCTTAATCGTCAGTTCAGTTTCTGCAAGCGCTTCGAGCGCAGTTCGGCGTTCCGTGATGAGAATCACAGCCGAATCACTGCGATTGGCCTATTCTTGAAGCCGGTCAGGTGGCCACATGCCGGGCTCGTCGGTCGTCGATCCGTCGGCTGTCGAAAATAGCAGGCCCCATCTCGGTCCGCAACAGTTACAAGCCGCCCTCGCAAACTTTTTGCCGCTAGGAGCCACCGCCGCCCAGCAGGTGCAGGTCATTGAAGCGAGGCTGCGAAGTGCGGCCGGTGAAGCGATGAGGAATGCCATGGCGCGATGGATCGTGGACTCCATCGTTCCAGTGGAGAGACTGGTTCCGCAGGCTTACCGGGAGTGGCGTCCGCCGGTTCGGGACGCGATGATGTTCGTAGTGTCCCACCTCTCGCCCGCTCGTCTCGCCCCTAAGCTGCTGGAGCAACTTGAGCTTCCCTTAACTACGACCGCGGAACAACGCCTCCTCCGCCTGATCGCGAAAGTGCCGGGCCTGCAAAAATTGGGACAAGTCATCGCCCGCAACCAGCATCTCCGTCCTGCTCTTAGAAACGCCCTCGCCCGCCTGGAAAATGGAATTCGCGATGTGCGCCCCGAGGACGTAGTCGCGATCATTCGCCAGCAGTTGGGAGCGCGGATCGAGAAATACTCCGTGAAGATCGCGCCCGCCATCCTCTCCGAGGCCAGCGTCAGTGCGGTCGTGCGCTTCACCTGGCTTGACCCCGTCAGCCGAAAGCGTGAACGGGGAGTTTTCAAGGTTCTCAAGCCGCACATCCCTGAATACTTCGCCGAGGACATGGACTACCTGGCAGGGCTGGCGCAGTACTTCGCCGACCGCCAGCACAGCTACGGATTTCCCGCCCACCTGCTTCCCGATACCTTCAGGAAAGTCCGGCGCCTGTTGCGCCACGAAGTTAACTTTGTTCGCGAGCAGAGAACCCTCCTCGAAGCCTGGCCCTTGTATCGTTCCATGAAAGGCATTCGCGTGCCGCGGCTGATTCAGCCATTGTGTACGGCAAAGATTACTGCGCTCTCTGAGGAACGCGGAATCAAGGTAACGAGCGCGGCCGCCCGCCTCACCGAACCCCGTCGCCAGAAAGTTGCCGAGCAACTCATCGAAGCGCTGGTAGCGGTGCCTCTATTGTCGTCGGATAAGGATGCTATCTTCCACGGCGACCCCCATGCCGGCAACCTGCTCTATGACGATCGTACCGGCGAACTGACGATTATCGATTGGGCTCTGCGCGAACGCTTAAGCCGGGAACAGCGCCGCCACTTGGCGTTGCTGTTTCTGATGGTGACCTTGCGCGATCCCGTGGGCGCCGTCAACGAAGTTCTATCGCTCAGTCAGCCACGCATCAGAATGGCGTCGCCGAAGGGCCGCATGGTGGCGGACTTCGTTACCCGCTTCATCGACCAACTGCCGGCCGCCCCCAGCGGCGTGGATGCGATGCTTCTTCTGGAGCGCCTCGCCCTGAAGGGCGTGAAGTTTCCCGGACCGCTCATCATGCTGTCCAAAGTGATGTTTACGTTGGATGGAATTCTGGGCGATGTTGGCGGATCGACCAAGGGTATCGGCTTTGGCATCACCATTGCGCGCCACGTGGCCCAACACTGGCTTCGCAATCGCGGTGAGTTCCGCTCGCCCCTGCTGACCAGAGACTGGGTCACGCTCCAGTGTAGTGCACTGCTCTATACCGGCCGTCTGTGGCTCAAGGGGGAGCAGGCAATCCTTGATCGCTTCCTGCCCGCCGCTGCGATGGCCCCCAGTGCGCCCACCTAGAGCATCCGGCATAACTCGGGGGTCAGGTTTGATCGTGCTGCAGGCTCCCGTCACTGGCGGCATCATTCCAATCCGTCTTCGCCGCCGCAGGAATGTAGCTCATCGCCCGCTCCGCCAGAGCGGTAATCGTCAGACTGGGATTCACTCCCAGGTTAGCGGCTACGACCGATCCGTCGCAGATGTACATATTCTTGTAGTGGAAGACGCGGTGCCGAGAATCGACTACGCCGTGGGTGGAAGAATCGGCAATCACGCATCCTCCGATACAGTGTGCCGTGCCCGGAACATCGAACAGGATCTCCGGTATCATGCTCATCGGAAAGCCGCCGGTGAGTTGCGCATATTTCCTGGCAAACTCATTGGCCTTCGGTATGTAAGTCGGGACCTTGTCGCCTCGGCTGACCAGAAACTTCCGGAACGGCCAGAACCAGGGACGCTGCCAGCGCATCTCAATCTCTCCCTCCAGTGTCTGCATACAAAGCAGAATGACAAACTCGCGCGCCCAGCCCACCGGCTGTAACACCCGCAATGTCTTCAACGGGTGGCGAAGCATCGACACGATCACGTTCTTGAGCCAAAGCGCAATCCGCCGCGGACCAGGGCGTCCATCCGTCAGAATGGTGGTGAGAAATCCCATCGTATCGGAGCCGCTGGGGTAACGCACCGCTTCAATGTGCGTGTGCTCGTCGATGTAGACGCCCGAGCCGATGGCGATGCCCTGCGACGTATCCTCGGAATAGCCCGGTGTCCGCGCTCCGATCAGCGATTCCGAATTAGTGCGCACATGTTTACCCACTTCGTTGCTGATCTCCGGCAATGATCCTTTTTCTTTGAGACGAAAAAGCAGTTCCATCGTGCCCAGCGAGGAAGCCGAAAAGACTACTCCTCGGCAGGTGAAGCGCCGCGGTTCGCGCCCAACAAACGCGGTCGATTGAATGGTGCTCACCTCGTAGCCGCCACCTCCGTCGGCAACGCCTCCAAGCGGTTTCACGTCCATCACCCTGGTTTCAGGAAAAACCCGCGCCCCGTGCTTTTCCGCCAGATAGAGATACCCAAGGTCGAGCGTATTCTTCGCGCCATGCCGGCAACCCATCATGCAGCCACCACAGCCGATGCAAGTAGTTCGCGCCGGTCCTTCTCCACCAAAGAACGGATCGGCAAACGTCTGATTGCCCGGCGCTCCCTCTGCTGGCTCGAAAATGCCAACCTTCGTGCAGTAGAAAGTCCCCCCCGAGCCCGCGCCTTCCGCAGCTCTTTTCAACAAGAGATCGGCGGGTCCAAGAATTCGATTCTCCGTTACTCCCAGCATGCGCGAGGCTGTGGCGTAGAACTGCGGCATTTCCCCTCTCCAATTCGCCAATCCTGTCCAGGATCCCGCTCCCCACACTTTGTCGGGAGCCGCCAGCAGCGTGCTGCCGTAGGTAATGGAACCTCCCCCTACCGCGCAACCATGAAAGATGGTCGCGTGTCTGAAAAACCGCATACTAAAGAAACCGTGCAAACCCAGGCTGGGCCGCCAGAACCAGCGCCGGATCGACCAACTGGTATGCGGAAGATTGGCGCCCGTCCAGCGCCGGCCCATTTCCATTACCGCTACTCGATAGCCCTTCTCCACCAGTCGATGCGCGGAAACGCTTCCCCCGAAGCCCGAACCGATCACGATGAAATCAAAATCGAATTGTTGGTGATGCTGTGCCATGGAGTCCATTATTTTCCCGTCACGACGCCTGCCGCGTACCTCTTTCCCCGAACCCTGACATCGATTGCTTGCCCGATCTTCCACAGAGCTTCGACACTCTGCGGCGAATCGCGTCCAAACATCTGGAAATTATGGTTCATGTCGTCCCAGGTCTCGAGCACGACCGCTGCTCCCTGTTTCTGGGCGCGATCGGCAAAGGCCTGAATGCTGTTGCACAAAATCTCGACGCGCCCCGCCTGTATGTAGATCGGAGGAAGTCCCCGCAGGTCAGCCAATATCGGAGACACGAGCGGATTCCGCCGTTCGGCTGCATCGCAGAACCAGTCCGCCCACCGCACCAGCATCCGCTTCTCAATCCAATCAAAGGCCGAGTCGCCGATGTGTTCAGGGTCGAAGTCCGTGGGCGGGGAAAGCGCAATGGCCAATGCCGGCGCTGGAAGTTTCAAATCCCGTATCGCCAGAAGCAAAGCCAGCGTCAGATTGCCGCCGGCCGAGTCGCCGGCAACGATCAGATATTCGGGATCGGTCCCGTTCGCCAGCAACCAGCGATAGGCCTCGATCGCGTCTTCGAGCTGCGAGGGAAATTGATGTTCTGGAGCGAGACGGTAGTCGAGAGCGAATGTCCTGGACTTCGCAGCTAATGTGATCAGTGCGATGAAGTCAGCGTAGCCCTGCGGATAAAAAGAGTAGCCGCCACCATGAAGATACAAGACGGTTACGTCGCTTTCTGTGTTCCCTGTGCCGTGGTTCTCATGGGCGTTCTTATCTTCAAACCAGCTTCCTCTGAACTTTCCCATCTCCACCGGAGTGATGCGGACTTGCCACAAAGCGGTCGAATGGAACACGACCGAGTCCAGGTAGCGCCGCGCTTCCGCCACGCTTTCACTGCCCATGCATAAGGCAACCAGCGTTTGCCGCTGCAACACTTCCGTGGCCAGTTCTACAAACCAGTTCCAGGCCGGTAGCCGTGGACCATGCATCGCCCGGCGAGCCGAAGCTTCCACAATGCACTGGCTCAGTTCGGCGGCGCTGCGGAGTCGATAGCGCCGCGGACCTCTGAAATGGATTCGGGCAGTCATGCTAACCACCAACTCTACGCACACAGTGAAGCTACGTCGGGAAACTGAACAGGAATCCGCAGACGTATCGGCGGGTCGGGCGGCGGCGCTGCCACGATTGTCCGCACCATGCCGTCCGAATGTTGCCACCATCCGTGGAAGATTCTGTCTCCCGCATAGCGATCTTCTGCTAAACGATCTCCGGTAGCGCGATCCGCGGTAGATCGATCGGTCGCAGATCGATTTGCCGCCGATCGCTCACCGGTATAACGAACTCGAAGTTCGCTCCAACCTTTAAGGTCCAACGATGCGCTGCAAGGGATTACGATTACTGTGCGGGTGTCAAGCCGGAGCCCTTCGCGCAGCGCCTTCAGCGCGCTCTCTTTCCCGCTCCACAGCAGGGCTACAAGCCGAGGCTGGTCGGCGGCGGGCGCGTGTGCAATCAGCGCCTGCTCTTCGAGCGTGAAATAGTCGGCGACAAAAGCAGCGCTCCGCGGTTCGGCCATTTCCAGATCACAACCCACCGCAACCCTGGACATGGCCACGGCGCAAGCCGCAATTCCGGCGCGGTGGCTCAGTGAAATAGTGACTGCTGCCGGTTGCTCGTCGAAAAAGACCTCGGGTGCTCCTGACGGGGCGGCGCGTATCTCTATTCTCTTCATGGTTTTCTTTAAAATTCGGGGATGGGTTGGCAGATCCATGGTAAGAGACAGCGCGCGTTTCGCCACCCAGCGTCCCAAGCGCCAGTCGTCGCGGCGTTTCGGGAAGCGCATTGCGCTCAGGCGGACGGTTTCATCGACGCCCAACCATTCGTTATCTGACGGCAGGTCCGCTTCGGTTTGTTCCAACCAATACACATTCATCGACGTCATCCTCGATGCGCATCCCCTGGATCACCTTGCTCACGCCGCCTCCGTCAGTCTCTTTGTCGACCCTGCCGATTCCAATTCCGATTTCTCCACCTTCGCCATACCCCTCTCGATGGCATGGATGAGATAGGGGCGTAGGTTCGACGGTGGAATAATGTAGTTGAGAGCACCCACGTCCAGCGCCCGCTGCACGCTGTGCACCCGGTCAAACTCGGAGGCCATCTCGCCCAGTTTCTCGGAGTGCACGATCTTGTAAAGTTCGTTCCATTGCGCGCGCAACCTGCTCTTTTCCGCGCCATTGGCCTGGGCCATCGCCTGGTTCAGCGACTGCAGCCGCGGATCCTTCTTCGCTCTCGCTTCCACTTCGCCGGCGAAAACCACGGCTGCCGCCGGAGCGCCGCCAATCACCGAGGCATACGTTCCCTCCAGCGCCGCCACTTCGATGTTTTCATTCAGCGCCCGCGAAAACACCACATACGCACCTCCGTGGTAGCGTGAAATCACGCAAAAAACGATGGGACCCCGGAAGTTGACCACGGCCCTCCCGATCTCAGCCCCGTACTCCAGTTGCAGTCGGCGCATCGACTCCGGCGAGCCATCGAATCCCGACAGGTTCGCCAGCACCACGACCGGCCGGTTGTTGCTCGCGGCGTTCAGCGCTCGCGCGATCTTTTTCGAAGACTGCGGGAACAGCGTTCCCGAGGTCCAGTGATCCGGTCCGTCGGCTGGGACAAATCCCAGGCGCGGCACCGGCCGGGACTCGATGCCGATCAGACAAACGGGATACCCGCCAAGATGCGCGTCCCACACCACAGCGGTCTCCGCCGCTCGCATGCCGGCCCAGCGCTCCAATGGAGCATGGTCTTGATCGGTAGCCGCTCTCATCACTTTGCGAATGTCGAATGACTTCTTGCGCCCCGGGTTGGTCTTGTCCGACAGGATGTCGCCGACAAGTTCAAAGCTGTCTTCTGAGCCGCAACTCGACTCGCCATCGCTTTTCCCGCCGTGCGGATACGTTCGCACATCCCGGTCCAGCGGATCGGCAGTCGCGGCCCGCCGCGGGAAACGCTCGCCCGGGGCCACGTAGGTGTGATCATAATGCCGCAGCAGTATGTCGCAAGCTTCGTCGATATCGTGCGCCCAGTACTGTGCCTGCCCGTTAATGCCCATGATGCGATCGTAGCCGCCGATTCCCTGATTGTCCTCGGCCGAGATGCTGCCCGAGAATTCCAGCGCCCGCTTGCCCGTCAGCACCATCGCCGCTTTTGGCGTCATGATCAGGATGCCCCGCGTATGCATCAGCATGGTGGCCTCGGCATTCCAGTAAGGCTGGGCCCCCACGTTGATCCCATTGACCACCAGGTTCACTTCACCGCCCGCTTGCGTGAACTCGATCAACCCGCGCAGCACGCGAGCAATCCAATCCATGTTTTCCACTCCGCTGTCCATGGAGATCTTGGCGCCCGCCGAGATGGGGAACCACTCCAACGGCACGCCTTTCGCCTCGGCCAGCTCCAGAGCCGCGAGAATGCGGCGGCATTCCGGTTCGGCCAACGCTCCCAGGTCCCGGCTCGGATCGCCCAGCAACAGCACCCTTGTCATCCCCTCCGGATACTTGGCGGTGAAGTTGCGAATTACGCCCACGATGATGTTGGCTTTGTTCTCGCCATAGGCGCGATCGACCGCTACCAGGCGGCCTTCCGCATCAAGATCATGCTCGACAAAATCGCCCGCCGGAAATTGCGCCGTGGTGTGTTCGGCGGGCGGCGTCAGCATCTTTAGGATCTCGTACGGATAAACAAGCCCGCGCTGCCGCATGCGAACGACTTTCTGGTCATATTCACTCAGCGTCTTGATCGGCCGCAGTTTGTCCGCTGGCCGGAAGTTGATGAACATACCGCTGCTGCCTGGGTTCGATATGACCACCACCATATCGCGCAACTCTCCGCTCGACGGATGGGGAATCCTCACCCGCACTACGACTTGCTCCAACCCCAGGCCTTCAGTTGCCGGCCCGAGTCTGCGCACCAGGCTGCCCAATTCCTCCCGTTCAAGTTTGAGCGGAGGCCATACATGCAGCAGGATGCGGTTCCACTGCAGCCGTTGGTAGGCTGTTCGCCGCGATTGGAACAGACGCATGCCCGCCATCGCTTCCGCCAACATGCGCTCCAGATGCGGAAGTTGCACCACGCGCCCCGCGCCATCCCGCACCGCCGTGACGTCCCGCACCTCCGCGCACGCGAACAAACGCTCGTCTTTGGGATTGTCGCGGGCCACCGCATGCAGCAGGTAAACATCTTCCACCGACGGCAACCGCTCAATCTTGAAGTTCGCCAGTCGCCAGAGATGCAGCCGTTTGCCCATCATGGTGTGAATGCCCCGGTAGAGCTTGTCCTCTTCGTACCGAGTTGCATTCGTCTCCGCGCCCGGCCGATAGGTGAAGAACTGCGTGCCCGTCCTCCCCGGACCGTCGGCTGGGCCGGCGATCGTGGTCACAATCCGCCGGATGGAACGCGGGAAGCCAATTTGATTGAGCAGCGTGCGCACTTCCTGTTCGGTTGCCTCCGAATCCTCAAGCCGCCTGGCATGGAAAACGTAGAAATCGATGACGATCTCGTGATCCGCCGGCACGCTTGCGATCAAGGGGAACAAACTCTTCGCGGCCTCGGAAAGCCGGGAATAGTCGGCATGAGTGGTAAAGACGTGAAGCCTCCTGCCTTCGTAATCGTACTCAGCCGATGCACAACACTGCCGGTCGTCCAATGCCTCGCAGCGAAAATTCTCCAGCTTTCGGATCCGGTAGTATCGCCAGGTCAGCGTCTCCAGCATCAATTTGCGCAGAGCCTGTTCGGCGTCCGCAAAACGTCTGGACAGCAGGCTGACCAGCGGCTGCGGGCATTCCACCAATCCGCGAAGTCGATCGTCACGGTCCGCGGCGTCCGGATGGGCAGCCAGGTAGACAAGATCATCCTCCACTTTGTCGTAGACCTCTTGCCGCGACCGTTCAAACACCGGTTGTTCGAAATATCGATAACGCACCTCCCGGGCCAGGTCGGTGACTGCCGGGAAGAGTCCATTCGTTAAACAAGTCATCCGGTCAAGCAAAATCCGCAGAGATTCCCCAGCGTCAGGTGACAGCGTTTGTATGTTTTCCAGTCGTCGTTCGAGGAGCCCTACAACCAGCGCGATTTGCTGCTCCACGCGCTGATGCGATTTGTAGATCCACAGTAAGCTCTCTTCAAGTTCAGGGCAGCGATCCAGGGTCTCAACGCCATAGTGCGCGAGTGCCCGTTGCAGCGCGCTCACAAACGATGGCGGAAGTCCCTCGCCGCGTGTTTCCATCCGGCGCAAGTAGGCGAAAAGATAAGCCTCCGCGCTGGGCTCTTCACCGCTCGCCCGATGGTTGACCTCCGGATCGCGCTGAAACAGGGAACAGATGTCCACAAAGATGTTGAGGATTTCATCTTCGGCTTTCAGCGTTTCGGCGCTCGCCACCGGGTAAGTCTGGCTCCATTTCGTGAGCGCCTGAACCGCTTGCCTCGGATCAATGTCAAAGCCCAACAGGAACTGGCGGATTTCGTCGAGACTCTGGCGTCCGCGGGCGATGCTTTCTCCGTTTTCCTCCGACGCGCGCGACGTGTCAGATGTGCCAGACATGCCGAAGAGCACGCGCTCGCCCTCCCCAACGGCATCGATGGCGCCGACGTTGTCGATCTGCAACAGTGGAGCGCCGGTGTCCACCTGTACGTTGGCGATGGCCATCACCTGCCGGACCTTCCCGGCAAATGGAGCCAAAATCTGCGTCTCCATCTTCATCGCCTCGAGAACGGCCAGGCGGTCGCCCGTTGCCACCATGTCCCCCGGCTTGACGAGCACCGATACCACGACCGCCGGAGCCGGCGCATGCACCACGCCACCGTCATCGCGATCCACTTGATGCGATACACCGTCCACTTCGATCCGGTAGCTCAGTCCCCGAGTTACCGGGACGACATGAAAGCGCCGCCCAAAAACCGTAATGTGGCTTTCGAAGTGATCTAGGCGGCTGATCCGCGCGTCGATGCTTACCCCATTCATCTCCACGCGGTACCGCTGCGGGCCAAGGCGATACGTCCTGGGCGTGTAGCCATGGCCTTGGTAGCGCAGCTTGGCCGCCAGGCCGACCTCACTGCGAACTTGCGGACGCCCGCGTGCGGCCGACGCATAGAACTGCGTTTGCTCCACGGCAAAGTGTGCCTCATAAACCTCGATGGCAGCTTGAATCAGCGCAACGTCGGCATAGCGTCTGGCGCCCGCGGTGCCGTTCGCGGGTTTAACTCGCAGCGAGTCGAATTCCATAGGATCCCCGATCAAGCCGAGTATCAGTGCAATACTGTAACGACAATATCGTCACGATACACGGGTCTTGTTTTCTTATGCGGCAACGGTTTCCATGGCCATCGCAGCCTGTAGCCTCTTCAACTGCGCGGCATCCACAGCGTTGGGAATCGCTACCGTGCGGTAACCGCTAAGCCACAAGCAGCGGTTTCCTTCCGTATCCACCACCTCCGCATCGAAACTGTCGCCATTCGTGTCAGGAGTTACCACGGCGTATAAGCGCGCATCACTCGGCTCCGTCGCCGGCGCTGATGAAACGCAATCGACATGCTGCGGCAGCCCCATGCGGCCTTGCGTGCCCATTTCCCACAACCCGGCGGTCTGGAAGCAAAGCTCAATCAGACGGGGCGCCATCAGCGTCGGCCAATCCGGCGGCACATGGTTTGCCGTCAAGCCTTTCGCCAGCAGTCCGATCATCCGCTGTCCGTCCCACCAGGCCCGCTCCACTACCTGATATGCGGGTCCATGGAAGTAGAGACGATAAATGTCGGAGGCCTCGATGATCCGCCCTTGCGGCGAGCCCTGCACTGGCCCCTTGTTCGCCGTGAGTGTCTGCCGAACCAGCCGCACCCGGGCGGTGAAGTGGACGGTTACTTGCTCCTCGGCTTGGTTCGGAAGGGGACGGCGGCCGATCAATCGGCACTCCGCCAGCAAAGAAGTCTCCTGTTTCCCGCCGACGAGGTCACCCTGAACCAGCGGATGAATGGCGGCCTCCACCGTCACCACGCGCGGTTCCTTGCGATAGAACTTGAACGGCGCCAGAAAATTCACGTCTTCGATGGCCGCCACATGCCATCCAGGGAGCAGACAGAGCGCGGCCTCCGCAAAGGCCTCGATGCCCATGACACCGGGGAGCACGGGCGTGCCGTCAATTTGATGATCGTATAAAAACGGCTGCAGACCGGGATCAAGCGTCGTTTCGACCACGAGACCGCACTGCAGGCCCACGCCCGCCAGTTTGCCGATCATCGGTCCCGAGGGCATTTTCTGCGCATCGCTTATTGCGCATGTGTCCAGGCCGCCCGTCGAATCCCATTCGTTCAACAGAACACCGAGACGCTGGCCGATGACGATTTCACCGCGTGTCCCTCCTGCGGTGAGTTCGCGGCGAATGATGGGGATGCCCGCCTCCGGCGGCAGCATGTCGATGCCTGCCAGTTCCATCATTTTGGGTATGGATCCGCGCGTGGCCATGCCGATGCCGCCCCACGCCGTCCAGTCAATGACGATGCCGCGCGTGGCCGGCCGAGTGTGCCGGAAACTCGACGTGATCTTGCATAGCAGGTCGTTGGCCGCGCTGTAATCGGTTTGTCCTGCGTTGCCGAACCTTCCCGCAATTGAACTGAACGCCACCGTTGCCCCCAGCGGCATGTCGCCGATCGCGTGCAGCAGATTGAACCAGCCGTCGCTCTTCACGTCGAAGACCAGGTCGAATTCGCGCCCATCCTTATCGGGCAGGAAGTGGCTGCGTTCGGTGCCCGCTGCGTGCAACAGCACATCGATCCGACCACTGCGCTCGCGGACCTGTTGGAGGATCTTGCGAACCGCTTCCGCATCGGTGAGGTTGACGCTGAAATAAAGCGCGGTTCCACCCGCGGCGCGCACCGCGTCGATCGAACTCTGTGCCGCTTGCGCTCGCTCCAGCGCCGCCAGTTCCTTTTCCACCAGCGCCGGAGTGGCCCGTTCGCCGCGCGTCTGGATGCGCGTGAATAGGTCGCGCTTCAGCCCGTCCTTGTCCGTGACAAAGCGCTGCAGGTCGGTATTCGCCGGATCAGGCTCGGGCACCAGATCGAGCAGATAGAAAGTACCTCCCGATGCCGTTGCCAGATCGGCGGTGATCGCCGATACGATGCTTCCGGCCGCGCCCGTCACAAGAAACACGGTGTTTTTGTCGAGAGCTAGATCGCGCTCGCTGGCGGCCTTATCATCCCCGGTTGGCTGTTCTTGCAGCCCCACCGACCAACGCAGACCTTCTTTGTAGCCGACCTCAACCGCGCCAGGATCGCGCAGCGTCTCTTCAATCAGGATCTCGGCGATCTCCGACCGCTTTTGCCCCGCTTCAAAGTCGACCGCCTTGACCAGCGCGTTCATCCGCTCGCGTTTATACGTTTTTGTGAAACCAGTGACCGCGCCGCCCAACGGTGCGGTCGCGCCATCCTCATCGTAGCCGTGCTGTCCGCCGAGACTCGTCGCCGATACGAGGAACGTGCCCGCCTCCGCAACCTGCCCGTACAGAACTCGCATGGTTGTATACAGTGATTTGACGCGCAGGCGCAGCGCTTCATGCCAACTCGAAAGATCCATCTCCCTCAGATCTCCTTCGTTGTCGAGCGCGGGTAGCCAGTACACTCCCTGGATGGGACCGGCCGCAAGCCAATGAGTCAGAAGTTTGGTCAGTGCGTCCGAGTCGGGCGCGCCCTGAACGCCAAGCACTTTCACTCCCATCGTCTCCAATCGTTGCGCCAGCGCGTCTCCCACCCCAGATTTGTCGGGCATGATGACCACGCGAAGACCGGCCCCCAGCGTCACTCCCGTGGTTTTGCAAAGAGCCATCCGCGGACGAAGGATGGGCACAGGTATGCGTCGCGGAATGCGATTGGCGGCTTCGAAACTGGCGGGGACCGGACGCGTCGTGTTTGCCGCCACTGACCCGGCGTCGGAATCTGAAGCCGCGGCTAAGGGAGGTTTTCGCTGCGACAAACCCTGCTTCTCTGGCGATGGCGAGGAATTCGACGCGGACGCTTTCGACGACACGGGTTGGCGGTCGCGGGCAAATTGAATTACGTGGGATAAGGTCGGGAAGTCGCGCAGTTTCAGATTTTCATCGCGCGGTATGTTGTACGCCGCCCGCACCGCCGCAAACATCTCCGCCTGTTTGACGGTATCGATGCCAAGGTCGGCTTCCAGATCGAGATCGAGGTCCAGCATGTCCTGGGGATATCCGGACTTCTCGGCCACGATGTCCAGCACCTTCTGTTGGATCGAATCGTCAGTGCTGGTTTGCTGCGAGGCGACAGACGGGGCGGGCATTTCCATAGTTGCAGGCGGCGCCGGAGCCGCCAGGTCGGGCCGCCTTTCGTACACGAAACGAATCACGTGCGCTAACGTCGGATAGTCGCGCAGCTTGAGATTTTCCTCTCGCGGAATGTCATACGCCGAGCGGATGGCCGCGAACATCTCCGCTTGCTTCACGGTATCGACCCCCAGGTCTGCTTCGAGGTCGAGATCCAAGTCGAGCATGTCTTTGGGATAGCCGGTCTTCTCGACCACCAGCGCCAGAATGCGTTCCTTGACGGCATCGTCGGCAACCGTCTCCTCGGTAGCCGCGCTGGGCGCGGGTTTTTCCATGACCCCAGCCGTTACCGGCGCGGCGGCTTTGACTTCTTCCGAAGCTGCCGAAAATGCTGGAGCAGCCAGGCCCGGACGCTTCTCATACACGAACCGAATCACATGCGCCAGGGTGGGATAGTCGCGCAGCTTGAGATTGTCTTCGCGCGCAATGTCGTAAGCCTCGCGGATCGCCGCGAACACCTCCGCCTGCTTGACGGTGTCGACGCCCAGGTCGGCTTCCAGATCAAGATCGAGATCGAGCATGTCCACCGGATAACCGGTTTTTCCGGCGACCAGAGCCAGCACCCTCTCTTTCACCGGATCGGCCTTTGCCGCAACCGTTTGAGCGGCCGCTCGTTCGACAGGGGGCTCGACGGTTGGCTCGAAGGTTGGCCCGACCTTACTCCCGCTGGTGGTTGCCGCCGCTCTTGCGGGTGTAGAAGAAGATGAAGGACCGGGAGAAATAGCGGGAGCGTTGATTTGAATTGCCGACGCCGTTTCAGCCACGGCGCGCAGCGGTAGTCGCGCTGGCTGCGTATTGTCGATCGGCACAGGCGGCCCTTGCCGCACGGTCGTCGCGACCGCTGCCAGTCGTGCCGTTTGACTCGGCGCCGCGACCCGCGCGGCCGAGGCGTGATCGCGAACCCGCAGCGTCCGCTGGACGACTTCCAGATCGCCGGCGGCATGGCCCGCAATACTCGTCAGCCAGGTACTCCACGCACTATCATCGGCGACGCGGTAGCGATAGCCGAGAGCGTTCGCGCTGGGATGCGTTCCGTCCTTTGTCTTCATCCATCGCAGCAGCATCATGCTGATCTGTGAACCGAATCCGGCTCCCAGATGGATCGCGTACTCGACGGGATAGACGCCGCCCTTCGACAGGTTCAACCTTCCTAGTTCCGGATCGACTTCCTTGAAATTCGCCACCGGAGGCACGCAGCCGGTTTCAAGCGCCTTCACCGCGACCACATCTTCGATGCCCGTGGCCATGGCGTGACCGGTGAACCCCTTGGTGTTGGCAATCACGATGCGATCCGCCGCATCGCCAAAGACGCGACGCAGCGCATGGATCTCGGCGGAAGCACTGCCGCCGCGCGCCGGCGTGTAGGTTTCATGGGAAACGAAAACGGTCTGCGGCGCGATCTGCCGACGCGAAATGCCCGCGCCCGTTTCGGCCTTGGCCACCAGATTCTCCATCACCTGGCCAATGTGCTCGACATCCAAACGCGTACCGTGGAAGGCGCTGTTGCCCGTGATCGTGGCCAGCACTTCGCAGATAGGCCGGATTGCCCGTTCCCGCGCAGCCTGGGCGCTCTCCACCACCAGCGCCGCGGCGCCCATCCCGATGATCATTCCGTGGCGGCGGCGGTCGAAGGGAATGGCGGCGTCGGCGACCACGTCGTCGGTGGCGGCCGCTCCGCTGGCGAGGAAGCCCGCGCCCATCCAATCCATGAGACAGTCGGAAGTGACGTCGTCGGCCGAAATGATAATCACGCGCCGGCATCTCCCTGCCCGAATCCAGTCCTCCGCCAGCGACATGGCTTGCGTGGTCGTCGCGCAGGCCGAGTTCAGTTGGGTGTTGGGACCGCGCGCTCCGATGAATTCCGCAAATTGCGAATGTCCCATGGACAAGGTGCGGAGCAGAAAGCGCCGGTTGAAGATATAGGGTTCCTGGGCGATCGCGGAGCGCAATTCTTCGATGCGCCGCTTGATCTCCAGCACCACGATGGAATCGCCATCCCCTTCGACCGCCCGTGCGAGCAGGCTTTCGAGCGTGGACAACTGCTCGCGGCGCTCGTGGTCCGCGTGGTAGCGCGTCATCTCGTCCGCGAACGAGTCCAGCCCGGGGAAAGCGGACGCAAAAATCACACCCGTCTCGTCGCGCAGCGCTTCCGGCAATCCCCAGCGCTCCGGTAATTGCGTGCCTTTGCTTGTGGTCTTATAGCGCATGACCAGCGGGATGCCGGCGTCGCGCAGCGCGTCAATTCCCGCCGCCATCGCCAGTTGGGTCACGCGGTCGAGAGCGCCCACGCGTTCGGCCGAAATGCCAAATTCGTTTTCAAGGTCAAACGTTCCACCCCGTCCCGCCAACTTGATAACATCCGCTACGCTGTCGATGGCTTCAAATCTCGCTTCTCCGTTTTCGCTTTTCACCAGACGCGTGATGTGTTTGTCGAGCATGGCGCTCCGGAAACGCGTCGGTATCGAATCGATAAATTGCTCGCCGCGCAGAATGCGCCCAATGTTCGCGTCATCAAAAATGTGTCCCGTCCCAGGCAGGCCTAACGCAGCTCCGGTGACGACTACGGGCTCCAATGCCGGGCGATCGTTCTTACCGTGGTAGATTTCGTAGCCACGATCGAGAACGTCTGCAAACAAGCACCCAAGTTCCTCGTAGCGATTGCCCTTGCCGTTCGCGGCCGAGTCCTGCGTCGTTTGCGTTTGCGCCGTCGGTACTGGCGCTTCGGACACGGCTCCTGGTAATGGCTTGGAGACTTCGGACTGCGATGCAACCGCGATCGCTGTCGTTGCCGCAGTTTCGCCCACCACTTCCGCTCTGCCGCGGCCGAGTCCCGCCGCATACAAGCCGCACAAAGCCTGGTTGAAGGCGATAATATCCCCGACCTTGGGATGATTGGTAAACAACGAAACCACGTCGTCGCCGCCGAGCACATCCTCGGCGAACCCCTGCAACGCCTTCTTCGGTCCAACTTCAACGAACATGCGAGCGCCCGCATCATACAGAGTGCGCAACCCTTTGACGAATTGCACCGGAGACGCAACCTGCTGCGTCAGGATGTTCACCATCTCGGCCGACGCGTCAGCACGCATCGGATAGAACTCGCCGTTCGTGTTAGCGACGATGGGCAGGCGCGGAGCCTGCAGGTGCAGACGTTCCAGAACCTGCCGTAGGGGCGCGCTGGCGCCCGCTACGATCGACGTATGGAAAGCGTGGCTCACCGACAGCGGAGCCACGTCGTAGCCCGCTTTTTTGAAAGCGTCCAGGGCCGCTTCGACCGCTTTGCTCGCGCCTCCAACCACGGCCTGCCGGTTGCTGTTGACGTTCGCGATTACGACGTAGCCATCGATCGTCTTGAGGACGCGCTCGATTTCTTCCAGCGGAGCAAAGACCGCCGCCATGCGCCCGTTGTCGTCCATCGCTACCTGGGTCATCCCGCGTCCGCGAGCGCTCACGGCTTCGAGAGCATCGGCAAAAGGAAGGCCCCCGGCTGCGACCAGCGCGCCATATTCGCCCAGGCTGTGTCCCATGGTGAAGTCGGGTTCAATGCCATACGCCGACAACAGCCGAGTGAGCGCGAGGTCCGTCGCCAGGACCGCCGGCTGGGTAATTGCGGTTTGCCGCAGGTCGTCTTCCGCCTTGGCGACCGCCTGGGCGTCAGCCTGGTCAATGAAGATGAATTTGCTGAGTGGTTTGCCCAGCAGCGGCGTCATCACGCGATCCGCTTCGTCAAAGGTCGCCGCCACAATCGGCTCCGTCGCCCGCAGCAACTGGAGCATGTTGACATACTGCGAACCTTGCCCTGTGTAGAGAAACGCTACCTTGGGAGCCGGACCGCAACCGCGGAAGACTCCTTTCGCGCGTAGCGCTGTCCAAATGGCCGGTTGCTTGGCCGCCAGCGCTTTCAGTCCGCTGGCAGCCTTCTCCGCGAGTTCGCTGGCGTTGCCGTAGTCGATAGCCAGACGCTCAGGCGCGCGCAGATCGGATTCGGCTGGAGCGGTCGGCGACGGCGCCTGGCCCGTTTTCGCGGCGCTCTCTACCGCCCTCAAACGCTCGACGAGGGCGGATTCAGAACATGCGCCGATCACCAGCGCTCCGCGCAACGGCACCTTGCACTCCGGCGACGCCCACGCCGATGTGCCAGAAACACTCCCTTCGCTCGTCGGTGCCAGAGTCGTTGGGATTGTTTCGTGTGCGATCGGCGGCATCTCGCTGACTGCCACCGAACGCTTGCCCTTTCCGTTCAGCCTTCCGGGAATGTACTCTTCGAGCACGGCGTGAAAATTCGTGCCGCCGAATCCAAAAGCGCTCAAACCGGCGCGGCGCACCCCGTCCGCTGGCATCGTCCAGGGTTTCAGTTCGGTGTTCACATATAGCGGTGAATGCGCAAAGTCGATGTTCGGATTGAGATGCTCGCAATGCACGCTGGGCGGCAGCACTTTATCTTGAAGCGCCAGAGTCGCCTTCAGCAAGCCTGCCGCGCCCGCCGCACCCTTCAGATGCCCGACGTTCGACTTCACCGACCCGAGCGCGACCGAGTGCGCCGGGACTTGCGAAGCGCCGAGAACATCGATCATGCTTTGCACTTCCACAACGTCGCCCACCGCCGTTGATGTCCCGTGGCCCTCGATCAGCGTTACCGTCGAAGGCGATAGTCCCGCGTTCTCCCAGGCCCGTTCGATGGCGAATTTTTGGCCGATCGGATTGGGCGCCGTGATCCCTTTTCCTTTGCCGTCACTCGATCCGCCAATCCCCCGCAGCACCGCGTACACCTTGTCTCCATCGCGCTCGGCGTCGGCCAGACGCTTGAGCAAAAAAATCGCGGCGCCCTCGCCCATCACAAATCCGTCCGCCCCTTCGGCATATGGACGCGTCCCCGTGGCCGACAGCGCGCCGATCTTGCAGAACTTGATAAACGTTGAAGCACCCATGTTGCGGTCGATGCCGCCCGTCACCGCAACATCGAAATCGTTCGCCACCAGTCCTTCTGCCGCGGAACTGATGGCCGCCATCGCGGAAGCGCATGCCGCGTCACAAACGTAGTTCGGTCCGTGGAAGTTGAAAACGTTCGCAATACGCCCGGCTATGCAATTGGATAATTCACCGGGCATGGTGTCTTCCGTGATCTCCGGCAGCAGCTTTCCCATGCGGTCGTGCAATTCACGCGTAACCTCGCTCCGGACCTCTTCGGGCAGCGCCGCGAAACTTGCGCTTCCCGCCAATTCACGAGCGTATTCCGGAAACAGCACCCGCAACACCGTCAGGTAGTGCTTCTCGCCCGCCATCGCATTGCCCAGGATCACCGCCGTGCGATCTGTGTTCAGGGGACGCCCGGGATAGCCGTAGTCTTCCAGCGCTTCGCGCGTGCACGCGATCGCCCATCGTTGCGACACATCCATCGCCTCGACCACGCGCGGCGGAATCGGCAGTCGCCACTTGATCGGATCCCATACATGTTCCCGCACCCACCCACCAATCTTCGAGTAAGTCTTATCGGGGGCGCTGTGGTCGGAGTCGTAATACAGCTTTGGGTCCCAGCGCTCGGGCGAGACTTCGCTAATGCTGTAGCGGCCCGCCTTCACGTTGTTCCAGAAAGACGCAACATTCGGAGCATCCGGCAAAACCGCTCCAATTCCTACAATTGCGATGGCACGCGACGAAGTGTTTTCCATGACGTTCTCCTGTCCGGGCCGAGTAAAAAGAGAGAACTCAGGCCCCGGTCTTCCTTCGTGCCCTTCTGTGTCCTCTGTCGTTGACCTTCTGTTCGAACCACAGAAGACACAGCGGACCACGAGTGCGCTCCGATCTTTGTCTCCCAAAAGCTATGCAGCCAGGGCCGTCTTGGCGGCGCGGCCATACAGCACGTCGGCTACGTAATCCAAATCCGAAATCAGCCCCGACTGCGCGCGGTGAATCGCGGGCAATCCCAAACTCGCTTCCAACCCGGCAATCTCGCCATCGTTCACGCCTCCGGCTCCGATCACCCAGCGCAAACCTTCTTCGGCCACCTTGAGCGCGGCATCGCGCGCAAAAATCCGACTGATCGCTGCCAGCGCCGGTGCGTCGAAGCGCCGGTTTGCTTTCTCGTTGAGCTTGCCCTCCGCCAAACATCCCGCGCGGCCCGCCAGACTGCCCGCGCACTCGGCGTAGGCGATCAACTCGCCCAGGCGCAACAGAATATGTTGATAGCGGGTGAGCCGCGCCACTCGCGCTTTTTCCATAACCTCAGCCAGGGCGTGCAAAGCCAGCGCCGCGATGTCAGCTCCTGTGTTCGCGTGGCGCGCGTGCAATGCTTCGAACTCTCGCGCCCGCTCGTGATAATGCTGCCCCCGCGTTTTCAGATGAGACTGCCAGCGGTCGCGCGCGATGGTCATCTCCATAATTTCCGAGGTGCCTTCGTAAATCGTCGTGATGCGAACGTCGCGGCTGATTTTTTCCACCATGTATTCATGCGTGTAACCGTAGCCACCCAGCGCCTGGATACTGGCCTCGGCAGCCGCATTGCCGGCTTCGGTCGCCATGTATTTCGCAATCGCTCCCTCCGTGTTCAAACTGCCTTCGGCTCCGCCATCGATGCGCTCGGCGGTTTCTTCGATGTAAGAGCGCGCAGCCTCCAGACGCGCCACGTGCGGCACGATCAGCTTGTGCGTGTAGCCCTGCTTTTGCGAGAGTGGCGCGCCGGCCTGAATCCGTTTGGTGGAGTAGGGAATTGCTCGATCGAGCGCGGCCCAGCCCGCTCCCAATCCGAAAGCCGCGACCATCAGGCGCGTGTATCCAAACACCGCTTGCGCTTGATTCAAACCCTGGCCTTCGACGCCCCCTAGCAGCCGGTCGGCATCGACGTAGACGTCGTTGAATGCGAGCGCGGCTGTGTTACTGAGCCGGATGCCGTGCTTGTCTTCCGGTTCGTCGTGCGTGAACCCCTTCGCCCCTTTTTCGACGATGAACCAGCTGGGGCCGCTGGGAGTGTTGGCCAATACGGAATAGGCGCCGGCAATTCCGCCGTTGCTGATCCATTGTTTGTTGCCATTGATTTTGTAGCCCACCACCCGCCCATCCTGCGTCACCGGGTCCGCCGTGGTTTTCAGCGCTCCCAGATCGCTGCCCGCTTCCGGTTCCGTAGCGCCATACGCGAATAACAACCCCTCCTCCGCGATCCGCGTCAGCCAGGTTTTCTTCTGTTCGGGGGTCGCGCCCACCGTGATGGGATCGCTGCCCAGAAACGTGGCCAGCACCGCCGTGGCAACGCCCAGATCGATGCGCGCCATCTCTTCACACACGCAATACACATCGAATGCGCCGCCGCCCATCCCGCCGAACTCTTCGGGGATGAACAGAAGCTGAATGCCCAATTGGTCTGGACTGCACATATGGCGCACGATCTCCAGCGGACATTCATCGCGATCGTCCAGTTCGCGGAGTACTTCATCCGGCAAACGCTTCTTGGCGAAGTCCTTCAGCGATTTCAAACTTAACTTCAGGGTCTTGGCTGCGATCATTGGGAGCACCTCAATTGACTGCCTCACTTGACTGCTCGGTTGGTTGCTTACTTGGCCGCGACGCTGCGCATTTCGCGAACTTTGTTGGTGAGCTCCGGCAGAAACTCCAGAATGTCGTCGACAATGCCGACATCGGCGACCTGGAAAATCGGAGCCTTGGCATTCTTGTTGATGGCGATCAGGAACGGGCTGCCTTTAATGCCCGCCAGATGTTGAAATGCGCCGCTGATGCCGCATGCTAGATAGACTTTCGGTTTGACGGTCTTTCCCGACGAACCGACCTGCCGCGATTTTTCCATCCACTTGGCGTCGACCACCGGCCGCGAGCAGCTCACCGCCGCGCCCATGGCATCCGCCAGTTCCTGCGCGATCGACACGTTATCCTTTTCCTGGATGCCGCGCCCGACCGAAACCAGAACGTTGTACTTGGTGATATCGACATCGCCCGCTTCGGCGGCAATCGTTTCCAGATAGCGTCGCCCCGTGGTTAGAGCGCCAACCTCAGCCGATTTATCGATGACGACGCCAGCGTGCGCAGGACCCTCCGTCCCTTGGAACGCGCCCGGACGTATCGTGACCGCCGCGCCGGATGAGATGTCGCACCGGACATGGGTGCTCACCTGTCCGCCAAATTCCTGCCGGATGACGGTGACGGCGGCGTTCTCAACCTGAGTCACGTCGAGCACGTCGGAGACGAACGCAGAATTCATCTTGATCGAGAGTCCGGGCGCCAGGTCGATGCCAAAATGCTCATGCGCAACCAGCACTATGCCGCCGCTCGGGAGCACTTTCACCAGCGCTTTCCGGATTAATTCCGCATTGGGATAGGCCAGCGCTTCACTGGCGATTTTCCAGGTCTCGGCGTAAGCCGAACTGGCAGCGTTGCATGCGGCATCCAGGTTCGCGCCCCACCCGGTGAGAATGGCTGTCGGCGCAGCCTTCGGATCAAGCTTGCGTGCCGCCGCCGCCAGTTCCAACGCGGTGTCGTCGAGTGAGCCGCCCTTGTGCGCGAGGTAACAGAAAATGCGAGCCATTATTTCAACCCTCCTTTGGCTGCCACTAACTCCAGAACTTTGTCGATGTTTTCGTCCCGCGTGCCCTGCAAAATTGTGGCTCCCTTGCCGAGCGTCGGTACAAAGTAGTCCACTCGCTTCACTTTCGCGGCATTTTCTCCCACTACGCTCGCACCAAGTCCAAGATCCGCTGCGCCAAAAGTCGGAATCGGGATCGACGCCACTTGCCGGATCCCCCTCATCCCGACATACCGCGGTTCGTTGATGCCGGTCTGAATGGAGAGAACGCAAGGCAGATCGATCTCACTCATCTCCTTGTTGCCCCCTTCGATCTCTCGGCTGATCTTCAGCTTCCGGCCATCCAGCACTTCGATGGAGTTGACCAGCGAGGCAAATGGATAATCGAGCAGAGCGGCCAGCATCCCGCCGACCTGTGCGCCTCCGTCCTCCGCTTGAACGCCTGTCAAAATCAGGTCGTAACGACCTTTCTCCACCAAGCCCTTCAGGATGGTCGCGATGCCCTTGCCGTCAGACCCGCTGAAGGCCGGATCCGTGATCAGCACGCCATGGGTTGCGCCCATGGCCATCTCGCGGCGCAAAACCTCCTCGTCATCTTCCGCTCCGACGGTTGCGACCGTGACCGTCCCGCCGACTCGCGCCACCATCTGCAGAGCTTCTTCGACGGCGTAGTTGTCGGGCTCGTTGATGGAATACACCAGTTCGTCACGTTCGATGTCATTGCCGGCACGGTTGAGCTGAATCTCGTTTTCTGAAGTGTCAGGCACTCTTCGTATGCAAACCAGAATCTCCACATCCACCTCCATGAAAGGCTGAATTCCAACTTCACTAGAGTTCGTACTAAAGTCGGCGCAACGAAACCGTTACGCATTCGACTGCATCGCTCGGTGGCTCCCCTTGCGATTCCGGACATTCGCGAGCAATCTGCTTGTCCACCAATTCCGCCAGATCGACCGCCGTCATCTGCCCTTCCAGCCCCGCCACTTTGATCGCATCTTCGACGTTCACCATGCAGAACGGACACGCCGTCACCATCACATTTGCGCCCGCTTCGGCGGCCATCTGGACCCGCTTCACGCCCATACGCTGATCCTCTTTCGGTTCGTAGAACAGCATCAGCCCGCCCCCGCCGCAGCAGAACGAGCGATCTCGCGACCGCGCCATCTCGACTCTCTTCAAGCCGGGAATCGCATCCAGCACCGCCCGCGGCTCCTCGTAAATCTGGTTGTGCCGCCCCAGATAACAGGGGTCGTGATAGGTGTAAACGCTGTCTAGGTTTTCCAGGGGATTGAACTTGATCGTGCCCGCCGTCACCGCCCGCGCGATCACCTGGCTGATGTGCTCGACCGGCGGAATATCCTTATAGTCGCGCTTCAGCGCATTGTAGGCGTGCGGATCGGCGGTGACGATGCGCTGCACCCCGGACGCCTGGATGGCCGCGACGTTGTGATCGCGCAGCGCCATGAACAGCGTTTCTTCGCCAAAGCGCCGCGCTTCATGCCCGCTATCTTTTTCCGCCGCCCCCAGAATGCAGAAATTGTCTCCGATGTGATGTAGGATCTTCGCCGTCGCGCGCCCAATCGATTGCATCCGGTCGTCGTAGGAAGTGATGCTGTCGACAAAATAGAGCGTGTCTGCGCCTTGGTTTGCGAGATTATTCGCGCCAGCTATTCTTACCGGGCAGCTCTTCTGGAATTCCTTCGCGTTCGCCCAATCCGCCTTCTTCTTCTCCATCTTGCCGTAGGGATTACCCCGGCTCTCCATCGCCTTCAGCGGCTTTTGCAACGATTGGGGTACGTTGCCGTCATCCACCATGCCCCGCCGCAAATCAACGATCTTGTCGATATATTCCACTAGCAGCGGGCATTCCTGTTCGCAGGCCCCGCAGGTGGTGCAGGACCAGATCTCGTCTTCGGAATAAATGCCGCCCGAACCCTCACTGCCGATCAGAGCGCTGCCGTTCTGCGCGCGCCCGAACACGGGATAGTGCCGGAAGCTGTAGTCCCTCGCCTTGATCGTAAGGAATCGCGGAGACAGCGGCCGGCCCACCGCATTCGCCGGACAGTTGTCGGAACAGCGCCCACAGTCGGCGCAGGAATAAAAATCCAGCATCTGCTTCCAGGTGAAATCCTCGAACTTCTTCACGCCAAAAAATGTCAGCTGATCGAGGTGCTCGTCGTTCACGCCGTAGCGCACCGGTTTGAGAATCTCCCGGTCCAGCTTCGCAAAATAAATATTGAAAAGAGACGTCTCCACATGAAACTGGATTCCAAAAGGCCGGTAGCAGAGTAAGAAATAAAAACCCAGTTCATGCGCCAGGTAGGCGCCAAAGAGGATCATCCCCAGCGCAGGCAAGGGAAGAGACGCCACCGCATTTCGCAATATCCAAGGGAGTGAATAGGTGGCCAGTGTCGCAAAAGATTGCCCAGCCTGCGCCCGCGACGCCGCCCGGGCCGCGGCAAACAGGCTGTCCGCGATCATTAAGAGTGCAATCAGCGAGAGCAGGAAAATAGCGTCCGCCGTGTGTGCTTTACCATATTTCGCCGGCACCGCGTACCGCGCCGGCTGGAACACCAGGCGGCGAATCACCGCGATCACCATGCAGATCAGAACGATGCTCGCAGCGTAATCCGTGATCAGGTCATACACCGGCCCCGCTCTTCCCGGCAGACCGGGCATGACGAAATTCTCGGACACTCCGGCAATCAGAGTGGAGAAGGCGCGCATCGCCAGCAGAATGAAGCCGGCAAAAATCAAGATATGAAGCGTGCCAGCGAAGCGGTAACGCGGTTGTTTCCACTGCCCCAGCCAGAACTTCAGAACTTGTCGCAGTCTTGCCCAGGGTTGGTCAAACCGAAAATCGCGCTCGCCCCGGACCAGCGGCGCCATGCGTCTCGCCACAATGTAGAAGAAACACCCGATGCCCAGGAAGTGAATGAGTAAGAATAGGATTCGCCCCGAGACTAGCCACGATTGCACTTGCGCTGCTGACTGGATGCCTACCACGGTCTCTACTCTCCCGCCTGACAATCACGATGCGATTAATTGTGTTAGGACTTTGTCCTCCGTAATTACCGGTGCGACTGCGAGTGCTGGTTGGCTCGAAGTCGCCGGCGGAACCGGAATGGTCACCCGAACGGCCGCCGGTTGGGCTTCGGACGACGTCTTTGTTGTTGCAACCTTCACCTGGGCGCGCGCCTTCTTGATTCGTTTTGTTTCTTTTGTCTTTGGTAGCGGTTTCGCCTCGACGGCATCTTTCAACTCTTCGAAACTCTGCTGCAGAAGCTTTTCCAGGAGCCCCAGATCGGGTGCCGCGTGCACATCTCCGCTGAATCCGAAGTATGCCGTGCCGTCGTAGGTCAGGATGGCGCAGTTGAGCGCCATCTCGCCACCCACCGGAACATAGGGATAGCAGTGCAGCATCTTGTGCCCCAGCAGATAGAGAGCCTGCTGCGGTCCAGGCACATTCGTGCAAACCATGTTGAAGGGCGTAAACGGCAAGCGGCTCAGAATGTGGCCGCCCAGAGCCTGTGCCGAAGTTGGAAACATGCCGAGCAAACCGCCCGCCAGACTTACCAATTCAGCGGCATGGGATCGCTTGAGAAACTCGGTTCGCTGGTGAACCGCCGCCAGCAACTTCTGTGGTTCCCGAATGTCCAGCGGAATCGTGACCGGGACCAGAGAGATGCGGTTCCCCAATTCCCCTGGACTGTCGCTGCCGCGCAGATTCACTGGAACCATCAACCGCAGCATGCGCCCCTTCACCGAGTCGCCATGGCTTTCGAGATAGCGCCGGATGGCCGCCGTCACCAGCGTGAGAATCACGTCATTCACGCTGCTGCCGCTTACATTCTTGATGGCCTTGATTTCGGCGAGCGGAATCTCCGTCCAGGCGAATTTCTGCGGCCCCTTATAGAAGACATTGAACCGTAAGCGCTCGGTCGGAGCACTGAGTTCCGGAAGCAGGCTGGCAAACTCATCCGTGGCCAGTTTCCCGCCATTCGCGGCAAAGCGCTCCGCCATGCTCGACAGGTCCGCCATCGCCGCCAATATTCGTTTGACGAAATCGGAATAGGAATCCACGCAGCCGTTCGTTATCGAAGTCAACACGTCGCGCGGCGGCGGAACTCGCAGACGAACTTTTCGCCGAGGCAATCGAGGCGCAACCGGACTCGCGTCCATGAGCACATTCATGATTCCAACCCCGGCAATGCCATCGGCTAGACAATGGTGCAAACGGAAAATGAGCCCCGTGCGCTCCCCTTTCAGTCCGTGCACCAGGGTCAGGTCCCAGAGCGGATGCTGGCGGTCCATTACCGTGCTCAGAATCTTGCCGGCAAGCGTTTTCAACTCCGTGTCGGTACCGTGCTTCAGCGTCACCTCTCGCAGGTGCCGATGGATGTCGAAGGTTGGGTCGAACTCCCAGCTCGGTAGCCCGATGTTGAGCGGCGGCGGCACCACCCGCTTCAAGTAGCGCGGAATCAGCGGCAGTTTCGACTCGACAAACTGGAGGCAATCCTTGAAAAGGATCTCGCCTTGAAACACGCACACACAGGCCACGTTGAGAGGCATGCCCTCGCGTTCGAGATGCAGAAAAACCGTGTCGCCCCAGGAGAGGCGATCGCCGTTCTCGCCCATCTTCTCATTGATCTGCATGGCCGGTCTCCTGTTCGGTCGCCCGAGTTTCACGGTGGACTTCCGCTGAATAGCGTTCCTCTGGACTGCGTTGATCAACTCATAAACGAAAATCGGGTTCCCAGCCTTACCAGCTTGAGCACTTTGTAAACATTGACGTTGACGCCGCGTAATACAACCTTTACGCCTCGGCCGTCCGCCAGGCTTGCGAACTCCTGCATCGCGTTCACTCCGCTCGGATCAATCCGCTGCACCGATGAGAAATCCAATGTCACTTCGCCCTCGACGCCGTCCAGTTTTTTCCCCGCCTCTTGCAGGGCTTGAGCCATGCGCTCTTCGTCAATCTTGAGCCACACCGAGATCGTTTCTCTGGCCATACTCGTCACCATCGATTAGCCGCATTGCTTCTGCATCGCGGCCGCTCCCCGTCCCCCGTATGCCTTCCAATACAGCTCCGTTAACTCGTTTATCAGCGGCATCCGAGGGTTTGACCGCCAGGAGGGATCGTCAAAGGCAAGCCGGGTCAGGTCGGGCATAGCCCGCTCGAATTCTTCCGTCGAGATTCCGAGTTCGGCGATCGAATGCGGGAATCCCAGTTGGTCGAGCAACTGCTCCGTGGCCGCGATCAGCTTATTGATTTTCTCGTCAATCGTGCTGCCGCCTAGTTTCAGCAGGTCCGCGATGGTCGCGTATTTCTTGTGCGCGTTATATCCCTTCTGGTAGGGCGAGGGCAGGAACTTCATGGGGACGGACGCGTTATACGCAATCACGTGCGGCAACATGAGGGCGTTGGCGCGGCCGTGGGCCACGCCGAAGCGCGCGCCGAAGGCATGCGCCAGCGCATGATTCACGCCCACCGAGGCGTTGGAGAATGCCATCGCGGCAATGCACGCTGCATTGTGCATCATGGCCCGCGCCTCTTCATCGCGAGGATTTTCGTAAGCGATGGGCAAGTACTTGAATACCATCCGGATTGCCTGCATGGCATTGCAGTCCGTGTAGGCGGAAGCAAAGCTGGAAACTGCAGCCTCCAACGCATGGGTCAGGCAATCGATGCCGGTATCGGCGGTAAGGCCTTTCGGCATCGACATGACAAATTGCGAATCGACAATGGCGACATCCGGAGTCAGCGAGTAATCGGCGAGCGTCACCTTACGCCCGCGCTCTTTATCGGTCAGGACAGCGAAAGGAGTGACTTCGCTGCCGGTTCCGCTCGTTGTGGAGATGGCAATCAGCCGCGCCTGGTCTATTTTTACCGTCGGATACTGGATCACGCGTTTGCGCAAATCCAAGAAGGGCGCGGCCAGTTCTTGCAGATCGGCATCCGGCGACTCGTACTTCAGTTTCATGATCTTGGCCGCGTCGATCACCGACCCGCCGCCGAGCGCAATGATCTGGTCCGCTTTGTAGAAATTCAGGGTCTCCACTCCTTGCAGCACCACCTTGACCTCGGGTTCCGCATCTGGAATGACCAGGACGTGGACGTGGGCTCCCTGAGGAAGGTAGCGCCGGACAATGTCCACGTGGCCGAACTTCTCCAAGGAAGGATTCGTAATAATAACGGTTGACTGCGAGTGGAACTGGTGGACATTCTCCACCGCGTTAAAGTTGAAGTAGATCTGGTTGGGAACTCGGAACCACATATGGGCTTGGGTCCTCCGAGCCACACGTTTAATGTTGAGATAGTGATAGATGTTTACATTGTCGGTGGTGCTGTTCCCGCCGCCGGTGCCGCATCCAAAAGAGAACGTGGGGGGCAGATCGTTGTAAACGCCGCCCACCGCTCCCACCGATCCGGGAGAGTTCACCAGAATGCGCCCCGCGTTGATGACCTCGCTGAATTTCCGAATTACTTCATCGTCGCGCGAGAAAATGACTGCCGTGTGCCCCAGTCCACCAGCGTGATTCACGTCGACGCATACCTTGAGCGCCTCGGCGACGGATTTCGCCCGATACACCGACAACACCGGGAACAGCTTCTCCACCGACAGAGGATGTCCCCGCCCTACCCCTTGAATGGGAGCAATCAGAAGTTTGGTTCCCGGCTTTACCGAAATGCCAGAGAGCCGCGCGATGTCGCTGGCCTTCTGCCCCACGGCCATCGCTTGCATAAACCCGGTCTTGGGATCGATGACGGCGCGGGCCAGCAGTTCTGTCTCTTTCTCATTGCAGATGTGCGTGCCCAGTTCCGCAAATTTCTTCAGCACCACCTCGTAAATCTCATCGTCGATTACTGCCGTCTGTTCCGAGGCGCAGATGGTCCCGTTGTCGAATGTCTTGGAGAGGATGATGTCCGTCACCGCCGTATCGAGGTCCGCCGTTTTCTCCAGATAGACGGGCGTGTTTCCCGGCCCTACTCCCAACGCTGGCTTCCCCGAGCTATAGGCGGCTTTCACCGCTCCCGGACCGCCTGTGGCGTCGATCAGGCCCACGTCTTTGTGGCGCATCAGATACGCGTTGTCGAGCAGGCTGTGCGATTCCAGACAGGCAAATACGCCTGTGGGCGCTCCCTCTCCTAGCGCCGCCTCGTACATGATCCTCACCGCCTCGGAGCAGCAACGCCACGCGTTTGGATGAGGACTGAAAATCATGGCGTTGCGCGTCTTGATGGCCATGATGCACTTGAACAGCACCGTGGAAGTGGGGTTTGTAATCGGCAGGATCGAGAAGATGATCCCGATCGGTTCGGCGACTTCGACCAGGTTGCGTTCGGGAAATTCGCGAATGACCCCGACCGTCCGCTTATCCTTTATGTAGTTGTAGACAAATTCCGTGGCCACCATATTCTTGATGACCTTGTCTTCCATAACTCCGATTTTGGTTTCTTCAACCGCCAGGTGGGCCAGAGCCTGCGCTTGATCGAGGCCTGCCAGCACCATGGCCTTGACGATACGATCAACTTCCTCCTGGCTGAATTGGGTAAAGACGGCGGCCGCGGTTCGGGCTTGACTGACGAGTCGGTCGAGGTATTCAATCCGTTCTGCACTGAGCGTTTCCGCACCCTGCGGACCAGGAACCAACTCCCGCAAGTCGCTCGTGATCGTGGTCATTGCTGCCCCCTGTAACTGTCTGTCGAAGTCACTTGCCTGAGGAGCGCGCTTTTTATTGTACGTTCCCGTTCTTGCCACTACCCGGGTGAAACTCACAACTCCTACGCGTAATCGATCGGATGCTTCGCCAACCAGCGCTCATCGCGCGCCTTGCCGATGTTGGTCAACGCGCTCCCTGCCACGCTTGCCGTTAGACGCCGACTCTCCCAGACAACGCCTGCGGCCAATCCGATCAAGCCGCCCAGCAGGCCGAATCCCACCGCTTTCGCCAAGGATTCCCGCCGGTACGCCGCGAAACTCCCCAACGCCCCGATGCAAGCTCCGATGGCCGCAATCCCGAATGAGTGCTGCACCGTCTGGCTGAGAAAAGGCGTCAGCGGCTCACCATCGAGAAATTCCTCCCGGCCCGAACGCGCGCCCTCCATACCGGAACTGAAAAGCCTTCGCCCATAATCCGCATTCGCCTTCGACCACTCGCGTATTTCCATGGGATTCTCCTGCTACGGAGCTTTGCTCAGGAATGTCAGGATTACTTCATCATCAAGGAGGGCCCGGGTCCGTAGCAGCGGTCACACATCTTTGTGACCCAAACCACGTCCGGTATGTGCCAGGAGAAACGAGGAATCGTGCAAAGTGCGGATGAGCGCGGATAAGGGGCAGGGATGGGTGTTTCAGCCGTCTTGGTCGCGAGTCTTAGGATCTGCCCGCCGCCACTGGACCTACTGCCGTCGCGACCGGCCAACGTGCCCTCCGAGGGGGCAACAGGGCACGTTGGCGCCGGTCGCCAAAGGCGAGTCAGGCGCTAGGCCGCCGCGACCGCATGTTTCTTGGCCGGACGTTTCGCCCGATGGGCCGTCTTGTGCGCCGGTTTGTGCTCGCCGCCCTTTTTCGCCATGACCTCCATCAGCTCCTTTTGCGCGTCCACGTAGCTCTTTACGCCTTCCCGCGTCAGTTCTGCTAACGGCACGAAGGGAAATGGCCGCAAGAGTTCCAGCGTCTTACCGGCGGTCTTAACATTGGCGTTCATCTGTTTTCCGGCTACGTCCACCAGCTTCCTTTGCGCATCGATGAAGCACTCGGTGGCATGGCGAGCCAGTTGCGAGAGCTCCATCTTCTTCATCTTCCTGGAGCCATTGCTGGGCTTGCCGCCGGTTGCCTTGGCGGTTTCCTCAGCGACCACGTCCATGAAGTGCTTCTGGGCTCTCACGAAGGTCTCCATAGCCTCCCGGGCCAGTTCCACCACTTGCTCGCCCTGATAGGGCTTTCCCGCCTTCGCCGCCTCCATCCAGGTATGCGTCTGTTTGCCGGCGATCTTCAGGAACTCCTGCTGCATGTTGACGAAGGTCTCCACGCTGCGCCGGAGCAGATCGGTAACCGCTTCCGCCGCCGGCCAGTCGCCGACCCGATCCTTCACCCCATCCATCAGGATTTCGTTCTGTTTCTGTCCCAGTTCCAGCAGCACTTTCTGCCCTTCAATAAAGTTCGCTACACTCTCCGCCGCCACTTCACTCAAAATCGCCGTCGGAGAATGCTCGGGATCCGACAATTGTTGCCGCACCGAGTGCATCAGGCTCGCATTCTGCCGCATCGCAAGATCCAGCAGAATCCGCTGCGTCGCGAAAAAACTCTGCACTCCCTGTTGCGCCCAACCCGAGACCAGATTCACAAAAGATGACTCCCCGGTATGAGTTCGGGGACCTACCGTCGTTGCCATTGGGTTACCTCCATGAATGCTGCAATGCAGCATCAACTAAACTCTACGATTCCTCCAGGTTTGTGTCAATATGTATTTGTCCTGTGTGCACAGCAGCATGGCTCTAAGCCTTAACCGCTATCGAAAGGAATTCCGAGAAAGGAATCGTCCAAAATGAAGCCCGGTCCCGTCCTCATCAAAAAATACGGCAATCGCAGGCTCTACGATTCCTCCCACAGCCAGTACGTCAATCTCGATGATATCGCCGCTTTCATCCGCGAAGGCCGCGAGGTCAAGGTAGTCGACGCCAAGACCGGCCATGATCTCACTCGCGTTACATTGACCCAAATCATCACCGAAGATGCCAAGGATAAGCCGACCGGCTTGCCCCTCGAACTGCTCCGCCAACTCATCGTCGCCTCCGACGAGGTCAGGCAGCAGTTCGTCATGTGGTATCTCAAATCCGCCTTCGACACCTATCAGAAGCTGCAGGATACCGTCCAAAGCCGCCTCGGCCAGGTCGAGTCCGCCATTCTCTCGCCCGGCGACTTGATGAAGAAGTTTCTCGGCGCCGCCTCTCCCGCCCCACGCCATGCCGACGCCGAGCCCGAACTCGATGCCCTCCGACGCCGCGTCGCCGAACTCGAGGCCCGCCTGGAAAAATCTGCCCGCCCCCATCCCGTACCGCGAAAACCCGTGCCTCGTAAGCCACGCCCGCCGAAACAAAAGGGCAGGGTATAATTCGCTCAGAATCAGCCTGCGCCACGACGCGTCGGGTGATTGTGCGTAAAGGCAGGCCATGACGCATTTGCCGCGCAAGAATAACGATAAAGACAGAGATAGAACTAACGATAAAGACAAACAGAAAAAGAGCGCCTGTTCAAAAGCGGCCGCTGGAGCGCCAACTCACCGCGTCGATATGGAAGCCGCCATCTCCCCCTGGACCGAAGCTCTGTTCGCGGCTGAGATCCTGTTCCTCCACGCCACCCCCGTCTATTACGGTTTCGGAGTTCCCCGAGGCGATGGCTCCGCCGTCGTCATCATCCCCGGCTTTCTCGGCACCGATCTTTATTTGATGGAACTTCACGGCTGGCTCGGACGCATCGGCTACCGCCCTTATTTTTCCGGCATTGGCATTAACGCCGAGTGCCCCAATCTCCTTATCCAGCGCCGCCTCAACGAGACCATCGAAAAGGCCCTGTCCGACACTGAGCGAAAAATTCATCTTATCGGTCACAGTCTCGGAGGAGTCATTGCGCGCTCGGTCGCTGGCCAGCGCCCCGAGGATGTCGCTTCCGTGATCACCCTCGCTTCGCCCATTCGCGGCACCGCCACCAGTCGAACCGTCCTCCACGCCGCCGAAGGCATCCGCCAGCGCATCCTCAAAGAGCATGGACAGGGAGTTCTGCCCGACTGCTATACCGGCCGCTGCACCTGTAATTTCGTCGACTCGTTAAAGCGCAAGGTTCCCAACGCATTGCTCGAGACCGCGATTTATACCCGCGATGACGGCATTGTCGACTGGCGCTATTGCACCACTGGCAATCCTGAACTCGACTTTGAAGTGCCCGGCACCCACATCGGAATGGCATTCAATCCTTCGGTCTATACGACCGTAGCCGAACGCCTGGCGAAAGCCCAGTCTCCCGACTAACCTGAGTTGTATAGCGCCAGCTCGGCTATTGTTCGTGCCTACGGCAATGCCAGATTAGCGCCCCACCATCTCCAATACCGCCCCGCTTTTCGCCTCTAGAACTTCCACCGCCCTCCCCGCCTTCTCCAGCCGAATGACTGCATCTGCCCGGCTGTTGTTCGCCACCTCAAAACAGCCCTTGCAATCGGTCTTCACATAAGGAAGACGATGCATGCTGGGCCCAGAGCCATCGATCGCCGCTTCCACTCGCACCCCATTGCTTGCAGAAGCATGAAACGTCCACCGCAACTGATCCGGATCTCTTCGCGTCTCCTGCAGCTTCTTGAATTCATGCGCTTGCCCCTCATGCCACAACACCGCTTTGCGAAATACCAGCCCGAACGGCATTTCATACACCAGCCCCTCGAATGTGCTCGGAAGCGCGTCGGGGCGGTGAAAGTAGGCGTGCGTCCATGTCCAGAAGTTGCGATGCCGGTATCCGCAATTGTGTCCTTGTACGCCGAATCCCAGCAGGTCGCCCGCCCATTTCCCCCCATCCAATCTGACCTCGCCCGAAAAAAGCGCGTCGGAATGCGGCGTTCGCGAAAATCCAATCCATCCTTTATTACTCAGCGTGACCCGATACGCGGAACGAAACTGCAAATCCCATGCCAGCGCGTGTCCGTCAACCTGCAGCCTTCCACGGCAGGAATTTTCGCCCATTTCATTCTCGCCAATTTGAAACTGCAAGGGATTCTGCCCTCGCCGACCGAGATGCAACCCCTCCAGCGGAAATCCTTGAATGAAACTTTGCGGCTTTCCTTCCTCGGGAAACCACGTAGCCCACACTTGCACCGGCATCCCCCGCGGATCCCGCTCGCAGCCGCTCCGTCCAGGATTCATCAGCAAATATCGGAACCACCATGCCCCACTCCCGTCCGCCAATCCCAGACGAAGGAACCACACTTCGTAACGCCGTCGTGTGGCCGGCCTTGTATACACTTCGTTCAACGTTTTCACCAGCTCATCTTACGGGGACCGAACCCGCGCTACAATGTCCGGCGTATTCCGCTGTCCACCGCTGCTCCATCGAAAGGATCCCCCATGCCTCAAGACAAGCAAGCTCCAACCCAAGAGCAACTCCTGGTCCGCTTCGGCCTGGGCCTCGCCAACTGGAGCGAGCGCTGGTTTCCCGATCCGCTCATTTTTGCTCTGCTCGGAATCGTAGTCGTGTTTCTCGCCGGTCTTGGGCTTCATCAAAGTGCCGCCAAACTCGCTATCCAGGGCGGAAGAAACTTCTGGGCTCTGGTTCCGTTCACCATGCAGATGGTCATGATCATCATCGGCGGGTATGTCGTCGCCTCCACTCCAATCGTTTATCGCGCCATCCGCGCCCTCGCTGGAATTCCCAGAACGCCCCGCGCAGCTATCGCTCTGGTCGCCCTGTTCTCCATGCTCACCTCCCTGATTTCCTGGGGCTTGAGCCTGATTTTCAGCGGACTCTTCGTGCGCGAACTCGCACATCGCGTTAAGGGCATGGATTACCGCGCTGCCGGTGCCGCCGCCTACCTCGGCCTGGGAGCGGTCTGGGCGATGGGTCTCTCTTCTTCCGCTGCCATGCTGATGGCCACCAAATCCGCCATGCCGCCCTCGTTGTTCAATATCAGCGGCCTGATTCCACTGACCCAGACTCTCTTCCTGTGGCAGAGCGTCGTGACCACCGCCATCCTGATCGTGCTTTCCGTGCTCATCGCGTATCTGTCCACGCCGTCCCCGGAAAATGCCCGGACCGCCGAATCCTACGGCATTCCCTACGAGCCCATTCGCTCCAGCCTCAATCTCGAACACAGGACCAAGCCTGGGGAGTGGCTGGAGTACAGCCCGCTGCTCACGATTCTGGTCGCCGCCCTGTTGTGCTGGTATCTCGTCGACGTTTTCCGCACTTCGCCCCAAGGCGCTTTGGCCGCCCTCGACCTGAATACTTACAACCTCATGTTCATCACCGTTGGTCTTTTATTGCACTGGCGTCCGAAACGATTCATGCGCGCCGTTGCGGAGTGCATCCCCGCCACCGGAGGGGTGCTCATCCAGTTCCCGTTCTATGCCGTGATCTTCGGAATGATTGTGGGAACTGGGATCGCCGACGCGCTCGCCAGGCTTTTGGCCTCCATCAGCACCCACAACACCTATCCCTTGCTGGTCGCCATTTATTCTGCTGTGCTCGGTGTCTTCATTCCCTCCGGCGGCAGCAAGTGGGTGATCGAAGCGCCCTATGTCCTGCAGGCCGCCAACCTCCACCAGGTGCATCTCGGATGGGTGGTCCAGATCTATAATGCCTCGGAAGCGCTGCCCAACCTCGTCAATCCCTTTTGGGTGCTCCCGCTGCTCGGCATATTGAAATTAAAGGCTCGCGATATCGTCGGCTACGGTGTTCTGCAGTTGATGGTTCACATCCCGGTCGTGTTCTTCCTGTGCTGGTTGTTTGCCCGTTACATTCCGTACCTCCCTCCCGTGAAATGAGCATTGCTCGATGGTATCTTTGGGAGGGTAGAAGCGATTTCATCGAAGGATTTGGGTAGGGCCACGGCTTTACTGGCCCGCGGAAAATCTTGTCTTCACTTTACTTTGAACGACGGCGCCTTTAGCCCCTGAGGAAAGCGAAATCTATACTCCGTCCCTCGCGAGATGGCTTGGAATTCGGAAATCACCTTCATGGAAGTCCTTAAGAAACTTTTTGAGCAGCATTTCCACTTGCCCGTCGACAGCGTGCAGCCGCTTCAGGGCCAGCTCGGTGGTTCTGGTCGCAGGATCATTCGCCTCTCCAGCGAAACAACCACGGCCATTGGCATCCTCTATGATGTCCGCGAAGAGAACGTCGCCTTCCTTGAATTCTCCAGGCACTTCCGCCGCCACGGCCTGCCTGTCCCCGAGATTTATGCGGAAGACCTGGCGCACGGCGCGTATCTTGAAGAGGATTTCGGCGGCACCACCCTTTTCGAGTTCCTGTCGGAACATCGCGACCGGGCCGCCATCGCTCCAGAAGCCGTCGCCGCCTATCGCAGAGTGGTGGCCATCTTGCCGCGCTTTCAGGTCGAAGCGGGCCTCGATTTGAACTACAAGGTTTGTTATCCGCGGGCCAGTTTCGATCGCCAGTCCATCGCCTGGGATCTCAATTACTTCAAGTATTACTTCCTCCGCCTCGCGGGTATTCTTTTCAACGAGCAGGCTCTCGAACGCGACTTCAGCCGCCTGACGAAATTCCTGTTGAGCGCCGATCGCGATTACTTCCTGTATCGCGATTTCCAGTCCCGCAACATCATGCTGCGCCCCGTTCTCGGCGAAGACCAGCCCTTTTTCCTCGACTATCAGGGCGGCCGCAAGGGCGCCCTGCAATACGATATTGCCTCCCTTCTCTATGACGCCAAGGCCGACTTGCCTCCCGATCTACGTCAGCAATTGCTCGATCATTATCTCGACACTCTGGCCGGGTTCATCAACCTCGATCGCGGCCTGTTCATGCGGTTCTATTACGCCTATGTCTACGTTCGCATCATGCAGGCTATGGGTGCCTACGGTTTTCGCGGCTTCTATGAACGCAAAGAGCACTTCTTGCAAAGCGTGCCCTACGCCCTGAAAAACCTGCGCTGGCTGCTTCACAATGTGGAACTGCCCATTCCGCTGCCCACACTGATGGATGCCTTTAAAAACATCGTGGCCTCGGAGAAGCTGCAAGCCCTCGGCTCGACCGCCGAAAAAACCGAAAAGCTGACCGTGCGTGTTTTCAGTTTCTCTTTTCACCGCGGCCTGCCCCAGGACGATACCGGCAACGGCGGCGGATTCGTGTTCGATGGCCGCAGCCTCCCCAACCCAGGCCGTGAAGAACGCTTCAAAGCCCTCACCGGTAAAGATGCTCCGGTCGTCGATTACCTGGATCGCCAAGAGAGCGTCCACCAGTTCTTAGCCAGCGCTATTGCGCTGGTCGATGCCAGCGTGAGTACCTATCAGGCTCGCGGTTTCAAGCACCTGATGGTCTCATTCGGCTGTACTGGCGGCCAGCATCGCTCCGTCTATCTGGCCGAGCACCTCGCGAATCATCTGCGTGCCCGGAGGAACGATGGAGTCGAGGTCGTAGTGCGTCATCGCGAGCAGCCGCAATTGAATCAGGCGCAAGCCCAGGACCACGAACAAGCGCAGGCGCGCTTGCTGGAGCAGGGGAAGGCTCAATGAAGGCGATGATCCTCGCCGCCGGATTCGGCACCCGCCTTCGTCCCCTGACCGACCATCGTCCCAAAGCGCTCGTCGAAATCAATGGACGCACCCTGCTTGAACTCACGCTCACTCGCCTCCGTTCCTTTGGCGTCAGCGAGGTCATCGTCAACGTCTTTCACTTCGCCGACATGATTGCGGAGTATCTCAGCGCCAACCGTAATTTCGGCATGCACATCGAAATTTCCCGCGAGTCTGTTCTGCTCGACACCGGCGGCGGCCTGAAAAAGGCCGCTTATTTCTTTGCTCAGCAATCCAGTCGTCCCGAAGAGCCCTTCATCCTCCACAACGTCGACGTCCTCAGCGCCATCGATCTGCGGCGCATGCTGCAATTCCACACCGAAAATCACGCCTTGGCCACGCTCGCCGTGCACGCCCGCAAAACGTCCCGCTACCTGCTCTTCGATCATCGCCTTCAACTGTGCGGACGGCGCTCAGACGTCAACGAGCGCGACAAATACGATAAGAATGACAATACTGCCGACGATCACTCCCTACCCCAGCCCCTTGCCTTTTCCGGCATCCACGTCATTTCGCCGCGCCTTCTTGGCCTTATGACCGAAGACGGCGCCTTCTCCATCATCGACTCCTACCTTCGCCTTGCTGCTCACGGAGAGAAAATCCTCGCCTTCCGTGCCGATGAATACTACTGGCGCGACCTCGGAACTCCCGAAAATATTGCCCAGGCCGCCCACGATCTCGAACAACAAATCCTTGCCAGTAAGCTCGCCCCTTCAACCCCTCGCTCCTGATACTCTCAAGACATCGCCATCCCCATCACCGTCGTAAAGGAGACCGCACCTCATTGCCGCCCGTATCGTCGCCCATCGTCAACGCGCAGGAAATTACCAAGGCCTTTGGAGCCCTCCCGCTCTTCCAGAACGTTTCGTTCACCATTTCCGAAGGAGATCGCATCGGCCTCATCGGCCCCAACGGCTCGGGCAAGTCCACCCTGCTGAGAATCCTCGCCGGCGAAGTCAATCCCGATCGCGGCGACGTGTCCTTCCGCAAGCGCACCCGCCTCGCCTGCGTTGAGCAGGACTCCCGTTTTGCCCCCGCAACCACCGTGCGCTCCGTCATCGAGAGTGCTCTCGATCGCTGCGGCGTATCCGGCACCGAACGCGGCGCCCGCTTTGCCGAAACTCTCGGCCGTGCCGGCTTTGAAAACCTCGACGCGACCGCCACCCAATTATCCGGCGGCTGGCAAAAGCGTCTCGCCATCGTCGAAGCCCTGGTCCAACATCCCGACATCCTCCTCCTCGACGAACCTACCAACCATCTCGATCTCCTCGGCATCACCTGGCTCGAAGACTTGCTCGAACAAGCCTCCTTCGCCAGTGTAATCGTCAGCCACGACCGCTATTTTCTGGAGAACGTCACCACCGACATGGTCGAACTCAATCGCATTTATCCCGAGGGCTCGCTCCGCGTCCACGGCAACTACAGCCAATTTCTGGAGAAGAAAGAAGAATTCCTGCACGCCCAATCCAAGCGTCAGGAAGCCCTTGAAAATCTCGTCCACGGAGAAATCGAGTGGCTCCGCCGCGGCGCCAAAGCCCGCACCCGCAAGTCCAAAGCCCGCATCAGCAAAGCCGGCGAACTCATGGGCGAACTGGCCGACCTCAATCAGAGAACCCGCAGCACCACCGCGCAGATCGATTTTTCCGCCACCGACCGCAAGACCAAACGCCTGATTGAACTGCAGGACGTCACCTGCACCATGGGCGATCGTCCATTATTTGACAGCCTCAACTTCATCCTCACCGCCGGCATGCGCGTCGGCCTGGTCGGCCCCAACGGCAGCGGCAAGACCACTCTCCTCCGCCTGCTGCAAGGCGACCTCGCTCCCACCGGAGGCAGCATCCGCCGCGCCGACTGGCTGCGCATCGTCTACTTCGACCAGACTCGCACCCTCGATTCCGACGTAACTCTGCGCCGCGCTCTCGCACCCGACGGCGATTCCGTCATCTATAGCGATCGCGTCATCCGCGTCGCCGGATGGGCCGCAAGATTCCTCTTTACCGGAGAGCAACTCAGCCAGCCCGTCGGCCGACTTTCCGGAGGCGAACGCGCCCGCGTCCTCATCGCCCAGCTCATGCTGCAGCCCGCCGACATTCTGCTGCTCGACGAACCCACCAACGACCTCGATATTCCTACGCTGGAAATTCTGGAAGAAAGCCTGATCGATTTTCCCGGCTCGCTCGTGCTCGTGACGCACGACCGCTACATGCTCGATCGCGTCTCCACCATCGTCCTCGGCCTCAATGGCAAAGGCGGAGCCGACACCTTCGCCGACTACGCTCAATGGGAGGCATGGCAGACGCAGCGCTCCAAGCCAGACAAGACGCCCGGCGCGGCAACAACGGAGAGTTCTCCGACGTCAGACAGTTCCACGCCGGCAGCGCCTGCGAAAAAGAAACTCTCGTATCTCGAAGCCCGCGAATACGCCACCATCGAGCAGCGGGTAGAGGAAGCCGAACAGCTCGTGCAAGCCAAACGCGCCGAACTCGAAGATCCCGCCAACGCCATGGATGCTCCGCGACTGGTAAGCGCCCAGGCCGCGCTGGACGCCGCGCAAGAAACGCTCGACGTGCTTTATGCGCGCTGGGCTGAACTCGAAAAAAAGAACGGCTGAGACTCCCGGCAAAAGAATGAGGATAGTGGTGCGATGCGATGTTTCAACAACTACCCGCGCAAAATGTCATCATCTGCTGACAGGATTTGCGGCTGGAGGCGCTCCTCGCAATGAGAAGGCATTCCAATGCCCGCGACAAGATACCACCGAAACCAGAAATAAGAGGCGCTCCATCGGAATGGGCCTTCGATCGGATTTCCGAGTGCGCTACGCCTTCGCAAAATCAATAAACCCGCGCTGCACGTCCGTCCGCGTCAGCCTCGCCCTCACCTTGTCGCCCACATGCAACCCTTGCGCTCCCTGCGCCAGCAATCCTTCAATATGCGGTTGCATGACGCGAACAAACGTTCCCTTCGGAGTCACGCCGGTGACGATGGCGTCAAACGTTTCACCCACCCGATGGCTCATCGCCACCGCCGCCAGCCGCTTCGACATTTCCCGCTCTACTTTTCGCGCCGCATCGCCCTTCTCGGTGCAGTTCGTCGCGATCCCGGCAAGCTCGTCGTCGGAGTAAGGCCCCGGCTTTCCATCGAGCAGACTTTTAATCAGCCGTTGTGTCACCACATCGGCAAAGCGCCGGTTCGGAGCCGTCGAGTGCGTGTAATCCTGCACCGCCAGCCCAAAGTGCCCCTGCGCGGGATCGCCCGGACGCTCCAGTACATATTCCCCCGGCCCGATCAGCTTGATCACCGCCAGCGAAAGGTCGGCAAAATGATCGGGATCGGCCGCCTTGCGCTGCACCAGAAAGTCGTTCAACGCCTTGGAATCTGCCTGCGCCGGCAACTTCACGCCCCGCGCCGCCGCCAGTCGCACAATGCCGTCCCAATGCTCAGGAGTCTTCACGATGCGCCGCAACGAAGAAACCTTTTCCAGAAGCCGCGCCACCACGCCATTGGCCGCGATCATAAAATCTTCGATCAACTCCGTAGCCCGATTCTTCTCCACCGTGGCTACGCCCGTCACCTGCTGGTTCAACAGCAGCGGAACCGTTTCCGCCGTATCGATGTTCAACGCTCCGTTCGCGTAGCGCAATTTCCGGAGCGCTTGCGCCGCTTCGTCCTGCAGCTTGAGCTGCGCTTGCAGATCCGAAGACGCCGCCACCTTCGGCGGAGCCGCCCCCGTACCCTCCAGCCACGCTCCCACTGCGCTGTAAGTCAGTTGCGCTTTATTGCGGACGATGGCTCGATACACGGCGCTGGCGCCGAGCGCCCCACTCCCATTAACCACAAATTCCGTCACCACCGCCGGCCTGTCCACGTCCGGCAACAGCGACGATGCGCCGGTCGAGAGCTCGTTCGGCAACATCGGGAAAATGGCCACGCCCGTATAAACGGAAGTTGTCTCCTTGGCCGCGTGCTGATCAATCGCGGAATCCTTCCCCACAAAGGCATCTACATCCGCGATGCCCACCATCACCTTGATGTCGCCATTCGGCAACCGCTCGGCAACCTCGATCTGATCGAGGTCCTTCGAAGTATCGTTATCGATGGAAGACCAGAGCAGCCCCCGCAGATCGCGTACCTTGTCCGAAGCCACCAGTTGCGGCGGATGCGCGCTGATCTCCGCCAGTTGTTGTTGCGTCGCCGGCGGAAAATTCGGCTCGAAACCCTGCGCCAGCATCACCTGCCGCGCCATGGCCTGAAGATCGATAGACATAGAAGAAGACCGAAGATCGTTCATCGCGCTAAACTTTCCTCCACTTTCAAAGAAGATAAGTCTGAAAAGGCTACCATGAATCCGCGATTCTCCCTCGCGCACTTCCTGGGGTACTTTTCGTGCGAAGCGCTGTTCCTCCGAGTGCCCCGGTGCTCTCCGTGGTAATGCCTCTGATTTTGAGCCGCAAACCCGTGATATTCTAATAACAGTAGCTGCGTCTTCCTCCGATTGGATCGATTCCCGCAGTTTCCTGAATATCATGATTTCTGTCAGCAATGTGTCCATGCGCTACGGCGCTAAAGTTCTATTCGACGAGGTTTCCACCGGCTTCATTCCGGGCAAGCGCTATGGCCTCACCGGCCCCAACGGCGCCGGCAAATCCACCTTCATGAAGCTCCTGACCGGCGAACTCGAACCCCAGAAGGGAACCGTGGTCCGCCCCAGAAAACTAGGCGTCCTCAGCCAGGATCAGTTCGCCTTCGACAAATATCGCGTCATCGATGCCGTCATCATGGGCAACCGCCGCTTATGGGCCGCTCTGGAAGAACGCGAAATCATCTATGCCAAGCATGAGATGACCGACGCCGACGGCATGAAGCTCGGCGAACTCGAAGGCATTGTCGGCGAGGAAGATGGCTACACCGCCGAAAGTGACGCCGCCATTCTGCTGCAGGGCCTCGACATTCCCGACGCCATGCACGAGCGCAAAATGTCTGAGATTCCCGGCGGCCAGAAAATGCGCGTGCTCCTCGCCCAGGCTCTGTTCGGGCATCCCCAGGCCCTGCTGCTCGACGAGCCCACCAACCATCTCGATCTCGATTCCATCCACTGGCTCAAGAATTTCCTGAATCAGTATGAAGGCGTGTTGATCGTGATTTCCCACGATCGCCATTTTCTCAACGGCATCTGCACCCACATTGCCGACATCGATTACGAGACCATCATCACCTATACCGGCACTTACGACGATATGGTGATCGCCAAGACCCAGATTCGCTCCCAGATCGAAGGGCAAAACGCCCAGCGCGAGAAAAAGATTTCTCAGCTCAACGAATTCATCGCCCGCTTCGCCGCCGGAACCCGCTCCAGCCAGGTGCAGTCGCGGCGCAAGGAAGTCGAGCGCCTCCAGGTCACCGAACTGGCCAAATCCAACATCCAGCGCCCCTATCTCAAGTTTGAACAGAAGCGCCCCTCGGGGAAGCACATATTGGAAATAGAATCCGTCAGCAAGTCCTACGGTCAGGCGAAAGTGATTTCCAATTTCACCGCCAGCGTGCTTCGCGGCGAAAAAATCGCGCTCATGGGCCGCAACGGTTCCGGCAAGACGACCCTGGTCAACGCCCTGCTCGCCAACTCCCCGACCGTGTCGGAATCGGAGCTGCGAAAAACCAGTGGCTACGATGGACCCTTTCTCGATGGCGGAAAAGTCATTTGGGGTCACGAGGCCGCCGTCGGATATTTCGCCCAGGATCACAAGGCACTCATCGAGCCCGGCATCAAGGTCCTGGAATGGCTCCATCAGTGGGATCCAGCCGCTTCCACCGAAGAAATTCGCGGCATTCTGGGCCAGATGCTTTTCCCCCGCGATGATGCCGAAAAGCGCACCGACGTGCTCTCTGGCGGAGAAGCGGCCCGCTTGCTCTTCTGCAAACTCATGCTCCAGAAGCCCAACTTGCTCGTGCTTGACGAGCCCACCAACCATCTTGATCTCGAATCGATCAACGCCCTCAATATTTCACTGCAACGCTATCCCGGAACCGTGCTGCTGGTCACCCATGACGAGGACCTGATCGACGAAGTCGCGACCCGAATCTGGCACTTCGAGGGCACCCACGAAATTACCGACTTCAAAGGCGCCTACAGCGAGTACCAGGCCGTGCTTGCCTGACCGGTCTGTGATCTAGTGTGGCGGATCCAATGTCGCGGATCCAGTGTGGCGCGGACACTCTCGTCCGCGAAAAGCCCGCGCTCTGATACTGCTTCCCGGCAGGCGAGTACTCGTTCCGAGGTTCTTTAGGGAGTCGAACCTTGGGGTCGTTGAAGATCGGGCTTCACCGCGTGGGCGGCGTGTCCGCGTGCGTTAAAATCCCCTACTTCGCGTCCTTCTGAATGATCGTCACCAGCGAGCCCTTCTTGTTTTTTGCCTTGGAACTCGCCCGCCTTTGAGATTTCGCCCCCCCCGCCACGATGTCGGCAACCGTGGTCCGGTCCAGGATCTTTGCCGCCGCATCGCGCACCTCCAGAAACACGCTGTAGAGTGCCCGATGGTCGGAGTCGGTGATCATCAGGTTTCGCAGTTGATCGGCATCCCCAAACGGCGCCAGCGGGCCGTCCACCAGGCGAATAATCTCGCTGAGCTTAATCTCCTCCGGCGCGCGCCGCAGCCGGTAACCGCCCTTCGCGCCCCGCACGCTTTCCACAATGCGCGCGTTCTTCAGTTCCAGCAGAATCAACTCCAGAAATTTCTCCGGCAGGTCGCTGTCAATGGCAATGTCACGGATCTTTACCGTGTCAGTTCCGTAGCGGCGCCCCAGAGTCTGGATCGCTTGCAGCGCGTAGAGTCCCTTTTGCGAGATCTTCAATCGTCTGTTCCTCCCAACTGCTTGGACGTACTCTAGTAGGCCCCCGCCCGCTTTGCAACTAATCTTGTGTCCTGGCCCCGTGCCACGACTGGAAATGCAAAAAATTGCACTTGCGGCGATCGACCCCCTTGCCGCATATTGGCATTCGAAGAGATCTCTACCGCGCCGAAGCCATCTTCAGCACCGGGCCGCCCACTTCGTCATGCGATTCGCCTTCCAGGCAAACTCGATGCCATAGCTCGAGGTTGAGCAGCCGCCAGATGCGATCATAGTTATCCCGATGCTTCGCGCGGTGTTCGTCGAACAGCTTTTCGATCGCCTCCCGCCGGAAAAATTCGCGATTCAGGCTGCGCGGTTCCAGCAGCATTCCGCGAATCGTTTCCAAACGCGGTCCCGCCAGCCACCCGCTCCACGGCGTCGGGAATCCCAGCTTGGGCCGGTACAGTATCGAGTGGGGTAGCAGATCCTCCACCGCCTTCTTCAAAATCTGCTTGCCAGCCAGCCCCTGGATCTGCACCTCCCGCGGAATCCGCGACGCGAACTCCACCAGTACATGATCCAGAAACGGCACCCGGCTCTCAATCGACGCCGCCATGCTCATGTTGTCCTGCTTCATCAGCAGTTCCACCAGATACGTCTTGATGTCGGTATACAGCAGCCGTTGCAGCATCTCGCCCGACGAACGGTCCCAATAAGCGAGCACATTCTTATAGGCCGAGCCCGGCGCCGCTTCCCGCGCGAACTCATCCGTCAGCAACCCGCTCTGCTCCGCCGCTCCAAAAGCCGAAAAGAAATTATCGAAGTAGAATGACGCCCACGAATTGCCATCCTTCGCCAGAAACGTGTGTTCCAGTTTCCGGCGCAGCGTCGCGCCCAGCAATGAAGACGTCGCCACCTGCTCTCGCACCAGCCGACGCAACCCACCTGGAACCACTCCCCGGTACGCCCGATCCAGGTTCGCGTTTTTCAAAGTAAAGGCATAGCGCGTATAGCCCGCCAGCGTTTCATCCGCTCCCTCGCCCGTCAGCACGACCGTGACTCTTTCCCGCGCCAGTCGCGCCACAAAATAAAGCGACACGCTCGAAGGCCACACCAGGGGCTCGTCTTCGTGCCAGATCAAATGGGGCAGCGCTCCAAAAAAATCCTCCTCACTTACCAGCACTTCGTGATGCCGCGATCGAATATGCTCCGATACTGTCCGCGCAAAAGGCAATTCGCTGTAGCTTTGCTCTGTGTAGCCCACCGAAAAAGTTTCCACCGGCTCGCGCCGTATCTTCGTCATCAGCGCCGCCACCGCGCTCGAATCCACGCCCCCGCTCAGGAACACGCCCAGCGGCACGTCGCTCATCAGATGGCTCTCGACCGCGCCTTCCAGCAACTCCCGGTAGCGCTCGATGTAGTAGCTCTCCACCCGCGATTCGTGCGGACGCGCCACATCCAGATCCCAATATTGCCGTATCTCTGCCTTTCCCTCGAGACTCACCGTCATCGTATGTCCCGGCAGCAGCTTCCGGATTCCCGCATAAAAACTCTCGTCGCCGGATAAATATCCAAACGCCAGATATTCCGGCAGCGCCGCCCGGTTGAACTCCGTATGCACCCCGCCATGCGCCAGCACCGCCTTGATCTCCGAGCCGAACAGCAGCCGCTCCGGCGTCAACTGGTAGTACAGCGGCTTGATCCCCAACCGGTCCCGCGCGATAAACAGCGTCCGCGTATTGCGATTCCAGATCGCGAACGCGAACATGCCCCGCAGATGCTGCACGCAATCCGCCCCGTATTCCTCGAACAGGTGGACGATCGTTTCCGTATCGCTGTGCGTCGAGTAGCGGTGGCCGCGCGCGATCAGTTGCTCCCGCAGGGCGAGATGGTTATAGATCTCGCCGTTGAACACGATCCACAGCGTGCCATCCTCATTGGAGATCGGCTGATGGCCGCCCGCCACGTCTACGATGCTCAGCCGTCGCATCCCAATTCCCGCCGCGCCGTCCGTATAAAAGCCGTCGTCATCCGGCCCGCGATGGCGGATGACGTCGCACATTTCCCGCAGCGCTTTGGGGTTCGCCCGCGCGTCCCTCTTGAATTCAAGAATTCCAGCAATCCCGCACATTTCAGTATTTCTCCGCGTAAGGTGACGAATTCCGATTCGGGGTCGAGTCCTTCTCCGGTAGCTCTTCCAACAAAGGCGCAAAAGAAAATTCCTCCGTCGCCTGCTCCGACGCCGTTTTCACGGCTGCATTCGCTTTGCGCCACTCCAAAAACCTAGCTCGCCGTTCCGCCTTCACCATCGGCTTTCCCTTCCATTCCACATGCGATCCGCCGATCACAATCAGATGCGTGAGTCTCTCTTTGTCCACCCGGCAATACAGCACCCGCGCGTCCGAAGACCACGGACCGAAACTCCAAGCCTCGTCGCCCAGCGCAAAAAAGAACTGTTCACGTCGCTCCGGCAGGGTTCCGTCAAGATAAGCAAGCTCATATACCTGCACCCCCGACTGAGTCGTGCTCGTGATCCTTGGATCAAAATGCGTTTCACGCTCCCTGCCATTTGCCGCAACCCGCGGCAGCAGCGCCGTTGCCGTCTCGGCCGGCAATAAAACTCGCGCCCGCGATTGCACCAGCGGCGCCGTCTCGAACTCCCCATAAGCCGGCGACAGAAGGGTCGTGCTCACTTCCGTCCCTCTCTGCCAGATCGTATTTTCCGGCATGATCAGGCTTAAACTCGATTCGCACGCTCCGGCCCGGGTAATCTCCAGGCGTCCAGCGCTGACTTCCCGAACTCCAAGATCGGGCGCGAAGTGCCAGCGCACTTCAAGTTCATGTTCGCCTCGGCCCACTGCGATGTCGCGAATCAGCCAAACACCACCTGCGATATGCAGTACGTGCCGCCGATGCACAATCCCATCCGCCAGCCGCGCGTATCCATTATGACTGCCCACAAAGTAAGTGAAGGTCTTGCCTGCAATCCAATCTTCCGCGACCGTGGTCGGAATCTGCGTCCATGAAAAAGGTTCGTCCGCTACCGCCTGATTCAATCCATCCACCCGCAGCGTGTTATGCGCGCCCGTTCCGCGAAACGTATTGCGCTCCGCCGGATCTCGCGAAATATAAACCCCGCTTCCCGAGTCCACCAGCCACCGCCGTCCATCCATCGTAAGCCGCAGGCTAAGTGCGTCCGCGTGCCCGTGCCCCGAACGCCCCACGCCCTGCGGACCGGCATCGACTACCATCGTTTGCCTGAAGGGTTGCGAATCCGCGAGCCCGTAAAGCCCGCCGTCGCAAAACGCAAACGAGTGCGCCGCCGCTGCCGCACTCGCAGTCGTCGTGGCCAGCTGCGCGACCGCCGCATCGCCAAACAACCAGATCGATTCCTCCGTCAATCGCGCCGCCGAAAACTTCCTCCCATACATCAGCGCCCCAAGTGCCAGCGGATCCGTCATCCACTCCGTCCGATTGCGCCTCGGATTCCACAAACGTCCGCCATCATCGTCCCCAAATCCTTCCGCCGGCCCCGCCAGCGCTAGCGCATCCACTACCTCCAGCATTCGCCCCAGCACTCCGTCATATTCCGGCGGAATCTCCATCGCGTTCCGCGCCGCCAGCAGCCGCGCATATAAAAAAAAGTCGAGCGCGTACACGTGATAGTGCAGCGACTGCTCAAAATAAACGCCATCCGGACGAACTTGCCGCCCCGCCTCACGCCGCACGATTTTCCACCCGCATTCCTTCCAGCCCGCTGCCCCCGGTATCTGCGGATATAAAGTGCCCAGAAAGAAAAGCGCCACCGCTTCCCCCAGCAGATGCGTGTTGGGTGAAAAGTATGTCGAAAGATAGCGCTCCATGTAACGCCCGTGAAACCCAAGCGCCGGCAGCATCTGTCCGCGAAACTCCGCCCCTTCCGCGGTTCCCGCCAGCAACTGGTCCACCCAGGTCCAGGACATACTGCGGAATGCCACTTCCAGCGAACTGCCCCAATTGATTCCCAGGGGATACGGATTCGCCTGGATCCAACTGCGCCACTGCGCCATCAGTTCGCGCGTGTATTTCTCGTCTCCGCTCAGCCGGCGAGCCTTGGCGAGCGTCACCAGATGCTGGTGCCGGTTCAATTCCCATGTGACTTTGTGGTCGCCCACGACCGCGAAGTCAAGAAAAGGAATCCTGAACCACGGCAGCAGCGGCGCTCGCTTACCGTTCACCGGATCCAGATGCCAGTCGATCTCTTTGCAATTGGAATCGCCGGAATTGGAATCGCCGCTGCCCACACCGCCGCTGAAGTCGAGATTCTTGTAGCCCAGCAACTGAAAGCGATGCGCGCAGATCGCATCCGCCTCACCCAAAATCTCCTCCGCTTCGCCCGGCAGATGCCGGAGCAACAACTTCGCCCGCTCTGAAGTCCCGGTGCCGCCGCGTTCGCCCTCTGAAGATTCGCCCTCGGCAAAAAAGAACCGCCCCGCCTGCCCCGCCGCTTCGGCATTCAGTCGAACCCTTCCGCTCCCTAGGCCCACCCGGTGCCGCAGCAGGTCGCCATGCTTGTGAAGTTCCTGCCCCACACGCACCCGCACCTCTTCCCAGTCCATTTGGGACACGCGCGCCAGCTTGCTTTGCCATCCAGAAGCCACGGATTCATTTATCTTACATGCTCAAAAGCCACTCTCAATCAGCCGGTTACCGTTGTAACCCTCGCAAATCCCCAACCCTGACCGGGGCTCGCCGGTCGCGGTAGGATTATGGTTGCGGACAGTTTTTGTAAGGGAGCGGTTCACTCTTCACCCGTGCCGTAGCCTGGAAAGAAAAGAGTAAAAAGAAACGAGGCGAGAGAAACCATTGGAAATGAATGACTTCTCCGCCTTCCCACTGGACTCGGAAGATGCTTGAGGATATTCTGTAACATATTGATAACAAGTATTTTGTTTCGCGCCAGAGGTTGCGTCTCACTCCCTCTCGGCGGTCAGGAGAACTCGCTTGAGCTTGTCGGTTAGCATTTTTGGATTGGGATACGTCGGTTCCGTTTCCGCAGCCTGTTTTGCCTCTATGGGCCACAAGGTGATCGGCGTCGACGTTAGCCGAGCCAAGGTTGAAATGATGGCCGCCGGACGCACTCCCATCGTGGAAGCGCGCATGAGCGAAATGGTCGCCGAAGCTCACCGCGCCGGACTCCTGCAAGCTACCTCCGACGCGACCGCTGCCGTGCTCAATTCCGAAGTCTCTTTCGTCTGCGTCGGAACCCCCAGCCTCAAAAATGGCAAACTCGATCTCAGTCACATCGAGAGCGTTACCCGCGAAATCGCCGCCGCCATTCGCCAGAAGAAATCGCCCCACGTCTTTGTCCTGCGCAGCACCGTCCTCGCCGGGACCACCGAAACCGTCGTCCTGCCCATCCTCGAAAAAGAGAGTGGAAAAAAGTGCGGCCACGATTTCACCCTTTGCTATAACCCCGAGTTCATGCGCGAAGGCAGCGCCGTCGCCGATTTCCTCAACCCGCCCTACACCATTCTCGGAGCCAGCGACACTCGCCACCTTGCCCCACTCCGCGAACTCTACAAGAACACTCCCGGCACCATCTACGAGACCACTATTCCCGTCGCCGAAATGGTCAAGTATTTTTCCAACATCTATCACGCCCTCAAGGTCGGTTTCGCCAACGAAATGGGAACCATGTGCAAGCACCTCGGCGTCGACGCCCAAGTCGTTACTACCATCTTCACCTCCGACACCAAGCTCAATATTTCTCCCGCCTATCTGTCTCCGGGGTTCGCCTTCGGCGGTTCCTGTCTTCCGAAAGATCTGCGCGCCATTACCTATAAAGCCAAAGAACTCGACCTCAAGCTGCCCTTGCTCGAATCCCTCCTGCCCAGCAACGCCGAGCACGTCGATCGCGCCCTGGAAATGGTGCTCAGCACGGGTAAGAAAAGAATTGCGCAGCTCGGACTCAGCTTTAAAGCCGGCACCGACGATCTCCGCGAAAGCCCCCAGGTCCAGTTGATCAAGCGCCTCATGGGCGAGGGCCTCGAAGTCAAGGTCTGGGACGAGGATGTCTCTCTTGGCCGCTTGGCGGGAGCCAACCGCCAGTACATCGAAGAGGTCATCCCTCACATCGGCTCCGTGCTTTCCGCCGACCTCGAAGGTGTCCTGCGCACCGCTGAAGTCGTGATCCTGGGGAATAAATCCGCCAGCAAAGATCAACTGGCCAGGTACCTTCGCCCTGAACACATCGTCATTGACCTGATTCATCTCGATAAGGCAAAGCGTCCGGAAGGCGCTAAAACGTATCAAGGAATTTGCTGGTGAGAACCTCGAAGAACTCGCGTGGCAAACGGGCTCGGCCCCGTCCGGAAGTGTCCAGGAAATCTGACCCCGGCTTTGAAAGGGCACCGCTTCAGTCCTGCCGTAAGCCGCTGAAATTGGTTTGCGTTTCTGCGGCTGCGGTATGCTTTCCGCAACCCCGGCTGACCCCTTCCATCACGCGACCGGGAAACGCATGAAGTTTCATCGCATCGACATCAAGTCCGCCGACTGGAAGCGCCTCGACGCTTTCACCGACCGCACCGTTTTCCAGACGCGCGAGTGGCTGCAATTTGTCGCCGAGTCGCAGCGGGCTCAGCCCGTTCTCGCCGAACTGCGCGAGAAAAACGACGTTCTCGGATATTTCACCGGCCTTACCGTTTCAAAGTTCGGCATGAAGGTTCTGGGCAGTTCCTTTCCCGGCTGGACGACTCCCTACATCGGCTTCAATCTCAATCCCAACGTGTCCCGCGCCCTCGCCCTGGCAGCTCTGGAGAAATTTGCGTGGGACGATCTCAAGTGCTTGCACCTCGAAGTCTCCGATCCCAACTTCTCTGCCGGAGATGGCGAGGCCGCGGCCTTCAAGCTCGAGTACTACGCTTCCTATCGCACCGACCTGTCCCGCTCCGAAGAAGAATTGTTCAATTCCATGGAGAGTGCCTGCCGCCGCTGCATTCGCAAAGCCGAGAAAAGCGGCCTGAAAATCGAAGAGGCCCACGACCTTGCCTTCGCCGACGAATACTTCGAGCAACTCAAGGACGTTTTCGCCAAACAATCCCTGGTTCCGACCTATTCCGTCGAGCGCGTGCGCTCCCTCGTGCGCCACCTCGAACCGAGTGGCAACATCCTATTGCTGCGCGCCCGCGATCCGGAAGGGAAGTGCATCGCCACGGGAATTTATCCCGGCTTCAACCAGATTGCCGAGTTCTGGGGCAATGCCAGTTTCCGCGCCTATCAGGGCCTGCGCCCCAATGAAGCCTGCCACTGGTATGCCATGCGCTATTGGAAGCAGCGCGGCGTCGCCATTTTCGACTGGGGAGGCGAAGGCGCCTACAAGGAAAAATACGGCTGCCAGCCCCACCGCGTGCCCTGGTTCACGAAATCCCGGTATCAGATCGTGGGAGCCTTGCGCAACGAGGCGCGCAACCTGTTTGCCCGTAAGCAGAAGTTTCTCGGGTGGCTGCAGGGCAACCGCTCCGCGGCGGAACGCGTTCCGGCCGAGGAGTAGCACGAAGAGAAGCAACCAGAATGCAGTAAGACAAGTAAGCAAATAGAACTAGAAGGGAAGCACCATGGCGTTACTGCTTCGCAGGGCCTTCCGGCATCTCTCGCGGGTTCACGACGTGCTCTTTCGCCGCACTCTGATCGAGCGCGAGATCACCATCTTCGACGACGACGTCTTCCTCACGTCCTACCCCCGTTCCGGCAATACCTGGACCCGCTTCCTGGTCGGCAACTTCGTCAATCCGAGCGAGCCCGTGACCTTCCTCAATGTCGAGCGCCTCGTGCCCGACATGTACAAGAGCGCCGATTGGGTCCTGCGCCGCCTGCCCCGCCCGCGCGTGCTCAAGAGCCATGAGTGCTTCGACGCCCGCTATCGCCGCGTCATCTACATCGTCCGCGACCCGCGCGATGTCGCCATTTCCAACTATCACTGGGAGATGAAGCTGCGCTCCATTCGGGAAGGCTGCCCCATCGACGAGTTCGTCCCCCAGTGGATGGGTGGGAAGTTCTGGCGGCGCATCGGATCCTGGGCCGACCACGTCCACAGCTGGCTGGCGACGCGCCAGGGACAGGACAACTTTCTGCTGATGCGCTACGAAGACCTGCAGCAGGATCAGCCCCGTGAACTGGCGCGGGTGGCGGGTTTCATGGGCCTCGATCCCGATGCCGAGCGCATCCAGCGGGCCATTGAACGGAGCTCCGCCGCCAACATGCGCAAGATGGAAGAGACGCAGGGGAAGAAGTGGGTGGCGACGTTCCACACGCGGAGCGACAAGCCTTTTGTCCGCAAGGCGTCATCCGGGGGATGGCGGGCGGTGTTGCCGGGAAAGACCGTGACCTACATGGAGGCGCAGTGGGGGCCGCTGATGAAGCAACTGGGCTACCCGCTCTCGACCGAAACGGAAAAGGAAGCGCCGGAAGTCACGCACGCTTAGGGGACCCCCCCCGGTCCCGCCCTCCAGATGCGCAAAACCGAGAAGTGTTCCACGTGGAACACTGTAGGCGCGTTACTGTACGTATAATAATATACATATTGTGACGGTATCTGGCGGCAGGGGAAGGCAGTTAAGGCGAAGTGGGGCACGAGGCTGTTTTGCGATCTCAGGGGTGTGGCGGGACTGTGGAACATCCCGGCTGACGTCTGTTTCTTGCCGGGCTTGCGGCATCGGGAGCCGCGGCGAAAGAGACTTTCATGGGATCGGCAGGCTTGCCGCCCCCCCGTTGCCAAGGGCGCGAAGGATGGGGCACCGCCGGCGTGGTTGTTGCCGGGGAAAGCGCGGCCACCCGCGTGGTTCGACGGGTTACTGGATTTCGTTGCCGTAGGTGGGGACGGATTGCTGCACCAGGTAGAGCAGGGTTTGAGCTCGCGACGACCAGTCGCTTTGGGGATATTGCGCGATCAATTGCTGAGCGATGGCGATGGCGGCATTCTTGGCTTGTTCGGACTTTTTGGCCTGGTCTTCGGTTTTGTAGATTTCGATGAGGGCGGCGCGGCGGGAGGCGGCGTTATAGAGGGCTTCGGGAGCGGCGGGAGAGGTGGGATGTTCTTTGGCATACTTTTCGTAGAGATCGGCTTCCTTATCTGGGCATTTTGAGGAGCCCTGCCATTCACCACAGAGTTTGTTGTCGATGAGGTGGAAGGTGGCGAGGTCGGCCCACTTGCTGCCGGGAAACTTCTTGATGACCTGCTTCATCCACTGCTCGTCGATTTCGCCGCGGATGTAGGCTTCTTTCTCGCGGGCGGAGGGGCGGGACTGCATATCGGCCTTGCCGATCTGCCAGCGAATGTCGGCGGCGCGATAAAGGGCTTCGCCGGCGAGAGGAGCGGCGGGGAAGATATCGTAGACGCGGCGATAGAGTCGCAAGGCATCCTGGGCGGCGCCGCGGCGACCGTGGCGGCGGCTGGCTTCGTCCTCGGCATCGACGGCGGCGCCGAAGAGGATACGGTCGCCGTTGGGAGTGGTTGCCCAGACGATGCCGGTATCGAGGATCCAGCCGCTGATGGTTTTCTCCTGTTCGTCATCTTCCAAGACAAAGGCGGGGTCGGGCGCATTGGCGGAGCCGAGCAGCGCTTCGACGTGGAGCCAGTTGCGGCTTTTGTCAAGCAGAATGAGTTCGCGTCCGCGTTCGACTTGGCCGAGCTTGTTGGAAGTTGCATCGGGAGAGATATAGATGATGGCTTCGCGCACGAGCGTGCCGCGATCGGCGGCGAGCAGCGAAGAACTTCCCAGCAGCACCAAGGCGATCAAAAACAGAAAGTTGGGAATCAGTTTCACGGTCGTCTTCGTCTCCGGAATCGAGGGTAGCATGTTGGATAAGATGCGTGAAACGGGGTGCGCGGGGTGGAGGCGAGACGGAGTTTGGCGTCGGATGAAGAAGCGAGGGGCTTTGATCACGGGGGACGCGGAGGAGCAGGTGGGATCGACAGAATCGTAAGTCAACTGGTTCGACTCACCACGCTTTTATCTCACGCGCTTGTTTACGCCTTTTTGTTTACGCTTGTTTCTTGAATTCTCCTTCGAAGGAATGTTCGGGGCTGTGGCCGGGTTCGGGAAAATCGCTGTCAGCTCCGTCCTGCATGGGGTCGGGGTTGCGATGACCGAGTTGATTTCTCATGGAGTTGTTGCCGGCCTGGCCGCGTTCGTCGGGCTCCTGCGAGCCTTTCCCGCGGTCGGCATCGTTGTGAAGATGATCGCTGACACTTTTCGGCATGACAGGCCTTTCGAAGTGCACATTGATAAGAATGAATCCAAAGGGTAGATTACGCCGAATGTTCGCGGCGGGCAATGTAGGGAGGGCGCGTGGGATGGGTGAAGTTCGGCGGCAATATTCCCGTCGGAGTGTTCGCCATTTATTTGCCTGGCGGAGGCTGAATTCTGGAAGGCCTTTGGAGCGTGCAAGTTGTTGTAATCGTTACTATAGGTAAATTTAATAGTCGATTAACACGATCTTGAATCTAAAATAGAACATGGTCAACAAGCAGAGGAAACAATTTCTATTTGCCAGTGACTTCGATCAGACGCTGACCTTTAACGATACAGGTTATGTACTGAGCGAGCTTCTTGGTATTTCCGTCGCGGAGTTCGAGCGCAAGGCGAAGGGCATGGCGAAGCTGAACCTGGTGCAACAGGGCGCCGAGCTTTCCTATCTTCTATTGCACGATCCGGAGTTCCGGTCGCGGGTGCGGCGCGACGACCTGATCAAGGCGGGGAAGCGGATTCGCCTGAAGGACAATATCAAGCAGATTTACGAGATACTGGACCGGCGGATCGACGGATTCCACTTTGATTTTTACGTAATTTCAGCGTCGCCAGTGGAAGTGATTCAGTCGGCGCTGGAGGGGATTGTGCCGGAGGATCACATTTTCGGCACCGAGTTCAAATGGAAGGCGTCGGGCGAGATTGAAAGCCTGGTGCGGGCGACGGCGGGTTATGGCAAGGTCACGCGGCTGGATCAACTGGAAGAGCAACTGGGGATTCCGGCGGACCATATTGTGTATGTGGGCGACGGCAGTTCGGACATTCACGTGATGTTGCATGTGAACCGGCGCGACGGATTTACGATTGCGGTGTCGGAATCGAAACTGGTGGCGCAAATTGCGAAGCGGACGGTGCTTGGGGATAACGCGCTGGCGACGCTGGTGCCGATTCTGGAAGAGATTGCGGGCTGGCAGCGGCCGCAGATCCGGCAGTTATTTGAATCCTACGGATTCCTGATTCAGGGATGGGATCGAGTGCAGACGGACTGGGTGACGCTGCGTCCGAGCGGCGTGGCGGTGGAGAAAGTGACGGCGGCCGACGTGGTTTAAGGTCGCGGGAATGGCTGGACTTTCCGGACAACTGATTCGGGCGCGGCTGGTTGTGGGCAGCGAGTGGTTGGGTGCAACTAATTGGCGGGTGCGGGGTTCTTACCTTCGGTATGCGATTCTCGCTCACGGGTCGAGCTGAGTGTCGTCTAATGATTCTCGATTCAAAATGACTGTTGCAACGCCTGAGGCACTATCATGAAGCGTCCCCTTGCTTTTTTCTTCGCATGGTTAATCGTAATTCTTGCCGCCGGAGTAGTGGAGGCGCAGCAGTCTTCGCAAGATGTGCCGTTAACGGCGGCGCCGCCACAACAGCAGCAGGAGCAGCGGGGGTGGATTCCGCAGGGCATTCAGGGGTTGCGGCAGAGCGCGGCGTCGAAAACGGAATTCACGCTGGACCACTCGATGCTGGTGATCGCATCGAAGCTAAGTCCGGACAATGAAGATCTGCAGCGCGTGATTGCGGGAGTGAGCGGGGTCTCGGTGCATAGCTTCCGTTATTCCGGGCGGTGGACGTATGATCCGGAGGCGCTGGGGGCGTTGAAGGAGGAATACCGAACGGCGGGTTGGACCCAATTGGTAAACAACCACGACAAGGACGGGGCGTCGGGGGGGATGAATGTCTGGATCCGGTGGGAGAATAATGCGATCAGCAACGTGGCGATCCTTTCGGCGCGGGCGAATGAGGTTGATTTTTTCGTGGTAACGGGGTCGATCAGTCCGATTGATCTGTCGCATCTGGGCGGGCATTTTGGGATTCCGAAGCTTGACGGCGGAGTGGTGGTGCCAAGGGGGCCGGGACGGCCTTAGGGTCGTTGTGGCGAGGGGAGTGAGCGAGGAGTGCGCGGCAATTCCCAGCAACGGCAAGAGCAACACCGACACGGAGCAACGGAGGCGGGCGTCCGTTTTCCGTGGGCTAGCGGGTTTTGGGGGATGGGCCGAGTTTGCGCAATTTGTCGCGGGCTTGCGCGGCTTCGGTGGTGCGGGGATAGCGCTGGATCACGTGCTTGAGTTCTTGTGAGCCCTCATCTTCTTTTCCGAGCTCGATCAGCGCGAATCCTTTTTTGAGTTGGGCGGCGGCGGCTTTATTTCCGCTGGGAAAGTTCTGCAGCACGAGGTCGTAGTTGGTGACGGCTTTCTGGTAATCGCCCGCCTTGAACTGAATTTCGGCGAGGTAGAAGTATGAATTTCCGGCGAGATCGGTGTTGGGATAGAACTTGATGTAGTCGTTGAATTCCTGGGTGGAGAGGTCGTTTTTCCCGCCGTTATAGTCACGCAGGGCGTTGTTGTAGAGCACGTCTGGGGGGGGCGCCTGGGCCATCTCCTGTTGTTTCTGCTGCTCCAGCGCCTGCTGGGCGGCCAGGGATTGCTGGGCGGCCTGCATGTCCTCGAACTGTTTGCTGAGCTTGGCGAGGCGAACCTTCAGTTCGTCCATGGTATCGTTCAGGGCCTGAATCTGGCCGGAGATCTGATCGACCTGGCCGGCACGATCCTGCTGTTGTTTGTTGATGGAGGTTTGCAGTTCGTTGATGGCGGAGCTGACTTTGTTGGCGGCGTCGGTGTTCTGCTCCATCAGATTCTTCATCACGCCCATACGCTCGTCAAAGGACTGCTTCATCTGGGTCATCTGCTGTTGCAGTTGGGCGACCTGGGTTTGCAGTTCGATGATGTCTTTGTTGGCGGCGCTGGCGGGACCGATGGAGATGGCGAGGAGAAGCGCGAGAGTCAGCGGGATGGATTTCGATTTCATAGTGATCCTGTTCGATGGCAATGCCGGGAGCGGGAACTAGTCCGCTATCGGTTATTTGTCGTAAACGAAATGGCCGCGGCGGTTTTGCTGCCAGCAACTTTCGTTGGACTCGGTGCAGAATGGTTTCTCCTTGCCCATGGTAATGGTTTTGATGCGTTCGCCAGCGATGCCAGACTGGACGAGGGCGTTCTTAACCGTATCGGCGCGGTTGGTGCCGAGGGCGAGGTTATATTCGGTGGAGCCGCGCTCGTCGGAGTGACCCTCGATGGTGACGTGGATACTGGCGTGCTGCTGCAGAAACTGGGCATCGCTCTGCAAGGAGCTTTGCTGATCGGGGCGCAGGTTGTCTTTGTCGTAGTCGAAATAGATGTCCTTCACCTGCTGGGCGAAGAGTTCTTCTTCGGTGGTGTTGGAGGCGGCCGGGGGCGGGGCGGCGGCGGAGTTGACGGTGACGCGAGCGGTGGCGTCCTGCGTGCCTCCGGCGCCTTTGGCGATGAGATGGTAGGTGGTGGAATCGGCGGGAGCGACTTGACGCGAGCCGGCGAGATCGACGGCTCCGATGCCGTCGATGGTGACGTCGGTGGCGTTGGTGGTTTGCCAGGTGAGGGTGGTGGTCTGGCCCTGGTCAATGGTATTGGGATTGGCCGACAAGGAGGCAGTGGGGGCGGTCATCGAGGGCGGCGGCGTCGGCAGAGGCGGCGCGACCTTCTTGGCGCAAGCGCCGAGGAACAGTATTGTGCCGAGTGTAAAAGCCGCGGTGAACCATCGGGTAACGGTTGGGGCGGTGATTGTAGTCGTCGCTGGGTTCGTCCTTGTCTTCATGGTCATCGTCATCCTTAAGAAAGACGTCACTTGGATGCCTCCGGTTAGTGACTCAATCTTTACCACAGAGGGCACCGAGAAACACAGAGGAAAGCTAACGGTGGCCGTGCGTCAGTGTGTACCCTGCAGGGCATATTCTGAATGGTTGAGATCAAACTATTTCCAACTCCAGTTGGGCTGCGTATTGTTGCCTTTGAAAGTCAGTTGTTTGACGTTGGTGCCGTCGGCGAGCATGGTCCATATCTGGTCGGAGCCGGAGCGGTGGGACTGGAAAACGATGTGGCGTCCGTCGGGCGACCAGCAGGGGAAGTCGTTGCGACCGGAGTCGTGGGTGAGTTGGACCCACTGCTTGCTGGCGACGTCCATAAGATAAAGATCGTTGGAGCCGGGCTCACCGGGGCCGTACTTACGCATCCAGGAAAAGGTCAGGAACTGGCCATTGGGCGACCAGTTGGGCGAGACGGCGTAGCCCTGATCGGTGAGGCGCTGGAGGTTGGTGCCATCCGATTCCATGGTATAGATCTGGGGAAGGCCGGAGCGTCCGCTGACGAAGGCGATCTGGGATCCGGTTTTGCGGTTCCAGGTGGGAGAGACGTCAGGCCCCTTATCGTTGGTGAGGCGGCGGGAGTTTCCCCCGGAGCCGTCGATGACAAAGATGTTGGGATAGCCACTGCGGGAGGAAGAGAAGGCGATCTTGCCATCGGGCGACCAGGAGGGCGAGAGATTCATGCCGCCAAAACGCGGGAAGGCGATCATGCGATTGAGATCGAACGAGTACATCATGATCTCCCAACCGCCTTTGTTGATCGAACTGAAGGCGAGGCGGGAGCCATCGGGCGAGATGCGGGGCGAGAGGGAAATGCTGCCGAGGTGAGTGACCTGCTGCTGGTTGGCGCCGTCGTAATCCATGGCCCAGATTTCTTTATGGCCAGAGCGTTCGCTGACGAAGTAGATTTTGCTTTCGGCAATTCCGGCCATGCCGCCGCCGAGGCGGAAGATGATTTCGTCGGCGAATTTGTGAGCGATGACGCGCACGGCGTCGCTGGTGGCGTTGTCGAGGTATTGCTTACCGAGCACCTGGGGCGACTTTTCATTTTTGACGTCGTAGAGCCATCCCTGGACGGTGACTTTGCCGGCGGCCGCGCCGAGGTTGCCGAAGGCGAGCATGGAAGTGTTGGGGGGCGGGGAATTCCAGGCGGAGAAGTTGATTTCGGAGGGTTGGCCGGGTTCCTGGAGGGGATAAAAGCTTTTGGAGACAAGGTCAAAGATGCCGGCGTTGTCGAGGTCGTTCCAGAGGGTGTCGTTGAAGGTTTTGAGGAGCGCGGAGTTGGTGGGGTCGGCGGTCGAGGGCTTGAAATCGGAAGCGGCGAGGCGGATGCGTTCGGCGGAGAGGCCGGTCCCGCCGCGAACCCAGTCCTGGGCTGCGGATGCTGTGATCAGGAGGAATGGGAGAAAGCAGTATAGAAAACGCTTCATGGAGCCTCTATTTTTGTGGGGATCATTTTTTATCGGGATCAAAGTACCACTCCGCTGAGAGTTTATTTCCAGAATAGTCTGAAGGCAGGGGACCGAAGGTATCAATTCGCAGGAGGGTTCGAACCGCGGATTGATCGACGGCAGGAACTCCACTCGATTGCTCGATTTCGACGTTGGAGGGGTGTCCGTCGCGGGCGATGTCGAAGGTCAGGTAGACCCGCTTTGCTTCGGTGATTCTGGGGTCGAACGTTTGCCAGTTTTCGGTGATTTTGCGTCCCATGGCCTGGACGTACCAGGGAAAGCGGCTGCCGAAATCGCCATTGGTGCCGGCAAATCCAAAGCCGCCTTTTCCGCCTCCGGCGCTCATGGTGTAGGGGCCGCTGACAGGACCGCCCTCGCCATAGGGAATCTGATTCGACTCGGGGGGTTGGGGTTGCGGCTTGCGTTGAGTGGCGCTGGGCGGCGCGGGTTTCACTTTGGTCTTGGTATTTTTGTCGGGAATCGGAATCGCATCCGGCTCTTTTTCTTGAATGGCGGGCTGCGACTTGGCGAGGCCCTTGGATTCGGTGGCGAGGACGCTTGTGGTTTCGGCTGGATTGGCGGGCAGGGGAATGGAACTCACGAGGGTTGCACCCATGGCATCGCCACCGCCTCCACTACCCCAGCCCTGGCGGTGAAGGCCGTGAATGAAGACGGCATAGAGGACGACAAAAGCGGCGAAGGCGAGATGGAGGCCGAGCGACCAGGCGAGAGGGCGGCGGAGTTGACCGCTTTCGGAATCGAAGTCGAGGGAGCTGTAGGGCATATCCAATCGTTGTTTCAAATCCGCGTTTCAGATCCGCATTTCAGGTCCACATTTCAAATCCGCATTTCAAAGCAAAAATCAGGTGCGGTTTTAGTGCCGGCCGCTGTGAGTATCCATGGGCTGCGTAACGATGCTGACGTTGCTGATGCCTGCCTGTTTGATGGCGTCCATGACGGTGGCAAAGGCGCCAAAGGGGACATCTTCGTCGGAGCGCAAATAAATCGCCTGGTGCTGAGGATCGCGAATTTTCTGTTTGAGGCGGGTTCCGATCTGGTTGATGTTGATGGGATCGTTGCCGAGAAAGACTTTTTGCGATTTATCAATGCTGATGACGAGGCGCTCTTCGGTGATTTCCTTGACGGTGCGGGTGTGGGGCACATTGACCTCGATGCCGGATTGGAGCACGGGCGCGGTGACCATAAAAATGATGAGCAGGACGAGGACGACGTCGACCAGGGGCGTGATGTTGATGTCGGAGAGTGCGGTCTGGGTGCGGCCGTTGGGAGTGGTAAAAGCCATTAGCGTCTGGCCTCGGGATTTGGCGAACGGGGACCGGACGCGCCCTGGGCAGTTGAAGCGGGGCTGAGCGACTCCTGCTGACGCTCGACCAGATTGAGCATCTCGAGGGTGAAGTCATCGTTGCGCGAAGCCAATTCGCGAATGGAGCCGATGATGAGGTTGTAGGCGATGACGGCGGGGATGGCTGCGGCGAGTCCGGCGGCGGTAGTGACCAGGGCTTCGGAGATTCCGGGCGCGACGGCGCGCAGGGTGGCGGCGCCGGCGGTGCCCAGGCCGTGGAAGGCGTCGATGATTCCCCAGACCGTGCCGAAGAGTCCGATGAACGGAGTGACGGCGCCGGTGATGGCGAGCCAGGGGAGATTGCGTTCGAGAGCGGTGATTTCTTCGGAAGACTGCACCTGCATGGCGCGCTGAATGGCCGCGCTGTTGTGGACAGTGCCGGTGGTTCCCATCTGGCGTTTAAATTCGAAAACCGCGGCGGAGAACACTCCTACCAGCGGGCTGGGGCGGAACTGCTCAGTCACCGAAGCGATGTCTTGCAGGCGCTGGGCCTTGCGGAAGGCGCGGAGAAAGCGGTCGCTCTGGGCGCGGGCGCGGCGGATGTGCCGCCATTTGGAGAGAATCACGGCCCAGGAAAGCACGCTGAAGGCGATGAGCAGAAGCAGGACGGTCTTGGCTACGGGACCAGTCTGAAGGACGAGATCAACGATATCGCCGCCGACGAACAACAGCAGGAGGGAAGGAAAGTGCATCTTTTAGGGAGAACCCCTGTTAGAGATTATAGACCACGGTAGAGGCGCGTCCGGGCCGGGTATCGCATCGGTCAACGCGGCGTTGATAGAATCCTGGCGCCGGAGGAGAGCTGGAACCGCGGTGGACACTGAGGAACACGGGGGGTTGTTCGTGACTTGGGCCAACCGTTGAGCCGACGAATGGGTTGTGGGCGAAATGGGAATCGGGGTTACGGGTTTGGAATCACAGCCTCGGCGACATTGGAATAGGCGCTCTCTTCGCCCTGGGCGTTCACCTCAGTGGTGGCGTAGTAGTAGGTCGCTCCTGAGTCAACCGTACTGTCGGTGTAGCTGGTCGAGGGATCGAGGGATGAATTGATTTCATAGAACGGGCCACTGCTGGCGGTGCCGCGGTAGACGTTGTAGCCCGCGGCGTTGTTGTCGCCGGCGTTCCAGGAAAGGGAGACGCTATGGGATTGCTGGGCTACGCCAGTGCCGGTCAACTGCTCGATGGTAGGTGAGTTGGCAGCGTTGCTGATGAATCCCACTTTGCCGGAGGCGGTACCGGAGGCGTTGGGAGTGAATTGAATGGTGACGGGGATGGTGTTTCCGGCTGGAATGGTCACGGGCAGGTTGAGTCCGAGGACGGCGAACTCGGAACTGTTGGACTGGTCGGCAGAGATGGTTACGGCGACGACCGAGGCGGCGAGTGAAACCTGGAGAGTGGCTTTCGAACCGAGTGTGACGCTGCCGAAATTCAAAGATGCGGGACTGAGTTGGAGTTGGCCGTTGCCGTTAGCGATGCCTTTGCCGGTCAACTGCGCTGTGGTGGGCGAGTTCTCGGCATTGCTGGTGAAACTGACGGTGCCAGTGGCGGTGCCAGCGGTGCTGGCGATGAATTCGAGAGTGACAGGGATGCTTTTTCCAGCCGCAATGGTGACGGGCAAGTGCAGGCCGACGATGGCAAACTGGGAACTTGAAGACTGGTCGGCCGAGATGGTAACGGCGGCGTTGGAGGCGGAGAGGGTAGCCTGCAGTGTGGCACTCGATCCCACCTTGACGTTACCGAAATTGATGGACGCAGGACTGATGGCGAGTTGCGCGACGGCTTTGGCGACGCCGATGCCGGTCAACTGCACGGCAGTCGGTGAGTTCGCGGCATTGCTGGTGAAGTTGGCGGTGCCGTTGGCGGTGCCGGAAGCGCTGGGAGTGAATTGCACGGTGACAGAGATGCTGTCTCCGGCGGGAACCATGATGGGCAGTTTGAGTCCGACGATGGCAAACTGGGAATTCGAGGACTGGTCGGAAGTGATAGTTACGGTGGAGTTGGAGGCGGTGAGGGTAGCCTGGAGGGTGGCACTGGAACCGACTTTGACGTCTCCGAAATTCAAGGTTGCGGGACTGACAGTGAGTTCCGGCTTCGCCTTGGAGACGCCGGTTCCGGAGAAGGACATTTTAGAAAGCGGGGCTTTGGGGTCGTTGGTCACCAGGGAGAGTGTGCCGTCGGTGTTGCCCGGGGCGGTGGGCGCGAAGGTAACGGGCAAGGCAATGCTGGCGCCAGGACGGATCTTGACCGGCAAAACAAAGTCGTTGAATGAAAACGCGTCACCCTGTTTCGACTTCGAAGTGATCTCAAGAACACGAGTGCCGGCGTTCGACAGGGTGAGAGAGTAGGAAACGGTGGTGCCGACCTTCACGTCGCCGAAGTTGTAGCTGCAAGGATTGCATTGCAGTTGCTGGGCAGAAGCGGACGCGGGCAGGAAAAAGAGGCTGCTGAGGAGGGTGGCAACGACGACTAGGGGGAAGGTCCTCATAGACCCTATTTCACCAACGACGCAGGTTTGAGGCAAAATCAGAAGTGCATTTCGGGCGACCTGGTGTACTAGTTCTTTCGGCACTGGGAGGGCGATCTGGCGCGTCGTGGCGGGGGGCACTATGCTATGCTGCGCGTAAAGTTGCAGGTAGATCCGCGGGTCGAGCAGAGATTAGATCCAAGTTAAAGAGACGGTAAACGCTTATGCTGGGGGAACTTCGACTGGAGAATTACGCCGTCATCGACAATGTAGCGATCGAATTCGCGGCTGGCCTGAACCTGCTGACGGGCGAGACGGGGGCGGGGAAGTCGATTCTGATCGACGCGCTGGGATTGCTGCTGGGGGAAAAGTCGTCCACGGATGTGATCCGGACGGGGGCGGAGCGGGCGGTGGTGGCGGCGGTGTTTGAAAGCGAGGGAGCGGCAGCGCTTGCGATTGCAGCGATTCTGGAGACGAACGGCCTGGATGGCGAGGAGGGGTCGCTGATTCTGCGGCGAGAGATTGCGGCGGGCGGCAAGGGGCGAGTCTTCATCAACAATCAGCCGGCCACGGTGGCGGTGCTGAAACAGATTGCGCCGCATCTGGCGGTGATCCACGCGCAGAACGAATCGATTGTGAACTTCGATGCGGGGGCGCGGCAGGATTTGCTGGATGCTTATGCTGGAGTGGATTTGAAGGAAGTGGCGGCGGGGTTCGCGCAGTGGAAGCAGATTCGAGGGCGGATCGCGGAACTGGAACAGGACGAGCAGGATCGGATGCGGCTGCTCGACCTGTGGAAATTTCAATGCCGCGAAATTGAGGAAGCGAGGCTGCGAGCGGGCGAAGATGAACAACTGGAGGCCGAGAAGCGGGTGCTGGCAAATGCCGAGAAGATTTACGGGGCGGCGATCAGTGCTTTCGACCTGTTGTATGAAGGCAACGCGTCGACCTCGTCAAGCTTGAGGGCGGCGCAGAAACACCTGGAAGAGTTGGCACGCTATGAGCCGAAATTTCAGGAAGCGCTGGCAGCGTTGGATTCGGCGCGGATCAGCGTCGAGGATGTGGGAGCGACGTTGCGCGATTATGCGGGAGGGATCCAGGCTTCTCCCGAGCGACTGGGTGAGATTGAGGAGCGGTTGGCCCTGCTCGATCGTCTGAAACGGAAGTATGGGCCGACGCTGGAGCAGGTGATTGCTTTTGGCGAGGACGTGGGGCGCAAGCTTTCAGAAATGGAGAATAAGGATCAGGTCCTGCTGGAATTGCGGGCGAGCCTGGCGGTAGCTGGCGGGGAGTATCGAAAGGCGGCGCGGGCGGTATCGCGCAAACGGGGGGAGGCAGGGCGGAAACTCGAGAAACTGGTGGAATCCGAGATCAACGATCTGGCGATGCGCGCCAGCTTTCGCATTGCGGTCGAAGAGAGCGAAGGCGAGGAGCATTGGACGGCTGCGGGGATCAACCAGGTTGTCTACCGCATTTCGACGAACGCGGGCGAGACCATGCGTCCGCTGGAACAGATAGCTTCGGGCGGCGAACTTTCGCGGGTGATGCTGGCGCTGAAGGCGAGCGTGGAGGCGGGGACGAACGCAGCGGGCGAACTAACGAGAAAGAAGAAGTCGGCGGCGGCGCAACGGACGTTAGTGTTTGACGAGATTGATACCGGGATTGGAGGGCGCGCGGCCGAGGCCGTGGGGAAGAAATTGAAGGCGCTGTCCAAAGGGAATCAGGTGCTGTGCGTGACCCACCTGCCGCAGATCGCGACCTTTGCCGATCATCACTATGTGATTGAGAAGCGCGAGTCTGGGGGGCGCGCCAAGACGGGGGTTCGGCAGATTACTGGCGAAGAGCGGACTGAGGAAGTGGCGCGGATGTTGTCAGGGGCGAAGCTGACGGAGACTTCGCGGAAGCATGCGGAGCAGATGATCAAGGCGAATGGGTGAGGGGCGGGGGGAAGAACTGTTTGTGGGCGGCTTGCATGCGTGCCATAGATGTGGAAGGCATTCGCATTGACTTAGCTAAGTAAGATTAGCTAACATAGATCGTATGGAAACCATCACCATCCACAAGGCGAAGACGGAGCTTTCGCGGCTGATTGAGAGGGCTTGCCGGGGTGAAGAGATTGTGATCGCCCGGGGGAAGAAGCCGGTGGTGCGGTTGGTGGCGATCGAGGATCAAGGGGGTCAACGCAAGCCGGGAGCCTGGAAAGGGAAGATTTCGTACACGCGGGACGCTTTTGCGCCGCTGACGGATCGCGAACTGAACGAGCTTGGGTTCGAGTAGGGACATGGGGCGCAAACCGGCGATGGAAGTGATCCTCGACACGCATGCGTTGATCTGGTGGTTCGAGGGGGCCGCTGGACTCTCAAAGCGCGCCTCGTCGATAATTGCGAGTCCGGGTAACCTCATTCTGATTTCGGCTGCGGTCGGTTGGGAGCTTGCGATCAAAGTCAACCTGGGTAAGTTCAACACGCCGTCGCTGGTTCGCGAGTTGCATCAAGTGGTGGAGCGCGAAGGCTTTGCAGAACTGCCGATCAGCCTGGAGCATGCGGTCAGGGCAGGGATGCTGCCGATGCATCATCGAGATCCGTTTGACCGGTTGCTGGTGGCCCAGGCGCAGGCGTTAGGTGTGGCGATCTTGAGCGCGGACCGTGCTCTCGATACCTACGAGGCGCGCCGCATCTGGTGAGTGCAAGTCGCGGCTGCCGTCCTCCGTTCACCCGGCGGTATTCCCCGCCCGGTGCTAATCCTCACATCCTCAAAGGCTTACATTGACCTGGGGGTGCATCTTTCGGTACCCTTGGGGCATCTTTGGATAGCAGGGAAAAGTGTACTCTAGTGGGGTGGGGGATACGACTTGGCTGAGACCGGTTTGGAGACCAGGAAAACAACTACGAAGAGCTTGTTGCTGCTGAAGCCGCGCGGGTTCTGCGCTGGGGTGGTGCGGGCGATTGATATTGTGCGCATTGCGCTGGAGGCGTTTGGGCGTCCGATCTATGTGCGCAAGGAGATTGTCCATAACCGGTTTGTGGTGGAGGAACTGCAGCAAAAGGGCGCGATTTTTGTGGACAGCGTGGACGAGGTGCCGGAGGGCGAGCGGGTTATTTACAGTGCCCACGGGGTTTCTCCCGAAGTGCGCGAGGCGAGCAAGGTGCGGAAGTTGCGGGTGATTGACGCGACCTGTCCGCTGGTGACGAAGGTGCATGTGGAGGCAGTGAAGTTTGCCAAGGAAGGCTATTCGCTGATTCTGATTGGGCATCGCGATCATGACGAAGTGATTGGCACGCTGGGCGAGGCGCCTGGGGTGACGCAGGTGGTGGGTTCGCCGGCGGAAGTGGGGTCGCTGACCTTGCCCGATCCGAGCCGGGTGGCGTATTTGACGCAGACAACGCTGAGCCTGGATGAGACGCGCGACATTATTGCCGCGTTGCGGCAGCGCTTCCCGAACATCAAAGGTCCGGCGGCGCAGGATATCTGTTATGCCACGGAAAACAGGCAGGTTGCGGTAAAGCACGTGGCGTCGGACGCGGATTTACTGTTGGTAGTGGGGTCAGATAACAGTTCCAATTCCAAGCGGTTGGTGGAAGTGGCACGCAGTCTGGGCACTCCGGCGCATCTAATTGATGACTGTCACGACATTAAGCCAGGGTGGTTGAATGAGGTGCAGACGGTGGCGCTGACGGCGGGAGCGTCGGCTCCTGAGCATCTGGTGCAGGAAGTGGTGGCGTACCTGGCGGAGCAAGGGTTTGGCGACGTGCAGGAACTGGAAATTATGCCGGAAAATGTGCGTTTTGGATTGCCGCCGGAGATCGTAGAGACGATTGCGGCGGCGCCTGCGGGCGCGGCCATGCGGTCATAAGTCTGGAGAGCGTGGTCAGCGGAGTCGGAGTCTGGAGCAATGATGGAAAAATCCTCCCCTTACAATTCGACGGAAAACAGTTCGCAAGACGGTGCGGGGCAAAATACGGCTTCGGCGCCGCAGATGCGTTTTGGGAAGATCGACGACCTGGGAAGCCGGGTAGCGGCGGCGGTGGGCGCGGCGCGACAGTATCTTTTTTCGCAGCAGCACGAAGAAGGGTACTGGTGTGGAGAACTGGAAGCCGACACGACGCTGGAATCCGATTACATTCTGCTGCATACGCTGCTGGGGACGGGCAACCAGGAACGCTTTGATAAAGCGGCGCGCACTATTCTGAATCATCAGAATGAAGACGGAGGCTGGAGTATTTATGCCTCGGGTCCATCGAACGTCAGCGCCTCGGTGAAGGCGTATTTCGGGCTGAAGATGGCGGGATTTACGGCGGATCATCCGGCGCTGGCGCGGGCGCGCAAGAAGATTCTGGAGATGGGGGGCGTAACCGAGGTTAATACGTTCACCAAGATCTATCTGTGTTTCTTCGGGCAGTACGATTACGACGCGGTACCGGCGGTGCCACCGGAGATCGTGCTGTTTCCAAACTGGTTCTGGTTCAATATCTACGAAATTTCTTCCTGGTCGCGGGCCATTCTGGTGCCGCTTTCGATCTGCTATGCCAAGAAGCCGTTCAAGAAGATTCCGGATGAGATGGGAGTGGAAGAACTCTTCGTGGGCGGGCGCGACAAGTCGCGGATGCATTTGCGCTGGGCGAAGAAGCTGATTTCGTGGCGCAATTTCTTTTTGTTGTTCGACCGGCTGACGCACTGGGCGGAGCGGGTACATATTCGTCCGCTGCGTTCGCTGGCGTTGAAGCATGCCGAGAAGTGGATGCTGGAGCGGTTTGAGATGAGTGACGGGTTGGGAGCGATTTATCCGTCGATGATGAACGCGATTATTGCGCTGCGTTGCCTGGGATATTCGGTGGACGATCCGCAGTTTATACGGGCGCTGGACGAATTTGAGAAGTTGGGGATTGAGGAGGGCGACACGTTCCGCATGCAGCCCTGCAAGTCTCCGGTGTGGGATACGGCATACGCGCTGTTTGCGCTGGGGGAAGCGGGGGTTCCGGCGACCGACCCGCGGCTGGTGAAGTGCGCCGACTGGATTCTGCAGAAGCAGGTGCGCAAGCCAGGGGACTGGAAGATCAAGAATCCGAAAGGCGAGCCGGGCGGGTGGTATTTCGAGTTTAACAACGAGTTTTATCCGGACGTAGACGATACGGCAATGGTCTGCCTGAGCCTGAGCCATGTCGAGCATCCGAACGGTCGCTATCAGGCGGAGTCGGTGCAGCGGGCGATTGACTGGATCCTGTCGATGCAGTGCAAGAACGGCGGCTGGGCTTCATTCGACAAGGACAACGACCGCATGGTGTTTCAATATGTGCCCTTCGCCGATCACAACGCGATGCTGGACCCGGCGACGGTGGATATTACGGGGCGGATTCTGGAGTGTCTGGCGAGTTATGGATACGACCAGAATCACGCGGCGGTGCAACGGGGAATCAAGTTTATCCGCAAAGAGCAGGAGCCGGACGGCAGTTGGTTCGGACGCTGGGGCGTGAATTACATCTACGGCACGATGCAGGTGTTGCGCGGGCTGGAAGCGATGGCCGTGGACCGTAACGATCCCATGATCCAGCAGGCGGCGGAATGGATTCGATCGGTGCAGAACGCCGATGGCGGTTGGGGCGAGACGGTGGGGTCGTATGACGACCCCAATCTGCGGGGGCAAGGCGATAGCACGGCATCGCAGACGGCGTGGGCGATCATGGGATTGCTGGCGGTAGGCGACACGCGCAGCGAATGCGTGGCCCGGGGCATGGCGTATCTTCTGCGGACGCAGAATAAGGACGGCTCGTGGGACGAACCGTATTTCACGGGAACGGGCTTTCCGCGAGTGTTCTATCTGATGTACCACTTGTATCGTCAGTATTTCCCGCTGATCGCGTTGACGACCTATTCCAAGGTGATGGCGGAGAAGGCTGCGAACTAGTTCTCAGTTCCCGGTTCCCGGTTCTCAGTCGCCACCAAAATCGATTCTGATTCCACCGAGCACCGATTCTACCGGGAACCGATTCTGCCGACAAACCGGGAACTGAGAAACGAGAACTGTATTTGAAGGCTTTCGTTACCGGCGCTACTGGATTTCTGGGTAGTCACGTTGCGCGTGTGCTGGCGGAGCAGGGAGCGGAGTTGCGGCTGCTGGTGCGGCCGACGAGCGATCTGCGCAACCTTGAAGAAGTGAAGGCGGATCGGGTTGCGGGCGATTTACGCGATCCGGCTTCGATCGAGAAGGCGCTTTCCGGGTGCGAGGTTGTGTTTCACGTAGCGGCCGACTATCGGCTGTGGGTGCGCGATCCGGAAGAAATGTATCGCTCGAATGTCGAGGGCACGCGCTGGTTGCTGGAAGCGGCGCGGAAGCAGGGCGTGCGCCGGGTGGTGTACACGTCGAGCGTGGCGACGATGGGATTTATCGCGACCCAGGCAAGCACGGTAGCGGACGAAGAGAGTCCGGTTGGGCTGGCGGACATGATTGGGCACTACAAGCGGTCCAAATTCATGGCGGAGCAAGTGGCAGTCGATGCGGCGAGATCTGGAGTGGATGTGGTGATCGTGAATCCCACGACTCCGATTGGCGAGCGGGATATCAAGCCGACCCCGACGGGGCGCATCGTGGTGGATTTTCTGAAGCGAAAATTCCCAGCGTATGTGGAAACAGGATTGAACCTGGTGGATGCGACGGAGTGCGCGCGCGGGCATGTGCAGGCGCTGGAGAAGGGGCGATCGGGGGAGCGCTACATTCTGGGCGGAGAGAATCTAACGCTGAAGCAGATTCTGGACCGGCTGGCGGCGATTACGGGGTTGCCGTCGCCGACGGTGAAGCTGCCCTACATTTTTGCGCTGGCGGCTGGAGTGGTGGATGAGATGGTGATGGGCAGGTTTTTGGGTCGCGAGCCGCGGGCGACGATTGATGCGGTGCGCATGGGACGCAAGATGATGTTTGTGAGTTCGGCGAAGGCGGAACGGGAACTGGGTTGGCGGACGGTTCCGGTGGATGGAGCGCTGCGGCGGTCGGTGGAGTGGTTCCGGGCGAATGGTTATGTCTAGGTGGTTACGTTGTCTGATGGAGATGTCAGGCTGAGTTGAGGATGAATGAGGATTGCGATTATTGCCGCGATGGAACGGGAAGTATGGCCGCTGGTACGAAACTGGAAAGTCAGGGCGATTGAACAGGGCGGGGGGCGCTATCGTCTTTTTGAACGTGTTTTTGAAAATGGCGAGGCGGGGCTGATTTGCGGAGGGATTGGAGTGCAGGCGGCGCGGCGGGCCACGGAGGCGGCGATTCGGGAGGTCCAGCCGGTGCGAGTCGTGTCGGTGGGTTTCGCCGGAGCGCTGGATGCGACGCTGCGAGTGGGGCAGGTGGTGGAGCCGGGTACGGTGATTAACGCTGCGGACGGGGCGAGGACAGAAATTGGATCGGGGCAAGGGATCCTGGTAAGTGCGGGGACGGTGGCGGATCAGGAGCAAAAGAAGCGGCTGGCGAAGTCCTACGGAGCGATTGCGGTGGACATGGAAAGTGCGGGCGTGGCGCAAGGAGCACTGGCACGGGGAGTGGAGTTCGCGGCTTTGAAGGTGATTTCGGACACTGTCGATTTCAGTTTGCCGGCGATGGACGGGTTTATCGACAGTAACGGGCGTTTTCATTCCGCTCGCTTTATCGGTCATGTTGCGTTGCGTCCGTTGCTGTGGGGGACTACGCTGGCGCTGGCGCGGAACAGTTCCAAGGCGAGCCGAGCACTTTGCGGGGCGCTGGAGAGATATATCGGGCGCGAGAGTTTGGGAGAACGGGGTCCGCGGGGAGAATCGTTGGCGGCGGAATCGAATCAAAACAGAGTTGGCGCAGAGTTCGCTGGCGCACATACTGGCAGTGGCGTGCAGTCGCATACTGAGGCTGGGCGGGAGAACTAGGGGATACCAAGGTATCGGCTATGGCCATGGGGACATCGACATCGACGGTTGAAAATGAAGGGCGGGAAATTCTGTCGAAGATTACTTCCAGGATTCCTGGCACGATGAAGGCGGCGGTGTATCGCGGCGTGAACGATGTACGGCTGGAAGAGGTGCCGGTGCCTGAAATCGGGCGGGGCGAGATTCTGGTTCGAGTTCACACTTGTGGTATTTGCGGGACTGACCTGAAGAAGATAGCGACTGGTTCGCACTCGGCGCCGCGTATTTTCGGACACGAGACGGCGGGGGTAGTGGCGAAAGTTGGCGAGGGCGTTGAAAAATTCAGTGTTGGGGATCGGGTGGTAGTGTTTCACCACATTCCATGTGGAGATTGCTATTACTGCCGCCACAAGACTTTTGCGCAGTGCGCGGGCTACAAGAAAGTCGGATGCACGGCGGGATTTGAGCCGTCGGGTGGAGGATTTGCGGAATACGTGCGGGTGATGGACTGGATTGTCGCGAAGGGGACGGTAAGAATTCCGGACGGCGTGAGTTACGAGCAGGCCTGTTTTGTCGAGCCGGCGAATACGTGCATCAAAGGGATTGAGACGCTGCGGTTGGAGGCGGGGGAGACGGTGCTGGTGATTGGGCAGGGTCCGATTGGCCTGATCCTGGCGACTTTAGCCAAGCGGGCGGGGACTCGCGTGATTACTTCCGATTTGTATCCGGCGAGGCTTACAATGGCAGAGAGCCTTGGCCTAAAACTGACGATTGACGCGTCCAAAGTCGACGCCGGTCGAGCGGTGCGCGAAATGACGGAAGGGCGCGGGGCGGATGCGGTGATTCTGGCGGTGGGGGGAAGCGGGTTGATCCGGCCCGCGATTGAGGCAACGCGGGCGGGAGGTCGAGTGCTGCTGTTTGCGCAAACGGTGCGGGGCGAGGTGACGATTGATCCAGCGTCGGTATGCGTGGACGAAAAGGCTTTGCTGGGATCATACAGCGCATCGGTGGACGTGCAGGAGGAGTCGGTGCGGTTTGTAATGAACCGTGAAATGGATTTGGAACGGCTGATCAGCCACCGTTTCCCGCTGCAAAGCGGAGTGGAAGCGCTGAATCTGGCTGCCCACCCTCAACCAGACTCGATGAAGATCGTCATCCAACCGGGCAGCGCGTGGGAAGGACATCAACTGTGAATGGCAAGATGACGGCTGCCGTCCTCTACGGCAAAGAAGATATCAAGATTGAAAGGGTGCCGATCCCGCGGGTGGGGGACGGTGAAGTGCTGGTAAAGGTCCACGTGGCGCTGACTTGCGGCACGGATTTGAAGGTGTACCAGCGGGGCTATCACGCGCGGATGATTGTGCCGCCGGCGCTGTTTGGACATGAACTGGCGGGGACGGTCGAGGAAGTGGGCGAAGGCGTGCGCGGCTTCAAGAAAGGCATGCGGGTGGTGGCGCTCAATTCGGCGCCTTGCGGGATGTGTTTTTACTGCTCGAAGCACCAGTTGAACCTGTGCGAGGATTTGTTATTCAACAACGGCGCCTATGCCGAATACATACGAATTCCGCGGCGGATAGTGGAAACCAATATGCTGGTGGTGCCGTCGAATGTAAGTTTTGAGGATGCGGCGATGACGGAGCCGCTGGCGTGCGTTCTGCGCGGATTGCATGAAACCGGGGTGGAGATCGGCGATACGGTCGCGGTCATTGGCGGGGGACCGATCGGGCTGATGTTTGTGCAGGTGGCGAAGGCCATCGGTTGCAACGTAATTGCGGTGGTGAAGCGGGATTCTCAGGTTACGCTGGCACGCAAGAAGGGCGCGCATGAGGTGGTGCAGATCGGCAAGGTGAAAGATCCGGTGGAAGCGGTACGGGAGTTAAGTCCGGAGAGGCGCGGCGCCGATGTGGCGATTGAAGCGGTGGGCCGTCCGGAAGCGTGGGAATGGGCGGTGCAGATGGTGCGCAAGGGTGGAACGGTGAATTTCTTTGGCGGATGCGCGGCGGGGACGAAGGTGCAATTAGACACCAACCGTTTGCACTATTCGGAAATCACTTTGAAGGCGACTTTCCATCACACTCCGGAGACAGTGCGGCGGGCGTTCAGCCTGATAGCGGAGAAGAAGGTGTGCGGCAACGACTACATCACAGGAGAGGCGCCGCTCTCGCGTTTGCAGGATGTGCTGCGCCACATGCTGAACCGCAACGGGGATATCAAGACCGCGATTATTCCGGGTCACTAGCAGGC
>Ga0182013_10000103_pt1 | contig 103009 bp, 78 predicted proteins | sample 612S2MmetaG_FD_120487 | JGI IMG/M metagenome (GOLD analysis project Ga0182013, IMG submission 120487) | Permafrost microbial communities from Stordalen Mire, Sweden - 612S2M metaG | ecosystem: Environmental > Terrestrial > Soil > Wetlands > Permafrost | place: Sweden: Stordalen | collected...
ATCGCCTGTACCAGTTCCCTCCACCGGCGCAAACGTCCGCCGGGCCCCGTCAGGCATTACCCGCGCTTTCCACGATCGGCCCGCTCCGCTTCCTGCCGCATTCAGCTAAAATGAGAATTGCTGACGATTTTCGGCGCTGGCTTGACGGACGTGTTGGCGCACTGATATTACATGGTCGAGCCGGTGCTGGCAGGTCATTGCGACTGCTGGCAATATGATATGCGAGCCATTGCGAGACTTTTCGTTGTTTCCGTTGTGGCGCTGGCGATGGTTCTGGCGGTGCGATTCGACTCGCGATTGTTTCCCACTGCCAAAATAACCCATAAAAATCCAACCCCGCAGGTTCAGCGGATTCCCGCCACTAAACCGAAAGTTCCGCGCGAACCTGTCATTACCAATCAACCAGCCGAGCCTGCGACGGGATTTTACGTCGGCAACGGCGATCAGCGGGTCTTTGTCAATTATGCCACACCCGACCCCGTGCTGCGGTCGTTCATTCAATCGGTGATGGACGGCAGTCTCGACCCCAAGGCGAAGGGCAGGGAGATTTTTCTCAGACTCTGCGCCGCCTGCCACCAACCCGACGGCGGGGGCAAGGAGGGCGTCGCGCCGCCGTTGGTCGGTTCAGACTGGGCGCTGGCACCGGGCGGCGGGAGACTGGTGCGTATCGTTTTGAACGGCTTGACGGGGCCGGTGCAGGTTCGGGGTAAGACCTGGAACCTTTCCATGCCGCCGTGGCGGGAAAATCTGAGCGATGACCAAATCGCGGTCGTGCTGACATTCGTCCGGTCGGAATTGGGAAACAACCACGCCGGGCCAATAGCCTCGGAGTTCGTGGCCTCCGCGCGCAAGGAAACGCGCACCACGATGGAAACTTCAGACGAACTATTGCGTATTTCCGACCAATGAATGACATTGGTTCTTTCGGTCGTCAGGCGTATGATTTTTCAACGGATGTATGAGCGATGCAAGTCGCGGGCAATGGCCAGCGCGCCGCCCGTTTTTCTGGCAGTAGCCGGCATTGGATTCCTTCTCGCTTGCGGTCGCGCGCAAGCCCAAACGCTGGAGCAAACCCGGGCGGACTTTCTTAGCGGCCATTACGACACCGTCATCAAGACTACGCAAAAGAAAGTTGAGGCCGGTCAATACGTGGATGGCTGGCGCGTTCTGCTCGTAAAATCATTGCTGACGGTCGGTCGTTACGCCGAGGCGCGCAGCAACGCGGTGGCTGGCGTGGATGAATTTCCCGGCAGCCTGCAGCTTCACTTGCTCGCGAAGGAAGCGGATTTGTTCCAAAACGATTTGGCCGCCGCAAACCGCGAATTAAACAGCATCAAATATCTGATCGAGCGGCGCGGTCGGGTGGATCAAAACGGCGACAATCTGGTCGCGCTGGGCCGGGCCTTGCTTCTGCTCGGCGTCGAACCGCGGCTGGTCTTGGAGAATTGTTTCCGCCGGGCTTACGACATGGACCCGCCGGTGCGCGAAGCGTATCTCGCGAGCGGTCAATTGGCCCTGGATAAACACGACTTCAAACTGGCCGCCGACACTTTTCGTTTGGGGCTGAAAAAATTTCCAGGCGACCCTGATATGGAAGAGGGGCTGGCCCAGGCTTTTGAAAGCAGTGATGGCGAGGAAATGAAAAAAGCGCTGGAGGCTGCGCTGGTCGCCAATCCCCGGCATATTCCAAGTTTGCTGTTGCTGGCGGACCATTGGATTGACGCCGAAAAATATGACGAGGCGCAGAAGCAGCTTGACCGCGTGTTGGAAGTGAATGCGTCCCAGCCTCAAGCTCTGGCCTACCGGGCCACGCTGGCGCATTTGCGGAATGATTCCGCCGGGGAGGACAAATTTCGCGCGCAAGCTTTGAAGTTTTGGACCAACAACCCGCAAGTGGACTACCTTATCGGCTTGAAGCTGGCGCAGAAATATCTTTTCCAGGAAGGCGCAGCCGCACAACGCCGCGCCCTGGCCTTCGAGCCGGATTATCTCCCGGCGCGTCGTGAACTTGCCGAGGATTTATTGCGTCTTGGACAGGACGAGGAAGGCTGGAAACTGGCGCAAGCGGCCCGCGCCCAGGACGAGTATGACGTGCTCACCTATAATTTGTCCGCGCTGCACGACCAGATGGCGAAGTTCCGCACGCTCACCAACGCCGACTTCATCCTGCGCATGTCGGATTTGGAGGCGCAACTTTACGGCGACCGCGCCCTTGATTTGCTGGGTCGCGCCAAAGCCGCGCTGTGCGCCAAATACGGCGTGGAACTTTCGCTTCCAACCGTCGTGGAAATTTTTCCCGACCAAAAGGATTTTGCGGTGCGGACGTTCGGTATGCCCGGCAATCCGGGTTATCTGGGCGTGTGCTTTGGCTCGGTGATCACTGCGAACAGCCCGGCGTCGCAAGCGCCGCATCCGGCGAATTGGGAGGACGTGTTGTGGCATGAGTTTTGCCATGTAGTGACACTGAACGACACAAAGAACCGCATGCCGCGCTGGTTGAGCGAAGGCATCTCGGTTTACGAGGAGCGGCAGGCCGATCCGGCGTGGGGACAGAAGATGAATCTCGGCCATCGCGATCTGATCCTGCGCGGGGAATTGACGCCGCTGCGGGAATTGAGTGGCGCGTTCATGCAGCCGAAAGATTCGCAGTCGCTTCAATTCGCCTATTACGAATCCTCGCTGGTCGTTGAGTTTCTGGTCGAGAAATTTGGCCTCGAAAAACTCAAGCAAATTTTGCTCGATTTGCGCGACGGCCAGGAGCTTAACCAGGCCATTACCAAGCGCACGGTCCCTTGGGCTGATTTGGAAAAACAGTTTGCCGCCTTTGCCCGTGAACGGGCGGAGAAACTCGCGCCCGGCGCGGACCTGGACAAGCCGCCGGAAGACGTCGGAGACGCGGGAAAGCTGGCTTGGGAGAAATTGCATCCGCACAATTATTATCTCCAATTGCGAAAGGCACACGAGTTAATGGACGCAAAAAAGTGGGCGGAAGCGAAGCCTATCCTTGAATCGCTCGCCGCGTCTTACCACGGCGAACATGGCTCCGAGAATCCACTCTGGCTCGAAGCAGTAGTGGACAGAAACCTTGCTGACACCAATGCCGAACTCGCCATGCTTCAGAAATTCGCCGCGCAGGAGGCGGATTTCGTGGAGCTTTATGAACGTTTGATCGAGCTGACCGGCGCGCGCAAGGATTGGCCGGCGGAGACGAAATTTGCCGAGCGATTGTTGGAAATTAATCCGTTGATTGCCGCGCCTTATCGCGCGCTGGCGGAATCGGGCACCGGCTCCGGCCACAAGGAACAGGCGATTGCCGCTTATCGCCGGTTGCTTTTGCTCGGCCCCGCTGATCCGGCGGAAACTTATTTTCAACTCGCCCGTCTGCTGCACGAACGCGGCGGCGCGGAAAGCGAGGCGAAGCGCCAGGTCTTGCGGGCGTTGGAAGACGCCCCGTGTTATCGCGACGCGCAACGATTGTTGCTCGAAATCGAAGCCGCTTCCGGCAAAGAAAAAAATCCGGCCCCACCTCAAACCTGATCCAACAGAATGAACACACTCACCACCTCGCCTGTTCTCGAAACCGCAGCGCCGAACCATGAAGCCGAACGTGAGGCCGTCGAAGTCCTGATCGCGGGCCGCGCCAAGATTGAACAGGAATTGGCGAAGGTGATCGTGGGTCAGAAAGAAGTCATCGAACACATCCTGATTGCGCTGTTTGCCGGTGGGCATTGTCTGATCACCGGCGCGCCCGGTTTGGCCAAGACGCTGCTCGTCAAATCCGTCGCGCAGGTTTTTCACCTCAAGTTCCAGCGCATCCAATTCACTCCCGACCTCATGCCGGCGGATATCACCGGAACGGAAATTTTGCAGGAAACCGGCGAAGGGCGGAAAATGACCTTCGTGCGCGGCCCGGTTTTCGCGAACATGGTTTTGGCGGATGAAATCAATCGCACTCCGCCCAAGACGCAGGCTGCGTTGCTTGAGGCAATGCAGGAACATCAGGTAACGGCTGCCGGAAAGCGCCACGCTTTGGAGGAACCGTTCTACGTGCTGGCGACGCAGAATCCGATTGAAATGGAGGGAACGTATCCGCTCCCGGAGGCGCAGCTCGACCGCTTCATGTTCAATGTGGTGATTGATTATTTGCCGGAAGCGGAGGAAGTCGCCGTGATTCAGCAAACGACTGCGGGACGTCCGCTTGCGATTGAGCCGTTGTTCACGGGTCCGGATGTTTTGCGCTTTCACGAATTGGTGCGGCAGATGCCGATTGGCCATGATTTGATTCGTTACGCGGTGCGGTTGACAGCGGCGTCACGGCCCCAGCAACCTGGTTCGCCGCCGTTTGTCAACGACTGGGTAAGCTGGGGCGCTGGCACGCGCGCGGGCCAATGCCTCGTCCTCGGGGCCAAGGCGCGCGCGCTGCTGCAAGGCCGCACGCATGTTTCCGCCGACGACATCCGCGCGCTCGCCGCGCCCGTGCTGCGGCATCGCGTGCTGGTGAATTACCGCGCGGAAGCCGAAGGTGTGAATGTGGAAACGATCATCCGGCGATTGCTCGAAACCGTGAAAGACTCCGCTCCCGCTTGAACGATTTATGCCCGGCGAAAGTTCCATCAATCTGAGTTCTCGCGGTCGCGAGCGCGGCTTCGCCGACCCCAAGGCGCTCATGGCCATCAGAAACCTGGAACTGCGCGCGCGGGTGGTGGTCGAGGGATTTTGGAAGGGGTTGCATCGAAGTCCGTATCACGGCTTCTCGGCCGAGTTCACCGAATACCGGCAATACTCGCCGGGCGATGACACACGCTATCTGGACTGGCGATTATATGCGCGCTCGGACCGTTACTATCTGAAGCGATTCGAGGACGAGACGAACCTCCGCTGCCATTTGCTCGTGGATCAAAGCCGTTCAATGGATTACGGCTCGCTGGGCTATTTGAAGTCAGACTACGTGCGCACGCTTGCGGCCACGCTGGCATGGTTTTTGCACGGACAGGGCGATGCCGTGGGGTTGATCAGCTTCGATGAGCGGGTGCGCGATTATCTTCCGGCGCGTCATCGTCACGGGCATTTGCGCCAACTGATGCTCGCGCTTGAAAATCAACCGGAGGGCCGCGAAACGAATTTGGGAGAGCCGTTGCGCCGAGTTGCGGAACTGGCTCGAAAACGTGGATTGATCATCTTTTTGTCCGATTTACTCACGCCGCTGGACGAATTGGAACGCAACCTTGCCAGATTGACAGCCGCGGGGCACGAAGTTGTCATTTTCCAGGCGCTCGATCCCAACGAACTGGCCTTCGAGTTCCAGCGGCCAACGCTCTTTCAAGACATGGAGAGCCGGCAGGATGTTTACGTGGATCCGGCGGCCTTGCGTTCCGAGTATCAAAGCCGCCTGGCGGGCCATTGCCGTGAGGCGGAAGTAATCTGCCAGAAATTGGGCGCGGCGTTTCATCGTGTGGTCACCGATCAGCCTTTGGAACTGGCATTGGTTAATTTTCTTCGCGGTCGCAGCCGTCGCAATAAACCCGTTCGCCGCCGCGCGCAGTCGTTTGCCTCCTCATGAATTTTCTCGCGCCATGGTTTTTGCTCGGAGCTTTGGCTGTGGCTGGGCCGGTGCTGTTTCATCTGATCCGGCGGTCGGCGCGCGAGCGGCTGCCGTTCAGTTCGATGATGTTTCTGCGCCCGACTCCACCGCGCGCCACGCGCCGGCGCAAATTAGAGAATATATTTTTGCTGCTCTTGCGGTGCCTGGCGATTTTATTGCTCGCGGTCGGTTTTGCCCGGCCATTTTTTCCGAAAGGCAATGCCTCGCCGCCGCCAGCGGAGGAGGGGCGCCAGATGGTGGTCCTGTTGGATACGAGTGCGAGCATGCGCCGCGAAGGACTTTGGGCTAAAGCTGTCGCCGTCGCTCGGCAATACATCGCCAAGGCTGCTCCAGCGGATCGGATCGCGGTAATGGCTTTCGATCAGCAGCCGCGCACGCTTGTCAGTTTTGCGGATTGGGCTTCCTGGCCAGTCGGCGAACGGGCGGCGCTGGCCGGGCAGCGTTTGGAAAACCTTTCGCCGGGTTGGAAGGGAACTCAACTCGGCTTGGCGTTGACGACCGCAGCGGAACAATTTGCGGATGAAGCGGGAATTGGCGAAGCCATGGGTACGCGCGAAATTGCATTGATAAGCGATTTGCAGGAGGGCGCGAAGCTGGATGGTTTGCAGGGACACGGCTGGCCAAAGGGTGTTCGCGTCATTCTCGACAAAGTTGATCCACTTCGGCGCGGCAACGCTGGTTTAACCATTTTAGATTCGGCGAATCCCAACTCAACCGTCGGACTCTCAGCGAAAGTGAGAGTCACCAACGCGCGTGATTCGGATCGCGAAAACTTTGTGCTGCGCTGGAGCGCCGAAAGCGGAACCGGATTCACCGGCAAATCCGTTGATGCATATCTGCCGCCTGGTCAAACTCGGAATATCTTAGCCCCCGAGTTGTCTAACGGAGCCGTGACCGGCGCATTGAAATTGACCGGCGACGAGGAGGATTTTGACAACGCGGCTTATTTTGCCGCCTTAGAAAGAGAGCGGGTGGTCATCGCCTATTTTGGCTCCGACTCCGCCGATGATCCGAATCAATCGCGTTACTACTTGCAACGCGCCTTTCCAGAAACGGCGCGCCGGCAAGTCGAGGTGATTTCGACTTTTGCGAACGCCGTGTTTTCAATCGAAACCTTGACGCGGGCGGGGTTGGCGGTGATTCCGTCTGGCCTCGATGCAGCGGCGGTCGCGGGATTGCGCGACTGGATTGCCGGTGGCAAGACCGCGCTGTTGATTCTGACGAACGCGCAATCCGGCGCGACGTTGGCGGCACTGGCCGGCATGCCTCAAATTGAGTTAAGCGAGGCGTCCGGAGATTACGCATTGCTTGGTGAAATAGACTTCACGCATCCGATCTTTGCGCCGTTCGCCGATCCGCGTTTCAGCGATTTTTCGCGCATTCATTTCTGGAAACACCGGCGCTGGACGATGCCGCCAAATGTTCAGGCTCGTGTGCTGGCCAAATTTGACGACGGCGCGCCCGCGCTGGCGCAAATTACGATTGAGAAAGGCAGCCTGCTCGCGCTCTTTTCCGGCTGGACTCCGGCGGACAGCCAGTTGGCGCTTTCGAGCAAGTTCGTGCCGCTCATGCAAACGATTCTCGATTGGAGCGGCGGCGCGGAGTCCGTGCGGACCCAGTTTCAAACCGGCGAGCAGATTCCCGCTCCGGTCGCCACCGGCGATGCCTTGCAGTGGCGCAAGCCGGATGGAAAAATTGTTTCCGTTGCCGCGGGAACGCCCTTCACCGAAACCGACGCTCCGGGAATTTATTCGGTAATGGCCGGCGCGGAGTTGCGGCACTTCGCCCTGAATTTGCCGCTGGATGAAAGCCGCACCGCGCCGTTATCGCCCGATGATTTTGCGCGCCTCGGTGTTCCCTTGCGCGGAACGTCAGGGCTTTCCGCCGCAAAAGCGCCGGGAGCGCAGCGTCATTTGCCGCCAGCGGAGTTGGAGAACCGGCGGAAATTGTGGCGCTGGCTGATCCTCGGGTTGCTGGCGGTGGCCCTGGTCGAAGTTGTGCTGGGCGGCTGGCTGGCGGGGCGAGTGAACACACTGGAGGTTTCGGCATGATGGAAGCGCGCCTTCAAGCACAGCTTGGCGCCCTGGCGCAAATGCGAAGCCAGGCGCGGCTGTTCCGCGCCCTCGCTCTTTGCTGGGCGATTGCGGCGGCTACTGGTCTGGCGCTAATCATCATCGAAAACATCCTCGGACGGAATTTGCGCCACCACATCTGGCTGCTTCCACTGGTTGTGGGATTGGCAGCGGCTGGCGTGGTGCTGATGCGGCAAAAAAAACCAGCCGACGAAATTCCGCAATTAATTCTCGAACTGGAGCCTGACGAGTTGGCGATTCAACATTTGCTCGCGACTGCCGCGGAACAAAAACCGCCGGCGACTTCCGCTGATTTTGGCTTTCTTCAAATGCGCGTCATCGAGGAAGTCCTGGCGCATCCACGACAAGCGGTCTGGCGGCGGCAGTTGCGGCAGCGATTGGCATGGGCGCAGACGGCGCAGGCAATCACTTTGCTGGCGCTCTTTGTGATTGTGCTGGCGTTGAACCGGGGCGCGGCCCGTAGCGCAGCGCTTGCCAGATTTCTGCCCGCAAACGAGATCACCGTGGCCCCGGGCGACGCGCAGGTGGAACGCGGAACTGGCCTGGTGGTTGCGGCGCGTTTCGATGGCGCGCTGCCGGCGGAGGCGACGCTCGTGCTTAACTCGGAGAGCGGCAAGGAATCGCGGATTCCGATGGCGCGGCAATTGGCCGATCCCATTTTTGGCGCGAGCGTACCGGAAATCTCCGCCGCCGGCGTTTACCACATCGAATATGGCGGGAAGAAAACGCGCGATTATAAAATTACGATTTTTGAATTCCCGGCGCTGGTGCGGGCGGACGCGGATTTGATTTATCCCGCCTACACGGGCCTTACCAACCGCACGATTCGCGATACCTTGCGCGTCAGCGCCGTGCAAGGCTCGCACCTGAGCTTTACGCTGCAACTCAACAAGCAGGTCGCGCGGGCGCGGTTGGTCGGCAAGGGGCAAACGCTCGCCTTGACTACGCAGAACAACCCGATCGCGCTGCTTCCCGAAATGTTGTTAACGAACAGCGCGCGCTACTCGCTGGAATTGGTGGATGCGGAGGGGCGCTCCAATAAATTCGCCGCGGATTTTGTCCTGCAGGCGCTCACTAATCAGCGGCCGCAGGTGAAGCTGGTTTTTCCGCGCGGCGATCCGCGCGTTTCGCGGCTCGAGGAATTGCAATTACAGGCGGAGGCTCTGGACGATTTTGGCCTGCTGAAATATGGCATTGGTTTTGGCGTTGCCGGGCGGGAGCCGCAGTTCATCGAACTCGGGCAATCCGCGCCGGCCAACACCAAACGGCAGTTCGGGTATTTGATCTCGCTGGAAAAACTCCGTGTCGAAGTGGATCAGGCCGTGGCGTATTTCGCATGGGCGGATGACTACGGGCCGGATGGACAGTCGCGCCGCACGTTTAGCGATATGTTTTTTGCCGAGGTGCGCCCGTTTGAGGAAATTTTCCGGGAGGACCAATCGGGCGGGCCGGAAAGCGGGGGCCAGGGCGGAAGCCAGTCGGGCGGCGGCAATGAACGCACGCGACTGGCGGAATTGCAAAAACAGATCGTGGTCGCCACGTGGAATCTTCAACGGGAAAAATCCGGCGCGGGCAGCGCCGCACCTCCATGAAAAAATACTTTGTTCTACTGATTTCCACGGCGTTTGGCTGCGCGGTGTCCCTGCCGGCTCAGGACAGCAAGAACCTGGGCTCCACTTCTCCGGCGCGAGGCGGAGAGTTGGCGGCCACCAACAACGCGGATGATTATGCTGCCGACATTGGCGTGGTGATTGACGCCGAGCAGAAGGCTTTGGAACAGGCGCGGGAATTACTCAATGGCGGCGGCGCGACGGCTGACAAAACCGCGCTTCAAGCCGCCATCAGGGAAATGGAAGTTTCGCGGGCCGCGCTGGAGGCCGCCAGAAAATCGCCGGATAAATTGCCTGCCGCCATCGCCGCCGAGGAGGCTGCCTACCAGGCGTTGCTCAAGGCCATTCCGCGCGAGTATCGCATGTCGCGCTCGCGCAGCCGCAGCCAGAACGGGAGCCGCTCCGGCCAGCCGGGCCAGGAGCAAATGGATCAACTCGACACGAGCACGCAGGACAACCGCTACGAAACCGAGCGACAGGCCACAGCCACGCCCACGCCGCAACAGCGCGAGCAATCGCAAACGGTGGACCGCTTGAAGCAATTGGCGCGGCGCCAGCAGGATTTGAACGATCGTTTGCGCGATTTGCAAACCGCCTTGCAGGAGGCGCGCACCGACGTGGAACGCGAGGACATTCAACACCAGCTCAAACGCCTGCGCGACGAGGAGCGACAAATGTTGTCGGACGTGGACGAGTTGCGCCAGCAGCTTGAGCAATCGCCGGACGCGGCAAAACAGGCGCAAGCCCGGCAACAATTGGAGCAGACGCACACCGACGTGCAACGCGCCGCGCAGGAACTTGAACGCAAATCAGTTTCCGAAGCCCTCGCGGCCGGCGCGCGCGCGGAGCAAAACTTGCAAAACGTGCGTGAAAACATGCGGCAACAAAACTCCAGCCAGTTTGCCGAGCAGATGCGCCAATTGCGGAGCGAGTCGCGCGACCTGGCCAAACAGGAAAATGAAATTTCAACCCACCTGGCGGGGTTGAATGATTCCGGGCGGAAAACGTTGGATGATTCCGCGCAACGCCAGGCGCTTGCTGACCAAATGACCCGCCAGCAAAGCGCGCTGACCAATATCCTCGCGCAAATGCGCGCGGTGACAGAACAGTCCGAATCCACCGAACCGCTGCTTTCCAAGCAGCTTTACGATGTCGTGCGGCGCGCGGATCAATCGCACACGGATAACCAATTGGAAATTGGCGCGCAACTGACGACGCGCGGATTCCTGCCGCAGGCCGCCCAGGCGGAACATTCGGCGAGCCAGAATATTGACGAGCTGCATCAAGGTATTGAGCACGCGGCGGAGAGTGTTCTCGGCAGCGAAGCCGACGCGTTGCGTTACGCCCAAAAGGAACTGGATGATCTCGCCAGCCAGGTGGCGAGATCGGTGGCTGGAAAAACCAATTCTGCGTTATCGGCCGATGGGGGAGATTCACGGGCTGTGGGCAAGACCAATTCCCAGGCAAGGGCAGGGGGCCGAATGGCCAATCAAAATGGCAACGGCAACGGTCGCGCTGATACCAATCAGATTGCTGGCAATCCTTCGGGAGTGGGTGGTGCGGAATCACCACCAGGAGGGGAACAGAATTCCCAAACCGGTCCGCAGAACACACCGCGCGAAGAAGGAAAGAGCGGGGGAAAGAATGCGGCGACATCGAGCCAAGCGGGGCAATCGGGTAATTCTGCGGCTGGGAAAAATGCCCAGGATGGAGGAGAGCAAGCGGGCGCGAACGGCGGCAACGATACTTCCTCCAAAGAACGATTGACACAGTTCGCGCAGCAACTGGGCGGAGGTCGCGGCGGATGGGGAGGAAACGGGCCAATCACCGGGAATAATTATCTGGATTGGACGGATCGCCTGCGGGACGTGGAGCAGGCGCTGGATTCGCCGGACTTGCGCAATCAACTGGCTACTGTTCGGGAACGGGTCGGAGTTTACCGCCGCGCGTTTCGGGAAAACGGGCGCATTCCCTCCAATGAAGAACTGCAAAATCAGGTGATCAAGCCGCTGGCGCTTGCTCGCGGATGGGTGGCGGAGGAACTCTCGCGCACGCAAAATGACCGCAGCCTCGTGCCGCTCGACCGCGATCGGGTGCAGGAAAAATATTCCGAATTGGTGCGCAAGTACTACGAAAAGCTGGGCAGTCCGCAATGACCTATCTCGCCACCATTGCTTTGCCCGGACGTTCCTGGCTTGCTCCGGCTCTCATTGTTTTGGCCGCATTGGTCGGCGCGGTGATTTGGGCGTCTCGTCGAAATATTGCGGAACCGCGGATCGCCATTTTCTGCGGCTCGCTCAAACTCGCGGGTGTGGCTGCTCTGGCATTCTGCCTCCTCGAGCCGTTGTGGGTAAGCCCGCGCGCCCGGCCCGGCGCCAATGTTTTTGCCTTGATCGCCGATAACAGCCAGAGCCTGCAAATCAAGGATGAAGGGCAATCCCGGTCTCGGGGCGAGTTGTTACGCGACCAATTAGTTGCCGATCCCCAGGGGTGGCAATCGGCGTTGGAGGAGAATTTCCAAGTGCGGCGTTACACCATTGATTCACGGTTGCAAAGCGCGCGGGATTTTGGCGAATTGAATTTCGACGGACGCGCCTCGGCGCTGGGCGCGGGATTGCGCGCGGCGGTGGACCGTTGGCGCGGCCAGCCGGTCGCGGGCGTTTTGCTGTTCACGGATGGGAACGCGACGGATTTGACTGGCGAGTTGCCGCCGCTCGAAGGCTGTCCGCCGGTGTATCCCGTGGTGCTGGGAAATGAAACGGGTCTGCGCGACATCAGCGTGGATAAAGTCGCGGCAAGCCAGACCGCGTTTGAAGACGCGCCGGTGACGGTGCAGGCAACCGTCGCGGCGCATGGATTCGCCGGTTCGGAAATCCGCGCTCAACTGACGGAAATTGCCACGGGACAGACGCGTTTTGAATCGAACGAAGCTGGGCGGGTCACGGCGGGTTTTTCCAATGGGTCGAATATCGTCGCGTCGTCGGTTCAGCGCGCGGGTGACAATGAGAGCGAATTGCATTTTCGATTTCAGATCCAACCCGACAAACCCGGGATTCATTTTTACCAATTGGATGCGGGGACGGAAGGGGAGTTGAAGAATCCTGGCGAGGCGACGCTGGTCAACAATCGCCGGATGATGGTGGTGGACCGCGGGGAGGACAAATTCCGGGTGTTGTGCGTCGCGGGGCGGCCGGATTGGGAATATAAATTTCTGAACCGGGCGCTTCAGGAAGATCCGCAAGTGCAGATGGTGACGCTGATGAGGATTGCGCCGCGAGAACCCAAATTTGTTTTTAAAGGCCAGGCCGGAGAAGCAGGCAATCCGCTGTTTCGCGGCTTCGGCCCGGCGACGAATGAGGAAACCGCCCGTTACGACCAACCCGTGCTCGTGAGATTGAACACCGGGGATGAATTTGAACTGCGCGACGGATTTCCGAAGACCGCCGAGGAATTGTTCAAGTATCACGCGGTGATTTTGGACCGGATGGAAGCTGGATTTTTTACCCAGGAACAACTGTTGTTGCTGCGTCGGTTCGTGTCGGAACGCGGCGGCGGATTTCTCATGCTTGGCGGAGCGGATACGTTTCGGGAGGGCGGCTACGCCGAAACGGTGATCGCGCCGATGCTGCCGGTTTATCTGGACCGGCCCGCTGACGTGCAGTTGCCGGCGCTTTTCAAGCTGGCGCTGACGCGCGAAGGGTGGTTGCAACCGTGGATGCGCTTGCGCGCCACGGAAGCCGAGGAACAGCAGCGGCTGGCGGCCATGCCATTTTTTGAGGTGTTGAATCCCATTCGTGAAGCGAAGCCCGGCGCGAGTGTGCTGGCCACGGTTTCGGACAACGACAACCATACTTATCCGGCGCTGGTGGTGCAGCGATTTGGCCTGGGCTCGGTGGCTTCGCTGATGGTGGGGGATTTGTGGCGTTGGGGAATCAACGATCCGGCGAGGCAGAAGGATCTGGCCAAATCGTGGCGGCAACTGGTGCGTTGGATGGTGACGGACGTGCCGGCGCGGGTCACGGTCGAATCAGAGGCGACGGAAGATCCGAGCCAAGTCCGCCTGATGGTCAAGGCGCGCGACGAAGAATTCAAGCCCCTGGACAATGCGGTTGCCCGGCTCACCGTTCGGCCGGTTTGTTTGGTGCCGCAGTCGGGGGATTCGCCGAATGCTCCCGTGGGAACGGGGACTCTCGAAATCGCGGCTGAACCGTCCGCGACTGAATCTGGCAAATATGAAGCGACGTATGTGGTGCGCCAAGCCGGAGCCTACAGTGTGGATGCGGTAGTCACGCGGCCCGGCGGGCAGGTGGTTGGGCGCGCGGAGGCGGGCTGGACTTCCGATCCGGCGGCGGAAGAATTTCGCTCGCTGAAACCGAACCGGTGGCTGCTGGAAAATATTGCGCGACGCACCGGCGGCGAAATCGTGGCGATGAAAGACCTGCGGAATTTTGTCCGGCATTTGCCGGAGCGCCGCGCGCCCATTACCGAGACGGCGTCTCTACCTTTGTGGCATCTTCCGGCGGTTTTTCTTTTTGTGCTGGCTTGTTTCGTCACTGAATGGGGCGTGCGACGGTGGAAAGGATTGCCTTGAGATTCTCTCTCACAGAAAGTCGGAGCAGCTTTTTTGGTTGTGGCAATTTCCGCGTTGTTCGGAGTCCACGCTTTAGCGTGTTCCCCTTCCCGGACAGCCTGAAGGCTGGACACCGAACGAGGCGATTATCGCCGGGCCTCATTCGATTGCTGGCTATTTTTGCCATGCTTTTCTTTTTAGCAGAAACATTATCAGCGCAGACAAATCAGTCGCGTTCGCTCGTCTTGGTGATTGGCGCGGCGGGTGAAACGGAATACGCGGAGCAATTTTCGAGTTGGGCCGATCTGTGGAAGGAAGCCGCGGCCAAAGGCGGTTTGCAAACTACGGTCATTGGCGAAAGCCAGGACAAGCCGGATGAGGATTTGCCGCGATTGCTTGAAGTCCTGACGAATGAAGTGTGCCAGGCTGGAGGCGAATTATGGCTGGTGTTCATCGGGCACGGGACGTTTGACGGACACGCCGCGAAATTCAATTTGCGCGGGCCGGACATTTCGGCGGATGATCTGGCGGCGGCCTTGAAACCGTGCCGGCGTCCGCTGGTGGTGATTCAGTGCGCTTCGGCGAGCGGCCCATTTCTGAAAGCGCTTTCAGGTCCGGGACGTGTGGTCATCACGGCCACTCGCAGCGGCTACGAAGTCAATGTGACGCGGTTCGGCGGTTATCTCGCAAAGGCCATCGCTGACCCGGCGGCGGACCTGGACAAGGATGGCCAAACCTCATTGCTGGAAGCGTATCTGGCCGCCGCGCATCAAGTGGAACAATTTTACCAGGATCAGGGCCGTTTGCAGACCGAGCACGCACTGTTGGATGACAACGGCGACGGACTGGGCACGCCTGCGGAATGGTTTCACGGCACGCGGGCCATTAAAACGGCGGCAGACGGGAAGTCCGTGGACGGCGTGCGGGCGCACCAGATATTTCTGGTTCCGAGCAACATTGAGCGTCAGCTTCCCGCGGAAGTCCGCGCGCGGCGTGATGAGTTGGAACAGAAGTTGAGCGCGTTGCGTTTGCAAAAAACCAAGATGAAAGAGGACGAATATTACCGCCAGATTGAAGGCATCATGGTTGAACTGGCGCGACTCTATGAAGGCAAGTGACCCGCTTGATCAAATGAACGAACGATTCCAATGTAAAGGAAGACGAAGCTCACCGGTGATGAACTTATTTAAACATGCGATACGATGGATCGCTCTCCTTTGCGTGCTGGCGCTGTTTTCGGCCGAGGCCCAATTCCGCAACGGCGGGCGCTCCCGCCGGAACTTCGAAACCAACAATCCCGAGCGGATCAAAGAGCAGGAGATGATGGAGAAGGCATTGAACCCGGAATTCCGCGAGGATGTCTTCACCTTCGCGCGGTTGAAGTTCACCGAGGCGGACCGTGGTTTCAGGTTCGGCGGCGGCCGATTGTGGGATGACGACGCGCCCGAGGCGGATTTGAATCTCATCTTTCGATTGCATGAAGTGACCAGCCTGAAAGTCCGTCCCGGGCTCAACTTCATTGACATCACGACGAAGGAGCTGGCGAATTACCCGTTCGTGTATCTCGCCGCGTCGGGCAAGGTGGTCTTTACTGACCAAGAAGTCGCGGACTTGCGGCAGTATCTCTTGAACGGAGGGTTTCTGATGGCGGACGATTTTTGGGGCGACGAACAATGGGCGCATTTTCACGACCAGATGAAGCGTTTGTTTCCCGACCGCGAGCCGGAGGAATTATCACTCGACCATCGCATTTTTCACACCGTGATTGACTTCAAACAAGAGTCGCAGATTCCGAGCGTGGGCGCTTATATTCATACTGGCGAATCCTTTGACCCGGGCTTTCCCTTTGACTTGAAAAACTCGGACCCTCATTACTACGCGCTATACGATGACAAGAAGCGAATGATGGCGTTGCTTTGCCATAACAACCATTATGGCGACGGCTGGGAACACGAGGGCGACGAGATCACTTACTTCACGAAATTCTCCGAGCGGGGGGCGTACCCGATGTTCATCAACATCCTCGTTTACACGATGACGCACTAACGCTTCGGAGCGCGGGATTAGGGAATTTCCAAAATACGATAAAACCGGCTCGGCGCTGAACTGGTGGCATTGGTGTCCAAAAACGTCAGCGTGTTGGTGGTCGCCAGCAGAGGCGCGCCCAGGTTGAGCCAGTTGGTTTGAAGGAGATTGGTGTTGTACTGGATTTGGTAATATAAATTGGGAACCGCGCTCCAGCCCAGAGCGAAGCCGGTCGCGTTTTGCCGGGCCGCGTTGAACCGCGGCGGCGAATGCGGCGTCAGGCTGACGTCGTCAAGACCCAGATAATTCGGATTGTCTTCGAATCCAAATTGCAGCACCGTGCTCGCGCCGGTGGCCGTGACAAAGAATTGCAGATTGGTCCAGGCGGTGAAAGGGATGTTGGTCCGGTTGAAAATAGTCGCTCCGTTCCATTGGATGAGAAATTGGTTGGGGGTCGCCCCGTGCGAATTATTGGGATTGTCCAGCCAGAGCGAGAGGAGATAATTCTGACCGGCAGAAGTCGGGACAGTTTGACGAAGGTAAGCGAGCGAACCGGAGGTTCCAAATTCCGCGCCGTAACTTCCGGAATGGACGAACGCACTGCTGGACGTCACGTTGTTGTATTTGGTGCTGCCGGTCAGTGTCCACCCGGTGAAACTGCCGGTCTCAAAATCGCCATTGTTCACCAGGGACGGGTTGACGCCGAGGGTGAAGGACAAACCGGCCGCAGGACCAAATTGATTGGTGGCAATCACGGTTGCCGAATAATTGCCGGACGTCAGATTGCTCGCCGCCGCGGAGAGACTCACGGTGAAGGATGTTTGCCCACTGGTAGCCAAGGTTCCGTTGGAGGGCGCAACGCTTAACCATGACGGAACGTTGAGCAGCGACCAATCCACCGGGTTCAAACCCTGGTTCGACAATGTGTAGGTCTGGGAGCTTAGGCTGAACGGCCCGCCGCCCGGCCCCGAAGCGGTAAATCCGTTGGTAGGCGAAATGACCATTGGCTGGTTGACTTGGAGCGTGAACGGCACGGTCTCAACCGCTTGGACCGTCAGATTGGAGAAGGCGAGGCTGGTCGCGTAAGTGCCTACCGTCAGATTGCTTGCCGCGGCGGTGAGGCTGCAGGCGAGGGTCGTTTGCGAACCGGCAGCCAAAGAACCGTTCGTCGGAGAGATGGAAAGCCAAGTCGGGGAGTTGATCAGCGACCAGTCCAGGTTGGAACTACTGCCGTTGGTAAGAACAAAGCTTCCCGAGGCAAGCGTGAATGGGCCGCCAGCCACTCCAGTGGCAGAATCGGACAAGGGAGAAACCGCCAGCGCCACGCCGCCAGCCAGGGCGTTGAGAAGACTTTGTCCGGCGGGCGAGCCCAGGCCGGTGCAAAGATCATAACCAGTCGCGGCGTAAAACAGACTTGTGCTGCTCGACCACGTGTTGTTCCCCGTGGTGACGTCATTGAAACAAGTGGAATAGTTGGGCCCGGCGGCGATGGCATAGAGCGCCGGGTTGACGAACCCGACACTCTGCCCGCCGTTGGCCGCCACTTGCTCGTTGACCAGCGCGATGAATGCGGCCCACAGCGGCGCCGCGCAACTGGTGCCGCCGGTGTTATCGGTGCCGACGGCGCTGCCGCCGGAGACCACATAAATATTATCAGCCGTCAGCGCCACATCCGGGATGTTGCGGAAACTGGTTGATCCGCCGGCGCTGGCGAGATTACTCACGCTAGACTGCCAACTGGGAATGGGGTAGTAGCTGCTGACGCCGCCACTGCTGCCAGAGCCATCGTATTGCGAGCCTATTTCAATGCCCCAATTCCAAACGGTTTCCGATTTGAAAGAAGCACCGGTCCCGTTCATCGTCAGCGTCGTCCCGCCAACTTCCGTGATATAGGGAGAACTGGAAGGCGCGTTGTTTAAGGATACATTGTCCACACCATTGACCGAACTTGCGCCGGCGGTGAAGGCGCAACTGTCGCCCGATGCGCTGAAAAATGACTGCCCCACCCCCGCCATGCTGATGAATATATTGTCAGTCGTGACGCTTGGCCCTCCTGGCCAGCCCCATGAGCTGCTCAGATTTTTCACAGTATTGCTGTAGGACAGCATCGAGTTCAGAATATCATTTTGCAGAAACCTGTTTGGATTCCCCTCAAAGACGACAATTTTGGCCAGCCCGGGCGCCATCGCCATGGCCATTTCGATATCCAAGGAAACCTCCCCGTTGCCGCTGTTGGCGCCGGTGGTCGGCGTCCCGCTGAAACCGTCCAGCAAAACGGTCTGGATGACAATGTTGGCCCGTCCGTTTCCCGCCGCTGCCGCGTAAGCGGCGATATCGTTGGCGTAAAAACCATCCGCTTCAAACAGCCCGAGCATTTGTCCCGCGCCTGTCAGCGTCACGCCTGGCGCGTAGGCATTTCGAAAATCGTTCCCGAAATAGCCGCCTTTGCCGTCCGGGGAAGAACCGCTTCTAGGCACGGCGTTGGTCACGTCCCGCTTTGCCAGCCGGGAATGCGGCCGCGAAAGATTGCTCAAACCCTGGATGTCCACCACCTGAAGGTTTGCGCCCACTTGCGGTTCCCTGTCCGGCGCAAAAAAATCGCGCCCTTCGGTCGGATGATGATAAGTCCGCAGTTTGATGTTAAAGGCCTTTTCAACCGCCGCCGCCGGGCCCGTGACATCAAGCAACAGCCGGTTATCGTAAGTCGCCCCGACCGACAGGCCGTTTGATTGCGCGAATTGTTTGACCGCCTTATAATCCTGTTCCGTCGGCCCGAATTGCTCGGTGAACTGGGCCAGGGTCAGGAAATGGCGAAAATTCGGGCTGGCGGGATTGTAAACCTGCTCCAGGTAATTAGTCAGCGCCTCCGGGCTGCGCAAAGGGAGGCCGATGGCCAATAACAATTCATTCGTGGCGGCCAGATTGCCCGTCGGCGTCAGGCCCGAAATAATTGGGGGGACGTGACCGGGCAGAACTTTGAACCCCGCTCCGAAAACAGAATTAGTTCCGGAGAACAGAAGAATTGTGGACGCAAGGAAGCGCTGAAGCAGAGACTTGATTTTCAAGATGACACCAGTTTTCTAAGAGTTTCCCGACCTGACAGATTGTAAAACAAATTGTGTTTCGCACGTAAACCTGTCGCCAGCCATTTTAATAGGGAACAGGCGGAAGTCAATTACCTTATTCGGGTGTCAAGGACGGCTTCGAGGCGGTCACGTAAAATTCTTGCGCATTACCTGAGGAATGCTATTCTTCTTTCGTTAAAAGGAGCGGTCTTTGACATCCCCGGCGGGACGCAAAGTGCGCCATTTGAAATTTCAAATGCGCCAAGCGGTTTTTGTCGCAACTGGCCTGAAATGCCGGGGCGTCGCGTTGCGTACACAGCCAAACTCCTGATGTCTTGCTGATTTCAACGAGGAGTCAAAGTGAGTCGCACCAAGTCAAAGTAGTTTGACGGTTTGACTGTCGCTTTTTGACCAGCAAACCACGCGTTTTTATGAACCGTACCGCTTGGTACCGCTTGGTACCGCTTAAATTCGCCTGAGCACGGAAAAAATGAATCCGCCTGCATTGCCCGGTTCGGGCGAGACCGAACATGGCCTTCAAATTCTGCGGTGGGGACGGCGCGCTGCGCCGTCCTCGTCGCCGAGCGAAGCGTCAGGCGACGGAACGAAGGGCGACAAAGCGCGATCCGTATTCCCTCCGTCCGTCCTCGCTGACTCGGGCGGGGAAATCGCAGCGCGATTGCCACTGCCAAGACCAAAAACAGTCTCAAGATGTATCCCCCGATCGCCAGATCAGGATTTGGGGTTGAAGGGAGCCGCATTCATCAGCATAGTTGCCCCTCACGTTTTGTGGTTTTGAAAAATTATATGCCTATGAATCGGATTAAATTTCAACTTTTGGCCGGCTTTCTCGGACTGACATCGGCGGGCGCAATCTTTGCCGCTGATGTGGACATTCAACGGCAGCCGGAAGTATCACGCGCCACGCTGGCCAATGGCCTCCAGGTGATCATCGTGCAAAACCCGCTCGCGCCGGTGGTCACGACTGTGATCAATTATCGCGTCGGCTCCGATGAGACTCCCGAGGGGTTTCCCGGCACGGCTCATGCCATGGAGCACATGATGTTTCGCGGCAGCCCGGGTTTGTCGGCGGACCAACTGGCCGCGGTGACGGCCGGATTGGGCGGGGATTTTGATGCCGACACCCAGCAGGCGGTCACGCAATATTTTTTCACCGCTCCGGCAGAGGATTTGGAAATCGCGCTCCGCGTTGAAGCCGTCCGCATGCAGGCCCTGGAACCGGACGAAAAACTCTGGGAGAAGGAGCGCGGCGCCATCGAACAGGAAGTGGCGCAGGACCTGTCGAATCCGGAATACGTTTTTTACATGAAACTTTTGGAGGCCATGTTCAAAGGCACGCCCTACGCGCATGACGCCCTGGGCACGCGCCCTTCCTTCGACAAAACCACCGGCGCCGCGCTGCGGCACTTTCACGATTCATGGTATGTGCCGAATAATGCTGTTTTGATCATCTGCGGGAATGTGCAAGCCGCTTCGGTGATGGAGCAGGTGAAGAAACTTTTTGGCGATCTCCCGGCGCGGAAGCTGCCCAAGCCGCCGGAATATAATTTCAAGCCGGTAAAAGCCACGACCATGAAATTGGAAACGGATTTGCCTTACGGCATGGGTGTGATCGCCTTCCGCTTTCCGGGTTCCGACAGCCCGGATTATGCCGCTGCGCAAATTCTGGCGGACGTTCTTAGCAGCCAGCGCGGGAAACTTTACGACCTGGTTCCCCAAGGCAAGGCGCTATTCGCGGCTTTCTCGTATGACAGCCTGCCCAAGGCCGGTATCGGCTACGCCGCCGCCGGTTTTCCCGCGGGCGCGGAGGCCACAGGTTTGCTCGCGGAAGTGCGGAGCATTCTAAAGGCCGAGATTACCAACGGCGTGCTGGCGGATTTGGTTGAGGCCGCCAAACGACGTGAAATTGCCGGCGCGGAACTGCAAAGAAATTCCGTCTCCGGCCTGGCGATGGCGTGGTCGCAAGCCGTGGCCGTCGAGGGCCGGCAATCGCCCGACGAAGACGTGGACGCCATCCGGCGCGTCACCGTCGCGGACGTCAACCGCGTCGCCAAGGCTTATTTGAAAATGGACGCGGCCTTTGATGCGATTCTCACGCCCCAACCCTCCGGCAAGGCCATTTCGAGCAAGAGCTTCGGAGGCAAGGAATCGTTTGCGTCCTCGGAAGCGAAGGACGTGAAACTGCCCGTCTGGGCTGAGGATGTCATGAAGCGGATGGCGATTCCCGCTTCCACGTTGAATCCAGTAGTTACAACTTTGCCCAACGGCATCAAGCTCATTGTGCAGCCGGAATCCATCAGCGACACCGTCAGCGTGTATGGCCGCGTCCGGGCGAACGCGAAAATGGAATCGCCGGAAGGCAAGGACGGCGTTGATGAAATGTTGTCGCAGCTCTTTTCCTACGGCAGCAAATCGCTGGATCGCCTGGCTTTTCAAAAGGCGCTGGACGACATCGGCGCGAATGAATCGGCCGGGGCGGAATTTTCACTGCAAGTGCTCGCGGACCAATTCGAGCGCGGAGTGCAATTGCTGGCGGATAATGAAATTTCGCCGGCGTTGCCCGAGGAGGCTTTCAAGATCGTGCAGCCGCAGTTGGCCGCCGAGGTTGCCGGTGAACTGAAAAGCCCCGGCCATCTGGCGAGCCAGGCGCTCAAGACCGCTCTTTTTCCCAAGCTTGACCCGGCCCAGCGGGAAACCACGCCGGCGACCGTCAAGTCACTCACCCCGCAGGACGTGAATGATTATTATCAGCAAGTGTTGCGGCCGGACCTCGCCACGATTGTGGTCATCGGGAAAGTCACGCCGGAGAAAGCCGCGTCGGTGATCACGAAATATTTTGGTGATTGGAAAGCTTCCGGCCCGAAGCCCAACACGCTTTTTCCGCAAGTGCCGAACAACGCGCCCAGCACCGTCCAGGTGCCCGACGCCAGCCGGGTGCAGGACGATGTCACTTTGGGTGAAACTCTTGGACTCACGCGGACGAACTCGGATTACTACGCTCTTGAATTGGGCAACCATGTGCTCGGCGGAGCGTTTTACGCGAGCCGGCTTTACCGGGATTTGCGCAAGGATAACGGCTTGGTTTATTTCGTCGCCTCTACCTTTCAAATCGGTTTGAGCCGCGGGCTTTACCAGGTGAACTATGCGTGCGACCCGCCGAACGTCGCCAAGGCGCGCGCCATGATCGTGAGCGACCTCAAGGAAATGCGGACAAATAATGTCAGCGCTCAGGAATTGGACCAGGCCAAAGTTTTGCTCCTTCGCGAAATCCCGCTATCCGAATCAAGTGTGGATCGGATCGCCCACGGCTGGCTGTCGCTTTCGGCGACGGACTTGCCCTTGGACGAGCCAATCCAAGCCGCGCAGCGCTATGTGAAACTTACCGCTGGCGATGTCCGCGCGGCCTTCTCGAAATGGATCCGCACCGATGATTTTGTCGAAGTCGTTCAAGGCCCGAAATCGAAATAGCGCGGCGTTGCGAATCAGGCTTGCCCGTGCTGGCGCAATTCCGCAAAGCGCGCCGCCGCGTCGGTCCAACCCGGCTCGCGCGCCGGTTCGTAGCGTTCCACGCTGCTGGATTTGCGGACCACTTCGCGCATTTCGGCGAGGGAACCCAGCTCGCCGCTGGCGCGGACCTGCGTCAGCAGATTGCCCATGGCCGTGGCTTCCACCGGGCCGGTCACTACCGGTCGCTGGCAGGCGTCCGCGGCGAATTGATTCAAAAACCGGTTCCGCGAACCGCCGCCCACAATATGAATGACTTCAATTTGTTCGCCGGTGAGTTCTTCGAGCGAGTTGAGGACTTCATGATACTTGAGCGCCAGACTTTCGAAACAACAACGCGCGAGTTCGCCGTCGGTCTTGGGAATGGGTTGCTTCGTTTCGCGGCAAAATCCCTGGATCGCCTTGGGCATGTCGGGCGGGTTGAGAAAGCGCGGGTCGTTAAGATTGACGAGACTGCGGAGCGGTTTGGCCTTTGCCGCGAGTTCCGCAAGCTGGCCGTAATCATACTTGCGCCCGGCGGCATCGAAGGAGCGTTTGCATTGCTGCACGAGCCAGAGTCCCATGATGTTCTTCAACAGGCGATAGGTGCCGTCGAGGCCGCCCTCGTTGGTCATGTTCAGTTCCAACGCGCGCGGCGACAAGGCGGCCTGCTTCGCTTCCACGCCCATCAACGACCAGGTGCCGGAACTGACATACGCCCAGTTGGCCTGTCCGGTGTTCGCGGTCGGCACGCCCGCGACAGCGGAAGCGGTGTCGTGCGACGGCGGCGCGATGACCTTGACGCCCGCAAGACCGGTGCGGCTGGCGAGCGACGGACGCAGCGCGCCCAGCGCCGTGCCGGGTGGAACAATTTTCGGCAGGAAGTGTGTGGGCAGACCCAATTTTTTGAGCAGCGGCAGCGACCAGTTGCGCCGCAGCGGATGCACAAATTGCGAAGTCGAGGCGATGGTGAACTCGGCGAGTTTCGCGCCGCACAGGCACCAATGAAGGAAGTCCGGAATAAACAGCAGCGTGTCCGCCGCGTCCAGAATATCCGGCGAATGCTTTTGCCAGGCGAGCAATTGGTAGAGCGAGTTCAACTCCATGAACTGGAGTCCCGACTGCGCGAAGATTTCCGCCTGCGGCACCTTTTTAAATGTCCGCTCCATCAGGCCGCGCGTGCGCACGTCGCGATAATGATAAGGCTGTCCGAGGATTTCCCCCTGGCGGTTCAGGAACACAAAATCCACGCCCCAGGTGTCCGCGCCGACGGAGACGATTTGGCGGCCAAATCGTTTTCCGGCCAGCGCGAGGCCGTTCTGGATTTCCGACCACAGGCGCAACACGTCCCAGCGGATCGTTTCCCCGAGCGCGACCGGCCCGTTGGCAAAACGGTGAATCTCCTCCAGGCGGATTTTTCTGCCATTCCAGACGCCGGCCATCACACGGCCGCTTTCCGCGCCAATATCAATTCCGAGATATACCTGCATTCCGAGTTTCATATCGTTGATAATTTCGAACACTGCTTTCCCACCGGCGGCGGGTCGCCGGCAAGCCGGCTGACCGAAGGGTTGATTTTCAGCCCGGCGCTGGCGGATGAATTTTGCATGTGTCTGATGATTTTGCGGAATTTCCGCGCGCAAGCCCACTAAAAAAGCAATTTCTGTCACAAATATCATTTCGTTACCTGCCAGGGCGAAATCCCGCACCCAGACAATTGGAACCAGTCTCAAGGCGCGCATCGGCAAGTCTCACCGCGGAGTTTGACACTGATGATTTTCATATCTAAGGTTGGTTTGGACGGCGAGCGCCAGAGTTTATCGCCTTTGGTTGTCCGTCTCAAAGCCCGTTGATGGGTATTGAATGAACCTTGACTGATCAATTTATGAAAAACGAAATGCGGTTTGAGTCTTGTTATATCAAGGTTCCGTTGGCATTCGGCGCGGCAACCTCTCACTGATATGGGGGCGCAATGGAAACAAGCCGGGCGCGTGGCGAATTCGACCAAACGCGGCGCGATGATCGGCAAGCTGGTCAAGGAAATACTGGTCGCGGCAAAACTCGGCGATCCGCATCCCGAGAATAACGCGCGGCTTTGGGTCGCGGTCGAGGCGGCGAAAAAGCATTCCGTCCCGCGTGACACCATCGAGCGCGCCATCAAAAAAGGCGCCGGTCTGCTCGACGAAAAAGTGAATTACGAACTCGTCACCTACGAGGGCTTCGCGCCGGCCAAGGTCCCGGTCATCGTGGAATGCCTGACGGAAAATCGCAATCGCACCGCGCCGGAAATCCGGCAACTGTTCAAGACCGGGCAGTTCGGCGGGCCGGGAAGCGTGGCTTTCATGTTCGACCGCTGGGGCATCGTCGAGGCGCATCACGCGGACAAAAACCAGGACATTGAAGCGGCGGCGATTGAAGCCGGGGCGCAGGAAGTCCAGCCATTGACCGGCGAGGAGGTGCCCGAAAATCACATGGGAGCGCGATTCCTTTGCCATCCCACCGATTTGGATGCGGTATCGAAATTTCTGAAGGCCGCCAAGTGGAACGTCACCGCGTCAGAAATGAGTTATCTGGCCAAGAATTACATGGAGCTTCCCGAGGCGCAAAAGAAGGAAGTGCATGATTTCCTCAACGCGCTCGATGAGCACGATGATGTGCATCGGGTGTATGCGGCGCTGAAATAGCTGACAGAATCAAAGCTCCAAGAACCAACATCCAAGCTCCAGAGAAACTTCAAATCTCAAGCTCCAAAGCAGCCAAAGCCGACGATTGAAGGCTGAAGTTTAGTGCTTGTCTGGTGCTTGGAGCTTGGAATTTGGTGCTTAGGCTGTGCTCGCCTGAAGGCAATGTCTGCCCCGCCCTCAAGCCTTCGCCTTGACCAGACGCTCGTTCTTGACCAGTTTCGCCTGGTTGGTCTTCAAATAATCCTGGACCATCTGGATCCGGCCCAGACTGGTGGGAACCCGCTTTTGATTCTGAAACAGCCGGTAATGCGTCAGCGTTTTCCCTACTTCCATGATCTCGACATGGCCTTTTTCGGTCTTCCAAAGCTGGCCTTTGGCCAGCGACGGGGCGGGTGTCAATTTCTTCAACTTCATAATTTAAGATACCGCATCTGTCATATTTTTACCAGACGCCTGCTAATAAGACAGCATAATCGGCAATTATATTCAAATTCCAACGATAAATGAATTTAATTGGGGTTGTCGGACAGCGACTTGCATCCTGCAAGAACTTGTAAATCTGACGGAAATGACCAGTCGGCCTGCACCCTAGGCTGGGGTCGGCTGCACCTCTTCTTCATCCTGAATAAACGTTTTCCCCCGGTAAAAGATGGCGATAATGATGAATGCGACCGAGGCGACGAACATCAACCCGGCGAAGAATAGATAATAATTTGCTCCCGTAAGCTTGGTAACCTGCCCCGTGCGCTTGACGGTCTCCTCAGAATTTTGGATGAAGAAATTAACCGCCGAAGTAAACAGGTTGCCGACGGTATTCGTGGCGAGGAACAGAGCCATGACCATTGACTTCATCTGCTTGGGCGCCTGCGCGTAAGTGAATTCCAATCCGGTCGCATAAACCATTACTTCCGAAATCATCAGGAAGGCATAAGCGAGGATTTGCCAGGCAATCGTCGGCTTGAGGCCCGCGCCGATTTGGGTTTCGACCCACGCGGGGACAAGGAAGGAAGCCGTGATGAAGAAAAAGCCGACCGACATTTTGCGCAGAGGCGTCAGGGTGACGAATTTGCCCGCGACCGGATAAATGACAAAACTGAAAAGAGGGACGAAAATGAGCACGAGGACGGGGTTGAGGACTTGGAACTGATCAGCAGTCCATAAAATGTTCAGAAAATGGAGGTCCATGTGCTCCGCCTGCTGGACCCAGGACGAACTGCACTGGTCATACAGCGACCAGAAAACCGCGATGACGGCGAAAATCGGCAGGAGATTGATGAGGGCTTTGATGCTCTCCCAGTCGAATGCTTTGTTGACCTGTCGCGCGGGCGGGACATGCACCAATTTTTTTCGACCCAGCCAAAAAACCACCGTGGCGATGAACATGAGTATGCCCGGCACTCCGAATGCGACGTGCGGCCCATGAAAGGCATGAAGTTCAGAATCAAGCAGCGGCAAGACGGTTTGGAGCAGCGGAATGTGATGTTGGTTAACAAAATCCAAAACGGCAGGCGGAATCGGTGAACCTGTAGCTCTTAGTAAGTATGGAATATACAGCATAGAAATGGCAGAGCCGATGTTGATGGCGAGATAAAACCACAGATAGACACGCGAGAGTAATTGGCGGTTCTGCGAACCGAACTGATCTCCGACATTTGAAGAAACACAAGGTTTGATGCCTCCGGAACCAATGGCGATGAGCGTAAGGCCAATAAAAAGGCCGATCCGTGTATCGTTCAGCGACAGCGCGAGATGTCCCAGGCAATAGACAATCGAAAGACTCATGATGGTCAGATATTTTCCCAGGAATACATCGGCCACAATCGAGCCGATGAGGGGGAAGAAATAAACCGCGGCCACAAACAGGTGAAAATATTCACGGGCTTGCAAATCGGTCATGGGATCCAGTTTGCCGGAGGCATCCATGAGGTATTTGGTCATGAACACGACCAGAATGGTTCGCATTCCGTAAAAGCTGAAACGCTCCGCCGCCTCGTTGCCGATGATGTAAGGCACGCCGGGGGGCATCTTGGTTGTGGGAACGGGGGTCGTAAGATATTTCGCTGGACGCGATTGACTGGGACCGCCGGAAACTTCAGTTGTACTATTCACGGGGGTCTTTGTTACCACGTCTTGAAGCCGCCGTCACCGTGAATATTTGCGCCGGGCAAAATTAATGGGTGAACCGGCCATTCGCCTTTTTTTGAAAAAAATCCATGTTGACCTGAATCGGTTTTGGACATTAAATGCTCGGGTAAGCCGTGCGAAAGGTGGAAAGCGGCCCGCAGTCGTACTGATCCCAGCATAAACAGGACGTTTATGAAGCCAGAAATTGAGCGCGAGGAATCGAACGGAATCGAAGAGCAGCCACCAGAGACTGTTATTGACGCCAGGACGCCGATGAAGTTACTGGAATGGCGCGAGACGATTGTTGTCGTTCGCGAGCCGGAGCCGCCCCGCTTCGTCGAGCGCACCTCAGATTTCGGGCATTGGGGCATTAATGAATAATTTACCGCGACGAAGTACCTGATAATGAAAGCCAAATCAGCCAAACCGGATTCCGACCCCGGCGCCCCAAAAATCAAGGCTTCACCCAAAGGCGATCGAAACGCGGGCGTGCCGAAAAACCTCTATGCGCTGGTCGCCGGCCAAAAATTCTTCAAGGGACTGACCACGCACCAACTGCAACTGCTGACCGATTCCGCGATGGAGGAGACATTTGAGGCGGACGAGATCATTTACCGCGAAGGCGACCCGGCCAATCGGTTTTATGTCATTCTGGAGGGGAAAGTCGCGCTGGAAGCCGAGGCTGGGGAAGGTCCGGCGATTCTGATGCAAACCCTGGGACCGGGCGATGACATGGGCTGGTCGTGGCTGTTTGCCCCTTATTATGCGCATTTCACCGCGCGCACCCTCACGCCTGTCACGGTTATTTTCTTTTATGGCACCCGGCTGCGGGAGCAATGCGAGGCGGACCATGACCTGGGTTTTGAACTGATGAAACGCATCGCGGGTGTCATGATCGGCTTTATCGAGGCGACGCGGAAAAAATTGGTGGAACGCGTCGTCCGCTAAACGAGGGAATTTTAAGCCGGGCGTTCGGCGGTTAACAAGAATTCGGCTGGACTTCCATCAGTGCTGCTTTCTAGTGGTCGGCGAGGGCGCAAACCACTGCACGCGAGGGCGCTTGCGTTCCCCGGGGCGAGGAAAATGAGGGCTGAAACCTTTTCGGGTAGTTTTGCGTCTAATCCGGTGTATGTTGAAAGCTCTACGGCGGAAAAAATGGAATTTTACCACGGCGGCTCATTTTTTATCAACCAACCTGATTTCATAAGCGTATGGAAACGAATGAAAATAACGACGGTAAAACACGGAACGAGGATTTAAATTTACCGGGCACTCCGAAGGCGACCGAGGAAAGCGCCAGCGGTTCATGGATTGCCGGGGCGATTCAACGCTTCAAGGAAAGCCAGCGTCTGCCGCTGCTTTCGCGGTTGCTGGAAGCCAAGGGCCAACCGGCTCCCGCCATTCCAGCGGATCTGGAGCTGGGAAATTTCTATCACCTGTAATTCAACAAGAAGACGTTGCATTGCGGACGCGGCGCCCAGCGAGCCGATTCTGGGTCGGTCGTTCACTCCACTGATGTGTGTTTGAGCCTCAAGATTTATTGTCCTGACTTCGACGGAAAAATGACGTGCTGCGCTTCCCAAGACTGGAAGTCATCATCAGAGCTTATAATTTGCGCTTCGGCGCCAACAAAACCATAAACTCTCATCATTCTTCCGCCTTCACCTTGCCAGGTTTGTTTGTCGCGAATCACGGCGATCGTTTGTACCGGGATGGTTTCAAGCGTATCCGCCACAATTGATCCCCGATAAACAATTTCAAATTGATTGGTGCCAGATACAGCCCATTTAAATTTGGCAAGATAAGGCGCGAGTTGATTTGGGCTGTCGGGGCATTGGCCGTGGTGATCATGCACATAATTTAGAAATGCCCAGGACAAGTGTTTTGCATCTTCCAATTTGATAATGGCCGCTCGTTGTAAAGCTTCCCAGTATTCGGCTGAGTTGGATTCCGATTCCGACGCGGGCTTAGGAGCATGCTTCGCCTCAAATAGTTTGATGAGATCATTTGATTGCCTCTTAAGAGCATCCACTTCACTCCGCAGTTTTGCCAACTCAGATGTTTGGATATCCGTCATCGTATCGCTGCTGGAATTCGCGACCAGATTTGATAGACGCTCAGATTTCGCAGTCAATGCGGCTAACTGTTCATCTTTGCTTCGCAACCATGCAGCATTCTCCGCGTATTTCGCATGCGATTGATGCTGAATGGCCAACGCCGCGGCCAATCCAGCGGCGGTGAAGCTTGCGAGAAAGAATATAATTTTATTCATGGCGATTAATGGACTCAATCCCACACACTGCGGTTGATGCCTGGGGGTGGACAGGAATACATTTGATTCAAGTCAACAGCCATTCGGAGATCCATGTTCGCATTTACTGGCGACTTTTGTGTGATAACCATATCGCCGCAGGCGGGTAGTAAGCCTACCAACTTATTTGCAGGAAGAATTTCATAACGCTGCAGGATCGCAGTATCAATCGGAGAATCAAAGTAGGGCATCAATTCCGAAAGGTCGGCGGGGAACCGCCCGTTGTTAGTGTTGGCATATTTTTGCAACGCCGGCTTAAAAAAGTTACCCAGAACAATAAGCTGTACATTATTTCTTAAACTAGCGGCGCATTTGGCGAGATCGTCGTCGCTCTCGAGTTGCACTACGGAATTCAACCATACACCATTTGAAATGAGAAAAACACCATTTGAAATACTCTTGAGTTCTGGAATATTTTCTGAAGGATGCTCCTCCAGCCAATGCTTCAATCGATCCACCCTGGCCGCATACATTTTTCTTATGGATGCCAGGCGTTCCTGCGGGGATTGAGCGCTCATTGCCGTGGTCTGGTTCATTTCCTGGACGCTTGTCTTTAAGCGTCCAACCTCGCTGCGCAACCTCAGGAGATCGTGGAGACCGGGTTCAGGATTTGTTGCCGAATTATTCGATCGAGCCAGTAGGGCGGTGAGACGCTGGATATCTGCGGTCACTTGAGCCAGTTGGTTGGTTCTCTGCCGCATGACACCGTCTTGCTCGCGCAGTCTGGCTTGCGCCTGGTATTGAAGCAGCATTGGCATCACCACACTGGCGATAATAATGGCGGCAATGATGCCGGATTTCAGTTTTGTGGCAGCCATAAATTTGAAGAAAGCAACCGTCGCTCCGCTTCCCGCTGCCGCGCTGGCAAGGGCAGTCCCGGAAATGCTGGCGGCGAGTCCCGCGGGAGCGGCGGTTACGGCCTCCTCGGCGAGCACCACACCCAGCACCGCGACCGAAAATGTAATCCCATGACGTTTGAGAAGAATGTGCAGCTTCTCCAAAGCGCGGCTCACCCGTTTCTGAGCGGCGGCTTCATTGGTTCCCAAGGCCTCGCCAATCGAGCGAAAATCCAGGTGCTCGTAAAATCTCAGCAAAACTGCCGTGCGATCCGTCGCGCCAAGCTGGTTGATAGCTTCATCCAAGACTGGCGCCACATGGCTGAGGTGTGTTTCCGAAGGGCTTGTCAATGGTTTCATTTCAACGGCCTGCTGTTCGCGGAATTGGCGGCGGCGTTCGCTTCGCATCGTCTTCGCAGCAACAAAGCAAGTGTGCCGGTGCAGCCATCCGCCCAATTTAACTTCGCCAGAAAGACCTCTTGCGAGACGAGCAAGGTCAATGAAAACGGTTTGGGTCACATCCTGAGCCCGATGCGCATCGCCATCAACCAGCCGAACCGCCGTTGAATAAACCAAGTCGAGGTAGCGCGCTACCAGTTCCTGAAAAGCGTCTTCCGAGGCATCATTCACGTAATCCGTGAGCAATCTTTGGCTGTCGGTCATTGTTTTCTTGTTATTAAAGACCCGCTGAATGACGAAAACAGACAAAAATTTTATCAATTTGTTGGTGGTTGCGATGAGGAATGGCTGACTTTACCATGCGGTCGTGAGTTCTGTAACAAATTTAGTGGCTCAGGTGGAGAAATCCATAGCGGCGAGGCGTCTGTTTGGTCGCGGCGAATCCATTTTGGTGGCCGTTTCCGGTGGGCTGGATTCCATGGTGTTGCTGGATGTGCTGGGGAGTCTGGCGAAGTCGCACGGCTGGCGCTTGACCGTGGCGCATTTCAATCACCAGTTACGCGGACGGAGCAGTGACGCCGATGAACGGCTGGTGAAACGCGCGGCGGAAAAAATGGAGCTGCCGTTTGTGGCGGGCCGTGCGGATGTGCGGAAGTTTGCCCGCGAGCGCAAATTGTCGCTTGAAATGGCTGCGCGGCAGTTGCGGCACGGATTTCTGGCGCGCGTGGCGGCGAAAAGAAGGTTGGGCAAGATTGCGCTGGCGCATCATGCGGACGATCAGGTGGAACTTTTTTTTGTGCGCTTGTTGCGCGGCACGGGTGGCGAAGGGTTGGCGGGAATGAAATGGCTGGGCCGGTCGCCGATGGATCCCAGGATCATGCTGGCGCGGCCATTGTTGGATTTAACAAAATCCGAACTCTCCGCCTATGCAGCCGAAGCGCGGGTGCGGTTTCGGGAGGACGCAACCAATGGGCAAGTAGAGATTCAGCGTAATCGCATCCGGCGGGAATTGCTGCCGTTACTGGGAAAAAAATACCAACCGGCCATCGCCCGGGTGGTCTTGCGGCAAATGGAGATTGTGGGCGCGGAGGCCGAGTTCGTAACCGGCGCGGCGCTCGCCTGGCTCGAAGAGAAGCAGCGACCGCCGTTTGACACGCTGCCACTGGCCTTGCAACGGCGTTGCCTGCAATTGCAATTAACGCAATCCGGCGTGACGCCGAACTTCGATTTAATCGAGCAGCTTCGCGAATTTGCGAATCGTCCGGTCATGGTAAATGTTGCAGTGACGGTTCGCCGGGATGCGGCGGGGATTGTGACTGTCCAAGAATCGGGCAGCCAATGCTTTGAAGGTGAGGCGGTTAGGGTTAGTTTGACCGGCCGGGCGGGGGAAATTCGGCTTGAAAACGCAAGGATTGGCTGGTCGCGAGAACCGATGCCTGCTGGCACCTTTCGTGCTCCGCAAAGGCGAGCGAATTGCGAGAGCTTTGACGCCGGCAAGATTGGCACTAGCATACTGTTGCGTCATTGGCAGCCCGGCGACCGATTCCAGCCGATCGGCATGGCGCAGGCAGTGAAATTGCAGGATTTATTCACGAATGAAAGATTTTCCCGCGCCGCGCGGCACCGATTGCTGGTGGGCACAACGGCGGACGGTGAATTGTTCTGGGTGGAGGGCCTGCGTTTGGGCGAGGCTTTCAAGCTGGACAAAAAGACAAGGTATCAGTTGAAATGGCGCTGGAAAAGGTTATGATGCCTTGGACGAGTTCTAAACAAGCCAGGCAGCCTGGCCAAAATAACAAAACTAGATGTCAGACGATAATCGAAATAGCGACGAAGATAGGCGGAGGAATGGCGATTTCAAGATGCCCTCGCGCAATTGGATCGTGTGGATTCTCATTTTTTGCTGCGTAATCCTGGTGGTGCTGTTCCACAACCAGCTTAACGACCAGGGCGACGTCATCAACCAGCACAAGTTCAAGGAATTGGTAGATTCCAATCTCGTGGACAGCGCGGTAATTGCGTTCAGCCCTCAATCCGATTCCAAGGATATTAGCGGCAGATACCATTCACTCACCCCGGATGGCAAGAAGGGGCCGGAAGTCTCCTTCCGCGCCAAAATTGACTGGCCGAAGAAACAGATCAGCGCGTTGCTGGATCGTGAAGGTTTCGAAAAGAAGGAGCCGAACACCATGCTGTTGAGTGTGGTTTACAGCCTGCTGCCGCTGGTGATTATCGGCGTGTTGATTTGGTTCTTTTTTATTCGCCAGATTAAAATGGCCGGCAAAGGCGCTTTGAGCTTCGGCAAGAGCAAAGCCCGGATGCTCGCCAAGGAAAAGAACAAGACGACTTTCAAGGACGTGGCTGGAGTTGAGGAAGCCAAGGAAGAAGTGTCGGAATTGGTGGAGTTCCTCAAGGACCCGAAGAAATTTCAAAAACTCGGTGGGCGCATTCCCAAGGGCGTATTGATGGTCGGCGCGCCCGGCACTGGAAAGACACTGTTGGCGAAAGCCATTGCGGGCGAGGCGGACGCGGCGTTTTTCAGTATCAGCGGGTCGGACTTCGTGGAAATGTTCGTCGGCGTCGGCGCAAGCCGCGTGCGCGATATGTTCGAGCAGGCGCGCAAGAACACGCCCTGTTTGATTTTCATTGACGAAATTGACGCCGTCGGTCGCAGCCGCGGACACGGTCTGGGCGGCGGCAATGACGAGCGCGAACAAACGTTGAACGCGTTGCTCGTCGAGATGGACGGCTTTGACACCCAGGAGGGCATCATCATCATCGCGGCCACCAACCGGCCCGACGTGTTGGACCCCGCGCTGTTGCGCCCCGGACGTTTCGACCGTCAGATCACGGTGAATCTGCCGGATGTGCGCGGACGCGAGGCAATTCTCAAAGTCCACGCGAAGAATGTGAAGTTGGATCCTGCGGTGGACCTCGCCATCATTGCCCGCGGCACGCCCGGTTATTCCGGGGCGGAACTCGCCAACCTTTTGAATGAGGCCGCGCTGCTCGCCGCCCGCACCGGTCGCAAAGCCGTCGGCATGGTTGAACTCGAGGAAGCCCGCGACAAAGTCCGTTGGGGCCGCGAACGCCGCAGCATGGCCATGACGGATGAGGATAAGAAATTCACGGCCTGGCATGAAGCCGGCCACGCCCTCATCAACGTGATGTTAAAGCACACACATCCGCTGCACAAGGTGACGATTATTCCGCGCGGCCAGGCGTTGGGTTCCACGATGTATCTGCCCAAGGACGATATTTTGAACCGCCGCCGCAAAGAGATGCTGGACATCATCGCCGTCACCATGGCGGGCCGCATCGCCGAGGAAATTGTCTCCGACGATATTTCGTCCGGGGCGATGGGCGACATTCAACAAGCCACGCAGATGGCTCGCGCGATGGTCACGCAATGGGGCATGAGCGAGAAGCTCGGCATGGTCCAGTATGGCGACTCCAACGAATACGTTTTCCTCGGGCGCGAAATGTCCCGCAGCAAGGATTACAGCGAGCACACGGCGCAGGAAATTGACGACGAAGTCAAACGCATTATTGATAACGCGTTCAAGGTGGCCACGGACATCATCAACGCCAACCGCGACAAACTCGAATTGATCGCCAACGCCCTGCTCGAATTCGAAACGCTTGAGGGTGGGCAGGTCGAGGAAATCGTCCGCACCGGCAAGTTCACGCCGCCGCCGCCTGCTCCGAAAGTTGATCCGCCGTCCGGCGCCCAGGCAGCCACGCCTTTGCCGGAAGCGCCGCTCAAACCCATTCCGCCGCATTTGCCCGGCTTGGGAGCCGCAGCCCCCGCCGCAGCCTGAGTTTGTGTCTGGTATGGATATGGCGCGCTGCGCCATCCATGCCGCGTTAAGAAGCGGCGCAATTTCCTTACATCTTGCCTTGAGATTGACTACGGGCGGCCCAATTGTTTAGCCTTTCCGCAATGATTATTGCGCCTTCCCTTCTTTCCGCAGATTTTGGCCGCTTCGCGAGCGAAACCACGCGCATTCAAAAAGCCGGCGCGGATTGGCTCCATCTCGACATCATGGACGGGCATTTTGTGCCCAACATTTCCTTCGGCCCCCAGGTCGTGCGGACCATCCGGCCCTTTGCGAAACTTTTTTTCGACGCGCATCTCATGTGCTCGCGCCCGGAGATTTTGCTGGAGCCGTTCGCTCAGGCGGGTGTGGACCAGATCAACATTCACGTCGAACTCGGGGAGCAAGTCACGTCGCTGCTGTGGAAAATCAAGTCGCTCGGCAAAAAAGTCGGGCTTGCCATCAACCCGCCCACCGCCATCGGCCTCGTGCAGCCTTATCTCGCGCAGATTGACGAACTCCTCATCATGACGGTGAACCCGGGATTTGGCGGCCAGGAATTCATCAACGAAACGCTTCCGAAAATCCAGCAGGCGCACGCGTGGCGTCGCGACGGCAAGTTCAGCTATCGCATCGGCGTGGACGGCGGTGTCAATTTCGTGACCGCCAAGGAATGCGCGCGCGTCGGCGCGGACACGTTCATCAGCGGCACGGGCCTGTTTGGCCAGCGCAGCCTCAAGGCCGCCATCACCAAAATGCGCAAAATCACCTCCGAGAACCACCCCGCCAATGGCCTTGCTTTATCGTCTTGAATTTAAATCAGCCGTTCGGTGTCCAGCCTTTAGGCGTGTCCGCGCGGGAACACGCTAAAGCGTGCGCACCGAACAACTGAGACACAATGATCGCCAACAAAAAATTTCTGATCCGTTAATTCCGACCTCCGACTATGTCTAAGATAAAATTTGGAACCGACGGCTGGCGCGCCGTCATCGCCGATGAATTCACGTTTGCCAACCTCGACCGCGTCAGCCAGGCCACGGCTGATTATTGGAGCGAAAATCCGGTCGCGGGCACGCAAAAAAAAGTCATTGTCGGTTATGACCGGCGGTTTCTTTCCGATCAATTTGGCTGGCGCGTCGCGGAAATATTTGCCGGCAACGGTTTTCAAGTCGTCCTGACTTCCGAGGCCACGCCCACGCCCGCCGTCTCGTTCGCGGTGAAGGCGCAGAAAGCCGTCGGCGGCGTGATGATCACCGCGAGCCACAATCCGCCAATGTTTAATGGGTTCAAACTGAAATCATTTTACGGCGGCTCGTCCGAGCCGGCCACCTGCCAGGCGATTGAAGCGTTGATTGATCGCAACCCCATTCGCGCGCAAAAATTGGAGGAGGCCGTCAAACAGGGCAGCGTGATCGTCAAGAATATCCGTCCCGCGCATTACGCGGCGATAAAGAAACTGGTGGACTTCAAGCTGATCGCCAAATCCAAACTCCGCTTCGCGCACGAAGCGCTCTTCGGCGTGGGCGCGGGCTGCTTCAACGAATTGCTCGCCGGGACGACGTGCCGCGTCACCACCTTGAATGGCGCGCATGATCCGCTTTTCGGCGGCATCAATCCCGAGCCGATCCCAAAAAACTACGCGGTCAGCAGCGCGTATCTCAAAAAACATCCGCACGACATTTGCCTCGTCACCGACGGCGACGCCGACCGCGTGGGCGGCATGGATGGCCACGGCAATCCGCTTTCGACGCACCAGTTGATCTGCCTGTTGCTGCATCATTTCGTCGTGAACCGGAAGGGCAGGGGACGCGTCGTCAAGGCGCTCACCACGACCTCCATGGTGGACAAAATGTGCGCGTTCTACGGCCTGGAAATGGTCGAGACGGGCGTCGGCTTCAAATATGTGTGCGCGGAAATGCTCAAGGGCGGCGTGCTGCTCGGCGCGGAGGAGAGCGGCGGCATCGGTTTTCCCGGCCATGTGCCCGAGCGCGACGGCATCCTCGCCGGACTGACGTTGCTCGAAATGCTCGCGACCGAAAAAAAATCCATCAACCAGCTCGTCGCCAATCTGGAAAAACAATTTGGCGTGCATCGTTACGGTCGGATAGACACGCATTTTCCGTTGGAGAAACGCAAGGACCTGATGGATTACTGCGCCCTGAATCCGCCCGCCAAACTCCTGCGTTCGCCCCTCGCCGATGTCAAAAGCTACGATGGCGTCAAGTTCGTGGCCGAAGACAGTTCCTGGCTGATGCTCCGCGGTTCCGGCACCGAGCCGATTCTGCGGATTTACGCGGAAGCGGGTTCGGATGCTGCCGTGAAACAATTGCTCAAGCTTGGGGTTGAACTTACCAAGCGGGTTTAACTTGCCTTATGCAAGATTGTGATTATTCGAGTGTTTAAAAGGCGATGGCTTAAAATCGGAGCGTTGCTGCTTCTTTTGATTGTTTTGGGCTTCTTTCTCCGCTTCCCGCCCGGGCCTCGACCCGATTGTCATAGGGCAATGGACGGTGCTTTTCAGGCTTGGCGTATAAACGCTGGACATACAAACGCGTATCCAAATGTCAACGGAAGTGGCGTCAAGTCTTTGGCTCAAATAGAACCATGTTTTGGAGCGGAAATAATTCAAAAGTATAGCTATGTTCCAGGATTAACCTTTGACGATCCCACTAATCTAGTGCTGATGTATCTCAAAAAGAAAACGCGCCACTCTTGGCACGGTTATACTACACATAGCATTTTTAGCCCACGTCTGTGAATGGTGATTTCCCCTGAAATAGCCTTCGGTGGCAATTGCCCAGAGGGCGGCGAGTTGTTGAACACTTCTGAATTCAAGAAAAGGCTCGAAATGACCGTTGCATTTCTAAAGGTGAACCAGCGGCCATACTGGGAAGCGGTGGCGCGTGAGCCGGAGGATTTTTTGAAATCCCTCAAAGAGTGAACACAATGCCTACAAGGTGAGGCGATGGCCTCCTGTTTTCACAATGGATTCTTCCAATCTCAAAGAGGTTGCGGAACAAAGCCCAAGGTTGGCCCGCTCCCGGCCTTGCGGGCCTACCTTGGGATAAACGTCCAAGAAGATTTCCAACCTCAAAGAGGTTGCGGCTGCATTACCAACACTGCCACAACCTCGTTGAGGTTGAATGAATTTCCTAACCCCACCCAAGGTAGCCCCGCAAAGGGGCAACCTTGGGCTTTGTTGCATAACCTCTTCGAGGTAAAGATTGGATTGGGGAGTCTGTTCTGTTTCGTCTTCACTGAATTGCAAATTGCGTCTTGGACAGCCTTTGTCCCACCCCGGATGTAAAACTGGCGGCTGAATTCAGCAATACGCTGCTGAAACATGACCGGTAAAAACCAAGGAGACATCTGATGAAAAAGACAAGATCGAATGCAAAATGGGCCGCGTTGACGGCGAAACAAACCGCATTGCTGGAGGAATGGCTTTTCGAGGAGAAGTTGAGTTATGGCGAGGCGTTGGCGCGCGCCAAGAAGGAGTTCGGCTATGCCGGCTCAAGATCAGGCCTCCAGCGGTTTTACCATCGGCTGCGGCAAGAGCGATGGTTGAAGAGATTGACGGAATCCGGCGGGGACGCGGGCGAATTGGCAGCGGTTCGCGTGAACACGGGCGCGATGCTGGCTTCGGCCATGAAGTTGCTCGGCCTCCAGTTTTTCGAGGAGGTGCGTGATGGCGCGGAGGAGTTGAAGGACGCGCCGCTGCTGGCGAGGTTGTTGATGCAGCACGAAGCGAACGAGATTCAACGCGAGGAAAATCGCATTCGCGAGGAGGCATTGGAATTGCGCCGCCGGGCATTGGATTTTCAGGAGAAGCGCTGGCAGTTTGACGTGATGGAGGCGGCCGAGAGCGCGCTGCCGGAATTGCAGGAATTGCAAAAGGCCCGGGAGGATGAGGAGGATCCGTACGCGGAAAACAAACGGATTAACGCCATTCGCATCCGGTTATTTGGCCGGCAATATTGTCAGGAATTGCATCCTGAGAACGCCGAGGAGGAAGCGGCGATGGCCAAGGCAAAATCGAGTGAGGAAGCCGAGAGAGAAGCGCGGTCTCAACAATTGCAGGCCGAAGCCGCCAAACCCCCTGCACCGTCCGCAAAACCTCCTGAGCCGACAAATCAAGAAGTTGAAAATCAGCCTGACGAGGCCATTGACCAAGGGAACCGCGAACCCACAATTCCTGGTTCAACGAATGGTCCGAAAGCGGAGAAAACATTTTTGACTAAAATAAAAAGGCTGGAACCGTGAGACCGTACCGCTTGGTACCGCTTAATACCGGTTCGTACCGCTTGAGCGGAAGGTTTTTTAAATGAAGCGCAGCGAAAGCTCCAAGCGCCCAAGCTCCAACATCCAGAGAAGCTCCAAATTTCAACCTCCAGATTGGAGCTTGCGGGTTTGGTGCTTCTCTGGTGCTTGGATGTTGGACGCTTGGAGCTTATCTTCGGTTTCGCTAGGCAAAGTCGCCGAAAACCGTTAGGGTATTGGGGACTATCGAATTTATGAGAAGTTTGACCTGATGGACGCGGCACATATTAGAAATTTCAGCATCATCGCCCATATTGACCATGGGAAAACCACGCTCTCGGACCGGCTGTTGCATCGCACCGGCACCATCGCCACGCGGGATATGGAGGCGCAGTTGCTCGACTCGATGGACTTGGAACGCGAGCGCGGCATCACGATCAAGGCGCACCCGGTCACGATGAATTACAAGGCGAAGAACGGGGAGAACTATGAGTTGAACCTCATTGACACCCCCGGCCATGTGGATTTTTCCTACGAAGTTTCGCGCAGCTTGAGCGCGTGCGAGGGCGCGTTGCTGATCATTGACGCGGCGCAGGGCGTCGAGGCGCAAACGGTCGCCAACGTGCATCTGGCGATGAAACAAAATCTCACCATCATCCCGGTCATTAACAAAATTGATTTGCCCCACGCGGACGTGGCCCAGGCCAAGACGCAACTCGAGGACATCCTGGCAATTCCCGGCGATTCCGCCTTGCTGGCCAGCGCGAAGGAAGGGATTGGCATCGAGGAAATTCTGGAGGCCATCGTTGCGCGCATTCCGGCCCCTAAGCCGACGGGCGCGGCGTCATTGCAGGCGCTGGGTTTCGATTCGTTTTTTGACACTTATAAGGGAGTCGTGACGCATGTGCGAATTTTCAATGGCGAGTTGAAGGCTGGAATGCAAATCAAGTTGCTGCACTCGGGCAAGAATGTGGATGTGAAGGAGGTCGGCAGTTTCAATCCCAAGCCGTATATCCGCGAGAAATTGCAAGTGGGCGAAACGGGTTATTTCACCGCCAATATCAAAAGCCCCAAGGAAGTGAAAATGGGCGACACGGTGACGGATGCGCGCAATCCCTCGGCGGCGCTGCCCGGCTTCCAGGAAATTCATCCGATGGTGTTCAGCGGCATTTATCCGATCAACACGGCGGATTACGAACATCTCAAGGCCAACCTGGGCAAGCTGCAACTCAATGATTCGGCGTTCGTCTATTCGGCGGAAAGTTCGGTTGCGCTCGGTTTTGGTTTTCGCTGCGGATTCCTGGGTTTGTTGCATTTGGAAATTGTGCAGGAGCGCCTGCGCCGCGAATACAACATGGACATCATCGCGACTTATCCGAGCGTGGTCTATCACGTCACGATGAGCGACGGCACGATGAAGGAAATTGATAATCCCGCGTTTTTGCCGGAACCGAATTACATCCAGAAAATCGAGGAGCCGATGGTCAAGGCTTTCGTCATCTGCCCGAATGAGTACATTGGCGACATGATGGCGTTGATCTCGGAAAAGCGCGGCGCGGTGGATCACACCGAAACACTCGACACCCGGCGCGTCATGCTGACGAGCATGATTCCGCTGAACGAAATTCTCATTGATTTTCACGACCGCATCAAGAGCATCACGCGCGGCTTCGGCTCGATGGATTATGAGCATGCGGGTTATTTGGAATCGGAAATGGTCAAGCTGGACATGCTGGTGAACGGCGAATCCGTGGACGCGTTTTCGTGCATTGTGCATCGCGAAAAGGCGGAGGGCAGGGGACGCGCGCTGGCGGCCAAGCTGAAAGAAGTGATTCCGAAGCAGCAATATGTCGTCGCGATTCAGGGAGCGATTGGCGGCAAGATCATTGCGCGCGAGACGGTCAGCGCGATGCGCAAGGATGTGACCGCGAAATGTTACGGCGGCGATATATCGCGCAAACGAAAACTGCTCGAGAAACAGAAAGAAGGCAAGAAACGCATGAAGGCGTTCGGCTCCGTCAACATTCCGCAGGAAGCGTTCATCGAGGTGTTAAAGGCATGAGTGTTTTTTTTGCAACGGGGAGCACACGCGCCCTCGCGTTTTCCGACCGGCGTCCTCGCCGGTCGGTTCCTTGCACAGCGAAATCACTAACCTGTGTTCAAAATCCGTACATTTTTTGTGGTCGGCGAGGGCGCCGACCACTGCACGCGAGGGCGCGTGCGCTCCCCCAAAAAATACTTGAATTATGGGTTTAAACTGGTTTGCCTCCAAGAATTCGCGTCTCGCCGCGGATATGTGCAAGCATGTCCGCAAAATATTGAACGCGCAACGCGATATCCTTTCGCCGCAAGCGATCAAAGCCGTCGAAGCCGCGTTGAGCGAAACCAAAACCGCCCTGGCCGAAAACGCGAATGATGAATTAATCCAGAAGCAAATCAATAAACTGGAAACCGCCGCGAACGCCTGGCTCAAACCGTATCCGAACTCCGGCATCCGCGAAAATGTCGAGGTCGTGCTCGTGGCCCTGGCGGTGGCGATGGGCATCCGCACGTTTTTTTTCCAGCCATTCAAGATTCCCACCGGCTCGATGCAACCGACGCTTTTTGGTGCGACCTGGGTCAATCTTAAGGAAAAGCCAGGCGAAAAGCCGCCGGGAATTATCGGCAGGATATATGAAGGCTGCGCACATGGAACTTTTTATCATTATCAAAAGGCCGAGGAGGATGGCCGATTGGTCGCCATCGGGCCACCGGAGCATTTCTTGAAATTTATCAATACGGTCAGCATCGTCATGCAGTATCCGAGTGGAAAAAAGAAATACACCTTTTGGATGACGCCCGAAGACAGTTTGCCCAGCAACGGTTTGACCGGCCGATCAGGTCTGAATTACGCCGCAATCGAGAATGGCCAGACGTTTCACAAAGGCGATGACATTGTGAATTTCAAGGACGTGGTTGGCGACCATTTGTTCGTGGATCGCATTTCCTTCAATTTCCGGCGTCCGCAACGCGGCGAGATCATTGTTTTTGAAACCCGCGGCGTCGGTAACGCCATTTACAGTTTGCCGCCCGACCAATTTTACATCAAGCGCATGGTGGCCATGGGCAATGAAAAGGTTCAAATTGGGAACGACCGGCATTTGATTATTGACGGCAAACGTCTTGACCAATCCACGCCGCATTTTGAAAACGTTTATTCCTTCGACCCAAAGGTTGCACCGGCGGAAAATACAACTCCGGAGAGTCCCTGGTGCGGCCATTTGAACCAGGCCGTCGCCGACAAGTTTGGATTGTACCCCAGCCTTGCACCTTTATTTCCTGACGCCGAAGCTTCTCAAGTAGTGCGACCTGACTATTACATGGTGATGGGTGATAATACCGCTAACAGCTTGGATTCCCGTAAGTGGGGCGATTTCAGCCGCACCAACGTCATCGGCAAATATTTCTTTGTCTATTGGCCATTTACGCCGAGGTTTGGTTGTAGTTTGAGGTAATGGGTGGTATCACTATTACACGCGCACAATGTTTGTTATATTCAGTTGGTAGCTTCCTGCTCGCAGCCTGGAAATAGGCCCATTTACGCGAGCGTAACTCGGTTATTCACGGGGTTATTCACAGACTGCACGCAATCGCCAGAGTTATATTCAACTTGACATCGAGCACGGAACATGCCAGTATTTGGCCCGCGTTACGAATTCAGAGCAACTAATGCGTAAGATGTGTGAAGTAAGCGAACTTGATATGCACCTTGTCTGGCGGGAAACTAATTCCCGTCTGGACACACTGGCGCGTTCAGTTGCGGAATGCAAAAATTTGGAGGGCGCGTTGGACTTTTGCCGGTGGCTTCAAGGTTCTGGACTTATTCGAATTTTCAAGACGCACGCGCACGAATTACACTGGCCGCAATCCCGGCATTTTCGCGTGGATGGTTCTTTGATTGATAGCAAGGTGTCTGATTTGATGCGCGAGATTCAAGATCGTTATCGAACGGGTAATATACAGCCTCGCGTTGACATGGCCGAATTGGAGCGTATTAGCTACAAGCTGGATTTGATCGCCGGTCAACTGTCATACCTGCCAGTTCCACAGGTGGACATTTCCGCGCCGCCGTTGCGAGTCATTCAAGGGGGTTCCAATGAGTGAGCGGAAACGAAGTTTCCGGGGAAAATTTTTTTCTGATTGCTTTATCATTTGGAACGGCGGAGAGCCGTTAATGATTACCACAAAAAAGCGTTCAGTAGTCATTCGCGCGTTGCCGTTTTTGTCGCGCAAGAATTTGCTTGAATGGGCGGTGCAAAATCAGATTCGATGCGTCGGATTTGAGGCGGATCCGCGGCCCCCTCGCCGCTCATTCAATTCGACTTCAACCTGGGCAGTCGTGGGCTAAGACTTTCCCCCTACACAGGGGAAACACGCGAAGAAACGTAAGCCAAGGGGGTGGGTCGTTTTCATCTATTTTCCAGTGGGGACAAGTTCCATGATTCGGAGCGATAGCGAACACATAACTTGCTTGAAAATACGCCAATGAAATTTTACACCGTGGGGATACCTGCGATTTGGGAATCCGCCATTTTTGCGGTCGCAGGTCTCGCGCCGCGGAGCGGCGCGAGACTTGCACCCGCAAAATGGCTTGCCTTGTTATACTTTAAACACTTACGGCTTAATTCCTGCGCTCATTGCTGCAAGCTATAGAGTAGCTTGAAGCTAGACATAGAGTTATTCACATGGTTATAGACAGAAGATTTCGCTTGTGTTTGTTATGTTTAGTGTAAAAGTTGCCCCTGAGAGTTGCGATGGCGATTTGCGTTATTTGGCAATTGGTGTAAGTTGCATTTTTTCAGCCGCGATCGGGATGGTCAGGTCGCCCTCGATTGAGTCGCTGATCAACCGGATAATGGTCGGCGAGGATACCTCCAAAACCAAGGTGGGCGTCTCCCGATCCGAGATGGAAAATCGCAACCGGGCAACGTCCGCAGTTTCGCTCAAGGCTGGCGGTTCGCTGGGGATCGAACTCAAGGACGCAAAGTTCAGGATTTTGGCAGTCTCCTTATAGGTGCCCGCCGCGATGTCAACCGTCCCGCTGCTGGCGCCGTTGGTGACTCTGAAAAAAAGCGTGAGCAGGTAGCCCGTCCCAGCCGGTGAAATCGTGCGGTTGGCCAGAACCATTTTCACCGCCGCATCCACAGCGGGCGCCGCCGCCGGTTTGGCTGCGGGTTTGACGGGGGCCGTTTGAACTACCGCGGCTGGAGGTGTTGCCGGCGCGGGCGGTGGGATTCTGCGTTGCGCGGCGAGCGCTTGGGCTTCGAGATCGGCGATGGTGTTGCTGGACTTGGAGAGTTGTAAGTTGGCGAAATCGAGCGCGTCCTGAAACGCCTCCAATGAAGGCCGCACACCATTGGTGAACACTTCGCCAGCCCGTTCCCGCGCCACCTGTTCAATGGCCGCCTTGATTCTCGGCTGCTTGAATTCCTGCGCGATCTGGTTCGAAATCTGGCCGTAAAACGCGCCAATGTGGTTGGTGGTCTTTTCGTCCAAAAGGGCCATGTATTCCTTGGCCCGCGAATCAATGACCCGACCGGCCACGACCACCACGCCCCAAGCCGCCACGCCGACAACTCCCACGACGCAAGCCCAAAGTCTCCATGATCCAAAAATCTGCCGCGCCACCAATTGCAGTTGTTCCTGGGTCAATGTCGCGGTGGACTGGTTGTCGAAAACGAAAGGAACCCGGCAATCCGGGCACTGCACCAGCAGCCGGTCGTGGGCTTTTCTCCCGCAGCGCGGGCAACGGCGGTTGATTGCATCTGGCATACCACAACCATACAATCAAAAGACGCTGCCGTCGCAAAGCAGATTCAAACGGCTTGATATACTTCCAGATAATGCCTGACCATGCGGTCCCAGGAAAAGTCCGTCGTCATGCCGTTGCGCTGATAACTGCGCAGCAACTTGGGTTCACCGTACAAACTTAGCGCTTTCCGCATGCTCCTGGCCAGGGCGCGGCCTGAGTATTCCAGAAATTTAATTCCGTTGGCCCTTGCCCGGTCTTCGGCAATATCTACCACGGTGTCGTCCAGACCGCCAGTGATGCGCACGATGGGCACGGTGCCGTAGCGCAGGCTGTACATCTGGTTCAGACCGCACGGCTCGAATTTTGATGGCATCAAATAAAAATCGGATCCGGCTTCTATGCGGTGGGACAGTCTCTGGTTGAAGCCAATGCGCACCGCCACCTTTGAAGGATGTCGCGATGCGAGTTCCCGGTAGGCCTTTTCGTAAGTCGCCGCGCCGCTGCCGAGCAGAACGAATTGCATTTCGGTGCTCAACATTTCTTCCAGCGCCGCCAATTGAATGTCCAGGCCTTTTTGGTCCGCCAGGCGCGTGATGCTGCCGAATAGCGGCACGCTGGCCGCAACCGGCAGGCCGACTTCCCTTTGCAATTCCAGCTTGTCCTTGGCTTTACCGGCCAGACTGCGCACAGAATAAGGAAACGGCAGATGCGGATTCTTTGTGGTGTTCCATTCCTCGTAATCCACACCGTTCAAAATTCCAAAGAGCGACTTCTGGCGCTTGCGCAATAGATCATCTAACGCGCAGCCGGATTCCGGCGTGGTGATTTCGCGAGCATACCGCGGGCTGACGGTCGTGATGACGTCCCCGTAAGCGATGCCGGCCTTCAGGCAATTCACCTGGCCGTAGAACTCGACGCCGAAGGGATTAAAATAATCCATTGGCAGATTGGTCAGCGCGTATTGTGCAGCCGGAAAATATCCCTGGTAAGCGAGGTTGTGAATAGTGAAGCAGGTTTTAGGAATGTTCAACCAACCCTCCTGTAATTTCTGGTGCAAGATGAACAGCGGCACCAGACCGGTCTGCCAATCGTGTGCATGCACTACTTCTGGCTGCCACGGAAGGTAACGCGCCAGGTGCGCCACGGCCTTGGAAAGAAAGATGAACCGCTCCGCATTGTCCGTGTAGTCGCCGCCCTTGTCCTGATAAAGGGCATTGCGATTGTAAAACTCCGGTTGTTGAATGAAATAGACGGTCAATCCGGGCGCTGGTTCGGTCTTCCAAATCTCGGCAGTGACCCGGCGCAAACCCAGTGGCAGGTCCATTTGCCAGTCCATCTTGCGGATGCGTGGAAAGCGCTCGCGCATGCCCTTGTAGAGCGGGGTTACAATGCCGACTTGATGGCCGGCATGGGCCAGCGCCTTGGCCAGGGAACCGACCATGTCCGCCAGGCCGCCGGTTTTCGAGTAAGGATGCACTTCGCTGCTTGCGAGCAGGATTTTCATTCAGTGAGCGTGGCCGCGGTTTGCTGGCCACCGGAGAGCGCCGGTTAGATTTTTATAAGGTCTGTTTTCAAGAAGGGTTGCAAAGCCGGCGGAATGGCCACGCTCCCGTCCGCCTGTTGATGGGTCTCGATCAAGGCCACGAACAACCGGGCCAGAGCCGTGCCGCTGCCATTGAGTATATGCGGAAATTTATTTTCACCGGTCTCCGTTTTGAAACGCAGATTCATCCGCCGCGCCTGGAAATCTTCGCAATTCGAGCAACTCGACACCTCCAGATACGCCCCCTGCCCTGGCGCCCAGACTTCGATGTCGTAAGTCTTGGCGCTGGTGAATCCCATGTCGCCCGTGCACAACAGGATCACGCGATAATGCAGCCCCAGCAATTGCAACACCCGCTCCGCATTCGCCACAAGCTTTTCCAATTCCGCGTAGCCGTTCTCCGGTTTGGTGATTTTGATCAGTTCGACCTTGTCAAACTGATGCACCCGGATCATCCCGCGCGTGCCCAAGCCAGCCGCGCCGGCTTCCGCGCGGAAACACGGACTGTAAGCGCAATATTGAATGGGCAATTGTTTCTCGGCCAGAATTTCCGCGCGATGGATGTTCGCCACCGGCGCCTCGGCCGTGGGCAGCAAATACAACTTGCCCAGCGTGCCGGCGTCCTCGCCCTCCCGCACCGCATACGCCTGATCAATGAATTTTGGAAATTGGCCGACACCCGTCATGCACTCGCGACTGATAATATATGGCGGTGAGACCTCCGTGTAACCGTGCTCCGTGGTGTGCCACTCCAATAAAAATTGAATCAGCGCCCGCTCAAGCCTCGCTCCCCAATTCGTATAAAGCAAAAAGCCGCTGCCAGAAAGTTTCGCGCCCCTTGCAAAATCAACCAACTTGAGACTTTCGCAAAGTTCGATGTGACTCTTCGGCTTGAATCCCAACTCCGTTTTTTTGCCCCAGGTGCGAATCTCCGGGTTGTCCTCGGCGCTCTTGCCAATCGCGACGGATTCATGCGGCAGGTTGGGCAAGCGCAGCATCAACTCATCCCGAGCCGCTTCCGCCGCGGCCGCCTGCTTGTCAAGTTCGGCGATCTGGTTGCCCAAATCACGCGTCTCCGCTTTCTTCGCCTCCGCCTCGGCGGTTTTCTTCTGGCCCATCAAAACGCCGATTTCCTTGGACACCCGATTGCGTTGCGCCTTCAATCCCTCGACTTCGGCGAGCAGCTTTCGCCTTTGTTCATCGAATTTAAGCACCTCGTCCACGCGGGCTTCATCCCCTGCCCCGCGCGTCGCCAGGCGTTGGCGCACCGCGTCGGCATGTTCGCGAATCAATTTAATATCGAGCATCGAGCGATTATAGGAAGCTCCCTCCGCAGGGCAAGCGGGATTCAGCATAACCGAAAATCCCATCGCGGCGATAGGGGCGGTAATAGACTGCAAGGTGTCCGATCATAAGATACGATAATGTCGAGTCTGTGGTAAAGCCGTCACATCACTTGGATTTAGTGCGACTTGCTTTGACTGCCGGCCAAGACCCGGCAAATATTTCCTCCTTTCAACGCAAGCACAGTTCACCACCTGGCGATTGGCTTTTGCGGCGCAAAAGAAGTCTGTCATCTGAAATTTCAGATGTCACAGCCTGCATCCCGCCCGGGATGTCAAAGACCCCTGCCCCTCCGCTGACATAACTATGGATCATAAGTCTGATTTTGCAAGATATTCTTCAGCGCATGGACTGATGCGATTTACCGGTTCGAGCCATCCGCCACACTAGCCTTATCCTCTCCAAGGGGCGACGGAGAAGATTGGCTCAGGAATAGTCATTGCCAATGGCTGATGCAATCTCGCATCATGTTTCCCGGCAATGGCCGGCCGCTCAACCTTTGCCGACAATTGAGAATCAGCCGAATGTGAAAAAGAGAGTCTTGCTTTTAATTTCGCTCATTCTGCTGATCGTGGCGCTCTTCGTTCTGTGCGCCCAATGGCTGCTGATTTCCCCCACGAGACCAAGCTTCATTCCGGCAAAAGACGTGACCGCGCCCTCCAGTTACGATCAGGTGTCATACCCCTACTACGGTCCCAGCCCTTTTGAAGGTGGAAAGATGTGGGTCTCGTTTGAAGCATCCAACGACTTTCATGCTTGCCTGTTCGATCTCGAAAAACAATTGGTCTTAGGCGAGGTGGTCAACGCAGCCCCCGTTTTATTTAATCACGACCAGACCAAAATACTCTGCAGCCAAAGAACCCCTCCCGGCACGAACAGGGTGCTGCGATTGATAACGAGGTTGGCGCGTCTGGCTATTTCGAAGGGTAAAGCATCGCCTGATGACGACGACCAGGAAACCTTCTGGGTAATTGATTTGAAGCGCAATCACGCCACCGAAATCGGCCACCTATTTCTATGGAAAGGCGCAATCAGTTCGTTTTATCCTTCTCCTGACTTCCACCACGGTTTTCTTAAGACGGTCGGCGTGAACCTGCCCGAGATGTTCGTTTACGATCTTGAGGATGAGACTTTTGAGCGTCTTTCGGTGACCGGCTCTCCGTGCGGATGGTGGGACGAGCATCACATCATGTTGCAAGCCACGAATAATGACCTGGAGCTTTATGATATCAAGGCGCGGAAAAGTTCTACGTTTCTGAGCTTGCGGCAAGTGCGCAAGTTTTGCGCCGATTCGGGACTGACGAACCACCCCGGCCCAAGGTTTTCTTTCTACGTGTGGGATGGACAGGACAATGAATTCTATCTCAGCGGCGGTGACTCGCGTTTTACCACCCCGGATTCATTTCTGATCCACCTTGAGCGCCCGGACGGCAACTTGAAGTTGCTTGTTAAAAATTTTGAATGCGCGTGGTGCGATCATTTCGATGCCGGAGCAAAACTCTACCTCTACAGCAGTCCCCAAGCCGGGGTGAACACTAGCGCGGTGTATCTTCGAGACTTGAAAACCGGCCTGGCCCGTGAACTTGTGCCTCCAGATCAAAACCACACCTACGATTTTAGCCTCCCGCGATTTTATGGTGGCGGAGTGATTTATTCCCGCAGCAACGCGCTCTGGGAAATACAACTGGATGGCAGCAACAATAAACGCTTGTTCCCGCCGATTGATGACCATGGCAGCATCGGAAAATAAGCGCGCCGGGAACGACTCGCAGACTTGAAACCATACCCTCTCATCCGCATTATTCGATTGAAAACTCCGCCGCTCGGCGTCAAATTGCCCTCATGCAAACAGTTTTTACCGGTCCGGTTTATGTGGTGCGTGACAATATTGACACCGATCAAATCATTCCCGCGCAATACCTGAATCTGGTGCCCACGATTCCCGAGGAATACGTCAAGCTCGGCGCCTACGCCTTCGCGGGATTGCCGGAATCCCTTTATCCCACGCGCTACGTGAAGGACGGCCAGTTGGACAGCGAATATCCCATTGTCATCGCCGGGCGCAATTTCGGCTGCGGCAGTTCGCGCGAGCACGCTCCTATCGCGCTGGGTTCGGCCACTTGCCGCATTGTTCTGGCGGAAAGTTTCGCCCGCATATTTTTCCGCAACTCCGTCGCCACCGGCGAGCTTTACCCGTGCGAATCCGTGGACCGCCTCTGCGACATTCTGAAGAATGGCGATGTCGTCAGCGTGGACCTTGATGCCGGCACCGTGACCGTGAAACAAACCGGCAAGGTTTATAAATTCAAACCGCTCGGTGACGTGCGCCCGGTGGTGGACGCCGGTGGCATCTTCAATTACGCGCGCAAAACCGGAATGATTCCGGCACAGGGTTGACCGCTTTTGAATCAACCGCTGTGAAGCGCCAGAATCATTGCCAACACTGAATAGAGAATGAACCGCGAAATACGCCAAATACGCCAAACCCGATTCTTTTTCGCATATTTCGCGTATTTCGCGGTTAAAAATTTTTCCTGACTTATGACTGAAAATCCCGCCCTTGCCGATCTTCGCCGCGAATACACGCTGGCTGGTCTGCGGCGCGCCGAACTCGATGCCGACCCCATCGCCCAGTTTTCCAAATGGCTGGAACAAGCCATTGCGGCCGGACTTCCCGAGCCAACCGCCTTGACCCTGGCCACGGCCAGCCAGCAGGGCCAGCCTTCCACCAGAATCGTCCTGCTCAAGAAACTGGACGAGCAGGGCTTCACTTTTTTCACAAATTACGAGAGTCGCAAGGGCCGCGAGTTGGCGGAAAATCCGCGCGTCTCGCTGCTCGCCTACTGGCCGCAATTAGAGCGGCAGGTTTGCCTGATCGGGACGGCGGGCAAGGTTGATCGCGAGCAATCAGCGAAGTATTTCAAAAGCCGGCCGTCCGGCAGCCGGCTCGCGGCCTGGGCCTCGAAGCAAAGCGAAGTGATTTCAGACCGCGCCGCGCTGGAGAAAAAGCTCGCCGCCGCCACGGCAAAATATCCCGGCGAAGAAATCCCTCTCCCTGATTATTGGGGCGGCTATTGCGTCGCGCCCACGGAAATTGAATTCTGGCAGGGACGCCCCAATCGCCTGCACGACCGTTTTATGTATCGGCGGCACGCGGACGCCAGTTGGTTGATTGAGCGACTTTCGCCGTAAGCCGAAAAATGCAGCATTCCTTACCTTCCCTTAATTCAGCAAAGTTCTCACCCGATGGCTTGGGCAAATCAATGCCCGGCATAATTTTAGCAGGTTTCGGGTTGAAGAAAATACGCATGCGATTAATATTCACGGTGAGCCACACCTGTTTGGTCACAAATTTGCCAATATCTGTTGAACAATTATAATAGTTGCCATGAAACCGACACTTAAACGTCATAATTTCAAATTCGCTCTCCTGTTAGTTTTGCTTGCCTATCGGGCATCCGCCCAGACCCAACCCACATCGTCCCTTGATGTCCCGACGACTTTATCACTTGATGACAATTTTCGCACGGGCTGGCACGAGGCGCAGATCGGGTCGGGCGTCTATTTCTCCAATATTTTCCGAAACTACAACCGCCCCAAGGTTGATTACGTGGTCGGCTTCGCCCAGGCGGGTTACATGATCACCGAACCGGGCGCGGACACCTGGTATCGCGGAAGTCTGGAAATCGCGCCGGAACTTTTTGGCGCGGGAATTTACCATGGGCCGGGCAATTACATCGCCGGCGGGACGCTCTGGTTCCGGTATAATTTTGTGCCGCGCGGCTGGAAGCTGGTGCCCTATTTGCAGGGCGGCGGCGGCGCGACTGATATTAACCTGCCGCATGAATATGACGGCAAGGATTTTAATTTCAACCTCGAGGCCGGCGTTGGCTTGCATTATTTCATCCGGCCGCGAGTGGCGCTGAACGCCGAGTACCGCTTTCAGCACATTTCCAACGCGAACCTTTGGAGCCACAATATTGGCGCCAATGCCGACGGCCCCATGGTGGGCGTCTCCTTCTTTTTCTGAGAACTGGTTCGGTGTCCAGCCTTTAGGCTGCCCGGGCGGGGGGACACGCTAAAGCGTGGACACCGAGCAAAACTATCCCCGCCGTTTCTGCAATCGAACGGGTTATTTAATTCGTTCGAACTCAGCGCACGGTCCTCCTTCTCCCTCTCCGCTCCCTCCGAGGGAGGGGGGAGGGTTGGGGTGAGGTGAGGGTGCGACTCAAGCGGCGCGTATCACGGAAATAATCCCGCAATCATTCCCGCACTCTCGATTACTTGCCCAGCGTCGGTTCTTCAGGTTCCGCGGCGTCGTTTTCCTCGTTGATGACCGGCGCGATCGCTTGGAGTTTGTCGGTCTCATCCAGGTTGATCAACTTGACACCCTGTGTATTGCGGCCGGCTTCACGAATTCCTTGCACAGCGATACGCACCATCTGGCCGCCCACGGTGATTAGCATGATTTCATCGGCATCCTTCACGGTCAACGCGCCGACCACGCCGCCGGTCTTGTCGTTCGTTTTCATCGTGATGATGCCCTTGCCGCCGCGCGATTGAACGCGGTATTCGGTGAAGTCCGTGCGTTTCCCAATTCCATTTTCGCTGGCGACGAGCAGCGTCGCATTTGGTTCCACGACGGAAAGCGCCACCACCGCGTCAGTGGGTTCGAGCGTGATTCCGCGAACTCCGCCCGCAGACCGGCCCATGGAGCGCACATGGGATTCGGAGAAACAAATGCTCATGCCTTCCCGTGTGATCAGGACGACGCGGTCGCCTTCATCCACCACTTGGTCGCCCTCGGTCTTGCTGCCTCGGGTTAATTTAACATCAATGAGCGTGTCGCCCGTCTCGATGCCGATGGCGATGATTCCGCCCTTGCGCACATTGCCAAATTCCGCGAGCGACGTTTTCTTGACCGTGCCCTTTTGCGTCGCAAAGAAAAGTTCCCCGGATTGCGTCCAGGTTTGGTCCTCCTTGTTCGCGCCGGTCTTCGATTGGATGCGGATCAACGCGGCCACTTTTTCGTCCGCCTTCAATTCGAGCAGATTGGCGATGCTGCGTCCCTTGGCCGCGCGGCCCATGTCCGGAATTTCATGCACGCGCTCGACATACACGCGACCGGTGTTCGTGAAAAACATCAGGTAGTCATGCGTGCTCGCCGTGAACAAATGCTCGATGAAATCCTCCGGCTCGCCTTCGCCGGCCGAGCCTTCGCGCGTGCTCATGCCGATGACGCCGCGGCCGCCGCGCCGTTGCGCGCGGTAGGAACTCACGTTCGTGCGCTTGATCAAACCGGTGTGCGTGAGCGTGATGATGACGCCCTCATTCGCGATCAAATCCTCGATGGCGATCTCGCCCTCGTCGGGCATCAATTCGGTCAGGCGCGGCGTGGCGTATTTTTCCTTGATGGCCTGCAATTCCGTTTTGATGATCGTGAGGACGCGCGATTCCTTCGCCAGAATGTCCAGCAAATCCTTGATCTTCTCGATCAGCTCGACGTATTCCGCGCGGACCTTGTCAATTTCCAAACCGGTCAATTGATACAGGCGCAATTCCAAAATCGCGTTTGCCTGCGCTTCGCTGAACGCATAGCGGCCGCTGGTCAGCCGGGCCTCGTTGCGAATCAAAATGCCCAACCGTTCCACCTGCGGGCGCGTAAATTCAAAAGCGAGCAGCTTGATCCGGGCTTCGTCACGCGTCGCGGAACCGCGGATGATGCGGATGAACTCGTCCATGTTGGCCAGCGCGATCAGATAGCCTTCAAGCGTCTCGGCGCGTTCCTCGGCCTTGCGCAATTCGAACCGCGTGCGCCGCATCACAACTTCGCGGCGATGCTCGATGTAACAACTGATGATGGCCTTCAGCCCAAGCGTCTTGGGCCGGCCATGATCAATCGCCAGCGCGTTGACGGCAAAACTCGATTCCAGCGCGGTGAATTGATAGAGATTATTGATGACCACCTTGGCGATGGCGTCGCGCTTCAACTCGATGACCACGCGGGTGTTTTCATCCGATTCATCGCGGATGGCGGTGATGTCGGTGATGGTTTTTTCGTTAACCAATTCCGCGATGCGCTCCACCAGGATGGCGCGGTTCACGTTATAGGGAATCTCGGTGATGATGATGTGCTCGCGTCCGCCCTTGAGGGTTTCCACGCCGACCTTGCCGCGAACTTTCAAGCTGCCGCGTCCGGTTTCAAAATATTGCCGGATGGGTTCCACGCCGCACACCATGCAGCCCGTCGGGAAATCCGGCCCCTTGATGTGCTTCATCAATTGCGCCAGGGTGATGCCGGGATTATCAATCTGGGCGCAGATGCCATCCACCACTTCACCCAGATTATGCGGGGCCATGTTTGTGGCCATGCCGACGGCGATGCCCGTGCCGCCGTTAATCAGCAAATTTGGAAACGCGGCGGGAAAGACCGTGGGCTCGGTGCGGGTCTCGTCGTAATTGTTGACGAAATCAACCGTGTCCTTGTCCATGTCCTCCATCAAAGCCGCGCCCAGATGGGTCATGCGGGCTTCAGTATAACGCATGGCCGCCGGGGGATCGCCTTCCACCGAACCAAAATTCCCCTGACCGTCTATCAACCGCTCGCGCATCGCCCAGGGCTGGGCCATGTGAACGAGCGTCGGATAAATAACTGCTTCGCCGTGCGGATGGTAATTGCCGCTGGTGTCGCCGCAAATCTTGGCGCATTTGCGATGTTGCCGGTTCGGGAACAGCGACAAATCGTGCATCGCGAAAAGAATCCGGCGTTGCGAGGGCTTCAATCCGTCGCGCACATCCGGCAGCGCGCGCGAGATGATCACGGACATGGAATAGTCCAGGAAGGAATTCTTGATCTCGTCGGCGACGTTGATCTTGGAAATCTTTTCGTTGGCGGCAAACAGCGGCGTGTTACCGACCGGCAAACTGCTATCGTCTTTTTCGTCAGGCATAGGAGGCAATTACAAATGTAAAATGTAAAATTAAAAAAGTCAGAACTCGCCATGGAGTTGCCATCAGGGTTCGGAGTTCACGCTTTAGCGTGTCCCCGGACAGCCTGAAGGCTGGACTCCAAACTCGCTCATCAAATATCCAGGTTGCGGACGTTCAGGGCATTGTCCTCGATGAACTGGCGGCGCGGCTCGACTTCGTCGCCCATTAGTTTCGTGAACATTTCCTCGGCTTCCACGCCGTCGGTCAGGTCCACGCGGAGCAGCTTGCGCTTGTTCGGGTCCATCGTGGTCTCGAACAGTTGCGCAGGATTCATTTCACCCAACCCTTTGAAGCGCTTGATTTGCAATCCGTGCCGGCCCACTTCGATGACGCTGTCCAAAATTTCCGCGATCGAAAACAGCGGCTTGGCGGTTTGCTTGTCGCCTTCACCTTCCAGCAGTTCGAACAGCGGCTTGTCCTGCGCGGAATAATGCTCCACGCTGAGACCCTTCCGGCTCAACTTGCCCAGCAATTCGGCAATCGCCTTGCTCTCATGCAACTCCACGTGACGCGCGCGCCGAGAAGGGCCAGTGCGGGCTTTCTCGATCATTTCCGTGTCGCTCTCGTCCTCGCCAAACAAGCGCAAGTCCGCGTTTTCACCGCTGAACTTGGCCAATTCTTCCTCGGTATGGAAATAATGCACCGTTTCATCATTGCCCGAGCGCACCTTTACCAAATGGCGCGGCAACTCGCCACCGGGTTGCTTGCGCTGCTCGATGAAATCGCCAAAATCCCCGCCATGACGGCGCAACGCCTTGGCGTATTTGTCCAGCGATTCGAGCAACTCAAGGATCTCCGCCAGTTGCTTTTGAGAGAGTTCATTGTTGTCCGCCAGGTTCCGCAAGCGCACTTCCTCGGTGCCGATCTGGATCAGAATGCGGTTCAACTGCGCGTCGTCTTCCACGTATTCCACGCGTTTCTTGCGCGTGATCTGATACAGCGGCGGCTGCGCGATATAAATGAATCCGCGTTTGATCAACTCCGGCATCTGCCGGTAAAAAAATGTGAGCAACAGGGTGCGGATGTGCGAGCCGTCCACATCCGCATCGGTCATAATGATGATTTTGTGGTAGCGCAGCTTCTCGATGTTGAATGCGCCCTCCCCTTCCCCATCGCCGATGCCGGTGCCGACGGCGGTGATCATGGTGCGGATTTCGTTATTTTGCAGCACCTTGTCCAGGCGCGCCTTTTCAACATTAATCAATTTTCCGCGAATGGGCAGAATCGCTTGGAACTTCCGGTCGCGTCCCTGTTTCGCGGAGCCACCGGCGGAATCACCCTCGACGATATAGACTTCGGTATTGGCGGGATCGCGGTCGGAGCAATCAGCCAGCTTGCCGGGCAATCCGCCGCCGGTGAGCGCGGATTTGCGGACGGCTTCACGGGCTTTGCGCGCGGCTTCACGCGCGCGCGCGGCGTTCAAGCCCTTGTCCACAACCTTCTTCGCCACCGGAGGATTGCTGTCGAAATGCGCCATCAACCCTTCGTAGGTGATCGAACTGACAATGCCCTCGACTTCCGGCGAAAGGAGTTTCTCCTTGGGCTGGTTGTTGAATTTCGGATCCGGATGCTTGATGGCAATGACGGCCACGAGACCTTCGAGCAAATCATCGCCGGTGACGGCGGGGTCCTTCTCCTTGAGCAAATTATTCTGCTTCGCGTATTGATTCACCGCGCGCGTCAAGGCCGACCGAAAACCCGCCAGGTGCGTGCCGCCATCGGGATTGTGAACGGTGTTGGTGTAGCTCATCACCTGCGCGCTATAACTGTCGTTATATTGCAACACGATGTCCGCGATGATGTCCGCCTTGGTGCCGTTCTGGCCATATTCGTATGGCCGGCGACCAGTGAATGAAATCGTCTTGGGATGCAAAACCTGCTTGCCCTTGCTGAGCTGCTTCACGAATTCCTGAATGCCGTCCTTGTAATAAAACATCTCCCGCTTCGCCTCGGCCACCCGCTCATCCAAAAAAGAGATTTCCAGGTCTGAGTTCAGGAAGGCCAGTTCGCGCAGGCGTTGGGTGATGCGCTCCGATTTGAATTCGGTCGTTTCCTTGAAAATTTCAGGATCGGGCTTGAAGGTGACCAGGGTTCCCGTGCCTTTCGATTTGCCGATGATTTCGAGCTTCTTGGTCGTCTTGCCGCGCTCGAATTGCATGTGGTAAACCTGCCCATCGCGCGACACCTCCACGGAGAACCATTCCGAAACCGCATTCACGCACTTGGCGCCGACACCATGCGTGCCGCCGGAATAAGTGTAGCCGCCCTGCCCGTATTTGCCGCCGGAATGCAGCGTGGTCAGCACCAGTTCAACCCCGGGAATTTTGTATTGCGGATGCATGTCCACCGGGATGCCGCGACCGTTGTCGCGGATGGAAATCGAGCCATCCACATGGATGGTCACGTCAATGTGATTGCATTTTCCGGCGAGATATTCGTCCACCGAATTATCCAGCACCTCGGTGACGCAATGATGGAGCGCGCGTTCATCCGTGCCGCCGATATACATGCCCGGCTTTTTGCGGACAGCCTCCAGCCCCTCCAACTTGCCCAGCTTGGAGGCATCATAAGTTTCAACTTTTTCCGGCGTTTCACTCACAGGTTCGGCTTCCGCTAAATCGGATTTTTTCAACATAAAGATGGTGTCTCACAGCGAACATTTTCAGACGAAAATTGATGCCTAAATATTACCGAAAACCGCCAATGACACAACCATTATTTGCGGCTGAATTTAGGGCGAAAAACACCATTAGTTGTGGGTGTCGGGAGTATAAGACCTGATATATTGGGTATTTGGCCTGGAAGGCGATTGGCAGGAAAAGCTTGCTTTTTTGCAAGCAAAAAATGGAGCTTCCCGTGAGGAAAATCAGCCCCAGTGGCCGATCACGATTTGATGTCGCGCATCTGAAATGCGGTGCAACCGACAACCAGAAAACTCACATTGTAAGCGAGCAAGAAACTGAAAGCTTCTCCCACTTTCCACCAGGGAATCTTTTCCGCAAATACATCGCGCCAGACGCCCATGTCATAGGTGATAAACCAGGGACGATAATCCACAAAGAACGGAATGTCTTGCATGATCATGCTGATAAACATGATGGACAAAGCCAGGATGGTCGCGGCGGCGGGTTTCATGTTGAAACAGGAAAACATGAAGGCGAGGGTCAGCATGGTGCAGGCGCTCGGAACCATGAAGCAGTGCGCGATCACGTAGCACTCCAATCCCCGGGCCGCGCTAAAGACCCCAAAGCTCAGGACTCCGGGCAGCGTGAACAAGTCACCCCAGGGGAACCAAAATGAGGTAAAAATCAGTCCGAATAATCCGAGGGACATGACGAGCAAGAATGAAAAAATCGCGCCGGTAAGCCATTTCAGCAATAACAGGCGAACCCGCGAAATCGGCCGCGAAAGAATCATCCGCAAGGTGCCGTCCTCCGCCTCTTTGGCCACGAGATCGCCGCCTACGAGCGCGGTATAGAGGGGCATCAGGGTGAGCGCCATCAACGAAACCATTAACGTGCTTATCGTGAGCACGGAAATGTATCGCTCAACCATGAATCCATTGTGTTCCAGCAATTGTGAAATCTGGTGCCGCACCCGCGGGAGGCGATGGACGACGATGATGATGTTTTGGGCGATTAAAAACATCCCGAAGCCAATGTAAGTCCGCTTCTTGCCAAACAATTTCCAGATTTCGTTGCGCAGTTGGAGGAAAAACATAAATCATTTACTCCCTGATTGGATTCACCACGGGTTGCGTTAGCTCCTCGGTCTCGTCGAGCCTGCTCTCCTTCATCAGCGTCAGATAAAAGTCCTCCAGCGTAGTTTCCTGCGAGGTGATTTCAAACACGGAAATATTATTGGCCACCAATCGGCGGACGACTTCATCCGGCCCGGATTGGGCGGCGAGGGCTATCAATTTGCCATCGCGTTCATCGGTGATCAGGCGGTGTTCGCGCAGAATGTTTACGGCAGCGGGAAAATCATTCACGCGCAGCAAGGTCCAGGTTTGCGCTTCGTTGATGGCGGAAAGTTTTCCTTCAAAAACCTTGCGGCCCTGGTTCATCACCGCGATGCGCGTGCAAAGCTGTTCGACTTCATTCAGCAAATGCGAGGAAAGCAGAATGGTCAGGCCCATTTCCTTATGAAGCCGCAAAATGGTCTGGCGCATTTCGTGAATGCCCTCCGGGTCCAATCCGTCGCTAGGCTCGTCGAGGATGAGCAGCTCCGGCTGGGGCAGGAGGGCTTGCGCCACGGCAAGCCGCGCGCGCATCCCGTGGGAATACGTCCGCACCTTGGATTTCTCGCGGCCCGTGAGGCCCACCCACTCGATGACTTCGCGGATGCGTTGCGGCGAAGTCGGCGCGGTGTAATGGCTGAGGATTTCCAGGTTGCGCCAGCCGCTGAGGTAATCATAAAACACGGGCGCCTCAAAAATGGCCCCGACTTTTTGCAACGCGCGCTGGCGTTGTCTGGTGACATCGAATCCGCAGACGCGAATTTCCCCCTCCGTGGGCCAAACCTGGCCGAGCATCATCCCGATGGCCGTGCTTTTGCCGGCTCCGTTGTGCCCCAGCAGGCCAAAAATTTCCGCCGCCGGAACGTCCAGGTCAAGATTCTCGACCGCCATCTTGCCGTGGAAATTCTTGCGGACGTTGCGTAATTGAATCATCTGGCGGTGACTCTAATGAAAAGCTCGGCCGCTTTCCATCTGATGTTGCAATTCCTCCAGGAGCGGCGCGAGTTCCGCCTTGGTTTCCGGCGAGCTTTGGCTGAAAAAAGTTTTCAAACCCAGCGTCTGGGCTTTCTGCGCCAATTTCGGATCCAGATACGCCGGGGAGTTGGTGTCCACGGTGCCGGAACTTGGGTCCGTTCCCGCCTGTTCGGAGGCGCGCCGGAGATTTTTCATGGCGTCATCAATGGTCTTCTTGCGCTTGTCCGCCGGCAATTGCTCGAAGGCGTTGATCATTTGGGTCACATCGGCGGGCAAAGTGGCGTCAATGAACTGTTCCTTTTCACTTTCGGTCATCTGCATGAACCAGTTGCGCCATTCCTCCTGGCCGCGAAGCCGCAGACGGTCCTCGCGCGACAGGGCGTTCAGCTTGGCGGCCAGGGCGAGAATGGCCTTGGAGCGTTCTTCCGCCGAAAGTTTTCCAAAATCAACCGAGTGGACATACTGGCGGATTTTCTCCGCGGTCATTTTGGAGTTGCGGGAAATGGCGAACCCGGCCCACGCCACAAGCCAGACGAGCAGGATGGTTCCGGCGGCGAGCAGAATGGGACGCAGTTGTCGGTTTCGCACGTCCTAAAGTTATCGGGTTTTCGCGATTCTTGCCACAGCAAAATTACGGCCCCGTCAATTCCATCAGATTTTTAATATGGCCGTCCGCGTAAAGATAGTTGACGGCGCGCTGGGAGCCACGCATCCAATGAAATTTGTCCTTGTCGAACACCACAAAAATTTGCGATGCCGGATAAATATTCGTCAACAATTGCAGATGGTCCGCGTCCTGGCCGTTCAGCAGGGAATCCCAGGAATAGCTGGAGCCGGTCAGTTGGAATAGATTCTCGAAATCCGAGGGGCAGCGAAAGACATTCGTATTGCCGCCCACAAACGAGGACAACACGATGTCAATGGACGGCCCATTGGTCACGGCGCTGTTGGTGGAACGATCATACATGACGGGCATGCGGTTTTGATTGTCCTGCACATAAATCTGCAGCCCGAGGCCGATTTGATGCAGGTTGCTCAGACACGCGGCGGAACGGCCCGCTTCACGCGTTCGCGCGAGCGCCGGCAGGAGCAACGCGGCCACGATGCCGATGATGGCGATGACCACCAACATTTCGATCAAGGTAAAAGCTCGTTGGCGCATGAAATTTAGCAGTGGCCGCAATTGCCGGGTTTGGGCGTCATCGCTGCCGTTGAACATTACTAATCCTTCTTCGCCGATTATGCCATTAAAAATCTGCTAATCCCCCTTATGAGTGAAACTGCGGTTGTCACTCGAAATCTCGCTTGCTTTGGCCGCATGTCGGCTTATTTTCATGCCATGTTCGTTACTGAAACAAATTCGCTCTCGCCGCTCGATACGTTTGCCCGCCGGCATATTGGCCCGGACGCGCCGGAAACCGCGCTCATGCTCGAAACGATCGGCTACGCCAGTCTGGACGCTCTCATCAAGACGGTGGTGCCCAAGCAAATCCACTCGTCGAAGCCGTTGAACCTGCCCGCGGCGCGCGGCGAACAACAGGTGCTCACGGATTTGAAAGCCATCGCCGCGCAGAACCAGGTTTTCCGGTCGTTCATCGGCATGGGTTATTCCAATTGCATCGTCCCGCCGGTCATTCAACGCAACGTGCTCGAAAACCCCGGTTGGTACACGCAATATACGCCTTACCAAGCGGAGATCGCGCAAGGACGGCTCGAAGCTTTGTTGAATTTTCAAACGATGATCAGCGATTTGACGGGCATGGACATTGCCAACGCCTCGCTCCTTGACGAGGCCACCGCGGCAGCGGAGGCGATGCACATGAGCCATGGTCTCGCGCCTGGAAGAAATATTTTTTTGGTGTCGGCGGAATGCCACCCGCAAACGATTGACGTCATCAAGACGCGGGCGAAGCCGCTGGGCATCGAAGTCCAGGTCGGCGATCACCGGTCGTTCCAGTTTAATGACCAGGTCTTCGGGGTGCTCGTGCAATATCCAACGACGTTCGGGGACATTTACGATTACGAGGCTTTTGCGGCGCAGGCCCACGCGGCGGGCGCTTTGCTGACGGTGGCGGCGGATTTATTGAGCCTGACCGTGCTGCGACCGCCCGGCGAATTCGGCGCGGACATCGCCGTGGGCAGCGCGCAACGCTTTGGCGTGCCGCTTGGTTTTGGCGGACCGCACGCCGCGTATTTCGCCACGCGCGATGCCAACAAGCGTCACATGCCTGGACGCGTCGTGGGTGTGTCCAAGGATTCACGCGGGCGCCCTGCCCTGCGGCTCGCCATGCAGACCCGCGAGCAACATATTCGCCGCGAAAAGGCCACGAGTAATATCTGCACGGCGCAGGCGCTGCTCGCCAACATGGCTTCGCTTTACGCCGTTTATCACGGACCGGAGGGTCTGAAACAAATTGCGCAACGAGTCCACCGGCTCACGGCGACTTTGGCGCGCGGCCTGACGCAACTTGGCTATGCCATTTCCACCACGAATTTTTTCGATACCATCCGCGTGGATTTGGGCAAGAAGACCGCGGCAGAAATCACCAAGCTCTCGGAAGCGCAGCGGATTAACTTGCGCCCGATTGACGGTCACACAGTTGGCATTTCATTGGATGAAGCGACGGTGGAAAAGGACGTTGCCGATCTGCTGGCTGTTTTCAACGGCGGAAAGGCGCCAGCCTTCACGGTCGGGGAGATCGCGTCCCAAGTGGAGTCCAGTTACTCGGCGCCACTCGCCCGGACGAGCGCGTATCTGGGCCATGCGGTTTTCAACCGTTATCACAGCGAGACCGAAATGCTGCGTTATATGCGCCGGTTGGAATCGCGCGATTTGTCCTTAACGACTTCCATGATTCCGCTCGGCTCCTGCACGATGAAGTTGAATGCGACCGTCGAGATGTTTCCCGTTTCGTGGCCGGAATTTGGCCAGTTGCATCCCTTCGCGCCGCTGCGCCAGACGCAGGGTTACCAGATTCTTTTCCAGCAACTCGAAGATTGGCTCGCGGAAATCACCGGATTTTCAGGAATTTCCTTGCAGCCCAATGCTGGTTCGCAAGGCGAATACTCCGGTCTCCTGGTCATCCGCCAATATCATCTCGAACGCGGCGGCGCGCATCGGAATGTCTGTTTGATTCCCACTTCGGCGCACGGCACGAATCCCGCCAGCGCCGTAATGGCCGGAATGAAAGTCGTGGCCGTGGCTTGTGATGAACAGGGAAACATCAATGTGGCGGATTTGAAAGCCAAGGCCGAGGCGCACCGCGAAGATCTCGCCGCGTTGATGGTCACCTACCCTTCGACGCACGGCGTCTTCGAGGAAACAATCAAGGAAATCTGCGAAATCATCCATGCCAACGGCGGGCTGGTTTATATGGACGGCGCGAACATGAACGCGCAAGTCGGCCTTTGCCGGCCGGCGGACATTGGCGCGGACGTCTGTCATTTGAATTTACACAAGACGTTTTGCATCCCGCACGGCGGCGGTGGTCCGGGCATGGGGCCAATCGGTGTGGCGGAACATCTGGTGCAATTTTTACCCGGCCACGCCGTGGTGAATCTCGGCGGTGAAAGCCCGATCGGCGCGGTCTCCGCCGCGCCCTGGGGCAGCGCGAGTATTTTACCCATCTCCTGGGTTTACATCGCCGCCATGGGCGGCGCGGGCGTGACCGAGGCGACCAAAATGGCGATTCTCAACGCGAATTATATTGCGAAGCGGCTCGGGCCGTTTTTCCCGGTGCTTTACAAAGGCCACGGCGGACTGGTGGCGCACGAGTGCATTCTTGACCTGCGACAATTCAAAAGCGTGACAGTCGAAGATGTGGCCAAGCGCTTGATGGATTATGGATTTCACGCGCCCACGATTTCCTTCCCGGTCCCCGGCACCATGATGGTCGAACCGACGGAGAGCGAATCAAAAGCCGAACTCGACCGTTTCTGCGAAGCGATGATCGGCATCCATGCCGAGATCAAAGCCATCGAATCCGGGCAGGCCGACAAACAAAACAATCTCCTCAAAAACGCCCCGCACACAGCCGATGTGTTGACCGCCGACAAATGGGACCGGCCTTATTCCCGCGCCCAGGCGGGTTATCCCGCCAAATGGCTGCACGAGCATAAATTCTGGCCATTCGTCGGGCGCATTGACAATGTGCATGGCGACCGGAACCTGGTTTGCTCCTGCGCAGGCATGGAAAACTACGCGCCCTAAGGATTTTTCAGCCGATCCACAATCCTTCAATTCGGATTTGCAGGGCGTCACCCGAACGGTTCAGGTAATTGATCAGGCCGCTGTGCCGCCATTGCAACATGCACATCGTGGGCTGGAAGAAATACCGCATTCCGATTTTCAAATCGCATCGTTTCTTATGCACCAATCCCTCGTATCCTTCCGCGATGTAATAGCCGAGGTCCTTGAATCCTTCCAGGCGCGGGCGCAGGGGGCCGGTGACGCACCAGACGATGACGCCGGTACGATGGTCCACCTGCATCGCCACTCCGCAGTGGGTGATGGGACAACCGCAGGACATGCCCAGCGGACGCCCGATGAGAATATCGCCTGGTTGGATGTTCATTTCCCGCGTGATCATCGGATTGTGCGGAATGATGATTTCGCGCGGGCCCGGCTCCTTTGGAAAATGGTCCAGATAGAAATCGAATTCCCGCCCCAGACTGTCCTGCCAGGGGCTCGCTCCCTTCGGGGCGGAGGCGCTGGCGCAAGCGCTGCAAGCCGCAGGCGCCGGGGCGGTCGCGAGAGCGGTCGGCTTTGCCGCCAGAGTGGGGCTGGCTAATTTTTGCTTGTCCGAATAGTAAATGCAGCGCTTGAGCAAATCCGGTTCGGCGGGCAATTGTTCAGCGAGACTTTCACAACTGCGAAAGCCGCAGGCTCCGCAGTTCAGTCCGGGCAGGTCGGTTGTCGTCGGTGTCATATCATGCTCCTTGGTAGGTTGACGTTAGGGGATAAGTGGAAATGGGCCGCAGCTCTTTAATCTTTTCAGGAAGCACCCGCAGGAAATCATCAACGTCGGCATCGGTATTGAAACGACCAAGCGTGACCCGCAGCGAACCGCGCGCGCGCAAAGGATCAAGCCCCATCGCCTGCAAAACATGCGACGGCTGGTTGCCGTGATGGGCGCTGCAGGCGCTGCCGCTCGAAATCGCAATCCCGGCTTCGTCCAGGGAGAGCAGCAATCGGATGGCCTCCCCTTCCAGTCCGGCAAAACCGAAGCAAATGTGCCCCGGCAACCGCCGGTGACGATGGCCGATCAGATAAGCGTTGGGAACAGCCTTGGCGACCGATTCGATAATGCGGTCGCGCAACTTGACCAATCTTATCGCATCTTTGGACATTTCCACGCGGGCGATCTCAGCCGCGCAACCAAGCCCCGCTATCCCTGCCATGTTCTCGGTGGCGGAACGCAATCCGCGTTCCTGTCCGCCGCCATGAATGATGGGCGCAAGCGTGATCCCCGTGCGCACAAATAGGGCGCCGACCCCCTTTGGGCCGTGGAATTTGTGCGCGGCGAGCGATAAAAGGTCAATCGGCTGCGTCCGAACATTGATGGGAATCCTGCCGGCCGCCTGCACGGCATCGGTATGAAATGGGACGCCGTGATCATGCGCCAGCCGCGCCAACTCGCTTATCGGCTGCACGGTGCCCACCACATTGTTGGCGGCCATGATCGAGACCAAGCGGGTCGTCGGACGGAAGGCGCGGGCCAGTTCGTCCGGATCAATCAGGCCTTCGGAATCACAGGGAAGGTAAGTGACCTGCACCCCGCGCTTTTCGAGGTTCCGGCAGGTTTCAAGAACAGCGGGATGCTCAATGGCGCTGGTGATGACATGATGTTCATCCGCGCCCAGCGCGCCTATGGTCCCGGTCAGGGCGAGATTGTCGGACTCAGTGCCGCTCGCAGTAAAGAAGATTTCGGCGGGTTCGGCGTTCAGCAGCGCGGCCACCTGGCTGCGGGCGCGGTCAAGGCATTCAAGCGCTTCGCGCCCTTCCTGGTGCAGACTGGACGGGTTGCCGAAAACGGCGTTCAAATGCGGTTGCATCGCCTGCACTACGCGGGGATCGAGCGGCGTGGTGGCCGAGTTGTCCAGGTAAACTCGCCGGGCGCTCATTTCATTCTCCCCGGTAAAAAGTCTGATTCTCCAGCCCGCGCACCACGCCAAAGTGCGATTGCCAGCCAATCTCCTTCTTGCCGACACAGATGGTACACGTGCCCACCGGCGGGTTGCCTCGGAGCAACAAGTTGGGACCCGCCTCCGGGACGGCTTCGACAAGTTTCACCAGGGGATCAATGCCAATGCCGTAAAGCGCGTTGACTTCGCGAATGCGGACCCCGGGAGCCGCATGCTGAATCCGGGCGCGAAACACCTCGCGCTCCGCTTGCGACACACGGTCTATCTTGGTCACCACGGCCACATCCGCCAAGGAAAGCATAGGCCCCACTTTGAGCGGCAGGTTCATCCCGCTGGTCGCTTCCAGCACGATGATGCCCAGCCCGCCATCCACATAAGGCGAGCAACGCAGGCACAATCCCGCCGTCTCCACAAAAAGAAAGTCGCAGTTTTCCCGGCGCGCCCATTGCAGCGCGTCTCCCAGCACCATGACGTTGCAATGATCGGGACACAACTCGCCCGAATACACTTTGCGGGTGGGGATGCCGAATTCTTTGGCAAACTGCTCGTCCTCCTCGGCGTATTGAACATCAATTTTCAAAAAGGCCGGGCGCTTCCCGGTCGCTTGAAGTTTGCGGATGACATGCCGCAGCACCGAGGTTTTGCCGGTGGTCGCCGGTCCCGCGCAAATGGTCAATTGCATATCAATTCCTCCAGTTCCCGGGAAGCGAGCCGTTGCCCGCTCCGCATTTGGTCGCGCAACTGTGAAAGCACGTCATCCAGCCGGCTCACCGTGGCCGCAAACCGGCGCTCATCATCATCGGTGTGCAGCACATCCGTTATGACGCCGCCGTGCATCACGATGCGGTAATCCGAGAGGAGGGCGATGCGCGGGTCGTGCGTCACGAAAATAAAAATCTTGCGGTATTCACGCAGCAACTCCAATGCCCGGGTGCGATGAATGCCCGCGTTCTCGACCTCGTCCAGCAGCACGATCGGCGTGTTGCAGATGATCGTGGCGTCGGCAATCAGCAAGGCCCGCGTCTGGCCGCCGGAAAGTTCCGTCATCCGGCTGTCCACCAAAATGGGTTCGCCGGTCAATTGATTGGCAAAGGCGAGCGTGCGCTCCAACGCGCCCTCAATGCTCAACCCGGCCGAGGTGCGAATCCGGGCATGGGTCGTCAGAAATTCCCGCACCGGGAGATCGGAAAGAAAGGAAGTGTGCTGGGTAATCAGAGCGATGGGGTTACAGGACGGGTCATCCCGATATTCTTCCGGCGCCGGCTCGCCATTGATGAGAATCCGCCTGCCCGTCGGCGTATTCGCGTCGGCGAATAGTTCGATGTCGTTGATCAGCGTCGTTTTGCCGGAGCCCGTCGGGCCGACGATGCTGACGACGTCGCCCATGCGCAAGTCAATCCGCTTGATGGCTTCCTCTCCGCCCGACTTGCCACGGCCACCAAGGATCGTGATGGTGTCAATTTCATTCATCATACATTGTTTCTATCGGATTACTTGTAATTAAGGCCAAAAAATAATGAGCAATGAGCATGCCATAACTAAGAAATACTGATTTACGATGAATTAGGCCCATCGGGACCGTGAACAGAGAAAAAGTTGCCCAAAACGCATGGATTAAATTGCCGACCGAGGTGCAGCCGACCGGCATGGCATATTCACTGCGCGACATGGATTTCATGGTAATCTTATACTACCAATATAACGGAAATGTGACTTATGCCAAAAAAAGCGAAGGGCTGGAAAAAGTAAAACGACTCACTCTAATGCGGCTTGAGGAAAAGGAGGAAAGCTTTTTTGCTTTCCTATCCGTGGCAACGGAAATTCATCCGTGGTTTAGACTGCGCTTAATCGGCTCTTTGGCGGCCAATTCCGTCAAAGACCGCCTGCATCGCCGCCGTCTCGGCAGCGACGCGAGTCTGGAGTTCAAAATCCGACGGCGCCTCCACGGTGTATGAAAGCCGGGTCTTATGGGTCAGCAGATACAGCGCCTCTGGCCAAAGCGGGCGCGACTTTGGGTCCATTACGGGATTGATGATTCCATTCGCCGCCGGGCGATCTTCAATTACCGGCGACATATCAATCGGGCAAACCTCGCTCACGCGGTTGATGATGGATTGGGCGAAGGAGGGTTGTTGGTCTGGATTAAGTTCATACAGATAAAATCCGTGCGACTCCCAATCCTCGTGCAGGCACATGCAAAGATCGAAATTCGGTTGCCGCTCCAGCCACGCGATGTGCGCGCGCACTTCCTGCGCTTCGGGCTGGAGATATTGGCGGTTCAAATCAAGGCCACGGGCATTCTCACGCTGGTTGAATGTAAAGCCCGTCGGATTGAGACAAGGACAAAGCCAGATGTCCGCATTCACCGGCCAGCGATTCTCCTGCAACATCCCCAAAACCGCCAATGGACCCGCCGGTTCGTCACCGTGAACGCCGGTGGAAATATAAATGCGCTTCTGAGCGCCGGACACTTTGCGGATCAGAGCCAGCAAGCGAAAGTCATTCGCCTTTAGAAATGTCTCGGATTGCCAGCCATGCGCAGACGCCGCGTTTTCCATGTCGGCCAGCACGCGCTGGATGTCAATACCGTCGCCCAAATATTTTCCGATATTTTTGCCGAGGCGCTGCATGGCATGAACTTGCCGTAAATTTATGCGGACGCAAGCGGGTAAAATATTCAACGGCAATGGAGAGAGCAAAATAAGATTTCGCCGGTAGCAGCAATTCAACCCCTGTAGTGTCGCAATTGCTCCAATTCCCGGCGCAAGGGATCCCAATAGGCCTTGTCCAACTCTCGCTCGGTGCTTTCTTCCGTCAATAAAGCTCGTTCTAATTCGGCGCTTGAGCCAACCGCAGCAAATCTCAATAGCGGGCGCTTGGAAATGAATTGGCGACACAGATCCGAATGCTTTCGTGCCAGTTCGACTAGTAATGACGGCGTGCGCAGTTCCTGGAACCAGAACTTAAATTGTTTCAAGGTTGGTTTTTTTTGGTGTTGAAAATAATGAGCCTCCAAAAGCCGCCGGATCATCGGCCAGTCTTTGTCATGCTGAGTTTTCTTCGCCTGCACCAGATCCGGCAGCGAAAGAATGTCGCAAATGATGCCGTCGGCCAGTTCCACCACGCTGCGCTGCCGCCAAAGAGTGTCAAATGGCTTGACGCCGCGCATGTAAGACATCACATGAATACGCATTCGCAATGCTTCCGGGTGTTGGCACCGAAAATGGATGGCGTGGCCTTTGCGAAGATATTTCACCTCGAACGGCGGGACCGCAATAGGTTCGGCGCGCAAATCCGCCAGTGCCCGCCGCAGTCGAATCAGATTGGCGGCTTCGGCGAGGAGCGCGAAATCAGTATCGCGACTAAATTCGGCCGCGCCGTACAACACGCACGCCTGCCCGCCCATGAGCAGGGCGCGGACACGGTGCGCGCGCATCGAAGAAAGGACTTTGCGTATCGGGTTCGGGATCAAGTGAGCCTCCGAGCGCGAGATAGGTTTGCCAAAGTTTCTCGCTCTCCAGCCAGCGTTGCGCGGGCGTGAGCCGATACCACTCGGCCCATTCGCCTCCAACCAATTGTTCAGGCTGAATCATTGCAAATGGATAACAGACTCAGGCCCCGCTGTAAACGTCCGCGTGTGTAGGCCGATCGGTCTCTGGCTCAACTTTCTCGCACCCGCACCCTTCTTCCTCCTGATCCACGAAATCATGTTTATCCCAGCTCGGGTCCAGGCCAAGGTCTTTGAGCATTTGCAAATCTTTTTCGACCGGCTGGTTCAGGGTGGTCAGGTAATTGCCTACCATTAGTGCGCTGCAGCCGGCAGCGAAGACCATGCTTTGCATGTCGCGAAGATTCACGGTGCGACCGCCGGCGATCATGATTTCTTTTTTCGGCAGCACGAAGCGGAAGCAGGCAATCGTCTTTAAAATTTCCATCGGCGACAGCGGTGGATTTTTCTCAAAGGGAGTGCCGGGAATCGGATTCAGAATGTTGATCGGCACCACATTCGCCCCCACTTCCTTGAGGGAGAAAGCCAGGTCGCAACGGTCGGCGCGGGTTTCGCCCATGCCGATGATTCCGCCGGAGCAAATCTTGATGCCCGCTTTCTTCAGGTAGCCAATGGTTTCAATGCGGTCCTCGTAACTGTGCGTGGTGCATTGGCTCGGGAAAAACCGGCGGGAGGTTTCAAGGTTGTGACCATAACATTCCAGACCGGCTTCCTTGAGGCGGTCGGCCACTTTCTGGCTCTTGATAATTCCCAGCGAGGCATCGGGGCGCGTCTTGCCGCTCTGGGCAAGGTCGCGAATGCGGTCGCATACTTCATCCAGCATCGGCCCTTCGTTAAGGCCTTTCCACGCCGCCACAATGCCGACGGCGGTCACGCCGTTCTGGTGGGCCTCTTCCGCCGCTTCGAGCACCGGCTCGGGGTCCACAAACCCGTAACGTGGCGATCCCGTTTGATGGAAGGAGGATTGGGAGCAGAAGCTGCAATTTTCGGAGCAGGCCCCCGCCTTGGCATTGACGATGGAACAAAGGTGGATTTTGTTGCCTTTGAAGCGCTCGCGAATGCGGTTGGCCCAGGCCATCAAATCAAAAATATCCGCGCTGCTTTCCAGGTTCAGCAACCAAAGGGCTTCCGAATGCTTGATCTGGCCGCCTTCAAGCACCCGCCGCCCCATTTCAGTTAAACGCGCCTGCGTACTATTGCCGTCAATCAATGTTCCACTCATGGTTGACAGCCTATGTTTCCTCGGAACTGTTGGCAAGCCACGAATAGGCCCAGAATGGCCAAATCTTGCGGTATATCTTCTCAACCGGAATGGCGGCGAAGTGCAGAGAAGGTGTCCGAATGACCGCGACCCGCGGGAACCCCTCCAAATACTACTGAACCTTCACGAGACCCAGAACGTCTTCACGGGAAACCGCACCGTAAGCGCGGCTGTCAATGCTGCGCAGGCGGTTGTCACCCAGCACGAAGTATTGGTCCTGGCCGCACATGATCAATTGTTCTTTGGCCTGCGAATAAGTGAAAGTGAGCGTATTGGGCGCGAGATAAGGCTCTTTGAGTTCCTTGCCGTTCACATACACTTTGCCTTCCTTGAACAGCACCGATTCGCCGGGGACAGCGATGATGCGCTTTACCGAAAGCCCATGATCTCCTGGATCGCGGATGACCACAATATCGTTGCGCTGCGGATCGCGACTGTGAAACGCCCAGAGATTCAGAAGATAATTATTATTCTCCGCCAGCGTGGGGACCATGCTCACGCCCACGATTTTGACCGACTTGAAGAAGTAACGGCTGACGGCCAGATAGGAACCGACGCAAAGCAACGCCACCAGCGCGATCATCCCCGCCTTCTGCAGCAGCCAGATGAATTTGATGCGGAACTGGTTGGACTTCGCCCGTTTGGCGCGAAATTCAGTGTCGCCGAGGGCAGTGGTCGCCGCCATGGTCAGGGGAATGCTGATTTGTTTGTCGGCCATATCGTTCTTTCGTTATGACTCACCATCTCATGGTTTGGGTGAATAACAAAGTTGAACAAATACGGAGTGGCATCGGGTTCGTTACGGATGGCCCCCGGCCTCGAAGCCTCGTGCCGCGTCAACAAATCTTTGTCATAAAACAAAGGTTCGGTTAGAATGGTGTCATCCGTTCCATTTCGGGCGGATATTATTTATGCACAATGTCACTTCGGTCGAATTGAAGCGGAATTGCGAAGTTGTCCAAATTCCCAGCGGCGCACCCGTCACGCTGCCCGCGGGCACGCCGGCGGACATCACCCAGACGCTGGGCGGGACTTATACCATTCATGCGGGAGGCGCGTTATACCGTGTCAACGCCAAGGACGCGGATGCGCTCGGCTTGGAACCGGCGAACTCTGAAACCACCGCGCCTACGGAAGGCCCGGTGGACGAAAAGCAAATCTGGGACACGTTGAAAACCTGTTTTGATCCGGAGATTCCCGTCAATATTGTGGATCTCGGGCTGGTCTATGACCTGCACATTTCCGCGCTGCCCAGCGGAAACAACGTGGTCTCGGTCAAGATGACTTTGACGGCGCCGGGTTGCGGCATGGGCGCGACCATCGCCGGCGATGCCCAGCAAAAACTGCTTTATTTGCCCGGAGTTGAAGAAGCGGTGGTGGAAATTGTTTGGGATCCGCCCTGGCATCAATCCATGATCACCGAGCAAGGGCGCAAGATTTTGGGGTTGGAATGAAGCGCCGATTGCCCTGGCGTCACTTCTCCGTCAATTCGATTTCGCCGTTCCATTCGGGAGATGGCAACAGCTTTCTAAGCGCCTCGATCCTGGCCAGGTAAAATTGCGAGGGACCGTCCTCCGTGAATCCACCCAGGGCCGTGGTGGGCGTCATCGCGCAATCTCTCCGCAACTGGCTGACGAGTTTAAATTGCGCTTCGGCAATGTCCCACTGGCGCCGCTGAAAATGGAAAAGAGCGCGCGCAAACGCCTCACGCCAGGCCTTGGTCGGTTCCGTCAATTCCAGCGGTCCAAGCAATTCATGCACTTCCAAAAGCCGGTCCACGCCCTTGAATTTGAAGTGTCCCACCAGACGGCAAAGCAGCAGCTTATCAATGTGTTTTTGAATGTCGCGGGAAGCGAGGATTTCCGTGCCCAATTGTTTGTTCAATCCTTCCAGCCGCGAGGCGAGATTGGTGTTGTCGCCGATGGCGGAATATTCGAAACGATTGGCGCTGCCCAGATTGCCGACGCTGGCTGTCCCCGCGTGCAGCCCGACGCGGGTGCGCAACGGCAGGCTCTGTTGACGCACGTCAAACTGGAGCAATTGATCGCGCAGGGTGAGCGCCGCGCGGCAGGCGCGCACATGATGGTCCGCTTGCGGCAACGGCGCGTTCCAGATGGCGAAGATGGCGTCGCCGATTAATTGCAAGACCGTGCCGTCGGTCTCGTGGATGCCGATGAGCGCCGCTTCATAATATTGATTGAGCAGGCAAAATAAATCGTCCGGGTCCATGCGCCCGGTGATTTTGCTGAAGCTGGCGATGTCGCTGAACAGCACGCTGACTTCCTGCTTGGAAGCGCCGGGACGCAACAGATCGGGACGCTTGAGAATCTCCTTCACGCAGGAAGGAGAGAGATTGTGCGCGAGTGATTCCGCCAACACCTGCCGATCCACATAAAGCTTGAGGGACGAGCAAAGAATGGCCCAAAGCAAACCCACGCCAACCTCCGGGACGGCAACAAACCAATCGAACCAGATTCGCCCCCACCAGGCCAGCAACAGGACGGCTAAAAAAAGCACCGCGAGGCCGGCAATCGCAAGCACGGTGGCCAAGACGGGTTGAAATTTGACCAAACTGCCGCCGGCGACCAGCCCAATAACAGCGATGGCAAGAAATTCCAACGCTGGATGGAGACGCGTCCACCAATTGCGATGCAGCAAGTTGAGAAAAATTGTGGCCTGAATTTCGACTCCGGGCGCGAAGTCCTTGCAGAAACGAGTGTAACTCGTGGCGAACTCATCCTTCCCTTTGCCAGAAAAATCGGCAGAGTATTTCGCACCAATAAATACGACCCGATTGCTAAAGAAGCCAGGAGGCACACCGTCCATTTGCAAAGCACGAAAATAGCTTGCGCTCGCCAGCCAACCCGGGGGCCCATAATAATTGACCGAGCGAAAGGAATCCCGTGTCGCAGTATCTTTGACAGACTTGGCTCCGATTACTTCCGCCGTCGTCCAAGCGAGTGTTGGCACATGCTCGTGTCCGGCGAAATTATCCACCTCTTGAAAAGCCTCCCGTATGCCATTATCAGAGTTACGCTTTGCATTCACAATGCCCCATCCGGCAGCGGCCTGTAAAAACGGACCATAAGGCAACTCCAGCCATCCTGGTGCAATGCCCGGTTGATGGGCATCATTATGTGCTTCCGCGGCTAGAACCACGCGTCCCTGTTTCTTCATCGCCCGAATGAATCGAACGTCATTCGTAGGCACTGGACCCGGTCCATCAAACAGGATGTCGAATACGACTGCCTTCGCGTGGTCCGCAGTCAAACGCTCCAGCAATTGCGCATGCAGCTTACGGTCCCAGGCCTCTCCTGGACTTTGATGTAGTTCTTCCTGAGACAAATCATCGAGGTAAACAATCGCAACATCACGGGCAACCATGTTTGGCCGCAACGCAAACATCAGATCGTAACTCAAATTGGCCAACGGCTCCCCCACGAAGCCCAGCAACAATGAGACAGCTCCCACCGTCATCGCGAGCGCTGCGCCGATTGAAGCGCTGGTCCAGGCGCAGGCCAGCATTTTCTTCAAGTCAGGTCGCGTCATGGATGGTGAGAATCATTGCGCGGTGGAAATTGTTGCGCACGGGCAACTAAAAGTTGAATCGGCAGCGGACGGCCAGGGTGCGATAATGCGGCAGTTCCTCATATAGGTTCAACGGGTTGAGTTGATAATCCTGATTCGCCACATTCAGCAGCCCTACCCGCAATTCTGCCCGACGCTGCAGGAAGCGGTAGCCCGCGTAGAGATTCACCTGCCAGAAAGAATCGCCGGGTTCCGCGGGCGTATAGCCGCGATTGTTTTGATCGTACCACACTGCTTCTACGCTGGAAAAGAAACCGCAGGGATGGTTATAAAGCGCGGAGACATTGACCTGTTGCAACGTGGCGTCATTGTGAGAGTAGGTTCCGGGAGTGACGCTAAGCGGGACTTGCGTCAGCGAACTCGTCAACTCGGCGTCGCTGATCCGATAACGCGCGCCGACCGTGAATTCGTCCCCGAGCAACTGGTTGATCGCCACCGTCACAGTGCGTTCCTGGTAATCGAGCGTTTGCGGAGTCAGCGAAGGGTTGCTCGCCGGAGGAAAGGTAAGTTCAATGTCGCCAAGCTCCCGGTAAACATGGGACGTCAACAAGTCCGCTTCAAAATCAAAGTAAGTGCCGGTGTGGAATTTCTGGCTCAGCCCGACGCCATAGGTATCAAACGTCGGCGGCGGAGTCGAGCCGACGAGCGATTCCGAAATCAACGAACGAAAGGCCTGGTTGAATCCGTCCACCTGGCTCGGTTCCAGCCGGATGCTTTGGTCGAAAGTCAATCCGCCCAGCGAGCGCGTGTAGGCAGCCCGCACGGTCGTGTCCTTGCCCGGCGTCCAGGTAAAGCCGGCCTTGGGGGAAACCCGCGATTCGGTATCCTGCGAGTTGGAAATTGGCGGCGAACGGTGATTCTGCGGAAAATAAATCCTGTCGTAACTTACGCCGGCGGTGAGCAAAAACGGGTCCCATATTCGCCAATTGTAATAACCATAAACGTCCGCGCGATCAAAGTCTGAATCAAACTGTTGCGCGATGGGCGAGGAGATAAATGCCACCGAGGTGGTGGTGGTGGTATTGCCAATGGTGAAGGGAGAGGACGCGCCGAGGCTGTCGGTGTTGTCGAAGCGCGCGGATTGGAGCCGGCCACCGAGGATCACCCCGTGATTTTGGATCTGAAAAATTTGCTGCAATTCAGCGGAATAAAGCACCAGATCGCTTTCGTAATTCATCGCGGAAGTCGGCGTGCTCGGCTGGGCAATGGCGATCACCTGGCCATTGTTGTCCTTGGTCAACACCAGCATTTGACTCGCCGGATCCGTCACCTTGTAATTATCCGAAAAGCGGCCCGCCAAAAATAACGTGTCCACGCCGGGACTCCATTCGTGATGATAACCGCCAAAAACCAGCGGCTGCTGGAGATCATGAGTCCGCAGCGTGCTGCTGGCGGCGCGCGGATCATAATATTGAGCGACATCACCGGAGCTGGTATCCGATTCAATGGCCTCGATGAGCACGCTGTCCTGCGGGGTTATTTGTTGCTTGATCTTGGCGTAAAGCGTGAGTGAGCGATCGTCATCGTTCGCGCGGTAACCGCGGGTCGAGCGATAATCAGAATCTATGGCGAAGCTGGTGCTGTCTATCGTGCCATAGACCGAACCGCGCTGCAAAAAATCCCCGCGGCTGAAATATTCCGCGCTCGAGGACGCGCCGATATGGTCGCTCTCGAACAGGCGCGAGTATTCCTGTTGGGAAACGCTCTGCGACAAATTGCCCGCGCCCACGGGCGCGAGCAGATTGGCGAGCAATAGTTCGTTAAACCAGGGCGTCTCATAACGCAGATTGATCTGGTTGGGATCGCGTAAATCATCGTAAATTTCCGAGAGGAACAGGTGGCCGGAATAATTGACGTAGTCGTCGTTGACCGCGTTGGCGGCCTCGTGCTGGCTGAATTCAGAAATGCCCGCATCGCGATAAATGGCCGCGAGATTGGCGCTGCGCACAGCGCGGTCCTGGTCGAGGAGCAGTTGCGAACGGAAGACGCTGCGGTTGTCATTCAAGTCGCGTGATTTTTCCAAATCCCGCACCGAATCGTTGATGCGGTTTTGCTGATAGTCCACCAGGGCCTGGTAAAGGCGGCTCGTGGGATCATTCGGGTCCAACTGGTCAGCCAGTTGCAATTCCTTGGCGGCCCGCGCCAAGTCGCCTTCTTGCGCAAAAGCTTTGCCCAGATAACTGCGCAGCACCGCGCGTTGCGGTTCCAGTTCCGCCGCCACCAAGAGGTCGTCACGGCCGGCTAGCAAATGTCCCGCCTGAATGCGCATCAGACCGCGACCGAGCCAGGCATTGCCGAGGGCGGGATCCAGTTCAATCGCATGGTCCATGGCGACCAGCGCTTCCTTACGGCGGTCAGTGGAGCTTAACAAAAACCCTTTCAACGCCCAGCCCTCGGCGTTGCGCGGCGAAAGCTCCAGGCCCTTGTTCAGCGCTTCCAAGGCGGCGGCATTCCGGCCAAAGCCGAACTCCAGTTCGGCGACCCGCACCCACGCTGCGCCCCATTTAGGCGCGCGCTCCGTCGCCATCCGGGCGGCGTGCAGCGCCTCAACCAGCTTCGAACGCGATTGTTGATAATATGATTCCGCCAGCCATTCAGAAGCCCCGGTCGGAGTAGAAATCCGGTCGCGCTTTTCATTTTTCACGGTGGCGACCATTTGACGCAAGGCATCGGCCAATCGAGACCCGCCCGGGATCAAAGCCAATTGCGCCTCGCCCTGCTCCACCTGCCCTGCCGCAAACAGAAGTCCGGCGAGGAATATTTTCCCACTCTCGGACTCGGGTGATTTCCCAGCCGGATACTTCTCCAACGCGCCCAACAAATCGCCCGAGCGGTAGGTGTCCAGCGGACCGCGCAGGTCCTCGCGTTCCGCGGGCGTGAGATCAAGCTCGTCGGCATCCAGCACCGCCGGATAATAAAGGCTCCATTGAATGATACCAATGACATCAACCACGGCGGTTTTGACCGGTGCCTGGCCTTGCGACACAGTTCCTTGCTGGCCCGGGGCCAAGGACAGCGCGCCTTGTTCATTGGAAAGATTCACCGCGCCATCAATCAGCGTCAGCACCGTCGTCCCGCTTTCCGTCACCTCCAGATTAAATTCGGTTCCGCGGATGGCGGCCACGGCGGAAGGCGTGCGCAACTGAAAGTCATGCGGCTTTTCGCGGCTGAGAAAATATCCGCGTCCCGACGTAAAACTAAGCGCGGTCTGGCCGCCGGACGGCGAGGGCGGCAGAATTTCCATGGTCATCAATTCGCTCGCGCGCATGACGCTCAAATCCGACAGACGAATGGTGGCGCGGCTGCGCGCGCCCGTCCGGATATGATCCCCGGGATTCAGGACTTGACCGGCGCGAACCGCCTTCCAGGTCGTGGCGCCGGCGGGCAAAACTTCCGCCGTTCCCTCAACGGCCATCAAGACGCAGGCGCTCGGAGTCTTCGCGTTGGGAGCAGTTGATTGGGCACGGAGGCCGGGAATGATGGACGCCAACCCGAGAAAAACAACCACAGCGAATCGCACCGCTGCCTTTAATGGATAAACGCGAACGTTTAAGGATATTGGTAGCACCGCCTTTGTATGGGGAAAAACCGGGACACCCGCAAGAAAATATGTGCTTGCTTTGGCCAGCCAGTTTGGTGAGCCTCAGCCATCGCAGCAGGAGAAATCATAAGTTTGAACCATGTTGGATTTGCCGCGCAGCCGTCCAGACCAAGTGATGAAGATGAGCAGGAAAAAATCAACCGACCCCGTATCGAAAGCGTCATACCGCCTTGGTTGGCGACTGTTGGTTCGGCTGGCGCTGCTGCTTTCAGTGTGTGGATACTTGGAGTGCGGGATAGCCCAGGGCGTGAAGGCGCCGATTGTTCTTCAAGACGATTCCGTTTCGCCGGGTACCCTTGGGCACGTCACCTACCAAACCCAGCCCAGCGCACCCACAACCCCACCCACAAACGCCGATCTCATCGTGATCGGTTCCTCGACTTACGCGGTGCTGACACCAAACACCAACGCCACGCTGATGCTGTCCGTCTCTACTACGGATACCAACGGCATCGAACTGGCGGTTTATTCCCTGCAATCTCTTTACACACTCGTCGCCGCCGATTCCTCGAAACTTGATCACACTAATGTTGCCTCCGTTTCTTTCTTGGCAATTGCCGGCGTGACCTACGATATTCAACTCACCGGTGTGGGCACCATTACGTTCAATTATGGCCTTGGCATCCCCACCACTTTCAGCCAGACACAGTCGAGCGAGGCTGTGGCCGCGGGTTGCCCGGTGACTTTTGGCGCGACGGCCGCGGGAATGCCGGCGCCGACTTTCCAATGGCAATTCCAGGACGCAGACATCCCGGGGGCGACCAATTCAACCTTCTCCCTGGGCAACGCTTCGGCGGGCAAGGCGGGCAATTACCGGGTCAAGGCCATGAACGCTTTCGCCACCGTGGTCAGCCCGGAGGCGAATCTGACCGTGGTGCCGGTGAATATCGGGCCGCCGAGCCTTGAGCCGGATCAATCATTTCATTTTGCGCTGACCGGGCTGGCGGGACAAACTTACGCCATCCAAGCCTCGACGAACCTGCTCAATTGGACGACGGTTTTCACCAGTGCGGCTGGTTTGGATGGATCGCTCGCGTTCACCGACTCCCAAGTGACTAACCGGACCGCAAGATTTTTTCGCGCCCTCGCCGTCTGCAATTAATCCCGGAGGATTGAATGGCGGAGAGAGAGGGATTCGAACCCTCGGAAGGATTGCTCCTTCACAGGTTTAGCAAACCTGCGCTTTAGGCCACTCAGCCATCTCTCCAAACCAAGACTTTGACCTTGTAAACAAAGGTCGAAATGCACTTTCGGCAAATGTGCCAGAAAATAAGCATTTGACATTTGCCAAATTATTTGCCAATAATGTTTGCAACATGAAAACAAAGGGCAAATCGAAGCAGGGGAAGCGAGAAGCATTTAAGCTGTCCCATTTCACCAACCCATCCGGGCAAATTGTCTGGCGCGTTTCTGGCACGAAGAAAGACGGTAGCCGAGTCCGCCAGAACTTCAAGACCGAATTAGAGGCGGTAGGCAAGAAGCAGGAATTTGAGACAGGAGACCTCAACCACCAGGCAATCCCCTTCCGCCAGACAAAACTGACGCCTGACCAGATTGCGGACGCGGAGCGGGCCATTCCAGAGCTAAAGGCCGGGACATTGCTTGGCGCAGTTCGCTTCTTCAATGAAAACTTCCAAGACCCCTTAAAGCCGGTGAAGCTCACCGACGCGGTGGAGACGTTCAGGGCTGAGAAAGCCGCCGCTAAACTGCGCCCGGACACTTTGAACAATCTGCGCTTTCGGCTTGGCGCATTCGTGGAATTCATCCCGGCGGACAAACTCGTGTCGGAAATCATGCCGGAGCAGATCAACGACTTTCTCCATCGCGTCAACGGCAAGACGCGCGGAAAGCGAACGATTAAAAACGACCGGCTTGCACTCAGCAACTTTTTCACTTGGGCAACCGGGCGGAAGCATTGTGTCAAGAATCCAATGGACGCCGTCGCCAAGGTGCGGGCGGGCAGCAAAAGGCCGGAAGTTTTTGACCTGCCGACCGTCCGCAGTTTGCTTGACGCCGCCTTGAAACACGAAAACGGTAAATGCGTCCCCTACTTTGTGCTTGGCCTATTCTGCGGGTTGCGCCCGACCGAAACCGAGCGGTTGAGTTGGGACAAGATTGCCCTGACGGACAAGCTAATCACCATTGACGCCGACACCGCCAAAGTTACGGAGGCCGAACACTGCAACGAGCGGTACGTTGCTATCTCAGAGAACGCCGCCGCTTGGCTGCTACCGCATTCGATTGAGCGGTTGCCCCTTGGGATTGATCGTAAGGATTTCGAGGCCGTCAAAGCGCTGGCAGGTATCACAACATGGCCGCAAGACGTGTTGCGCCACACCGCCATTTCCAACTATCAAGCCGAGCACAAGCACGAGGGGTTGACGGCGGAATGGGCAGGCAATTCCGTCAAGGTCGTCCGCAAACATTATCGCAGACCAATTAAGCCAGCCGACGCAGCCGCATTTTGGGCCATCTATCCCAACACCGAACGAACGGGCAATATTGTTGGCCTGTCCGAAGCGGACAAGCCCGGCAGTGAGCCGAGCGAGCGAACGCAGACCGCTGCTGCTTTGTAAAGCGAGCCGCTCCACCGTCAATCCGTCGCGCTTATATATAAGCGCATGACGGTATGACGGTAACAGCGGCGAAGAAACCGTCTTGACGGTGGTATGACGGTAGTTTGCCGGTTGACGATAAAGGCTCATTTCGTGCAAGCAGGTTTAGAGACTGTGTAAAGTCCGCCGATTGATTTTTCGATGACGGCAAGCTTCATCATTCTGGCAACTTTCCGCTCCGCCGTTCTATCGGCTACCTCCAGCCGTTTTTTGACCGTAGTTTGGATGTCGGAATAACGCATCGCTGGATGTTCGTTAAAAATGTCCTCGGCCAATGATTGCAGAGCTTCCCTGTCAGCAGCGTCCTTGGATGACTGGCGGCTCTCCGTCAAAATGTGCATATTGGCCAGTTTATCGAATTTGAACCGTGGCCCGATGTTTTTCGGGATACCGCCCCGGCGGTTTTTGGTCGAATAAATTACTGTGGTTTCGTCCGAGTCCTTTTCGAGTGCCAGATTCGTTTCGGCTTTGCGTTCAAGTTGGCTTCCAAGGTGGCCCCGGCTTTTTTCAGAGCCAGGATTAAAATGAATCACGCCGATGATCGGACAGTCATATTCTTGAGCCGTGTTTTGCAGTCGGGCGACAAAATCATTGCTCTCCGCCGCGTCATTCACATCGGCAATTAAATCGGCTGCACCATCAATCATTGAAGAATGAATCCCCCCGTGCTTGTCTGCCGACAATATCAAGCCTTCCCTTACGCAGGCCCATGCCTTCAGGTGGCCCAAGCCAGTCAGGCAGTAAGCATGCAACCACCGCGGCGGCTTCGTTAACCCGGCCCGACTGATTGCCCGGTAAACACAGTGCCAAAAATCGTCCGGGCTTTGTTCCGAGTCGAACCAAAGGAGAGCAAACTCCTTTTCGTTGCTCGATTCAAAGCCAAGACAATCCGCGCCTTTAGGATGCGGCAGGGCGGATGCGACCATTCCACCCACAACAGCCGTTTTTCCTGTTTTTACTCCGCTGGTGACAGTGGTTAAATTGGCTGGTGTCGAAATAGGAGTGCCTTTTATCGAATAAATGGCTCGCAAGGGCGGCGGTTCAAGATTCGGATCAAATTCTCGCGCCTTAAGTAATTCGATAATCGCATTTTTGTCCGTTTGTTCATCGGTTGGTACTGGGTGGCCGTCCGGCCCGATGCCCGCCGCCTCCGTCATAACATCCAAGACTTGATTCATAAAAAAGCTTGCCGTTCGGGATTCCATCGCGGGCAAAGTATTCGCCAGCGTTTCAATAATTCGGCCCGTGTCCGCAACACCGGCAGTTCAACCAATGGCCGCGACGGCGGGTTTGGGTTGAGATAGAGCAGATATTGGAAACCATTTTTTTCTGGACGCCAGCAACCGGGAAGCCGCGTCAATCGCACTGCGGATAGGCAATTCGCATCCGCCCCCAGTGCTTTTGCGGGGCGTTTCAACGGCAAGATAAATGAATCCCATTCCGCCTTGCTTCGGGCATCCAAGCGGAAAAGACAATGGACAGAACGCCCCCCGCTCGTGTAAATCGCAACCGTGCATATTGGCAATTGAGCCAAGAAAGCCAGCCAAAGATCAGGCGGGGCTTGATCTGATTCGAGCACGGCATGGCGAAAGCGCGTAATGCTTTCCTCACTGCGGCAGGACATTTTATCTTCGCGGGGGTTGTGATGCCATTCGCCGTCAACCGGGTTGCACAGATACCAGATACCTCGCCCGCGCCGTCCGCCGCTGGCCAGCATTTCAGGGACGCGGCAATCCATCGGGGCGGAAATGTTCACGGTGGCCACTGGGGACGGGGATTCCATTTCGTCAAAGACAAAAACCTTTTCGCCTGGATGAAAGACATTAGCCAAAAAGCTCCATGCGTTCTGAGTCTCCGGGCGCTTGGGGCTGCGTTCCCATAACCAGTGCCGCCAACTTGCGGGCTTGGAAATTTTCTGCGCTTTTGCCTTCAACTTCTCCGGGTCAAATTTAATATCCATCAAACGCACAGGAGCCTTTGTTCCTTTCCAAACATGCGTCGCTGACCCCGAATAATTGCTTGAATATGCCTTGCGAACGGCTTGCTCCACTTCGTTGCGTGGAGACGGCGGGCGGGTCATTCTCTCAGAAATAAAACTTATCGCATCGGCTTCTCTCATCCCCCTAACCCTGCATCGGTTAGCAGTTCCCATAATCCAAGGATGGACCCCCGCGCCGGATTGCGGGCATGGCTGATCTTGACTAGGCGGGGCTGAAAAAGTATTGTGCTTCATTGTTAGTTTCCTTTCCCGGTACGAGTGGCAACTCTGCCGGGAATATTTTACGCCGCCTTAACCGTGTTTTTCCGGGCGAGTTTTTCGCGGACGGCGGGCGGGTCGTAAAAAATTAGCCTGCCGATTCTGACTGCCGGTATCGTTCGCGCCCTTGTTTGTCGGCGAATCCAGGCCAAACTAGGTCGGCATCCTTCTTTGAACAATTCGAGACGCAGCCCTTCGGCGTCAACAAGGTGTCCGTGAAACTTCCCTCGCGTTTGCTCCAAGGCGCTAATATCACTTCCGCCCCGATCTGCTTTGCTAAGTAATGGTTCGTTCATAATTTGAACCAACAATTACTCAAAGTCCCCTAAAGCGGTATGGTTTGAAGGAAAAATTCCTTCTCTCCACGCCCCCTACTTCTTCGATGCCAGCTTGGTTATTCTTTTCATCGCCGCCTGCATTTCTGGGCCTGGTGGTGACGGAAAATCCATCGGCAGAATCTCCGTAAGATATTCGTTTGCTTTTGTTATGGCCCTGTACGGGTCGGCTTCTTCGCCAAAAAGCTCGGCCTGGCTGGGTGCTATGCCACGTTGCCTTTTTGCATCACGGAACGGTTTACCGCTGCCAGCCTTGATCTCATCCCTCTCCTTGGGAGTTTTGTTTTTGTATTTCTTCGCAATTTCTCGCGGTGTACGAAGCGTCTTCCGGTGGGCATTTGCAAATCTGTTCGCGGCGTTCAAATCGTTGTCCAACTCCCGAAACAGCCGCCATGCGGCCAAGTCCTTCAACCTGTCGAGCCACTTTCCAGTCGTTCCCACTTTTGGCTTTTTGAATTCTTCAAGTCGGGCGTGATTATCAGGGAGCCGCAGCCACGCACGAAACTCATTGAGCAATTGCGTTTCACCTTTGGAAAAATCCAATAAGAAAACGGTGAAAAAGCGAGGTTGCTTCTCGTGTTGCTGCAAAATTGGCAATACGAGTTTCCTCAAGTTTGTGGTTTGTCCGCCGGGCAATTTTACAAAGTCAGGCTTGGCATCCTCTTCCATTTTCACAAACTTCTCAAAAATGAAAGCCGTTTTCAAATAGCGGACATACGGCGTCGTTAGCGGTTGAATCTTGTCGTCAGGCAAAAACCGCTTGATTACCTTGCGCTCATCCTCGCTCAACTCCTGCCAATCCATTTTTGGAAAGGACGGGCAAACTAAAAAGTCACTAAAATTGGCCGGGATGCTTCCGTATTCCGTTGAAACATCCTGACATGCCCACTCGACGGCAGTTAGAATATCCTTCCCCTGCCCCAACAATTCGTCGCGCTTCTGGGCTGCTTTCCAGAAGCATTTCGATTCCCGCGCATATTCATAATGGCAGGCCAAAAAAGCCTCCCGCTGCTCAACATCGCCATGTAAATAATCCATGAAACTGCTGGAGGTGTGAAATACATGCGGCAGCTTCCACTTGGGAACATGCTCAAAATGACATACGGCTCCCTTCACCACGATCTGCAACTCCGTCTCGGTGTCAGCCCTGTGTTTTTTCATTGGGTTTTTACGAGTAGCATCTTTCGTTCAAAACATGTTTCAACTGACCTCCACAATTAACACAAGTGCCTTTAAATACCCATGTGAAACATTTCAACTTGTTTAAAGGACACTTAGATGATCGGCTTGACGAACGGACGTGATCTCTCGAAAATCCTGGAGATTCCGCTCGTCGAATCATCCGTTGCGGAGGTTCGTGGATCAAATGCAGTCGCCCGGTAAACACCCCATTGGGCAAAGTTGCGATTTGCGTTAAGTTTTTTGCGGATTGCGTGAGCCGCACGCTGTCTAATAAACACGCGAGACAAAAAGTGTTGTGTTTCAAGTCAATTTGACCGAGAAAAGCGCGGTTTTCAATCGGTACGAATTTTGCAATAATTCATCTCATGCAAACGACGGAAGATTTTTTAAAGCTGGCGAGCGACCGAAGGAAAGAAGAATTGTCACGCCTAAATCGTAACAGGACTTCGATCCCCGAAAGCCAGATGGACCTCAAAACAGAAATCCGCGCCGCTGCCCTGTCTTTACTTCTGGCGTGCGACGCGGATGTTGAGTCATCGGCGGAACGATTTACCGGTTGGTGGACTAATCAACGTGTTGTTCATTGCAGACAGGCTGCCAACGGTGAATTAAATCCTCCTCTTCAGCCTTCCTAGCCTTCTCTCCGCTTGGATTAATGTGGGCATGGACATGGGTTGCCCCATTCCGTCTGGCGCATTCCTCCTTCTCGTGGTTTTCGAGTCGTGTTCCAAGGTTAGCCGTTTGGCCCATATAGATCGGCCTAAAGCGGCCAGGGCTTGTTTCCTTGGCAAAGATGTAATTGCCTGCCACTTCCTTAAAAGAGGCATCAATTCCGTATATCCAATATTTGTATTCATTCCCGGATTGTCCCGGCCATACGATTGTTTGTGCTTCTGGCATAATTTTACCTTATTTTGCGTGTTGACAACCGAGGCGGGATGAATTTTAATAAGGTGAGATTACATAGCGCACCCAAAACCCACCACGCATCGGCTTTTCCCCATGCCGTTGTTTGTTAGGTCACGGGAAAGCGATTGGGCCTTGTCGGAATCCACTCCGATTTGGCCCTTTTTATTGCGGAGAATCCCACCCTCCTTGTGACAATAAAAACGTCCAGTCTCGTAAACCTTTTGGTTAGGTGCTGGCCTTACGGTTACAGCAGACTGGACTAGGTACTAAATTGTCAGTTTTTGCCAAGGGCTTACGACCCTTCTAATATCAAATAGATAAATCACTAATTGCAAAATGCAAGTGGCGGGTTGTCACCAATAATGGTTATAAGGCCAAAATCATACACGCACTCAGATTTAGCCTGGCAACTTATCCAAGCCGTCTTCCGGTAAATGGAGAGTGGCCGCAAGTGCCAACTTATTTGCCATAATCATCTGCGCTGACTTTCCCGATTCATAACCCGGCCAGCCAATGATAACCGCGTGTGTGTTCGGCGGAGGGTCAGGAGAAACCTTCAATCCGACATTTGTGATCTCCCCGACTGTGATGTCGGCTCTCGCACGCAACTTTCTTTTACTCACGTTGCCAACGTCACGACCCACTTCCCAAATCGTGGATTCAGACATTCCCTTTATTTGCTGAATCGAGGTTTCGAGGTTTCGAGGGGGCGCTTCGGGTAAAAACGCCGCTGCTTTTACCTCCTTTCGTGAAGGCACAAATTGATTTTTTGCGAAAATATATCGCGTCGTCAGGTCGTTAGCAGGAAGCTGCTTTTCACGCCAATAGCTTGTCAAAAAGACCCAAAATCTCGAAAGGAATTTCGTCAACGAAATATTCAACCCCGTGGCGCTCCTTACCGCCAAATAAACCAGCAAAATTGATAATACCCTTAGCCCCCAAACTTATTGTAAGAATCTTTCTCGGTTGTCCTCGCCACTCGAATGCAATTTCGCCGTCAGGATGCGCAGACAGATCAGGAAGTCCAAGCGAGGACGGAAGGAGTTTTAAAAAATCTTCCGCTTTGCAATATGATTCAAACGAAACGGGTTTCGCCCCATAACCGTCCCAGTTTGGTGAAGAAACTTCTCTAAATAATTCAATTAGCGCATCACGCCGCATTTGGCCTTGTCCGCCAAAAACAAAGCTCTTCTGAACCTGTTCGTAAAGCTCAGAGTAATTAATCTCCAGCCTTTGCGCTTCAGGGCTGGCGCCAAACTTCGGTGCCTGAAAGAAATTAAGTGCCGGACGGGCATAGGCAATTGGCTGGTTCATTCGCACATCCTAAATGTCTTCTCAGTTATGCTGGAGAAGAAGATTCGGTTTTTCATGGCACGTAATAAGTCCAAAGTATCCCAAATTCGAGTTTCATCCACCGCATAATCTATCTGCTTAGAGACTTGAATGTCAAGAATTAACGAAGCAAACTCTGGCTTCGTTTGAGGCTCTAAGAATTGGATGATAGTCGAATCAATTCCCGATTCAGCGTCGTGCAGGTTAATCTGGCTCAAGAACCCAGTAACAAATCCTTGCAACTCGCTCGGAGACCTGGGAGGGTGCGTTAAGTAATCAGTCGTCTGCGAGGGAAGGGTAAATTCCAACCTGTTAATGAACCGGAGGCTGATTTTTTTGATCGTTGAGATCGGCGATACGATGGTCTTGTATTCGTTCCAGAATTTGCGTGCTTCGCCCTTAAGATTCTCCCATGTGGTGTACGGCTTTAATCGGCTAAAAGAAAATACATCTGGCCGTACCTGGGCAACGAACAGTTTGTCAGAAGAGAAAAATCTGTAGCCGATAACTGTAGGCGGACTCGAACTGGTGCTGGTCTGGCCGTCTGGCTTAAAATCAATTTTGCTCATCATAGCACTGATTGGGTCATCAACTGGATAATCCTTGAAAACGAGCGGTTTTAACTTCAAGAGTTGTTTCACCTCAAAGTTAATAGGAGGCGTCACATCGAGTGCTATCGCCGCTTCAACGATTGGGGGATTTCTTAGATGTTTCGGTTCCAACATACAATTTCAGCAGCCTTCTCATTCCTATCAGTCGAGTGTGGTTACGGCCAGCCCATTCATCCTTAGAATGATAACCGCATCCGGAATCACCGCAAGGTGCCAGATACTCACGCAAACAGCCCCCCAGTTTCCGCCGCCTTCGCCCGCACACGCGAAAATTGCAGCATTTCCTCCATCGTTGCGCCTTTGTCCCGGAATTCGTAGAACACCGCCTCTCCCAAGAGACAATATGCCCATGTCCGCCCGGCCCGGTCTGCCGCGTCCAGTTCGTTCACCCGCTCGCACCATGCCACGGCAGCGATCTTTTTCCGCACCACATCCACTTGCGCAAGCTGGTCCTGGGCTTTCGTCTCCACCAGCCAAATTCCAGCCGGGGTGCGCACCAGAAAATCCGAGGAGTAGAATCCGGGCAAGCCATTTTCCTTCACGTAACGTAACCGCATGAAAATATGCTTTTGTTCGTTAATCTTGCAGAATGCCTCAACGCTCGCGTCCCCGTTCGCCTTTTGCATGAAGGCCAGTTCAAAGCCGCCGTTACGCGACGGATACGGCAACCGCTCGTAAATACATTTTGGCGTGTGGATGGACGATGATTCCCGCACGTTGATCTTCACCACTTCCGACAGGCGGCGTTGTTTTATCTCAGGGGGTGCGGTCGTTTCGACTTCGGCCAACTCTGGCAGTTTGCGCCCAAACTCTTTGATGATGTGATTCGCCACCGGATCAAGGCAGAGCAACCGCCAGTTTTCGTCCTCGAACGGGTCAACCTGCCGGGCAAACAACCGCCGCCGGATGTAATCGTCAACCCATGCCGACAACTCCGGCAAATTCACTTGCAGGAATGGGAAACGCGAAATGTTTGCAAACACTTGTGAGCTTTTGGTGACGGGGGCGCTCAAACTTTCGGAAATACGTCGCACCAATCGGCCAAGAAAATCGTTGTAGCCCGTCGCGGTCATTATTCCGCCTTCCACGCGGTAATCACCAAATTGCGTGCCGGTTTGCACGTCTTGTGAGCGGAACACGTCGCCCTTGCCAATGTGCGCCTTCAATTGGTCAAAGGTCATCACGCTGAAATCCGCCAGCGTCATTATGTCCAATTCCATCCCGGCAAATTCCTCATCCTGTTCGCGCAAAATGAACGGGACAGCGAAGTCAAATTGCTCAAAACCATCGCGCAACTCCGCATCGCCCGCGAGCAGCGCGGCCATGCAAAGCAGATTGTCGCCGTAAATCAGCCGGTTGAACCATTGCGAACGGTCAGCAACCAGTTGCGTCTGCCCCGGCGTTTCATTCAGCAACGCGAATTCCCCGCCAAGCGTCGTGTTTGCTTTGGCGTGTGGTTTGAGGCTTTGAAATTCCTGCCAGTTCGTATCCTTGGCGGGCGTGACCAGTTCCCGCGTCTGCAATCCGACGCGGCTGCGGCCTTCCAATCCCTCCATAATCCGTTCCGCCTGCCGTTTCCCGGCCCGGACGATTTCAGGTAATTGCTCCAATAATGTCTTACTCATGGCTCACAGCCGCAACGCTACCCATTCACCACCCGCCAAGCAAAGCCAAAATCGTCCAGCGTCTTCCATAAGCAAGAATTTCGAGCTTGAAACGTCGTCATCCTCATGCACATTCGATTCAAATGCCAGCAAAACGCAGCAGAAATTTGAGAGCAGGTGACTTAGCTGAAGGCTTTGGATTAGAATTGCTCCGTCCTTTTGCCCTTGTAGCACCTATACCCAGGACGGAGGACGTGGGTACCGATGCCGTGGCAACCCTCATCAGGCGCGAAGGGAGCCTTTTGTTTGCTGAAGATTCATTTTTTGTTCAAATCAAAACCGCCTCTCAACGGGAAATCCATTTTGAAGAAGCGGGCTTAAACTGGCTTCGTGCTCTAAAACTTCCTTATCTACTCCTCAGTGTCGATCTTAAGACCGCGAGCCTAGAATTGTTCGTTCTCGTTCGCGCGTCTGGTCATCCTAATTTTCGCGACAGAAAGACGGCGACTTTCTATCTGGATGAAGTTCAATTTGACCTGACAGGTGATGGAATGCGGGTCTATTTGGGGCCTCCTATTCTTAGGTGGACTCCAGCCGACGCCCAGACGGCTGAATTCCAGCAGATAGCCTACGAAGTTCTGAGAGAGTGGATTGTACTTGAGAATGAAGATTTAAATCTGCGAAAGCTTGGTATCACGCGCCCACTCGAAGAATGGAAAACCAATGTGAAACCCCGTCGCACGGGTGGTTCGATAATCATGCAAAATCCAAAGCAAATACAAGAACTTCTTCAAAGTCTTGCAGCGTTACTACCGGCATTACTCCCTTTCACATGGCTTCCAGGCAATTGTTCAACTGAACTGCTTGTTGGTCTGATTCTAATGAGCGGGTTCATGCGGCAAAAGGGCGTTGACCCCGACCCGCACCGCACGTTTGAGGCAATTGCCGACTCCCTAATCAAGCAGGGTAAACTTAACAATATTCAAATCCCCCCGCCTATTTTGGGGATGCCCATACTCGCATCCGATGCAAAGCATTCAGGTTCACATTGTTAGGCTTCTGTGGCAATCCCGTCGCGAAATTCCTGAATGATTTTACAATATGATGTATTACGCTTGCGGTCGCGGCAACCGTGAAGAGGCAATGCAACATTTGGAACGGGTTGAAGCGAGTATTTGCACGGCATTACAAAAGCGTGTAATTCAAGTCGAAGATTGCCAAATCAAGGGTAGCCTTCTGAATTTCAACATGGCTCAAGTGCGGATTACTTCTTACCGCCTTAATTAGCTCCGCTTGCGTTCCCGTTTCCATTCGGCACCCGGTGACCACTCTGAGTATTGAGTCTGACGGTATATTGAAAAGATGAATGCTGCCGTCCTTTTTATCGCAATTCTCCTGGAATTGATAAACTCTCCACTCCTGCTCGTACTTCCAATGGTCGCTCTTAGTCCGCAACGCCGACAGATGCGCGGGAATGCCACCGGCCTGCAAAATTGGGCGAGTTTGCGAATAAATTACAGGCGTTAAGAATCCTAGGTCCAAATCTGTAGTTTTGTCGGGCTGATTAAAAAATGGGTGTTGAGGGTCAAATTCAATTACCATCCCTTTATGCGAATCGGTGTAATGCGCCCACATTAGCAGATTGTTTTCCGTTTCGCTTAAACATAAAATGCAAAGCCTCTCCTCCCAGTACTGAACCTGCCTGTCGGTCGCGCGTCGCCGAATTTCAGGCAAATGAGGTTTTAAACTTTCAATGAGATAGCCACGTTTTTCCTTTTTTAGTGCGGAGAATTCTTCGGGGGTCATTTTTCCGCCTTGTAGAATGTGTTGCCTGTACTTTGCGTTCGCTGCCAGTTCCGCGACCTGTTCAATCCTCGCCTCATCGTCGATACCCTCAATGCTCAACCTCATCTCGAAAGGGTCATTAAAACATAGCGGTGGGTTAAAGCAGATTTGGAGATTCGTTAGAATGTCAATGCGCTCTGGCCGTACGTATTTAAAAAGCTTTTGCGGAAGTGGATTCACCACCTTAAAGTAAAACACCCCGAAGAAAATTGCCAGCCCCATTCAACACGACTTGACGAGGTGCGCCGGGCAAATCAATGAACGCGGGCTGAGCGTCAAAAGTTTCACCATGCCCGTCCTGAAATTCTCCCCGACACCGCAACCGCCCACCAGTTACGACTGGTTTGGCGACAAGCCAAGCCCTTATGGGCAGTCCTGATTACGCGGGCAAAATTCCGTGGGTTTTCAGTTGATCCTTGGCCGTTTCAACCAAAACAGTTTTCAGGAGTTCAAAGCCGATTGTTAGCCCCTCGCCCCTGATCTTCTTGGATATTTTCTGCCAGTTCGTATCATTTCGGGCGGCATCCAGAAATTCATGCCCACTCCAAGTGAGCCTTCGGGCATTCACAGAGTCGGGAATTCCTCCGTCGCTGGTCATGGTTCCATCCACAAGACCAGCTTCAATCAACAGAGCGAGGTGATATACCTGTTTATCCTGAGAGAACTCTGACAAGTCCGGTTTCGGGTCCTCCCCTTCAACTTCCATAAGCAGAAGCCGAACGAGTTCCATGTCGCGTTTCATTTTGCGAATATGGGACGGTCGGAAATTTTTGGCAACGAAAAAGCCTGCCCTTTGCAAGATCGCCCGGCAACAGTCAATCGCCTAATCACGCAACTAGCGTCACCTTGAGTTTTTTGTGGTGGCTCAAGTTTTGGCCGCTTTGGTGTCAGCCAATTGCCTCGACTCGACAATCTCCGCGTCAATGGAGTCCAAGTCGAAGAACATCGAGCCGGAAGCCGGGTGATCGTCCCAGCCAAAAACCTTGCTGGATGTCCCGGCGAGTTTGCTTGAAACGTCCGCGCGTTGGTCAAGATGGTCAAGATTCGGTTCAATCGCCATTTCCCGGAGAGTATTTACGCTTTCCTCCATTTCTTCGGCCAAACTAGACATGACGGCCTTCGACCTTTGCGCCAGCGTTTTTCCGTCACCTCCTGTGACAGATTGTGACACCGCCGCGAGGGCGGCAGTCTTCAAAGCCCGCCAACTGTAACGATGCGCCCGTTGTCGCAAGGCGGCTTCTGTGACAGAGATTTCCTTTGCAATCGCGGCGTATGGCAATCCTTGGATGTATAGGATTTGCGCCAAGTTCCAATTAGCATTCAGAGGTTTCGGCATGAGGAATCATACACGCTGTCGGGACTTGCGCAAATCTCGGCATTTGTCACGGCTAGTATTCCCGCGTCTTGGAATGGCCAGTAATGCGGTCAAAAATGAACACCCTCCCCTGATAATGAGAATAACTGTAGCGAGTACCGACGACGTAAATCAAAGTGGCAATGATAATCGAAGCCCCAAGGATTGCAGGGCCGGGATTACTGCGGATTACTTCTTTGACTCGCCCCTTGAACGTCTCGTAAAGCCAATATGCAAAACCGCCGACACAGGCCAAGCCTACCACATAGAAAATCAACGTCGTGATGTCAGGCATTTTCCTATTTCCCCAAAAATACGATTCGGACGCCGTACGCGCCGCTATCCGTACCGCCCCCGCCGCCCATACTGCCAAAACCAAAATGCCAGCTTCCGGGTTGTGGCGGATTATAATGAACGCTATAGATTACCTTATTGGCATGGACGCGCCGAGCCTGCGCCTTTAATTCGACTGCCTCCGGCAGCTTGCCGCCGTAGATTGTCCGGCCTATCACGGTGTAACCATCGGCGACCGCATTCGTTTCAGCCTCTTTGACATTATCCACCATTTCGATTGATGGCTGGCCTTTGAAATGGGAATCGTAGATGATTGGATTGTAATAATCCTTAGTCGGGCCGCCAGCACAAGCCTCCAAAAATGCGGCACATACCAATAGAGGAAAGATAAGTTTTTTCATCCGTTCATTTTTTGATTGTTCGGTGACGGGGGAAATTAGCACCCGTTGCACTCAAAGGTTTGTTGTTTTTAAAGAAAATCTCAAGCCCGAAATACCAGCATGTTGCTGGTGTCATAACTTCAATGGATTCCCCTAGTTTTTATGAGTTGTGGCAAATTCAAAACGACGAACGCTTTTGCAGCACCGCAAAATTATCGGTGACGCGATTCGCCAGCATCGGAAGCAGGCGGGTTTCACCCAAGAAATACTCGCCGAAAAAGTTGATCTCAATCCAAAATATCTTGGTGAAGTGGAGCGCGGGGAGAAAATAATTTCCATCGAAGCTTTGCTGCGAATCTCAAAAGCTGTTAAAGTCCGCGCCGCAAAGTTCCTCGAAGGACTCTGACTTTGACCACCAAGGAGAGCTTTTCCCAAAACCCGAAAAAGTTACGAGAGTCACCTCACGCGAACGCCGTCCGGTAAAAAGGGTATGCCCCCGGTCATCGGCTGGCCAACCGGAAAAAGAGAGTCCTCATTTACCATTCCGTCCGCATCTCGGAAAGTTTGTGAAAAACCTCGTCGGAACGAACGAAGGCACCTGCCACCTTACAAGGACCCTGCCCGGCTAGGGCCAAAGATACCCGGCACCGGCATCCGTTTACCTTGGCGCGGGCCGGTCGAAAAAGCTCGCCCACATGGCGAGATCAAACAGTGTAATTTCCCGGTCTGCCGCGTTCGCCGATTCATACAGAAACCAAACCAATTTGGCCGCTGGCCCCCGCAGAGAGTTTTTTCCGGTCAGCCATCGCCGCACGCTTCGCACGTTCACCGAAAGGACGGCGGCTAAATAATGCTGCCCAAGTTGAGCACAAACCGAATTAAGGCGACGAAGCAATTCTTCCCTGTCAGGTTCAGCCTGACGATGCAAAAGCGCGGCACGAGCCAAGACACGCCCAGTACGCGCCGTCGCACTGATCGCCGCCCTTTGCAACCTGTCGTTGCGATCATCTAGCGCATGATTCATCAACCGGACACTAAGCCCTCTTTCTTTCCAGTCAACCCGCGTCCGAACGCCGAGGAGATATTATTTCGGCATTCGCGGAATAACTATCGGCGGCAATCCGCAGCTTGCGATGGACTGAATATTTGCCAAACTATTTGCCGAAAAAGTGCTATTTCGAGTCCTTTTGCGTCCTCTTGAGTAGTCTCAAGTATTTTGGAAATCGAAAGTCGAACATGCACGGGAAGGCTGATACCATTGACTTTTTCACGCCTGCTTGTGTTCTGTGAATGTTTTGGAAGCGAACGAAAAACGGGTTTAGCAAACCTGCGCTTTAGGCCACTCAGCCATCTCTCCAAACCAATAAAACAAGACGGTAGCCGAGTGCGCCAGAACTTCAAGACCGAATTGAAGGCCGGGCGAAAAAGCAGGAACTGGAAACTGAAGACCTTGACCCCCAGCCATCACCTTGCGTTTCGAGTCCGCGACCAGCGCAGGCCGTTTTCATCAGGCGGAATTTCTGCACATTTATAAGCGTTGTTTAACCTCGCTTCCAGCCCAAGGGCTTCTAAACTGCTTTTCATATGAATTACGAACTTTTAACCCGAAGAATCACCGCCTCGCTCGTTCTGTCCCTGCTGGCCGGCGGTCTCACCGCCATGGCCGGTATGTCGTATTCCTATGTTGATTTGATTGGCAGGCTGGATAATTTAGAACAATTGGCCCAATTACCGGTTGCCGGAGAAACCTCGGCGGAATGGACGTCACGCGACCGGGCCTCCACCTATGATTCGGCCACCGGCCAATATTTGAACTGGGCTGCCAATAATGACGGAGGTGGCTTCATCCGCACCCAGCCGGATGGGGGCATCGTGATGGCGGAAATGACCGGCCCCGGATGTATCTGGCGCATTTGGGCGGGATTGCCCGAAACTGGCCACGTGAAAATATTTCTTGATGGCTCAAACACACCCGCCGTGGATTTGCCCTTCGAGGATTATTTCAACGGCGCGCAGGCGCCGTTCAACTATCCATCTCTGGTTTACACGGCGTGCAAAGGCTTAAACTCCTACGTGCCGATCCCATATAATGTTTCGTGCAAGGTGGTCGCCTACGATAACAAAAGCTATTTTCATTTCAATTATTCAACTTTCCCGCCCGGTGTTATGGTTCCGACCTTCACCAGGAACCTGACTCCGGCCGAGAAGGCCGCGCTTTCCAAGGTGGATGATTTTTTTATGAACCATATCGGTTCCGACCCGGCGGGCAGGCGCAATGGCGAAACCACCACCACCAATAGTTACGCAATTGCTCCAGGCAAAAGCGTCTATCCTTTAAACTTCAGCGGGCAGGGCGCGATCACGGCGTTCAAGGTTCGCGTGAATGGAATGACCAACAAGAACGACCAATGGACAGCCCTGCGCGCGCTGACCGTGGGCATGTCATGGGACGGAGAAACAAATGCAAGTGTTTGGGCACCCCTCGGCGATTTCTTTGGCACCGCTTGCGGTTACATTCCCTACACGGCGCTGCCTCTGGGAATGCTGAGCAATGGCTGGATGTATTGCTACTGGTATATGCCTTTTGCCTCCCAAGCGCAGATCGCGATTGGCAATGACGGAAGCGTGACCAGGAAGGTTGAAGTGGTCATCACCCGCGCCCCTTTGATCCAGCCCATTGGCGGCTTGGCCCGGTTCCATGCGAAATGGAATCGCGGCGCTTATATGACGAATAACGGGCGAGCACCCGATTACCGATTTCTTGGCACTGGCGGCCAAGGGCGCTTCGTCGGGCTTGCCCTGCACATTTACCAAACCGTGGACGTGACGCCGGGGCCCTGGTGGGGCGAAGGTGACGAGAAGTTTTTCGTGGACGGGGAAAAGATGCCCTCTTGGTTCGGGACCGGGTCGGAAGATTACTTTGGCTTTTCCTGGGGAACACCGGGTTATTTCACCCAAGCCTACCACACGCAAGCACTCGCACCGCCCGGCACTTTATACGCGCCAGGCAATCGAGCTTTGAACCGCTTTCAGATTACAGACAACGTCCCCTTCCATTCCTCCTTTGAAGGCTGCATCGAAAAATGGTTTTACACGAATGATACCATAACGACCTACGGCACTTTGCCGTATTGGTATTTGGCCTCCGGCGGCAGCGATCCCTACAGCGCGATCACTTTAAGCAATCGCACCAATTATTATGTGCCACCGCCGCCAGATGCTCATTCAAATTGATGGATGTCCTCTACGCCGATGCGGATCATACGTTAAGGTTTGAGGAGGCCCGCTTTGTTTAGTTCGAGTTTGTCCACCGGAATCACTTCGGCGTTGGGGAACCGCTTTTTCAATTCCGTCAGAAACTGACGACCGTCACCCACGATGACAAGGCTGGCATCCCCTGCCCCAAGATGTTTTCTCGCGAATTGTTGAATTTGCGGGGCGGTTACTTTTTGCACCTTTGGCAAATAGTCGTTCAGTGAGGATAAAGGCAGGTCGCAGGTCATCAGCGAGACGACGGCGGAAACCAACCCTGATCCGGTCTCCAATTGTCGGGCATAATTGCCGGAGAGCGATGCCTTGCGCGGGATGAGTTCGGATGCTGCGACCGGCTCTGTCGCCAGACGGGTTAACTCCGTCTCCAGCAGGGTCGCCACTTCCGGCGTGGCGTCGTTGCGGGTTTGCGCCGACGCGGTGAAAAGGCCGCTGTCTTTGCGCACACCCAGGCCGCTGCCCGCACCGTAGGACAGGCCGCGTTTGATGCGCACTTCCTGATTCAACCGGGAAGAATATCCCTCGCCCAGCACACCATTCGCGACGCGCCCAATGGCATAATCCTTGTCGGCTCGGCGGATCGTCGGGCGGACCAGGTAAACCGCCGCCTGCCCCGCATCGGGCTTGTCCACCACCACCACGCGTCCGCCTTTTTGCGGAACCGCAGGCGTCGGAGCTGGCGGCGCGGAGATACGCAATGGTTTCCAATCGCCAAAATATTTAGCGGCGAACGCGAACGCGACGTCGGGGGTGATGTCTCCACCAAAGACCAATACCGTGTTCTGGGGTTGATAGCGGCTCTGGTAAAAAAGGCTAATTTCCTCGCCATCCAATGCCTTGATCGTTTCCGGTGTCCCATTCGGCGAATGGCCATACCCGCTGTCGCCGAAGACGACGCGGGAGGCTGCCATACGCGCCAGAGTTCCTGGAGAGCGCAGCGATACTGCCAAGCCGTCCAGATTTTCAGACCGCAGGCGTTCAATTTCCTCGGAGGCGAAAGCCGGCGAGCGCAAGACCTCCGCGAAGGTCGGGAGGGCGTCGCTCAGGCGCGATGACAAGGACGACAAACTGACATTGGCATCGTCCCAACCCGCCGCAGAGGAAAGCGATCCGCCCAGGGCTTCAATGATCTCGGCTATCTGTGGCGCGGTGTGCGCTTTTGTTCCGCGAGTCAGCAGTGACGCGGTAAAATCTGCGAGGCCAGCCGCATCATTTGGATCGAACACGCTGCCCGCCTTGACTCCCGCCGAGACGCTGACCAATCCTGTTCCGGGACGGGAAATGACTACTACACGGACACCGTTCGCCAACTTTTTCTCAGCCGGAGTCGGGAAAGTGAGCGGGTGCGGGGTGGCGGGCGCTGGCGGCGTTTCCAGTGGCTTGAAAACTTCGGGGGCGGTCTCGGGTGCTGCCTTCGGCGCTTTGCTTTGGCCGCCCTGGTCCTCTTTGCCGTTTTCATAAAGGATGACAACGCGATTTTCGGGAGTGAAATACTTCCGGGCGACGCGCTGCACATCATCGGCGCTTACGGCCTGCAAGCTGGCTATGTCACTATTGACCCTCTCCGGGTCGCCAAAATTTACCGCCGCCTCGCCGAGCGCGAACGCCTGACCCTCGGCGGTCTCCCGCGCTTTCAACACATCAGACAACAGCAGGTTCCGCGCTTTATCGAGTTCGGCGGTCGTTACTGGCTCCGACTTGAGTTTATCCAGTTCCGAGAGGGCGGCTTTTTCGGCGTCCGCCGCCGATTTTCCGCCCGCCGTGATAATCATCAAATCAAACAAGCCCGCGTCATCGCGCAAATCGGCATTTGCACTCGCGCTGGCCGCGATCTGCTGGCGGTAAACCAGAGACTGATTCAGCCGTGAAGACTCGCCCCGGCCCAGGATCACCTCGACGACGCGCAGGGCGTCCGAATCGGCGCTTTTTCGCGGCGGCAATAGATAAGTGACGGCCGTCGCGGGTAGTGGGACATTGGGGCCAGTGGTGGTAAAGCGGGCCTCCTTGGTACGGGCGGGTTCGGTAACTGTGACGCGGGGAATCTCAGGCGCAGGCTTGGCAATGCGTCCGAAATACTTGTCCACCCATGCGTCCAGTTGCGCCGGATCGAAGTCGCCGGACACAATCAAGGTCGCGTTATCCGGGCGGTAATACGTCTCGTGGAACTTCCGCACGTCCGCGAGGGTCGCGGAGTCCAGGTCGGCGATGGAACCAATGACACCGCGCTTATAAGGATGCGCCGCAAACGAGTTCTGATCCACGTAAAGCTCCTCCAGCCGACCATAGGGACTCGCCAGCACGCTCTGGCGGAATTCTTCCTCGACCACCGCACGCTCCGAAATAAAATTCGCCTCGTTGACGCTGAGGTTTGCCATACGGTCGGCCTCCGCCCAAAGTAGCGTCTCCAGATAATTGGCGGGCACTGTTTCGTGATAAACCGTGACATCCTCCTGCGTAAAGGCGTTGTTCTGCCCGCCCACGTCCTCCGTCAGGCGGTCGAAGTTTTCGCTTTTCTGGTTCGTCGTGGATTTGAACATGATGTGTTCGAACAAGTGGGCAAACCCGGACCGGCCCAGAGGGTCGTCCTTCCCGCCCACATGATACCAAACCTGAATTGCCACCGTTGGATTTTGGTGGTTCTCAATGGAAAGGACCGTCAAGCCATTGGCGAGCGTGCGCTGCCGGTAATTCAGCGGCGTGATTTTCACCAGTGCCGGAGCGAATGTGGTTTGCGCCCGTGCGGCCGACAGAGCGCTCGGTAAAATTCCGAGCACCGCGCTTATCAAAAATGCAATTATAAACAAACGGGAGAGGTTTGATGATTTCATGGTTCCGTAAACACTCAGGTCTTTCTATCTGGAAGTAAATTAGACAGAAAACTGAATTTTTTAACCAGCCCTAAAACAGGTTCGATCAGGTCTCGTGCGCATCTCAACACTGTTCTGGGTAGGGATGGCGCGCCGCGTTCAGCAGCGGCGCAAATCTTCGGCTTGCGCGTATCCCGGCGCCATCGTTCCGTCGCCTGACGCTCCGCTCGGCGACGGGGAAATCGCAGCGCGATTTCCCTACCAAAATCAAGAACAGTGTCGAGATGCGCACTCAGGTCTCCGATACAAAATTTCTTGCGTGATCCCTTGGTCAAGGGTAATTTGTAGCGAAGAAAAGGAGCTGGTTCTTTGACATGTTCCGCCGTCGCGTAAGACGATAAGTCCGGACAAGCAGGTCGTGCCACTTAATATTCCAAAGGCACGCGGGGACTGTTTTTGCCTGGCTGGTCTTTAAACACCAGGGCCATGAGGTCTGTACCCGCATAAAACTGGGAATCGTCGGTCCGAGTCTCCCTCCGGTCAAACCGAGTCAAACCGAGTCGCACCACTTTGACGGTTTGACTGTCGTTTTTTGACCAGTTGAACCGTCGGGGAACCAAACGCTTACCGTTTCGTACCGCTTCGTACCGCTTGGTACCGCTTGAGAGGCGAATATTTTTTCAGGACCGACTCGCCAGCGTGGGCTGCCGTAAAAAAAACTAAGGTGCGCCCGGCACTTTGCCGATAGGGACTTATGAGACGCTGTGATCAAGATCGGAAAGTCTTGTTTTTATGTGAACATTTTCCACGTCCCTTTCGTCTATCCAGCAGGTCGAAGAAGTAATTTTTGAACATGAACCGGCAGCCCAAACAAACAAGGAATCAAGCCGGTAGTTTTTCACTTTTCACCAAGACACTGTTGGCGGCACTGATGTGCTTGCTGGCCATTCATTTGCAAGGGGCGAATGCCGTGTCAATTGTGACGATAGCCGCCAATTCCAATCCGGAGCAGATCCAAACGGCTTTGGATAGCCTGCCCGAAGGCGGAGAGGTCGTGCTGGCCCCGGGAACCTACGAAATTCGCCATCCCATCATGCTGCAACGCGACCATTTGACTTTGCGGGGAAGCGGTTCGACCACGGTGTTGCGCCTCGCGGACAAGGCAAATTGCCCAGTGGTCATCATGGGATCGCCCATGGCGGCCACCCAGCGCACGACGTCGCATCTTCGGCTGGCGGACCTGGAGATTGACGGCAACCGGTCGAACCAGCAGATGGAATTCTGGCACAGTGCCGCGGATGGCTCACAACTTAACAATAATGGGATTGATGTCTGGGAAGTGAATGATTCGAGCGTGGAAGGGGTCACCTGCCGGAGTTGCCGCTCGGGCGGATTGGTCACGGCGAGCACGAAACGGTTCGACGTGCGGAATTTCACCGCGTATGACAATCAATTCGACGGGCTGGCCTGTTACGAGACTGAGGAAAGCCATTTCAGCGGCTTGCGCCTGCATGACAATCTGGGGGCGGGAATTTCGCTCGATCTTTCCTTCAACCACAACGTGATTACGGACGCGGATTTGACCTCGAACGATTTGGGGGTTTTCATGCGTGATTCGAGAGACAATGTTTTTCAAGGACTAACGATCAACAATAGCAAGAACCATGGCGTTTTCATGGCGCAAACGGCAGCCGCAATGGCGGGTGTCTGGAAACTCTGCCCGGGAACCGAATGCACGGGCAATAAGTTTGAAGGACTGACCATCACTAATTCCGGCGGCAAGGCGTTCTTGATCAACGATTCCTCTTGCAAAGATAATACGATTCAAGAAGTCCATTACCTGGCCAACAGCCGCGGCGACTTCGCCCAAGGCCGCGATAACCAGCCGAAAGTTGCGGCATTGCCGTAGAAAACAGGTTTTGCGGTTTTGGTGATCTGCCGGCTGAAAGCACCAAATTCCAAGCGCCAACCTCCAGAGAAACACCAAGCCACAAACACCCAAGCGGTACTTGAGCCATCAATGGGGCAGATCTCCACTTACACATCAAATTTCTCCAGCGTACCGGATTGGTGCTTGTGATTTGGTGCTTCACTGGAGCTTGGATTGTTGGAGTTTGGAGCTTTGCTTCGTCCGAAGGAATTGGTTGCCCGCATGCGGTCGGAATGTGACCATAACAAACAATCGGATTGCCCGGGCGTCCGGCGAACTTATGACCAGCATGGAACGGAAAATTTTTGGCGCAGTTGCGACAGCTCTGCTGACGATCATTTTCGGAGCGGTGGTGTGGTTGCTGCTCCAGCCGCCCGAACCGGTTTATCACGGCAAACCCATCGGCTATTGGATCAACCTGCCCGGAAATACCTCGGATGCTCTTGGTTACTTTCCCAAGGCTGATTCGAAGGCAATCCCGTACCTGGTGCATGCGCTGCGAGCGCGCAATGGCGTTGTGACCAAATTCTATGCGGGTTCCTGGGCTAAGGCGCCTCAGTGGATGCAGCAACACCTTCCCACACCGGTAACCCTCGACGCCGCGATGGTTCGCGCGAACGCAGCCCAAGCTCTGGGCCGGTTGGGAACGAATTCTCCATCCGCCATCAGCGGGTTGATGCGAGTATTGAAGGAAGATGATGTTTCCTATGTCCGAGTCTTCGCGGCGGAATCATTGCAGGATATTGGCAAAGGAAATGAACTGGTGGCCAAATCCATGATTGAGGCGTTGCACGACCGGGCTCCCGAAGTTCGTGATGCCGCCAGCGACGCCCTGTGGCAAATTGATCCCACCGCAGCCAAGGCGCAGTTGAAATGAAAACCAGCGCGCACCACACCAGGCGCAAAATCATTGGCGCAGGCTCAATCAAAGCGCTTCAATTTTTTCTCAAATACCGCACACCACAGCTTTCGTTTGAGTGTAAAGATTCAGCACCTCATGGCCCATCTCGCGGCCCCAGCCTGATTGCTTATAGCCTCCAAACGGCAGCGCCGCATCAAAGACATTATAACAATTAACCCAAACCGTCCCCGCCTTGAGAGCGGCGGCAATCCGATGGGCCTTGCCCATGTCTCGCGTCCAAACACCCGCCGCCAGGCCATACTCCGTATGATTGGCGCGCGAAATCAGTTCATCAATGTTATCGAACTTCTCGGCCACCACCACCGGACCGAAAATTTCCTCCTGCACCACGCTCATATTCGGGGTCACATCCTTCATCACCGTCGGCTCGACAAAATAACCCTGCCCGCCCACGCGTCCCCCGCCGGTGACACATCGCGCACCCTCTTCTTTTCCCTGGTTCAGGTAATTGGTCACGCGCTGCAATTGCTCCCGCGAAACCAGCGGACCCATTTGCGTGTCCTCGCTCAGGCCGGGGCCAAGCTTGATCTTTTTCGCCTGCGCCGCGACGCCGGAAACGACGCGGTCAAATATATCGCGCTCGGCCATCAACCGCGAACCAGCGCAGCAACACTGGCCGTGATTGAAGAAAATGGCGTTCGCCGCGCCAGCAATGGCCGTGTCGAGATCAGCGGCGTCCTTGAAAATAATGTTGGGCGACTTGCCGCCCAGTTCCAAGCTGACTTTCTTGAGATTCCCCGCCGCCGCGCGCACGATGATCTTCCCGACTTCGGTGGAACCCGTGAAGGCGATTTTGTCCACATCGTTATGCGCCGCGAGCGCGGCCCCGGCGGTCTCGCCGAAGCCGGTGACAATGTTCACCACACCGTCAGGCAAACCGGCTTGGAGCATCAATTCGCCCAGCCGCAAGGCGGACAGCGGGGTTTGTTCCGCCGGTTTGAGTACCACGCAATTACCCGTTGCCAGCGCGGGGCCGAGTTTCCAAGCCGCCATGAGCAACGGAAAATTCCACGGAATAATCTGTCCGACCACGCCCACGGGTTCGCGCAAAGTGAACGCGTGGAAAGCCGAGCCAGGCGCGTACGGCACGCTGATGGGAATGGTGTTGCCTTCCAGCTTCGTCGCCCAGCCGGCCATGTAATGGAACAGGTCCGCCGCCAGAGGGATGTCAGCCGCGCGGGCCACGGCGCGCGGTTTGCCATTGTCAATCGCCTCTAACTCGGCAAGTTCATCTGCGTGCTCCAAAATCATATCGCCGATTCGCCAGACCAACTCGCCGCGTTCACTCGGAGTCATGCGACGCCACGCTGGGGATTCGAAAGCGCGCCGGGCCGCTGCGACTGCGCGGTTGATGTCCTCCTCCCCGGATTCCGCCGCGCGCGCGATGACCGAATCGTTGGCCGGATTGAAGACATCGAAAAACTTGCCCGAGACGGCGGAAACCCATTTGCCGCCAATGAGATTTTGCTTGGGCTTCGCCAGCCAGGCCATGAGCTTTGGACTGGCGGCATGCGCCGGAAAAGAGGCGCCGGAATGACCGTTGCCATTGCCAGCATGTTTCCCTTGGTGAAAGGATTTAACTTTGTGAATCGAGGCCCGGTGATGGAGTGTAGTAGTTTTCATAATACATACAAGTTCGGACGTTTTTCCCAGGCGAAATGTTTCGCCGCGTTATTCATGGTGTTCTGAAACCAAGTATAACCGGGAGCCGGATTGAAATCAAGACCGCACATCAGGCAATGGCCGGGAAAAATTCAGGGAATCGCAAAATGCGAACTTGCAAGCGAAGGGTAATATTTTGCTGTTGAAAGGAAGACTAGTGGTGGCTGGAGCCGGAATTGAACCGGCGACACAAGGATTTTCAGTCCTCTGCTCTACCAACTGAGCTATCCAGCCATTAGCCTGAAAACATTGATGTTTTCCGCTGTTATGACGCCGTGAATTTTATCATTGCATCCCGCCATTGTATCCCGTAAG